>OLRG01000018.1_pt1 | contig 186413 bp, 170 predicted proteins | sample 1672331 | NCBI WGS metagenome assembly OLRG01 (sample SAMEA3136672, study PRJEB25190) | human gut metagenome
TATTATGCCCTTCTAGGGCTTCCTCAAGCCACCGGCTTAGCCGGTGGTTATGACTGATCGCCAGTTACTACGAGGTCGATCCCCAACCCAAAGGGGTCAGAGACAGCCACTTTCCCGCAGTGCAGCCCTTCCGGGATGGGCGGCAGGCCGCGCACCACGTCCATGCACCGGAGCAAGGTTTCCTTCGGCACCCCCGCCGAGGTCTTGACGGGGACGAGCTTCCCCGCCGCGTTTTTCAGCGTCGTGGTCAGCACGCGCTTGGGGGCCTTGGCCTCCTGCAAGGCGTATTCCTCGCCCTTGGGGCAGGCGTTTCCTTCCGTCTTGCCGTCCGCCCCAAGCATGACCCGGCACCCCTTCGGACAGCGGATACAGGTGATGATCCCCGGCTTGGGCAGGCCCTTGGCCATGGCGTTGGCCTGCTCCGGCGGCATCTTCTCCAGGGGCAAGCCCAGAACGAACCGCGCCGCGTTTCCCCCGGCGGCGTAGCCCTGCCGGGTGACGAAATCGGCCAGGTCCATGACCTTGCGGCTGTTGCCGCAGGCAAAGACGCCAGGCAGATTCGTCTGTAAAAATCCGTCTGTCACCGCCCCGTTCGTGGCCGGGTCCACTGCCATCCCGGCCTTGCTCCCGACTTCATTCTCCGGGATGAGGCCCACGGAGAGCAGGAGCGTGTCGCAGTCCACCCGCCGTGCCGTCTCCGGCCTGGGCTGGCCCTGGGCGTCCACCCGGCACAGCGCCACACCCTCGACCCGCTTGGGGCCAAAGATCTGCGTCACCGTCGTGCTGAGATACAGGGGGATGCCAAAATCATAAAGGCACTGGCTCACGTTCCGCTCCAGGCCCCCAGGAACGGGCCGAGCCTCCGCCACGCAGAGGACGGTCGCCCCCTCCAGCGTCAGGCGTCGGGCCATGATCAGCCCAATATCCCCGGAGCCTAAGATCACGACGCGGCGGCCCACCATGAGGTTTTTCGTGTTCAGGAGATTCTGCGCCGCCCCGGCGGTGTAGACCCCGGCGGGACGCGTCCCCGGAATGGCAATGGCCCCCCGCGTCCGCTCCCGGCAGCCGGTCGCCAGCACGACCGCCCCGGCCCGGCAGTTCAAGAGGCCCTCGCGCGTCACCGCTGTGACCACACGTTCTTTGGTCAGCCCCGTGACCATGGCCCCCGTTTTCAGCTCGGCCCCGGCCTGCTCCGCCTCTTTCCGGGCGCGGCGGGCGTATTCCGGGCCGGTGAGGGCTTCCTTGTAATGGACCAGGCCAAAGCCGTCGTGGACGCACTGGGGCAAGATGCCCCCCAGCCGGTCGTCCCGTTCCAGCACCAGGACGGACGTTGCCCCGGCTTCCCTGGCACCCTTGGCGGCAGCCAGGCCCCCCGGCCCGCCGCCGACGATGACCACATCATACTTCTTTTCGATCGACCGCATCACTTCACCCTCCCCACGAACAGCTCGGAGCCGTCGCCCCGGTAGGTCACGTCCTCCGGGGCCAGGCCGTAGTCCTCCGTCAGCAGCTGGGCGATGCGGGGCAGGCAGTAGCCCCCCTGACAGCGGCCCGTGGTGGCCCAGGCCCGGTACTTGATGCCCGCGATGGTCTTGACCCCCAAGGGGTTCTCGATCGCCCGGCGCAGCTCGGCCTTCGTCACGGTCTGGCAGCGGCAGATGACCTCGCCAAAGTCCGGGTCCTGCTGGATGAGCTTCGCCCGCTCGTCCGGGGGCAGGTCGCGGAAGCGCGGGATGCCCTCCCGGTGCCCGTCATAGGTCGGGTCGGGCGTGAGGTCCATCCCCTGGCCGATCAGCGCCACCACCTCCTCCGCCAGCGGGGCCGAGGCGGTCAGACCGGGGGACTCGATGCCCACCAGGTCAATGAGGCCCGGCCTGTCCTCCCGGAGCACGAAATCCCAATAGCCCCCCTCCCCCGGTGGGGCCTGCTTGGGCCGGATGCCGGCATAGGCCCCGATGATCTGCCGCCGTTCCAGCCCCGGCAGCAGCCGCTGGGCCTGGCGGAAGAGCTCGTCCAGCACCGGCTGGGTGGAGGCCGTGTCTGCCGGAGACTCGATGTACTCCGCCGAGGGGCCGATCAAAAGATTGCCGTGGACCGTCGGGGTGAGATGCACCCCCAGGCCCCCCGCCCCCTGCTTCGGGGCCGGGTAGACCGGCAGGGGCAGCACGTCCCGGGCGATCTGGTCCAGGATAAAATACTCCCCCCGGCAGGGATAGATGCGGTAGTTCCCCACCCCGGCCAGCTTCGCCACCTGGGCGCTGAAGAGGCCGGCGGAATTGACCAGGTAGCGTGTGGTAAATCGTTTCCCGCCCGCCGTCACCTGCCACCCGCCGGGGATGGCCCGGATCTGCGTCACGGGAGCGCGGAAGAAAAACGACACGCCGTTTGCAGCGGCGTTCTCCGCCAGGGCCACGGTGTAGAGGAAGGGGTCAAAGATGCCCGTCTCCGGGGAGTGCATGGCCCCGATGCCCCCCACCTGGGGGAGCTTGGCGTGTAATTCTGCCTGCGTGAGCATCGCCAGCCCCCGGCAGCCGTTGGTCTCCCCCTGGGCCTTCAGGCAGCGGAGCGTCGCCATGTCCTCCTCGTCGAAGCCAACGAGCAGCTTCCCGGTCTTCTGATAGGGTACATCCAGGTCGTTGCATAGGGCTTCAAAGCCCTGGTTGCCCGCCACGCAGAGCTTGGCCATTCGGCTCCCCGGCCGGTTGTTAAAGCCCGCGTGGACCACGGCGGAGTTTCGCCCGCTGGTCCCGGCGGCGACATCCGCCTCTTGTTCCAGCACGGCCACCCGCGCCGTATAGCGTGACAGCGCACGGGCCACGGCACAGCCGACGGCCCCCGCGCCGATGATCAAAACGTCATATTCCAAATCATGCTCCAAGGTACGTCCCTCCCTGTGTTCTCTGCCTATCTTAGCACAGCTTTGGCCTGGGAACAAGTCAGGAAGAAATTGACAGCTCAGAATTGCAATCCTGCAAACTTCCCGCTATAATAAAAGAACGAATCCAAAAGGAGGCGCCCCCATGCAAGAGATCCCTGCCCTCATCACCGACCTGACCATCATCCTGGTGGTGGCCGCGCTGACCACTCTGCTGTGCAAAAAGATCAATCTCCCCTCCGTGCTGGGCTACATCCTGGCCGGCTTTCTCGCCGGGCCGGTGGTGCAGTTTCTGCCCACCATCGAGGACCTGGGCAGCATCGAGGTCTGGTCCGACATCGGCGTCATCTTCCTGATGTTCGGCCTGGGGCTGGAGTTCTCCGTCCACAAAATGGCGGAGGTCGGCGTGCCCGGCTTCCTCTCGGCGGGCGTCCAGGCCGTGGGCATGGGGGCCGTGGGCGTGCTGGTGGGCCTGGCGCTGGGCTGGGGGACGATGAACAGCGTCTTTCTCGGCGTCATGCTCGCCATGTCCTCCACCATGATCACCATGAAAAGCATCGAGGACTTGGGCCTGAAAAAAGAACCCTTCGCCAATTTGGCCATGGGCACCCTGGTCATCGAGGACATCATCGCCATTTTCGCCATGGTCATCCTCTCCACCATCGCCGTGTCCCAGTCCATCAGCGGCTTTGCCCTGGCCGAGCGCATCGGCCTGCTGCTGCTGTACCTGGCCCTGTGGCTGATCCTGGGCATCTATCTGGTCCCCACGGTGATGAAAAAGCTGGTGGGCCTCATGAACAACGAGGTCCTGCTCGTCTTCTCCCTGGGCCTGTGCTTCCTCATGGCCGTGCTGGCGGAAGAGATCGGTCTGTCCACGGAGCTGGGTGCGTTCCTGGCCGGCTCTCTCCTGGCCGGGACCGTCCACGCTGAGCGGGTGGAGCATCTGGTCACGCCCTGTAAGAATCTCTTCGGGGCCGTTTTCTTCGTCTCCGTGGGCTTCATGGTCCAGCCTGCCATGATCGTGCAGTACATCCTGCCCATCCTGCTGCTGAGCGTCATTTCCATCCTGGGCAAGCTCTTGTTCCTCACCGTCGGCGGTCTGGCGGCGGGCAAGCGGCTGGCTCTCTCCCTGCCTGCGGCGGCCTCGCAGACCCAGGTGGGGGAGTTCTCCTTCATCATCGCCGGTCTGGGCCAGTCCCTGTCCGTCACGGGGGCGTTTCTCTACCCCATCATCGTGGCCGTCTCCGTCCTCACGACCTTCACCACGCCCTTCCTCCTCAAGCTCTCCCCGCCCATGGAGCGCTTTCTGCAAACCCACCTCCCCCGAAAATGGCTGGACGGCATCGAGCGCTGGTGCCAGGCCCGTGAGCAGACCAAGGAGGACGAGGGCCGGGATTGGGCCAAGTTTTTGCAGGGCTATTTCAAGTCCTTCACGCTCTACGGCATCCTGGCCGTGGGGGCGATCCTGGTCGGCGTGCGGGCCTTGCTCCCCTTCCTGAAAAACATGCTGGGCAGCGACAGGATCCTCTGGGTAGAGCTCATCGACTGCGGCGCGATCTATTTGCCCCTGGCCTTTTTGCTCCCGGCCATGCTGCACATGAAGAAGCGCTACTTCACCTCCCTCTGGCTGGACAAAGTCTCCAACCGGGTGATCCTGTCCTTCCTCATGGTCCTGCGGATGGCCGTGGCCGTCCTGCTGGCGGCGGTCCCGGCGATGGTCATCTTCCAGGTCAACCCCCTCTGGATCATGGCCGGGGCGCTCCCCGTCATCTGGATGGCGACCCACTCGAAAAAGCTGGCGGGCAGCTACCTGGAGGTCGAGGCCCGCTTCCTGGCCAACTTCAACGAGCGCAAGCTCTCCGCCCGCTTCGGCCAGGAGGCCGGGCAGCAGGCGGCCCACCGGTGGCTCACGGAGCAGCTGGACGTGGTCATTCTCCAGTGCCCGGACGATTACGCCCTGGCCGGCAAGCGCCTGTTGGATCTGGACTGGGGCAAGCACGACCATGTAAACGTCATCAAGATCCTCCGGGACCGCCTGCTGATGAACATCCCCGAAGGGCACATCGTCGTGCAGTCCGGGGACAAGCTGGTGGTCATGGGCGGCCGCCAGCAGATCGAAAACTTCTGCCGTGTCCAGGCCCAGCTCGGCGTGACGGTCTTCGCCGAGCCCATCACCCTGAAAGACTACATCGCCAACCAGCAAGCCATCCCGGAGGCCCGGCAGCTGCTCTGCTGCGGCGTGACCCTGGAACGGTCCATGCCCGAAGCCGGCAAAGCCGTCCGCGACAGCGGCATCAAGCAGGATTGGAGCGGCATCCTCATCGGCCTGGAGCGGGACCTGCTCCCCATCCCCTCCCCCGACCCCAGCCTGACCCTCCGCCCCGGCGACCTGCTCTGGGTCATGGGCCCGCAAAAAATGGCCGCCAAGCTGGTGAGCCTGGGGCTATTGGACTGACCACGTAAAAGAGCCTTCCCCGAGGGGGAAGGTGCCCCAGTGCGCACACTGGGGCGGATGAGGGCAACCTGCCGCAAAAGAGCCGTAGTGTACTAAGGCAGAACGAAGAGAGGAATACCACCTCTCACGTCCTACCGCAGTACACTACGGCTCAGTTTCACAACGTAGCCCTCATCCGTCCGCTTCGCGTCCACCTTCCCCCTCGGGGAAGGCTCTCATAACGTTGTACAATTCATTTCATGATATGCTTACAAAAATGTCGTGTAGGTCCTTGTCAATATTTAATTTGTATGTATTGACTTTTTTGTTTTATTGTGATAAAAATTTCTTATACAATAATCTGATCACCCTCTATAACGAAAGGAGTGTCCCCCATGAAACGCATCCTAGCCTATAGCCTTGCGTGCTTGCTGTCTCTCTCCCTTCTGTGTACCCCGGCCAGTGCCGCCGGAATCCAAAATGGTACAAAACATGATACTGATACAAGTAGTGATTATCACATTGGATATCTCAACGCTTTCGACGTCAGGTACCTGCACCCCAATGAGTTACTGACTCGTGTAGAAATGGCTTTCATGATGTATCAATTACTCGATCCCGATCAGCGTCCTGATACTTTGATCAACTACCAACCCTTTACTGACCTCCCCTTTGCTTCAGATAATCATTGTATTGCATCCCTTTCTGTTATTGGCTTGCTCCGCGGGTATGAAGACGGTTCCTTCCGCCCCGATAACCCGATCTCGCGGGCAGAATGCGTTGTTCTCCTCTCCCGCCTCATTGAAGTCCCTGCGGGTTCCTCTACGTTTTCCGACGTACCTGAAACGCACTGGGCTTACTCCGCCATCTCCGCCGGAGCTTCTGCTGGTTGGCTGGCAGGATATCCCGACGGAACCTTCCGCCCTGACCAAAACATCACGCGCCTAGAGGCGGTCAAAATGATAAACACCGCCTTCCATCGTACCTGTGACGTGAACTATGTCCAGACCACGAAGGGCTTCCCCAGATTTTATGATGTCTCTCCTGAGTTTTGGGGCTACTTTGACCTGATCGAGGCATATGTCGGGCACAACTATATCGTGACCGATGACGGAACTGAGGTTTGGACGTTCGCAACTCTGGGGGCATAAATCGTAAAAAAAAGCTTCTCCTAGGTTCTGCCTTAGTACACTACGGCTCAGTTTTACAACGTAGCCCTCATCCGTCCGCTTCGCGTCCACCTTCCCCCTCGGGGAAGGCTTTGTCGAAAAAACACGTCCGTTCCGCAGAACAGACGTGTTTTTTCATGCTTAACTTGTCTCCCCCACCAAGCTCCGCTTCTTCCACTTCCCGCTCCGGTAATACCCCAGCAGCAGCACGCTGCACAGCACCCAGCCCACGGGGTAGCCCAGGGCCACGGGCAGGAGCGTGCCGAAGCACTGGTAGGTCACGAGCAGGTAGATCTGCCGGAAGACGACGAACGAGCCGAGCATGATATACATGGGCATCTTCGCGTCCCCCGCGCCGCGCAAGGCCCCAGCGTAGATCTGGTTGAAGTTGGCGATGAGATAGAAGGGCGAGATGAAGCGGATGAAGTAAACGCCAAAGTCCAGCACCTGGCTCTCCTGGTTGAAGAGGGCGCACAGGGGCCGCGCCCAGATCATCAGGGGGATGAGGATGAGGACCGTGGCGGCCGTCGCCATGCCCAGCGCCATGCGCGTGCCCTTTTGGGCGCGGTTCCAGTTTCCCGCGCCCACGTTCTGCCCCACGAAGGTGGTGGCGGAGACGGAGAGGGTCATCATGGGCAGGATGGCAAAGGCGTCGATCTTCTGATACGCCGCCCACCCGGCCATGCAGGACGAGGCAAAGCGATTGACATAGGACTGCACAAAGACGTTTGAGAAGGACGTGATCGCCAGCTGCAAGCCCGACGGCAGACCCACCACCAGCATGTTGCGCAGGATGCCCTTCTGCATCCGCATGCCCTTCCACCGGATCCGGCAGCTGGACGAGGTGAAGGTCAGGACCCCCAGCACCAGCACCGCGGAAAGAAGCTGGGCGAGGATCGTCGCGATCGCCGCCCCGGCGATGCCCCACTGGAATTTTGCCACGAAGAGCAGGTCCAGCCCCGTGTTCACCCCCGCCGAGAAGAGCAGGAAGTAGAGCGGCCGCCGGGAATCCCCCACGGCCCGCAGGATGCCCGCGCCCAGGTTATAGAGCATCAGGCCGGACACGCCCGCAAAGTAAATTTGCAGGTAGAGCTTCGCCTCCCCGAACACATCCTCCGGCGTCGCCATCAGGCGGAGCATGGCGGGGACCATCAAAATGCCCACCACGGTAAAGACCGCGCAGAGCAAGAGCACCAGCAGCAGCCCGGTCTGGACGGCCTGGCCTACTTTTTCCTCCTCTTTGGCCCCGTAAAACTGGGAGATCACCACGCCGATGCCGGCGGAGAGGCCCAGGAACAGGCCGATGAGGGTGTTGATGATGGGCGTCGTGGTCCCCACCGCCGCCAGGGCGGCCTTGCCCACGAAGTTGCCCAGGACGATGCTGTCCACGGTGTTATAGCACTGCTGGAAAAAGTTCCCCGCCAGCAGAGGCAGGGAAAAGAAGAGGAGCTGGCGGAAAATACTGCCCTCCGTCATGTTGGTGTCAAGATGTTTGGACAAACCCGTTACGCCTCCTTCGCACCGCTGGTTCCTGTCTGTTCCGCAGCGATCCGTGGGTATTATAACACGCCTGCACCCCCTGTCAAGCCAGGGTCAGGCATAGCCGTATTTCTTCCGCTTGCCCAGGAAAAAGGCGATCGTCACCAAAAAGGCCGCGCCCTCCGCCGCCACCGGCGCCCACCAAATGCCGGCGAGGCCGAAGAGGGCCGAAAAGAGCAGCACCGCGCCGCAGGCAAAGACCAGCGTCCGCAAAAACGAGAGGATGCCGGAGACCAGGCCGTCCCCCAGGGCCGTGAAGAAGGCCGAGCCGAAAATATTCATGCCGTTAAACAGGAAGGCCAGCGCAAAGACATGGAAGCCCGAGGCCGTCATCTCCCGCAGGGCATCATTGTAGCCCACGAAGATGGCAGAGAGCGTCCCGCCCAGGAGCTGGGCCAGGACCTCCATGACGACCGCCAGCACCAGGATCACTTTGATGCACATTTTGAACATGCCATGCAGCCCGGCCTTGTCGTCCGCGCCATACTGATAGCTGAAGATGGGGGCAGACCCCATGGAAAACCCGATCAGGGCCGCGGCAAAGACAAAGTTGACGTACATCATGACGGTATAGGCCGCCACGCCCTGCTGCCCCGCCGCCGCCATGAGCTGTCGGTTATACAGCACTGTCACCAGAGAGGCGGAGACGTTCGTCATCAGTTCCGAAATGCCGTTGGTGCAGCTCTTGCCCAGCATCCGCAGGTGCGGTTTCGCCTTCACCAGGCGCAGGGGACTTTTGTTCTTGCTCAAAAAGTAGAACAGGGGGACCAGGCCGCCGACGACATAGCCGCACACCGTCGCAGCCGCCGCCCCCGCCACGCCCCAGCGGAAGAGGGCGATGAAGACATAGTCCAGGAGCATGTTGGTCACGCCCGCGCCGATGGCCAGGCCCAACCCCATCTTGGGCCGCTCAGCCACCACGAGGAAGCTCTGGCAGCTGGTTTGCAGCAGAAAGATGGGAGCGCCCGCCAGCATGATCGTCCCGTAGGCAATGCAGTCGCGCATCAAAGCCTCGTTGGCACCCAGGACGCCCAGCAGGGGCTTCTGGAACAGCAGACAGGCCCCGGCTAAAATCGCGCCGCCCACCACGACCGTGATGATCAGGTTTGTAAAATATTCTTTGGCCAGCTGGTCCTTCCCCAGGCCACGGGCCTTGGCGACCTCTGCGCTGCCGCCCGCGCCCAGCATGAAGCCAAAGGCCCCCACGATCATCACCAGCGGATAGACGATGTTCACCGCCGCCAATGCCTGGTCGCCCACCAGGTTCGAGACGAACAGCCCGTCCACCACGGAGTAGATGGACGTGACCAGCATCATCACGATGGACGGCAGGGTAAAGCGGAAGAGCCGGGAAAGGTCAAACCGGTCAGAGAGTTGGATCGTCATCTTCGGTCTCTTTGCGGACGGCCAGGGCCTCCACTTCCTCCTTAAAGTAGTTTGTGGTCCGGCGGATGAGGGTGGTCAGCGCCTCCCGCTGCTCCTGCGTGAGCCGCAGAAAGGCCCGCTCCTCCGCCTGCATGATGGGCGCCACCTTAGTCTGGATATAGTCTTTCCCCGCCGGGGTCAGGACCACCAGCTTGCCCCGCCGGTCCTGCGGGTCAGGCTCCAGCGTCACCAGATCCCGTTTTTTCAGCCACTCCACGGCCGAGTGCCCCGTCTGCTTGGAGATGGACCACTCGCTGTACAGCCGGCCGGGATTCTTCCGGTCCCCTTGCTCGGCAATGGTGTAGAGCAGATACAGCACGCTGTCCGGCAGGCCCAGCGACAGGGCGATCTGGTGGTACAGGCTCTCCTGTTCCTTGCACTGCTGCAAATACGCTCGATACTCGTTTCTCATCGGGATCCCTCCTACGTCCAGTTTCGTTGTATGATTTCATACGGAAAGAGCGAACGTTATTATAGTCCCCCCTCGGACCATTGTCAAGCCCCATCTTGACAATTAGAGTTAGCCTATGCTATACTTCTATGAGTTAGCAGAAGCTAATCTGTAGTTCTCGTATATTCTGTCCCAAGCGGGACCATACTGCAACCAACGAACAAGGAGGTTTTTCACCATGTCTATGATCAACAAAGAGATCGGCGAGTTCACCGTCCAAGCCTATCACCAGGGCGCCTTCAAGCCCGTCAGCAAGGCCGACGTGCTGGGCAAGTGGGCCGTGTTCTTCTTCTATCCCGCCGACTTCACCTTCGTCTGCCCCACGGAACTGGAGGACCTGGCCAATAAATACGCCGACTTCCAGGCCATCGGCTGTGAGGTCTACTCCGTCTCCTGCGACACCCACTTCGTCCACAAGGCCTGGCATGACTCCTCCGAGCGTATCCAGAAGCTCCAGTACCCCATGCTGGCCGACCCCACCCATGCACTGGCCAAGGATTTCGAGGTCTACATCGAGGCCGAGGGCGTGGCCGAGCGCGGGACCTTCGTGGTGAATCCCGAAGGGAAGATCGTGGCCTATGAGGTCAACGCCGGCAACGTGGGCCGCAATGCCGACGAGCTGCTTCGGAAGGTCCAGGCCTGCCAGTTCGTCCATGAGCACGGCGACGAGGTCTGCCCCGCCAAGTGGCAGCCCGGTGCCGAGACCCTCAAGCCCAGCCTGGACCTGGTGGGGATGCTGTAATGGACCCCAAACAGCTGTATGACGTGGTCATCATCGGCGGCGGCCCCGCCGGGCTCACCGCCGGGCTCTATCTGGCCCGCGCCAAATATCGGGTGCTGATCGTGGAAAAAGCCGCCTTCGGCGGCCAGATCACCATCACCGACCAGGTGGTCAACTACCCCGGCGTCCTCCACACCAGCGGCAGGGAGCTGACCGAAACCATGCGCCAGCAGGCCCAGTCCTTCGGGGCAGAGTTCCTGCTGGCTGAGGTCACCGGGCTTTCTCTGGACGACACGGTCAAGACTGTCAAGACCGACCGGGGCGATCTCTCCTGCTTCGGTGTCCTCTGGGCCACCGGGGCCCACCCCCGCATGGTGGGCTTTCCCGGCGAGGAAGCATTTCGGGGCCGGGGCGTGGCCTACTGCGCCACCTGTGACGGAGAATTTTTCACCGGTCGGAATGTCTTCGTGGTGGGCGGCGGCTTTGCCGCGGCGGAGGAAGCCGTCTTTCTCACCAAATACGCCCGCCACGTGACCATCCTCATCCGGGGCAAGGATTTTTCCTGTGCCCCCACCGCCGCCGACATGGCCCGGAGCCACCCCAAGATCACCGTCCTCACCCACACCCAGGTCCAGGCCGTGGAGGGGGACAGCGCCCTGCGCCTGCTGCGCTATCAGAACACGGAGACCGGCCAGGTCACCGAATATCAGCCTCCCGAAGGGGAGACGTTTGGCCTCTTCGTCTTTGCCGGGTACCAGCCCGCCACGGAGCTGCTGCAAGGGCTGGCCAAGCTGGATCCCCAGGGCTACGTCCTTACGGACAAGAGCCAGCAGACCTCCGTCCCCGGTCTCTACGCCGCCGGAGATGTCTGTCAGAAGCCCCTGCGCCAGGTTGTCACCGCCGTGGGCGACGGCGCTCTGGCCGCCACGGAGCTGGAAAAATACGCCGCCGCCTGCCAGCAGGCCACCGGCCTGCGCCCCGCCGCACCGGAGCCTGCCCCCGCGCCGGACATCCCCGCCGCGCAGTCCTCCGCACCCGCAGGGCAAAGCGCTTCCGGCGGTCTCTTTCCCCCGGAGATGCTGGCTCAGCTCCACACCGTCTTCGGCCGCATGGCCTCCCCCCTGATGCTGGAGCTGACCCTGAACGATACCCCCGTCTCTCAGGAGCTGGCGGGCTACATGGAGGCTCTCTGCGCCCTCACCGACAAGCTCACCCTGACCAAAACCGGCACCGATCCCGACGCCCCCTGTGTCCGGGTCTGCCGGGCCGACGGGAGCTGGACGGGGCTGTCCTTCCACGGCGTCCCCGGCGGGCATGAATTCACGTCCTTCGTCCTGGGTCTGTACAACGCCGCCGGACCCGGTCAAGCCTTGGATGCCCAGACCGAAGCCGCACTCCAGGCCATCGACCGGCCCACAGAGCTGCAAGTCTTGGTCTCTTTATCCTGCACCATGTGCCCGGAGCTGGTCACCGCCGCCCAGCGCATGGCCGCCGCCAACCCCCACATCACCGCCCAGGCCTATGACCTGAACCACTTCCCCGCCCTGCGGGACAAGTACCACGTGATGAGCGTCCCCTGCCTGGTGGTGGACCAGGGCAAGCAGGTAACGTTTGGCAAGAAAAACATCCAGCAGCTGCTGGACCTTTTGTCCTGATACTCCCCCTCTATATTGCCATCCTTTTGAAAGGACACCACCCCCTGCCGCAGAAATACGGCAGGGGCAGTGTCCTATCAAACGGTTCAATCAAGTGTTCAAAACATCCCAGGGATCAGCCGGGCCAAGATCAGGCCCACACCAAACGAAGCCACGTTCGCCGCCAGCGCATAACCCCAGGGGTGGCAGACCGCCGCCGGGTCCTTTTTCCACCGGGGCAGGAGCCTGGCGTACACCGCGCCCTCCACCAGGAAAATGAGGACCTCCAGCACCAGCAGGCCCGGCCAGTACCACCGGCTGGACACCACGGGGAAGAGGTGGGTGATGGCCTGGTTCAGGCCCACTTGGGTGATGAGGTTCATACAGACGATGGTGAGAATTTGCGCCTTGGTGCGGAAACAGAACATGACTGCCAAGACCAGCTCGATCACTAAGGTCAAACTCAGCCGCTCAACAAAGGCGATGTTGTTCTCCGCGGCATCCTGCTCGTGTTCCATCACCAGTGTGTCCCCTTGCTCCGAAAGGGACATGGTATAGTGGGCACTGAATTCTTTTCGCTCGGTCACAGGCCCTACAGCAAAGGTCCCGCTGTCCGGAAAATAGGCCAGGGCCTTGAAGGTGTCCGGCGGGTAATAGCTCCAGCAGAACATCTGTCCGCCCGTGACCTCACCGTAACACCCCAAGAAGAAAAAGCCCTCTGCGTCCTGATAGTCGTTGAACGCCGTCCAAATGGCCTCGTCTGCCTCCGGGTAGCCGTAGAAATCTTTGGATGCTGCAAAGCTCTCCTGCTTCGACCAAGGCCCGGTCGTTTCCGTCTGGGAGAGCAGGGTCAGGTAGCAAGCATCCTCTCCAAACCCCTCCGGCGTCACCGTGATCGAGGGCTTCGGCCCCGTGTCCGCCGCCGCCCACAGGGGCAGCAGACACACCAGGAGCAAGACCAGGATGCTTCCGCAGAACAAGAGACGTTTCATGCGCATAGACCTCCGTTTTTTCCCATCATACCACACCCCCTGGCTCCCCGGCAAGAAAAAAAGCCTTGACAGAGGTCCCGCAACGTGCTATACTCCCACCAAAGAAACCGAGGAACGGGAAAAGTAGTCAGGCTCCCCCCTCTTTCAGCGAGCCGCGGCCGGTGCAAGCGCGGCAGAGTGACCCCTGACGAATGGTCCCGGGAGGGCAGACCCAACGAGACAGATTGTCTTTAGTAGGCGAGACGGGCGTGACGCGCCGTTACCAAGCGTCGGCACTTGATAGAGTGCGCTGAGTGGGCGCGTGGAAACAGCGACGCGCCAAGCCGGGTGGCACCGCAGAAGCACAAGCTTCTGTCCCTGCAAATGACTGCATGGGACAGGAGCGTTTTTTGTTTTTTCTTCTGTCCCGGAACCATAGAAAGGAGCCGAACCAACATGGCTGCAAACAAAGAGATCCCCTACAAGATTTATCTGGAAGAAAACGAGATGCCCCAGGCATGGTACAACGTCCGGGCCGACATGAAGAACAAGCCCGCCCCTCTGCTCAACCCCGGCACCGGCCAGCCCATGACCGCCCAGGAGCTGGAGGGCGTATTCTGCAAGGAGCTGGTCGAGCAGGAGCTGGACAACGACAACGCCTACATCCCCATCCCCGAAGAGATCCGGAGCTTCTATAAAATGTACCGTCCCTCCCCCCTGGTCCGGGCCTACTGCCTGGAGGAAAAGCTCCAGACCCCGGCCAAGATCTACTACAAGTTCGAGGGCAACAACACCTCCGGCTCCCACAAGCTCAACTCCGCCATCGCCCAGGCCTACTACGCCAAGAAGCAGGGCCTGAAGGGCGTGACCACCGAGACCGGCGCCGGTCAGTGGGGCACGGCCCTCTCCATGGCCTGCGCCTATCTGGGCCTGGACTGCCAGGTCTACATGGTCAAGGTCAGCTACGAGCAGAAGCCCTTCCGCCGGGAAGTGATGCGGACCTACGGTGCCTCCGTCACCCCCTCCCCCTCCGACACCACCGCCGTGGGCCGGAAGATCCTGGCCGAGCACCCCGGCACCTCCGGCTCCCTGGGCTGCGCCATCTCCGAGGCCGTGGAGGCCGCCACCAGCCAGGAGGGCTATCGCTACGTCCTCGGCTCCGTGCTGAACCAGGTCCTCCTGCACCAGAGCGTCATCGGTCTGGAGACCAAGATCGCCCTGGACAAGTACGGCATCCAGCCCGACATCGTCATCGGCTGCGCCGGCGGCGGCTCCAACCTGGGCGGCCTCATCTCCCCCTTCGCCGGCGAGATGCTGCGCGGCGAAGCCGACTACCGCATCATCGCCGTGGAGCCTGCCTCCTGCCCCAGCCTGACCCGCGGCAAGTTCGCCTATGACTTCTGCGACACCGGCATGGTCTGCCCCCTGGCCAAGATGTACACGCTCGGCTCCGGCTTCATCCCCTCCGCCAACCACGCCGGCGGCCTGCGCTACCACGGCATGAGCCCCGTGGTCAGCCAGCTCTACCACGACGGCCTGCTCGAGGCCACCAGCGTGGAGCAGACCAAGGTCTTCGAGGCTGCCACCTACTTCGCCCGCGTCGAGGGCATCCTCCCCGCCCCCGAATCCAGCCACGCCATCCGCGTGGCCATCGACGAAGCCGTGAAGTGCCGCGAGACCGGCGAGGAGAAGACCATCGTCTTCGGTCTGACCGGCACCGGCTACTTCGACATGATGGCCTATGAGAAGTTCAACGATGGCACCATGAGCGACTACATCCCCACCGACGAGGACCTGGCCAAGGGCTTCGCCGGCCTGCCCAAGCTCGACTGAGCTTCTCCCCAAAAACCAACAAAAAGCTCCAGGCCCTTCCCCGGTGTGATATGATATGCTCCCCGGTGGGAGGGCCTGGTTTTTCAGCGTTTTTCTGCCCCTCTCTTCCTTGACAGCCCCTTCCCCGCCTGTTATGATGGAGAATACCAAGAGATGACAGAGAAAGAAGGTGAATCCTTTGGAAGAAAAAGACATCCAGATCCTGAAAGAGATGTTCCGCGAGTCTGAAGCCCGTATGGAAAACAAAATGGAAGCCCGTATGGTCGAGATGTTCCAAGAGTCCGAAGCCCGCATGGAAGCCATGATGGACAGAAAGATCGACGCACTCCGAACCGAAAACAATGAAAAGTTTGAATCCATCGATCAGAAATTCGATGCCATCGACAAACGCTTTGAAGCCATCGATCAAAAATTTGATGCCATCGACAAGCGCTTTGAAGCCATGGACAAGAAGATCGAGGACACCGCCGCCCAGGTCCAACGCAACACCGCCATCCTCATGGACGCCGAGTTCTCCCGCCGCTTCGACCTGATCGAAGAGCAGCTCCAGATCCTCATGGAAAAAATGACGGCCCCCGCCCGCGTGTACAAGCTGGAGGACGATATGACCGTGGTCAAGGCCAGCATCCGCAATCTCTCCGGCCGGGTCCAGACCTTGGAAGAGGCCCGACATCTGCAATAGATCCCCTGCTTTCTCTTGATGATACATACCAGCACAAACGCTCCCGCCGCAGTTCAAAGACACGGCAGGAGCGTTTTTTCGTGTTTGAAATTTGTTCAGGAGGGGATCACAAAGGTCAGGACCCCCATGGTGTCATCCCGGCTGTACCACAGGGAATCCGGTACCACCGTCCCCACCCCCGCAGCCTGGGCCGCCTGGCGGAAGATGCTGTGGAGCTGCCCCCGCGCAAAAAGCTGGGCGCAGGCCGTCGAATAGGCCTCGTCGCTGTACCGCACGGAACACTGCCCCTCCCCCGCCGCGATGGCCCGCTGGATCGCCGAGGTCAGCGCACTGGCGTGATAGGAGATAAAGTACAGTCCGCTGCGATAGAAATAGTTCGCATCATTGGAGACGCACTCCGGCACCGGGATGCTCCCGTCGATGGTGTGCGTCCGCAGCAGGTCCGCCGTGGTCAGGCCGAAATAGGCGTAGGCCGGGCCTTGGCTCTCCTCTCCCCCGGCAAAGACCGGGTCGCCCCAGGTGGGGTCCACCCAGCAGGGGGTGCCGTCCAGCCAGACCAAGTCCCAAGCATGGGACTGTCCCTTGGCCTGGCCCGTGATGTAGGCCGCCTGGATCCCCAGCTGGTTCAGGACATACTGCATCGTCTTGGCGTAACAACCGCACAGCCCCGCGCCGCCCACCATGATGTTCACGATGGAGTTGCTGCCCACGTCCTGATAGTCCGCGTGGTCGATGAGGTACGTATAGACCCCCAGCGCCTGGGCATACTGCGAGGCCGAGGTGTCGATGGTGGCCAGGCAGTCCGCCGTCCACTGGTCGATCTTCGCCTGGGTCTCCGCCCGCTGGGCTGCATCCATGGCGTAGGTGGGACGGTAGACCGCCTCCATGGCCCGCTCCCCCAGCAGGGTCGTCTCGATCTGCCCGGTGCCGGAGAACCAGAACAGCTCCGGGTAATCCCGGTCAATGGCATCAATGGCCTTCTGGATCATGTCGTTGTCGGGGTACAGCCCGTCGATGGTCTCCGCCTGGTCTTTCAGGCCCGCCAGAAGCTGATCGTAGAGATACTGCTCCTGCCCGGTGAGGGTCGTCTTGGTGTAGCGAAAGCCGTCCTGAATGCCGGTGTACTCCGCCGACGGCGCCGGGACAGCCCCACCGTTGGTGAGCCGCTCCAGCGACAGCTCACAGCCGGACAAGCCCACCGTCACCGCCAACAGCAGCGCCGCGAGCGCGGCCAGGGTGCGCCGCTTCACGGCTCACCCCTTCCGGGCCAGCACCCGGCGGACCGCCTGGACGATGGCCTTGGCGTTCAGGCCGTAGGCGTCCATCAGTGCTTCCGGGGCGCCGCTCTCGCCAAAGGTATCGCGCACAGCCACGGCCTCCATGGGCACCGGGCCGTGCTGGACCAGGGTCTCCGACACGGCCCCGAACAGGCCCCCGGCCAGCTGGTGCTCCTCCGCCGTGACCACGGCCCCGCAAGTCTTCGCCGCGTTGATGACCGCTTCCTCGTCCAGGGGCTTGATCGTGTGCAGGTCATAGACCAGCAGCTCGATTCCCTCCTGGGCCAGCTCCTCGGCGGCGAGCAAGGCCTCGTAGACCATGGCCCCGCAGGCAAAGACGGCGCAGGCCGTCCCCTCCCGGACCAGGCGGGCCTTGCCCAGCGTAAAGGGGGTGTTCTTGTCGGTGATGACCGGCGTAGCCTCCCGCCCGAAGCGGAAGTAGACCGGCCCGTCCACATCCGCTGCGGCCAAAACCGCCTTGCGGACTTCCTCGCTGTCGCAGGGGGCGACCACCGTCATCCGGGGCAGCACGCGGGCCAGGGCGATGTCCTCCAATGCCTGATGGGTCGCCCCGTCCGGCCCCACGGAAATGCCCGCGTGGGCCCCGCCGAAGCGGACCTTCAAGTTATTATAGCAAACCGTTGTCCGGATCTGGTCAAAGGCACGTCCGGAGAGAAAAACGCCATACGTGGACACATAGGGCGTCATGCCCCCCAGCGCCAGCCCGGCGGCAGTGCCGACCAAGTCCTGCTCGCTGATGCCCAGATTATAAAAATGCTCCGGCTGCTGATCCCGCACCCAGTTGGTCCGGGTGGAAGCTGCCACGTCCGCATCCAGCACCACAATGTCCTCCCGCTGGGCGCACAGCTCCAGCAGGCCCTGTCCATACCCGTCTCTCGGCGGGAGACGCTTTCCGTTCTTCCAGTCCATGTCAGTTCCCTCCTCTGTCCAGCTCAGCCAGGGCCGCAGCCAATTCCTGTGCGTTGGGGGCCTTGCCGTGCCAGCCGGCCTGCCCCTCCATGAAGGAGATGCCCTTGCCCTTCACCGTGTGGGCGATGAGGGCCGTGGGCCGGCCCTTCGTGGCGTTCGCTTTCGCAAAGGCCGCCTGTAGCGCCGCCAGGTCGTGGCCGTCCACACTGATCACATGCCAGCCAAAGGCCCGGAATTTCTCGTCCAGCGGCTCCACGTTCATGATGTCCTTGGTCAGGCCGTCCAGCTGCACGCCGTTGTCGTCCACGATGGCACAGACGTTGTCCAGCCCAAAGTGCGCCGCCGTCATGGCCGCCTCCCAGACCTGGCCCTCCTGGACCTCACCGTCGCCCATGAGGCAATAGGTGCGATAGTCCTTCCCCAGCCGCTTGGCCGCCAGCGCCAGGCCGTTGGCCACGGAAAGCCCCTGGCCCAGGGACCCGGAGGAGCAGTCTAAGCCCGCCAGCTTTTCCATGTGGGGGTGCCCCTGCAGAGGGGAGCCCATCTGCCGCAGGGTGGGCAGCAGGGCCGGGTCAAAGAATCCCCGCCGGGCCAAAACGCTGTACAGCACCGGCGCGGCGTGGCCCTTCGAGAGGATCATCCGGTCCCGGTCCGCCCACTGGGGCTTGGCCGGGTCCAGCTTCATCTGGTCAAAATATAAGCTCACCAAGATCTCCACCGCAGAGAGGGACCCGCCGGGGTGCCCGGACCCCGCCGCGTGGGTCATCTCCAAAATATCCCGCCGTACCTGCGTACACAGGGCGGGCAGATCATACGACATAGTAAAACCTCCTAATCCGTTTCTGTTTTTCTTGTGTTCTCTTCCGGCGACCAGATACTCCAGCTAGCCTGTGCTGCCTTCCATGTCGCCAAAAACTCACGTTGTTTTAAAAATTCGTCCCAGACAGGAGCGAGAAACCTTTGGATCCCCCCTATAATGTCTTGGAACGGAAGCGCCGGATCCCCCAGCGTTCTCAAAAAATATCTCCATTTGACCTGCATATCTTCCTCCTCTGCCAAAGACAAAATACGGTCAAAGCTCTTTGCTCCATACGCTGTTCCTCGGTTTTGTAAGGTCTCTTGCAGGGCTGTTTGTAGTTTCAGACCATCAAAGTCAAATGTGCGGGATAGATAATAAATATCATAAAAATCTTTCATACGCCCCGTCAGCTCAAAGCGCTGTAACATCGCATCAAATTTTTCTGCAATGGTACTCTCCAGAGAATAGGTCAATATCTCCGGCTTGTCATAGCCCTCCAACTGCGTCTGGATCTTGCGCCGTTCCGGGTGCGGGACCACAATGTCCCCCACGCCAATATCTACATGAAACGGAACACGCACGTTTTTGATGCGTCCCGTCAACTGTGTGCTGATCCCATGATATTTGCGCTGCACAGCGATGGGCTTGGTTTGGGATGCCTGAAAGGTCACAAACTCATTGCCCGTTGAAACGGTTAAAATGTCGGCTATGATCTGATCCATGCTCTCCAAATCATTTTTCAAGCCACGCATCAGAAAATCAATATCCACGGTAGCACGGCTTTCAAAGTTGGTCAAGGTATAAATGAATAAGCCTCCCTTGAGGACAAAGTTTTCCGTATACCGAGAACCTGCCAGCTTCCGCAAAAACTCCTCCTGAAAAAAGAGCTGTAAACACTGCTGGTAGCTGATGCCAGTGGCCTTGGCCTTGTTTTTCAGTTTTGCCAGCACAGAAGCCGCAACATCTGCCATCACAGCCACACTCCGATCAACGCTTTTGCAATTTTTTTCACGCGCAGCGGTCCCGCATACGCCATCAGCTTGGGAATACTTTTTGCAGGGTCCTGAATGTAATGCTGAATGGCCTGGTTAAAGATCTCTTTGTCCATCTTGTTCCGATAGCGCAGGCAGTCGCAGATCACGCGGTCCTTGTCATAGATCCGAATCGTATGCCCGTCCATCTCCCCCGCAGTCCGTCCCAGCTCTAAGACAGACGGCTCGACATAATAGGGCTTTACAAAAGGATAGTCGATCTTGAAGCGGGATTTTCCAGAGTCCTTACTGACCGCCAAATGCCATTCTCCCGGCGTGCGGTCGCTGTATCCATAGTAACGCAGGGCCGTGTCCATACAGAAAACAGCATCTGGGAAAAGACGGCTGACCGTAGCGACCTCGCTGAAATCCTCAGGGTCGACCCACTGATAATACCCGTAGCGTATCTTTTCCACATACCCTTCCTGGATCAGCTTTTGAATCTTCCGATAAAAGATATTTTCTTCTTCTAACTGTCGTGTCCGCATCATCCCGCCGTACCGATCAAATATTGCTTTGTACTGCTCCACATCACACATGCGAACAACACCTTTCTGACTTTTGACTCTTTCGAGCTTTCGAGCGGATAAAGTAATGCTGTTTATAGTATACTCTAGAACGGTTCTGCCGTCAATATCTTGTTTTCAAACGCAAAAAACCGGCTTCGTCTCTTACATTACGAAGCCGGTTCCTGGGTCTCTTGCTGTTCTGTCTCAGTGGTCACGCTGGTGCCGCTGACGGCATCCGGGGCCACGGCCTGCTTGATGTTGGGCCAGAAAGGCGCGATGCACAGGAGGATCAGCAGGACCACTGCGATGATGATGTTTCGTTTGTTCTTGTTCATGCCTTGTCCTGTTCCAGGCTGGCCACGGCGGCCTTGGCGGCGGCCTGCTCGGCCTCTTTCTTGCTGCGGCCCTGGCCGGCCCCGATGGTCTTGCCGTTGAGCTGGACCTCCATGCAGAAGGTCTTGGCGTGGTCCGGGCCGCTCTCGCCGGTGAGACGATAGGCCAGGACCTGGCCGCTCTCCCGCTGGACTAGCTCTTGCAGGGCCGTCTTAAAGTCCCGCCCGGCGGCGGTCTTTTCCTTCTCGTCGGTGAGGACGAGATCGTGGATGAGCTTTCTGGCCTGGCCGATGCCGCCGTCGAGATAGACAGCCGCCAGCATCGCCTCCACGGCGTCGGCCTGGATGGAGGGCCTGGCCCGGCCGCCGCCGTGGGCCTCGCCCTTGCCCAGCTTTAAGTAGCTGCCCAGGTCCAGGCTTTTCGCCACCTGGACCAGGCTGCCCTCGCACACCAGCGCCGCCCGGATGCGGGTCAGGTCGCCCTCCGGCAGGTCGGGCCGGGTGCGGTAGAGGTGGTCAGCCACCACCAGACCCAGGATCGAATCCCCCAGGAACTCCAGCCGCTCGTTGCTGGGCAGGCCCCCCCGATGCTCGTTGGCATAGGAGCTGTGGGTCAGGGCGTTCTCCAGCAGAGTCCGGTCCCGAAAGGTATAGCCGATCTTTTCTTCCAATGTTTTCATCCCGATCCTCCCTTTCAACAGACGAACCCCCGCCACGGGACGGGGGATCGCATCAGCCGGCGCAGCCGATCAGATATCCAGCTTACCCTGGAGATAGTGGACCAGGTCGCCCACGGTCTTGATGGTCGCCAGGTCCTCTTCGCTCATCTCGCCGATGTCGAACTCCTCTTCCAGGGCCATGGATAACTCCACGATGTCCAGAGAGTCCACACCCAGATCTTCCTCAAAGTTGGTATCCATGGTGATGTTGCTGCTGTCCACGCCCAGCTGATCTGCAATCAAGCTCCGTAACTTCTCTAAAATCATAACCGAACTGCTCCTTTTGGAATCCATTTTACTGGGAATTGCTGTACAATAATATAGGGGCTAATTCGGCTCCTGTCAAGGGGGCTGAGAAAAAAATCAGCCCTCTTCTTGCTTCTCCGCAGGCTTGGGCCGCTCCCAGCGCATGTGCTCCACGTTGGCGGCGATGTCGCCCACAATATCCGCCTCGGCCACGGTCTTGGCCTGACGGATGGCGTTGTAGAAGGCATAGGCGTTGGAGGAGCCGTGGGCCTTCACCACCGGCTGGGAGATCCCCAGCAGAGCCGTGCCGCCCACCTCGCTGGAATCAAAGCGCTTTTTGAAGTCCCCGATGCTCTTTTTCAGCATGAGGGCCGCCACCTTGTTCTTGGTGCTGGCCAGCAGCATCTCTTTGAGGGCGCCGCTGAAGAGCGCTGCCGCACCCTCCATCGTCTTGAGGAAAATGTTCCCCGTGTAGCCGTCCGTTACCAGCACGTCTACCCCCTGGGTGATGGCCTCCCGGCCCTCGATATTGCCCACGAAGTGGATGCGCCCGGCCCGCTTCGCCTCGGTCAGCAGGGCGTAGGTCTGCTTTTGCAGCTCCAGGCCCTTGCTCTCCTCCGCCCCGATGTTCAGCAGGGCCACCCTGGGATTCTCCACACCCAGGAAACGCTGAGCATAGTACGACCCCATGTAGGCAAACTGCATGAGGTACTCCGGGGTGCCCTCTGCCGTGGCGCCGCAGTCGATGAGCACCATCTTCCCGTTCGCCGTAGGGACCACGGGGGCCAGCGCCGCCCGGCGGATGCCCCGGATGCGCTTAATAAGCAGGGTCGCCGCCGAGAGCAGCGCCCCCGTCGAGCCGGCAGAGACAAAGGCGTCGCCCTTCTTGGCCTTGAGCAGGTTCAGCCCCACCGTCATGGAGGAGTCCGGCTTGTCCTTAAAGGCGCGGGCGGGGTTATCCTCCATGGTGATGACCTCGCTGGCCGGGGCGATCTCCACGCCCTGGGGCAAGTCCGTCTTGCCGAGCTTCGTCAGGCAGTCCCGAATGACTGCCTCCGGGCCGGTCAAAATAATTTCAACGCCCAAATCTTCCGCTGCGCGAAGGGCACCCTCCACAGGGGCCAGGGGGGCGTTGTCGCCGCCCATGGCGTCCACAATAATTTTCATAAGCTTTTGCCTTTCTTGGTCAGCGCCAGTCCAGCCCATCCAGGGCTTCCAAAGCCCGCTGGGACAGGGCGGCGTTCTTGTTCCGCTTGCCCTTCACCCGGTAGCCCAGGGGGGGCATGATGCCAAAGTTCACGTTCATGGGCTGGAAGTTCTCCACCCCTTCGTGGCTGATGTACAGGGCCAAGGCCCCGATGGCCGTCTCCTGGGGGAAGTCGATGGGGGGCTTGCCCTCGATCCGCCGGGCCAGCTCCAGGGCCGCCAGACAGCCGGAGGCTGTGGACTCCACATAGCCCTCCACGCCGGTGATCTGTCCGGCGAACATCAGCCGCTCGTCCCCCTTCACCCGGTAGTACCGGTCCAGGAGCTTCGGCGAGTTGAGGTAGGTGTTCCGGTGCATGACGCCATAGCGCAGAAACTCTGCGTGCTTCAGGGCGGGGATCATGGAGAACACCCGCTTCTGCTCCGGCCAGGTCAAATGGGTCTGGAAGCCCACGAGGTTATACACGCTCCCCATCGCGTTGTCCCGCCGCAGCTGCACCACGGCGTAAGGCTCCTTCCCCGTCTTGGGGTCGGGCAGGCCACGGGGCTTGAGCGGACCAAAGCAGAGGGTCTGCTCCCCCCGCCGGGCCATGACCTCCACGGGCATACAGCCCTCGAAGACGTTCTTGTCCTCAAATCCGTGTACCGGGGCCTCCTGGGCCTCCCGCAGCTCCTTCCAGAACGCGAGATACTCCTCCTGGGACAGGGGGCAGTTGATGTAGTCCGCCGTCCCCTTGTCATACCGGGAGGCGAACCAGGCGCTGTCCATGTCGATGCTCTCAAAGGTCACCAGCGGCGCGGCGGCGTCATAGAAATGCAGATACCCGCTGTCCGGGAAATGCTGCGCAATGCTCTGCGCCAGTGCATCCGACGTGAGCGGCCCGGAAGCCACGATGACCTGCCCCTCGGCAGGCACCTGCGTGACCTCCCCTTCTCTCACGGTGATGTTGGGGTGGTTGCGAATGGCGTCCGTAATGGCCTGAGAAAAGGCCACCCGGTCCACCGCCAGGGCACCCCCGGCGGCCACCCGATGCTCGTCGGCACACCGCAAGATCAAAGAATCCAACCGCCGCAGCTCCTCCTTCAGCAGGCCGACTGCGTTTTCCAGCTGGTCCGACCGCAGGGAGTTGGAGCAGACCAGCTCCCCAAAGAGATCGGAATGGTGGGCCGGGGTCTTCTTCTCCGGCTTCATCTCCCACAGCACCACGGGGATGTCGCGCTTGGCCAGCTGCCAGGCGGCTTCGCACCCGGCCAGGCCGCCGCCAATGATCGTCACAGTCTCATACATCGGCGTTGCCCTCCGAACCGTCGGCCCCGCCCTCGGCCTGTTCGGCGGTCTTCTTGGTGGATGCCTTTTTCGTGGTGGTCTTCTTCGCCGCCGTCTTCTTTTCCGTGGCGTCGGCGTCGGCTTTCTTGGTGCTGGTCTTCTTGGTGGTGGTCTTTTTGGTGGCCGTTGTTTTCTTTTCGGTCGTTTTCTTGGCCGTCGTCTTCTTGGCGGCGGTCTTTTTCTCCGTGGTCTTTTTGGCAGCCGCTTTGGTCTTCTTGGGCTTCTCCTCGGCGGCGGTCTCTGCTGCTGCCTCGGCGGTCCCTTCGGTCTTGGCCTCTTCGGTCTTCTTCTTGCGGTAGCCGCCGCGCTTCTCCTCCGGGACAAAGGCGGGGCAGCTTTCGTTGATGCAGAAGGGCTTCTTAAAGCCCCGGCCGGACTTTTTGAACATGGTCCAGCCGCACTCCGGGCAGGTGTCCTTCACGGGCACGTCCCAGGTCATAAAGTCGCAGGCCCGGCCCATCTTGTCGCCGTTGTGCTCACAGCCGTAATAGGTGTAGCCGTTCCGGGAGGTCTTCTTCAAGATACGGCTGCCGCACTTGGGGCACTTGCCGGGCATCTCGATGACCAAGGGCTTCGTAAACGTACAGTCCGGGAAGCCGGGGCAGGCCAGGAAGCGGCCAAACCGCCCGGACTTCACCACCATCTGCCGCCCGCACACGTCGCAGACCTCGTCGGAGACCTCGTCGGGGACCTTGATGCGGGTGCCGTCCAGGTCTTTCTCGGCCTGCTCCATCTCCTGGCGGAAGTCCTGGTAGAAATCGCCCAGGACCTTCTTCCAGTTCTCTTCGCCATTCTCGACTTTGTCCAGGCGGCCCTCCATATCGGCGGTGAAGGCATAGTCCACAATGTCCTTGAACTTGTCCTTCATCAGGCCCGTGACCACCTCGCCCAGCGGTGTCGTGTGGAGATACTTGCCGTCCTTGACCACATACTCCCGGTTCATAATGGTGGTGATGGTGGGGGCATAGGTAGAGGGGCGGCCAATGCCCTTCTCCTCCAGCGCCCGGATGAGGGTGGCCTCGGTGTAGCGCGTGGGGGGCTGGGTAAACTTCTGCTCCGGCCGCTCGGCGGTCTTCACCAGCGGCTCGCCCTCCTGCAGGTTGGGCAGGCGGGACTGGATCTCGCCGCCCTCCTCGTCCTTGCCCTCTTCATACACGGCCAGGAAGCCGGGGAACTTGACCTCGGAGCGGCTGGCCTTGAAGACATAGCCCGCACTGGTCACCTCGATGTTCACGCTGTCGTAAATGGCGTTTGCCATCTGGCAGGCCAAAAAGCGGCTCCAGATCAGCTTATACAGCCGGAACTGCTCAGCGGTCAGGTCCTTCTTGATGCTCTCCGGGGTCAGAGCCACGTTAGAGGGGCGGATGGCCTCGTGGGCGTCCTGCGCCCCGGCCTTGGCCTTGAAGTGGCGGGGGGCATCGGGCAGATACTCCTGCCCATACCGCGCCCCGGCAAAGGACCGGGCAGCCGCCACGGCCTCGTCAGACAGGCGCAGAGAGTCGGTACGCATGTAGGTGATAAGACCCACGGTCCCCTCCCCGGCAATGTCCACGCCTTCGTACAGCTGCTGGGCGATGGACATGGTGCGGCGAGGGCTCATGTTGAGCTTTCTCGATGCCTCCTGCTGCAAGGTGGAGGTGATGAACGGGGGGGCCGGAGAACGGCTCTTGTCCTGCCGCTTGATCTTGCTCACGGAGAAGGGGGCGGTGCGGATGGCGTCCAAGACCTCATCCACCTGCTCCTTGGACTTCAGCTCCATCTTCTTCTCCCGGCCATAGAACTGGGTCTTGAAGCTACCGAGATTGGGGGCCACGCGGTCCAGAGTGACCTCCAGGGTCCAGTATTCCTCCGGGACAAAGGCCCGGATCTCCTCCTCCCGCTCGGCCACGAGCCGGGTGGCGACAGACTGCACCCGGCCGGCCGACAGGCCCCGGCGGATCTTCTTCCACAGCAGCGGGGAGAGCTGGTAGCCCACGATGCGGTCCAGAATGCGGCGGGCCTGCTGGGCGTCCACCAGGTTCTGGTCGATGTCGCGGGGGTGGGCGATGCTGTCCGTCACCACTTTTTTCGTGATCTCGTTGAACGTGACCCGGCTGGTCTTTTCCTCCGGCAGGTGGAGGAGTTCTTTTAGGTGCCAGGAAATGGCCTCGCCCTCCCGGTCCGGGTCGGTGGCGAGGTAGACTTTTTTGCTTTTATCGGCCGCCTCTTGCAGCTCGGCAATGGTCTCTTCCTTGCCCTTGATGGGCTGGTAGTCGGGTTCAAAGTCGTTGTGTTCCAGGTCGACGCCCATCTTGCTCTTGGGCAGGTCCCGGACGTGACCCATGGAGGCCAGGACTTTGTAGTCCGGCCCCAGATATTTTCCGATGGTCTTTGCTTTGGCCGGTGACTCTACGATCACCAGATTCGATTTCGCCACGCGATTCCCTCCGAATGATTCTCTATCGTTTCCCTCCCGCAAAGCTTTCGGGAGGGGTTGGTTGTGTTATGCTTGTTCGTCGTTTTGCAGGTCCACCAGGGAGGTAAAGCGCCGCTCGTGGCACGTCACCATCTGCCGCACCTGCAATAAGGTCAGGGCGGATAAGACCCGCCGGGCAGGCAGCCCTGTCTCCTCCACCAGGTCGTCGGTGGATCTGCTCTCCCCGCTCTGCAAGGCCCGCAGCACGTCCAGCTGGTCCGCCGGAAACGCCTCCGGGTCCGCCCGGAGATCGACCACCAGGCGGGGGTCCTCCAGGGGGGCCAGCGGCGGGGGCGGCAGGGGGGCCTCCTCCGTCTCGTTCTCCAGGGGCTGTCGGGTCGGCTCCGGCTTGGGTTGGCCGGGGACGGTCCCCGCCTTGTGAAGCCGCGCCTGCACCGCAGGCCGGGAGAGCGGGGCCTTCGGCCGCAGGGTCTCCGGGAAGAGCAGGTGATACTCCTCGATGATGTCCCAGGCGTCCTGGACCAATTTGGCCTCCCCCCGGCGGATGAGTCCGTTGGGCCCCTTGCTCAGGGGTGCGTCGATGCCGCCGGGGACGGCGAAGACATCTCTCCCCTGCTCCAAGGCCCACTTGGCCGTGATGAGCGACCCGCTCGATTGGGTCCCCTCCACCACCAGCACCCCCAGGCTCAGCCCGGCGATGAGCCGGTTGCGCACGGGGAAGTGGGCACCGTTGGGCGGCGTCCCTGGGGGATATTCACTCACCAGCGCCCCGTGGGCGGCCACGTCCTCATAGAGGTCCCGGTGTCCGGGCGGATAGACCACGTCGATGCCGTTGCCCAGGACGGAGACGACCCGTCCGCCGCCCTGCAAGGCACCCCGCAGGGCCGCACCGTCGATGCCATAGGCGCTGCCGCTGACCACCACGGCCCCATGCCTTGCCAGGTCCAGGGCCATGCGTCCCGCGACCATCACGCCGTAGGGGCTGGCCTTTCTGGCCCCCACCACGGCCACGGCGGCCTCCTGGTCGATCTGGGGCAGCTTGCCCCGGACGTACAGCACGCAGGGTGCGGTGTCCAGCTGGGCCAGCCGCTGGGGATAGGCCGCGTCCTGACAGGTCAGAATGCGGATGTCCAGCGCGTCGCACTGGGCCAGGATGCGGTCGGCTCCCGTGAGATCCTTGTCCAGCAGCGCCCGGCGGACCTTCGAGGGCAGGTCAGGCACTTGGTCATAGGCCGCTTCGCTGGCGAAATAGGCCCCCTCCGGGGTGCCGAAGTGCTCCAGCAAACGGGCCGCATACATGCCGGGGGCAGGTCCCCTGGTGCTCAGCCACAGCCAGTGGCGCAGGTTGCTCATGGCCGTCTCCTCCCTCGTCTGGCCCTTGCGGGCGGGGTCAGTTGCTTGCTTCTTTCCGCGGTCCACGGGAAAAGAAAGAAACTCCCGCCGGGCCGCAGGTTTTACTATTATATATCCCCGTTCTGCCCCTGTCAAATACAAAACCGGGAAAAATAGGGGACATACCTTATTAAAGTGTTGGGAAACACCGACAACGCCCCCGGCCCTCAAAGGCAAAACCGCGCCCCCGCCCCGCAGGGCAAGAGCGCAGCTCCGGCTTATCTTCCAAACCCCATCTGCCACAGCACCACCGCCCCGGCGATGGCAGCGTTGAGGGATTCGCATTGTTCGGCCATGGGGATCTTCACGGTCTTGGCGCTGGCGTCCAGCACCGCCTGGGAGACGCCCCGCCCCTCGCTGCCGATGGCGACGGCGCAGCGGCGCAGATCCATCTCCCGCAGGTCCACGGTGTCCTCCCGCAGGGCGGTCGCATAGAGCGGCAGGCCCGCCTGGGCCAGCTTGGGCACCAGGTCGCCCAGCGCCCCCTCCCACACAGGCAGGCGGAAGCAGGCCCCCATGGTCGCCCGCAGGGTCTTGGGGCTCCAGGGGTCGGCGCAGCCAGGCAGCAGGATCATCCCGTCCGCCCCAAAGGCGTCGGCGGTCCGCCAGAGTGTCCCCACGTTGCCGGGGTCCTGCACGCCGTCCAGCACAAGATAGCGCCGGCCCTCCAGCTTCTCCGGCAAGGCCCGCTCCGGCAGCTGGCAGAGAAACAGCACGCCCTGGGGCGTCTGCGTGGGCGCAAGGGCAGCCAGCAAGTCCCCCGGCACCTCTACCTGCCGCACCCCGTCCGGGATGTCCTGCGCCCGTGCTTTCCCCGCTTCCCACACGACGGTGTCCAGCGCAGCGCCCCACCGCAGGGCTTCCCCCAGCATCTTCGGGCCTTCGCAGACCATGACCCCTTCCCGCCGCCGATGCTTCCGCTCGGCCACGAGCTTGCGGATGCGGGTGATGAGCGCGTTGGTGCGGCTGGTGATGTGTTCCATGGTGTTCGTCCTTTCTCTTTCTTACTGTAACTTCTGCACCAGAGAATGATCTTCCTGGATCAAATACATCAGCTTCTTTGCCGTAGGCGTCGGTGTACTTTTTCCGCTTTCCCATGCCTCCACCGTTCTGCGGGAGACGCCCAGCATCTCTGCAAACGTCCGCTGCGTCATTCCCAAAGACAGCCGCATTTCCTTGATATTCACTGTGGGCAAGGCACGCTTGCGTGCAATCGTCTCTGCAGATGCTTTTCCTCTTTTGTATGCAAGCGCTTCTTCCAGCCCTTCCATCACACCGGAAAAGAAATCTACATCCTTGAAATTTGCTTCTATCTCTTCCATGCTCAAAGAACTTTTAAAAATCGGCTCAGACACTGAAATCACTCCTTCCGAATTTCCTCGGTGATTTTGCGAAGCATTTTCTTCTGTTCTGCGGTTAAATTTTCCTGCACATTTTTAGGATAGGCAAACAAAAGATAGAGGTGTTCTCGTTCCAAAACGTCTACATAAATCACTCTGGCACCGCCGCTCTTTCCACGGCCACCTAATGCGATGCGCATTTTTCTTGCCCCGCCAGTCCCCTCTATAACATCTCCAAGCTGTGGATTTTGCAAGAGGACTTCTTCTAGGCGCGGCAACACATCGTCCCCTAATCCCATCATTTTCCAACATCGACGAAATGGTGCCGTATAAACAAAGGTTCTCGTCATGGTAGAACCACTCTCTTTCTGTTTCTATCTTACTCTAAGAAAAGAATATACGATTTTATCGTATCTGTCAAGCCAGAACGTAAGGGCCCTGTTGCTGTGGCCCTGCTGGAGGTCTCGGAAAAAGTGTCAATATTGGCGCTTCAAACCCTTGGAAAAGTGTCAAATATCAGGTATAATATCCTTGGAAAATGCACAGAGGCAACCGCCCATGCTTGAACCTTCGCAACTCAAAAAACAGCTCCTACTGCGTTGTGCAGTAGGAGCTGTCGTGTTTTTATGCGTTAATACAGCTTCGCGCCGGCCGGGATCTTATCGTCCAGCATCAGCAGGTTCAGCCCTTCCTCGCCGTTTTCCTTGTGTACGGCGGAGATCAGCATCCCGCAGGAGTCGATGCCCATCATGGGTCTGGGGGGCAGGTTCACGATGGCCACGCAGGTCTTGCCGATCAGCTCCTCCGGCTCATAGTAGTCGTGGATGCCGCTCAGAATGACGCGGTCCGTGCCGGTCCCGTCGTCCAAAACAAACTTCAAGAGCTTCTTGGACTTCTTCACGGCTTCGCAGGCCTTGACCTTCACCACGCGGAAGTCGGACTTGCTGAAGGTCTCAAAATCCACGAACTCCTGGAAGAGCGGCTCGATCTCCACGTGGGAGAAGTCGATCTTCACTGCGGGGGCCTCCGGGGCCTTGGGCGCCTCGGCGGGCTTTTCGGCCTTGTTGGCCTCGGTCTCGCCCAGGGGCTTCATGGTGGGGAAGAGGATGACGTCGCGGATGGAATCCGAGCCGGTCAGCAGCATGACGCAGCGGTCGATGCCGATGCCCAGGCCGCCCGTGGGGGGCAGGCCGTATTCCAGCGCGTCGATGTAGTCCTCGTCCATCATACCGGCCTCGTCGTCGCCCTTGGCGCGAAGCTCCACCTGCTTCTGGAAACGCTCCTTCTGGTCGATGGGGTCGTTGAGCTCAGAGAAGGCGTTGCCCATCTCACTGCGGCAGATGAACAGTTCGAACCGCTCGGTCAGGCGGGGGTCCTTGGGGGAGCGCTTGGCCAGGGGGGAGACATCCACGGGGTGCATGGTGATGAAGGTGGGCTGGATGAGCATCCCCTCGATCTTCTGGTCGAAGCACTCATACAGGGCGTGGCCCCAGGTGGGCTCCACGCCGTCCATGTCGATGCCCACGGACTTGGCGGCGGCCACGGCCTCCGCGTCGTCGGTGATGGCCATGAAGTCCACGCCCAGGTATTCCTTGACCGCCTCGGCCATGGTCATCCGACGCCAGCCGGGTGCCAGGTTGATCTTCTCCCCCTGCCAGGTGACCTCATAGGTGCCCAGGATCTTCTGGGCGGCGGAGGAGAGGAAGTCCTCAAACAGGTCCATCATGTCGTTGAAGTCGGCGTAGGCCTCATACAGCTCCACGGTGGTGAACTCCGGGTTGTGCTTGGTGTCCATGCCCTCGTTGCGGAAGATGCGGCCGATCTCATACACCCGCTCCAGGCCGCCGACGATGAGCCGCTTCAGATGCAGCTCGGTGGCGATGCGCATGTACATGTCGATGTCCAGCGTGTTGTGGTGGGTGATGAAGGGGCGGGCGGTGGCGCCGCCGGAGATGGTGTTCAGCACGGGGGTCTCCACCTCCATGTAGCCCCGGCCATCCAGGAAGGACCGCAGGTAGCTCACGAACTGGCTGCGGATCTCAAAGTTCTTGCGGACCTCCGGGTTCATGATGAGGTCCACGTAGCGCCGGCGATAGCGCAGCTCCTTGTCCTGCAAGCCGTGGAACTTCTCCGGCAGGGGGTGCAGGGACTTGGACAGCAGGGTCACGTGCTTGCAGCGCACGCTCATCTCGCCCCGCTGGGTGCGGAAGACCTCGCCCTCCACGCCGACGATGTCGCCGATGTCATACTTCTTAAAGGTATTGTACTCGGCCTCGTCCATCTCGTCCTTCCGGGCGTAGAGCTGGATGCGGCCGGACTTGTCCTGCATGTCGCAGAAGCTCACCTTGCCCATGCCGCGCTTGGACATCAGGCGGCCGGCGATGGTCACGGTCTGGCCTTCCATCTCGTCAAAGTGCTCTTTGATCTCCTGGGCGTGGTGGGAGACGGTGAATTTGGTCTGCTGGAAGGGGTCTTTGCCTTCCTTCTGAAGGGCGGCCAGCTTATCCCGACGGACCTTGAGGACCTGGGACAGGTCCTGCTCCTGGTCCTGGGGGGTGGCCTGCTTGTTGTTCTCTGCCATGCTGCGCAGCTCCTTTTCTCGTTATCTCTGGATCTCTAAGATCTTATACTTGATGTTCCCGGCGGGGGCCTCGACGACGACCTCTTCCCCGGCCTTGCGGCCCAGCAGGGCGCGGCCAAAGGGGGAGTCCTCGGAGATGCGGCCGTTCATGGGGTCGGCCTCCTGGGAGCCGACGATCTGGTAGCTGAGCTTCTCGTCAAACTCCAGGTCCTCCACGATGACGGTGTTGCCCACGTGGACGATGTCCAGGTGGGTCTCCTGCTCTTCGATGATGGTGTAGTTGGACAGGATCTCGTCCAGCTCGGCGATGCGGGAGTAGAGCTTGCCCTGCTCGTTTTTCGCCTCGTCATATTCGCTGTTCTCGGACAGGTCGCCGAAGGAACGGGCTTCCTTGATCAGTTCGGCCACTTCCTTCTCGCGGACGGTCTTCAGATAGGTGAGCTCCTGTTTCAGTTCTTCCAGGCGCTCGGCGCTGAGTCGGTATTCTTTCGCCATGGTGACACACCTTTCGCTTTTCATTACGCTGACGCAGCCGCCCCATGGGGGCAGTCTGCGGTAGTTTATCATTTATCTTATCTATTATAGAAACTTTCCGGAACCCTGTCAAGCCTATTCTTGGCGCAGGGTCTGTATGGCCGCTTGCAGCTGGGCATCGTCCTCGTGGGCCAGCTTGCCCATGAGCAGGTCCCTCTGCTGCGCCTGCGTCAGGGAGACCTGCGGGTCCGGCGTCAGCCCCGTGCCGATGAGGGACTTGCCGCTCCCGGTGAAATACCGCGCCGTGGACAGTCCCATGGCGCTGCCGTCGGGCAGGTCAAAGAGCATCTGGGAATACCCCTTCCCGCTGGTCTGCTCCCCGACCACCGCCGCCCCGGCGCTCTCCTGGAGCTGGGCGGCCAGGAACTCTGCGGCGCTGTAACTGTCGGCGTTGACCAGCACGGCCATGGGCAGGTCCACGCAGCCGGCGTCCGACGTGTACTCTTTTTCTTCCCCGTTATAGGCAGTGGTGCGGAAGATGACGCCCTCCGGCAGCAGATCGTCCAAGATCTGCGTCAGCTCGCTGACATACCCGCCGGGGTTGCTGCGCACATCGAAGATGAGCGCCTTGGCCCCCTGCTGCTGCAATTCGTCCACGCCCTGCTTGACCCGGTCCGCCGTTCCCTGGTAGAAGTTGGCGATGGTCACAAGGCCAATGTCCCCCTCCAGCATGGTCCAGGCGGCGGTGACGCCGTGGACGGCTTTGCGCTCCACGGTCACGTCTCTGGTCTCCCCGTTGGCGTCGGCGATGGTCAGCGTCACGCGGCTGCCCTCCTCGCCCCGAATCGAAGAGATGAGGTCCGTCCGGTTCTCGGCGGTGACGGCCACGCCGTCCACGCCCTGGATCACTTCCCCCGCCTGGAGTCCCGCCTCGTCCGCCGGGCCACCGGGGGTGACGGTGAGAATTTCTAAGCCGCCCTCCCCTTCCTGATTCACGGTGACGCCGATGCCGACGTAGGCGTTCTCCCGGTCCTCCCGGACCTGTTTGGCTTCGTCGGGGGTGAGGTAATAGGACCAGCGGTCCCCCAGCCCCTCCACCATGGCGCCGAGGGTGCCGTGCAGCGCCTCTGTCTCGTCATAGTCCCCCACAAAGCGCTGGGCAATGAGGTGCTGGGCAGAGAGCAGGGTACGCCCGTCCTCCCCCATCCAGGCCCAGACCGCCCCCAGGGCGATGCCCCCGCCTAGAAGCAGGCACAGCAGGCAGGCCAGCATCTGGCGCAAAAATTGTTTCGTTTCCGGTTTCATCGAACTTCCCCTTTCTATACTAAGCCAGGATGGGAAAACGAAAGGAAGCGGCGGCTTTTGGCCGCCGCTTCCCAAGGTCGCGTTCGGAAGGTTCTCCCGCCTTTAGTAGACCAGCAGACCGGCCACCAGGGAGAGCACCAGGGACAGACACAAGACGATCGCCACCACAGACATGACGCGCTTCTGGAAGCGATAGGGGTCCCGATGCTTCTTCTCTTTGCTTACGTTGCTCATTGGATTCCGTCCCTTCTTGTTCAAGGTCAAATTACACTTTCAGGAACTTCTGGATGGCCATGGCCGAGCCGCCGGCACCGATGGCAAAGCCCGCCCCCAGGAACACCAGCAGGACCAGGTGGGACATGCTGGCAAAGGGCACCGTGGAGATGATGGACAAAATGCCGCTCTTGGCCATGGCGTTCACGATGAGGCCGTAAATGCCCCACTGGACAAAGAAGGCGATGATGCCGCCTGCCACGCCCAGGATCACGCCCTCCACCAGGAAGGGCCAGCGAACGAACCAGTTGGTCGCGCCGCACATCTTCATGATGGCGATCTCATCCCGCCGGGTGAAGGTGCTGAGCTTGATGGTGTTGGCGATGATGGAGATGGAGATGATGACCAGCATCACCACCAGGATAATGGCCACGGCGCTGGCCACGTTGCGCAGCATGACGAAGCCGTCGGCGATCTCCAGCGACGCCTGCACGCGGGCGATGCCGCTGACCTCCTTCACCTGGGTCACGGTGTCGGACATGAGCTGGATATCGTCAACGTGGATGACGAACCGATCCCGCAGGGTGGAGGGGCTGCTCTCGTCAAAGACGTAGCTCTTGTCGTCGTGCTGGGCCTTAAAGTCCTCCCAGGCCTGCTCCTTGGTCACAAAAGTGGCGCTGGCCACGTTGGGAATGGCCTCGATCTGACTTTGCAGGGCCTCGCCCTGTTCTCTGGTCAGGCTGTCGTCGATGTAGGCCAGAAATTCGTTGTCCTTTTCCAGGTCGCCGAGGACGTGGTTGGCGTTCACGGCGATGAGGGAGAAGGAGCCCATGATGAGCAGACAGGCCACCGTCATGCACACGGCGGCGAAGGACATCAGCCCATGGGTAAAGATACTCCGGAAGCCCTCCCGGATATGATACCAGATCTGTCTATCTCCCATTGCCGTAATACCCCCCCGCCGCGTCGCTGATGATGCGGCCGCTCTCGATGGCCACCACGCGCTTGCCGAAGCGGTTGACCAGCTCTCGCTCGTGGGTGACCACCAGGATGGTGGTGCCCATGTCGTTGATCTTTTCCAGCAGCGACATGATCTCCAAAGACCGGGCCGGGTCCAGGTTGCCCGTCGGCTCGTCGGCGATGATGACGCTGGGGTTGTTGGCCAGGGCGCGGGCAATGGCCACCCGCTGCTGCTCGCCGCCGGAGAGCTGGGTGGGCAGCTGGCGGCTCTTGCCGGTCAGGCCCACCAGACCCAGGACATACGGGATACGGCGGCGAATTTCACTCGTGGTGGCGCCCACGGCCCGCATGGCCACCTCGATGTTTTCAAAGACGGTCTTCTTTTCGATCAGCCGGAAATCCTGGAAGACCACGCCAATGGTCCGGCGAAGAAGCGGGATCTGCTTTTCGCTGATGTCATTAAGGTTATACCCGTTCACCATGAGCTTGCCCTTGGTGGGGGCGATCTCCGCTGTGATGAGCTTGATGATGGTCGACTTGCCGGAACCGGACGGACCGACCAGGAAGACGAAGTCCCCGTCGTCGATCTGCATGCTGACCCCTTTCAGGGCCTTGGTCCCGTTGGGGTACTCCTTGTGAATGTCTCTCAGACGAATCAAAGTAACACTCCTTTGTTATTGTGGTTGCTGTATTTGGTGGTTGCTCAGTTCTCGATGCCGCGGCTGACCAGATACTTCTTCACCATCAGCGCCACCTTGAAGGTGATGGCGTCGTCGAACTCCCGCAGGTCCAGGCCGGTGAGCTTCTTGATCTTTTCCAGGCGGTAGACCAGGGTGTTGCGGTGGACGAAGAGCTTCCGGGCCGTCTCGGAGACGTTCAGGTTGTTCTCAAAGAACTTGTTGATGGTGAAGAGCGTCTCCTGATCCAGGGCGTCGATGGGGTTCTTTTTAAAGACCTCCTGGAGGAACATGTCGCACATGACGGTCGGCAGCTGATAGATCAGACGGCCGATGCCCAGGTTCTCATAGGTGATGATGGTCTTCTCGGTGTCGAACACCTTGCCGACATCAATGGCCACGCCGGCCTCTTTGTAGGCGCGGGCCAGGTCACGGATGTGGCTGACCACGGTGCCGATGCCGATGGTGGTCTTGAGCTTCAGGTTCTGGGCCAGGGCATCCTCGATGCTCTTGGCGATGCGGTAGATCTCTTTGCCGTCCCCCCCGTCGGTCAGGGTCTTGATGACGGCGATGTCGGTCTCGTTGATGGAGATGACGAAGTCGTCGGGGTTGTCGGAGAAGAGACTTTGCACCACGTCCACCGCGGCGATCTCTGCCGAGCCAACCTGGCGCACCAGGAACACGGCCCGCTGGGCCTCGGAGGCAAAATGCAGCTCCTTGGCGCGGACGTAGATGTCGCCCAGCAGGATGTTGTCGGAGATGATGCTCTTGACAAAGGCGGTCTTGTCGTGCTTCTCCTCGTAGTAAGCTTTGGCGCTGTTCAGAGCCACGGTGACCATGGAGCAGATGAGCTTGGCCTGCTCGTCGCTGCCCTGGACGAAGGCGGCGTAGTCAAAGTGGGAGCCGCGGCTGACCAGGGGCTTAAAGGTCTTGTCCCCGTAGATCACCACAGCCGATTCGTTGACGTTCAAGGCGGAAGCGGCGCCCTCCCATTTTTCGCCGATCCAGGTCAGCTGATTACAGGACACCACAGTACCCTGGTCGTCAATGACGCCGATGACCCGGTCCGTACACTCCTTCATTTGGAGCACAATACTTTGAAAAACTCTGCTGGACATATTCCATTTCCTCCTCTAATTTCTGCCGAAAACGGGAATCGAGGGACTTTCGACACCCGAAAATTCAAAATTCCCATCAATGCATCCTAGAACAGCCTATATTATAACGGGTTCCCAGAGCGATTTCAATAGGTTTTTATAGAATATTTGTGGAAAATGCCGAACATTTGCCCTTCAGCGCCCCAGGTCCGCCAACTCTTCCGGCGTCAACGGCCGCCAGGCCCCGGCGGGCAGCGTGGGGTCCAGCTTGAGCTTTCCCATCCCCAGCCGCTTGAGATAGACCACCGGCTTACCGCGGGAGGCCAGCATCCGTTTGACCTGGTGGTACTTCCCCTCCCGCAGGGTCACCAGGGCCTCGCGCTCAGAGATCAGGTCCAGGCCCGCCGGCAGGCAGACCGTCCCGTCCCCCAGGGTGATGCCCTCTGCAAAGGCCGCCACGTCGTCCTCCTCTAAGTCTCCGTCTACCTTCGTGTAATAGACTTTATCCACATGCCGCCCCGGTGCCAGCAGTGCGTGGGCCAAGGCCCCGTCGTTGGTCAGGAGGAGCAGACCCTCCGTGTCCTTGTCCAGCCGCCCCACGGGGAAGAGGTCTTTCCGCCGCAGGTCCTTGGGCAGCAGGTCCAGCACCGTTTTCTCCTTGGCGTCCTGGGTGGCGGAGATGACCCCCGCCGGCTTGTGCAGCATGAGGTAGACGTATTTCTCCGTGAAGATCGGCCTGCCGTCCACCGTCACCAGGCTCCCCTCTTCCACTTTATCCTCCGGGCCTTTGGGCAGGCGGTCCTCCACCCGCACCCGGCCGGCCTTGATGAGGGCCTTGGCCTCCTTGCGGGACCACTTCCCCGTGGCGGCCAGCAGCTTGTCCAGTCGTTCCATGTTTTCCACACTCCTGTTGATAACTTCGTCGGATCGCTTCCCGTATTTTAGCATACTTTTGCCCTCGCGAACATAGGCTGAGAGGAAGATTTCCCCTGGACCGCCTCCGGTCCGGCTTTTGCGAGAGAGGAGCTGCCCCCATGATCATCATTACCAAAAAACTGCACCCCCGCCGTTTGGCTGCCGGCTGTCTGCTGGGGGCCTGCGCCGTGATCCTGCTGGGGGCGGCGTTCGGGGTGGTGGAAGCCGTCCCCGCCGCCCCGGTCTCCAGCGTAGCTGCCGCCGACGGCAGCGACATCCGCACCAACGCCGACCGGGTGGCCTATCTGGAGTCCCTGGGCTGGCTCACCGCCGCCCAGCCCTCGGCGGAGGAAGCCCTCACCCTGCCGACCAAATTCGATGAGGCCTACCAGGCCTACCTCACCCTCCAGCGCAGCCAGGGCTTCGACTTGGAAAAATACGCCGGGGAGACCATCAAGCGCTACACCTACCAGGTCAAAAACTACCCCGGCCTGCAAGAAAACATCTGGGCCTGCCTCTTGGTCTGCAAGCACCAGATCATCGGCGGAGAGATCTTCTGCAACCAAGGTGACGGCTTCACCCAGAGCCTGGAGTTCCCGATGAAAGCCAGCCAATGACGCACAAAAACCGCCCTGCCGGGCGGTTTTTGTGCAACATTCCAGTTGACGTATTATGACTCGTCTTTCCCTTCTGCCCTGGCCATTAGGCGATCAAAGTCACTTTGATACAACCGGTCTTGGAGCACACGGTATTGTTCAAATTCACTTTCCGCAAAAGCTTTTGCGATCGCAGCTGTGACCTTGCCCTTATCCCGCAAAATCTCTGCATCGTTGAATTGCAGAAAGGCATCCAGCTTAGAGGCCCAATCTGCCATTGTCATAGGGATATGCCGTCTGGCCTGCCGGGTCGCATAATCCAGATACATCGTGACGATCTCATTTAATTCCTGCATCTCATCAACGGATAAGTAATTCTTGGCAACGGACACATCCGCTTTGACGATCTTTCCATCCGGCGCATTTCGCCAGGAAGTTAGACCCATGTGCTCCTTGGTGTGATCCGCCCGCGCCATAATGACCTCTGCTGCCGTGTTGCCGTGCACAGCATAGTGCATTTTGTTCTGCACTGTGGCGAAGAAATTTCTTGTGGTCTGGCTGTCGAGAGAATAATCCACCGCAGTGGCATAGATATCCGTGATCTTCTGATAGAACCGCCGTTCACTGGTACGAATCTCCTGAATTTCGGAAATCAGATGGTCAAAATAATCCTCGTCAAAAATCTGTCCGTTGATGAGTCTGTCCTTATCCAGAACATAGCCTTGCCTGGTGAAGGTGGACAGCACCTTGGTGGCCCACTGACGGAACTCTGTCGCCCGGCCAGAGTTGACCCGATAGCCAACAGCGATGATCGCAGACAGGGCGTAGAACTTATAGCGATAGGTCTTTCCGTTATCCGCAACTTGTGCAAAATTTGCACAAGTTGCCGCTTCGGACAATTCGCCGCTCTCATAGACATTTTTCAGATGCTTTGTGACAACACTTCGGTCTACTTCAAAAAGCTGAGCAATGGCTTTCTGGGTCAGCCAAACATCCTGGTTCTGCACCCGGACTTCAATCCCATCTTCGTGGGCATCCCTGGTAAACACAAGAAAATCCACCGTGCTGTTGCGGATCTGAAACGTATCTTTTTTGCGATCAGGCATGTTCCTTCACCTCAGGGAATGATTTTCTCACCGTCACTTCCATCTGCGGATACGGGATGGAGATGCGCTGTTCATCAAACGCCTCCTTGATCTGCTCCAGCAGATCGTGGTAGACCGTCCAGTAATCGGAATTGGCGCACCAGACCCGCACCGCATACTCCAGCGCACTGTCCCCGTAGCGCAGCAGGCGGATGAACGGCGCGGGGTCGCTGAGGGTCAGCTCGTGGCGGTCCACCACCCCGGCGATGGTCCGCTTGACCTGCTCCACCGGCGCGTCGTAAGCGGCCGTCACCACCAGGTCCACCCGACGCAGGTCCTCGGCGCTGTAATTGGTGACCTCCGCGTCCACGACCACGTTGTTGGGCATGAGGATGATGCGGTTGTCCAGCGTTGCCAGCTTCGTGTAGACCATGCCGATCTCTCGGATGGTCCCGCCGGTGGAGCCGATCTCCACGTAGTCCCCTACCTTAAACGGACGGGTGCTGAGGATGGTAAAGCCCCCGGCCAGGTTCGCCAAGCTGTCTTTGACAGAGAGGGAGACGGCCAGACCGAAGATGCTCACCAACGCCAACAGAGACGACGCGTTGATGCCCAGCGATTCCGCCACGATCATCAGCGTAATAAACCATAGGATGATATTCATCATGGAGCGGATAAAGGTGTGCAGGCTCTTTTCGATCTGCTTGAAACGGTCCAGCGCCCGGTCCAAAATTTTCAGCACGATGGCCTTCACGATCAGGCAGATCACCAAGAGGATCACCGCAAAGAGGATGGTCTTCAGCGCCCCTTCCCAGCCGTTTTTCATTAGGGTGTGGACGCCAGCCTCCACACTGCTCTCCAATTGTCCGGTGTCAATGTTCGTATCCATAGGCTGCGATGACCCCTTTCTCAACAAAGTTCGCGGGTTTTGTGGAAAAAAAGAAGGGCAAAGCCTTGGCTTTGCCCTTCTCAGAGAGGTTAAGAATTAGCCCTCGATCTCGGTGACAACACCGGAACCGACGGTACGGCCGCCCTCGCGGATAGCGAAGCGCAGGCCCTTCTCGATGGCGATGGGGGTGATCAGCTCGACGTTCATCACGACGTTGTCGCCGGGCATGCACATCTCAACGCCCTCGGGCAGGGAGATGACGCCGGTCACGTCAGTGGTACGGAAGTAGAACTGAGGACGATAGTTGTTGAAGAAGGGGGTGTGACGGCCGCCCTCGTCCTTGGACAGGACGTAAACCTGGCCAGAGAACTTGGTGTGGGGGTGGATGGAGCCGGGCTTAGCCAGAACCTGGCCTCTCTCGATCTCCTTCTTGTCGATACCACGCAGCAGGGTGCCGACGTTGTCGCCAGCCTCAGCGAAGTCCAGCAGCTTGCGGAACATCTCGATGCCGGTGATAACGGACTTCTTGCTCTCCTCGGCCAGGCCGACGATCTCGACGGGGTCGCCCATCTTGATCTGGCCACGCTCGACTCTACCGGTAGCAACGGTGCCACGGCCGGTGATGGTGAAGACGTCCTCGACGGGCATCAGGAAGGGCAGCGAATCATCACGGGGAGGAGTGGGGATGTAGTCGTCGACTGCGTCCATCAGCTCCTTGATGCAGGCATAGTCAGGATCGTTGGGGTCCTGAGACTCGCAGGTCAGAGCGTTCAGAGCGGAACCCTTGATGACGGGCAGGTCGTCGCCGGGGAAGTCATACTTGCTCAGCAGCTCACGGACCTCCATCTCGACCAGCTCCAGCAGCTCCTCGTCGTCCAGCAGGTCGACCTTGTTCAGGAACACGACGATAGCGGGCACGCCCACCTGACGGGCCAGCAGGATGTGCTCACGGGTCTGAGCCATGGGGCCGTCGGTAGCAGCGATGACCAGGATAGCGCCGTCCATCTGAGCAGCGCCGGTGATCATGTTCTTGATATAGTCGGCGTGGCCCGGGCAGTCAACGTGAGCATAGTGACGCTTGTCAGTCTCATACTCAACGTGAGCGGTGTTGATGGTGATACCACGCTCTCTCTCTTCGGGAGCCTTGTCGATGCTGGAATAATCCTCGAACTCGGCCTTGCCCTGGAGAGCCAGGTACTTGGTGATGGCAGCGGTCAGGGTGGTCTTACCATGGTCAACGTGACCGATGGTACCGATGTTTACGTGGGGCTTGGTTCTTTCAAACTTTTGCTTGGCCATGATTGATAATCCTCCTCAAAATAAAGACAAAGCTGTCTTACAGGTGCATAAGACCGTTCATGGGTCCTATTTTACAGGATATTCCTCAAAAATACAACGGGAAAAACAGGATTTCTCCCGGTTTTCAAAAAATTCTCTGAATTAGTCAGCGCTGTTGCGCTTCTCCACGATCTTGTCCGTGATGGACTTGGGGATCTCCACATAGCTGTGGGGCTCCATGGAGTACTGGCCGCGGCCCTGGGTGCGGCTGCGCAGGTCGGTGGCGTAGCCGAACATCTCGGACAGAGGCACCAGTGCGTCGATCTGCTGGGCGCCGGGGCGGGCTTCCATGCCCTGGATCTGACCACGGCGGGAGTTCAGGTCGCCGATGACGTCGCCCATGTAATCCTCGGGGACGATGACGGAGACCTTCATGATGGGCTCGAGCAGGCAGGGGTTTGCCTTGCGGCAGGCTTCCTTGAAGGCCATGGAACCGGCGATCTTAAAGGCCATCTCGGAGGAGTCGACCTCGTGATAAGAGCCGTCGTACAGGGTGACCTTCACGTCGACCACGGGGTAACCGGCCAGGATGCCGGACTCCATGGCGCCCTGGATACCGGCGTCCACGGCGGGGATATATTCCTTGGGGATGGCGCCGCCGACGATCTCGTTGACGAACTCATAGCCCTTGCCGGACTCGTTGGGCTCCAGACGGATCTTGACGTGACCATACTGGCCCTTACCGCCGGACTGACGGGCATACTTGGTGTCCTGCTCGACCTTCTTCTTGATGGTCTCCTTGTAGGCGACCTGAGGTGCGCCCACGTTGGCCTCGACCTTGTACTCACGCAGCAGACGGTCGACGATGATCTCCAGGTGCAGCTCGCCCATGCCGGCGATGATGGTCTGACCCGTCTCTTCGTCGGTGTAGGTCTTGAAGGTGGGGTCCTCCTCGGCCAGCTTCATCAGGGCGATGCCCATCTTCTCCTGACCGGCCTTGGTCTTGGGCTCGATGGCCACGCGGATGACGGGCTCGGGGAACTCCATGGACTCCAGGATAATGGGAGCCTTATCGTCGCACAGGGTGTCGCCGGTGGTGGAGTTCTTCAGGCCGACCACGGCGGCGATGTCACCGGAGTAGACGGTCTCGATGTCCTCACGGTGGTTGGCGTGCATCTGCAGGATACGGCCGATACGCTCTCTCTGCTGCTTGGTGGAGTTCAGAACGGCCGTGCCGGTGTTCAGCAGGCCGGAGTAAACGCGGATAAAGGACAGACGGCCAACGTAGGGGTCCGCAGCGATCTTAAAGGCCAGTGCGGAGAAGGGTGCGTTGTCGTCTGCGGGACGCTCATCCTCCTCGCCGGTGTCGGGGTTGACGCCCTTGATGGCGGGGATGTCCAGGGGGGAGGGCATGAAGTCGACAATGGCGTCGAGCAGCTTCTGCACGCCCTTGTTGCGGTAAGAGGTACCGCAGGTGACGGGGACCAGCAGGTTCTCGATGGTGCCATGACGCAGGGTCTTGCGGATCATGTCGGTGGGGATGGGTTCCTCCTCCAGCGCCAGCATCATCAGGTCCTCGTTGAGGTCTGCGCAGGCGTCGATGAGCTTGGTGCGGTATTCCATCGCCAGGTCCATCATGTCCTCGGGGATGTCCTCCACGCGCATGTCCTTGCCCTCGGCGTCGTAATACACGTCGGCCTTCATCTCGACCAGGTCGATGATGCCCTTGAAGGTATCCTCGCTGCCGATGGGCAACTGGATGGGCACGGCGTTGCACTTCAGGCGGTCGTGGATCATCTTCAGAACGTTGTAGAAATCAGCGCCCATGATGTCCATCTTGTTGACGTAGATCATGCGGGGAACTTTATAGTGGTCGGCCTGACGCCACACAGTCTCGGACTGGGGCTCCACGCCGCCCTTGGCGCACATGACGGTCACAGAGCCGTCCAGCACGCGCAGGGAACGCTCCACCTCGACGGTAAAGTCCACGTGGCCCGGGGTATCAATGATGTTGATTCGGGTCTGGGGGAACTGGCCGGCGGAACCGGTCCAGTAGCAGGTGGTAGCGGCGGAAGTGATGGTGATGCCACGCTCCTGCTCCTGTGCCATCCAGTCCATGGTGGCGGTACCATCATGGGTCTCACCGATCTTGTAGTTGACGCCGGTGTAGTACAGGATACGCTCGGTGGTCGTGGTCTTACCAGCATCGATGTGGGCCATGATGCCGATGTTTCTGGTGTTTTCCAGAGTAACTTTTCGTGCCATGTTTCTCTTTCCTCCAGATTACCAGCGGAAGTGTGCGAAGGCCTTGTTGGACTCTGCCATCTTGTGGACCTCTTCACGCTTCTTCACGGCGCTGCCGACGTTGTTGGCGGCGTCCATCAGCTCGTTGGCCAGGCGCTCCTTCATGGTGCGCTCGCTGCGCTTGCGGGCGTAAGTGGTCAGCCAGCGCAGACCCAGGGTCTGGCGGCGCTCAGGGCGGACCTCCATAGGCACCTGGTAGGTGGCGCCGCCAACACGGCGAGCCTTGACCTCCAGGGAAGGCATGATGTTCTCCATGGCGGCGGTGAAGACCTCCAGGGGCTCCTTGCCGGTCTGTTCCTTGACGATGTCGAAGGCGCTGTAAACCACCTTCTGCGCCACGCCCTTCTTGCCGTCCAGCATAATGCTGTTGATCAGCTTAGTTACCAGTACGGAACGGTACATAGGATCGGGCAACACTTCCCGCTTGGGTACGTTTCCTCTTCTGGGCACTTTGCTTCCCTCCTTCATAAAAAAATGATTTCATAGGTACTCGAAAGACCTGGCTTCGCTTGGCGAAGAAGTCTTCCGTGTGAAGCCGGGGCATTTCCCCGCCTTCGTGCCTGCCTTGAGAGCTTTCCCAAACCCTGTACTGTCGTACCGGATGTATATGGTTAAGCGACTCGCGGCAAAGCCAGTTTGCTTTGCGCTGAGCGCAAAATTGCAATCAAATCGTCGCTGTGAAAGCGACACGAGCGTTCAGGCTGGGCGAGATTATTTCTTGCCGGCCTTGGGTCTCTTGGCGCCGTACTTGGAACGGGCCTGCATACGGCCGTTGACGCCCTGGGTGTCCAGGCTGCCGCGGATGATGTGGTAACGCACACCAGGCAGGTCCTTAACACGGCCGCCGCGGATCATGACCACGGAGTGCTCCTGCAGGTTGTGGCCGACGCCGGGGATGTAGGCGGTGACCTCGTAGCCGTTGGTCAGACGCACACGGGCGATCTTCCGCAGAGCGGAGTTAGGCTTCTTAGGAGTGGAAGTACGCACCGCGGTGCACACACCTCTCTTCTGGGGGGAAGGCAGGTCAGTCTCCTTGTTCTTCAGGGTGTTCAGACCCTTCTGCATGGCGGGAGAATTGGACTTGTAGGTGGCCTGCTCTCTGCCCTTGCGAACCAGCTGATTAAAAGTAGGCATGGATGTTCCTCCTTTCTGAAAGAATACAAGATATTTATATTCTGACCGCATGCGCCGGAGCTTATGCGGGGAATATCGAAAAAACTTCCTGCTTTGGCGTTATTCCACCAAAGCCGCCACAGCGGACCCCACGGCAATGCCGCAGGCCTGACCCAGCTGGGCCATGGTCTCCACTTCCTCGATGTCCACCCCAAGATCCTCGCAGAGGTCCTGGATCGGCTCGGTGACGCGGGGGTCGGCATCCTGGGCCATAAAGACCCGCAGTGCCTTGGCGTTTTTCAGGGCACGGGTGACTTGCTTGGCCCCCGTGACCTTGTGCTGTGTTGTCAGTTCGGTAAGCATGAAAAAAGCACTCCTCTTTCCGAGCTGCCCACAGCAGCTCTCACTCATCTATCCCGGCGGGGAGGCCCAACCAAAATAGTTCATCGCAATCTCGGATTTTATCATACTTTGCCCCATTCGTCAAGTAGTGACTGTGTGGCAAGTTGTCCTTTTTCCGCGCACAAACTTGGTGATATCGTTCATTCCGGGTGGGCATGGGCCTAATCTGGGTGGGTTAGACGACTCAAACGTAGTGCCGAAAGCTCCACAGCAGCAGCAGGGCCACCTGGACGAGGAGGATCACGGGCATCCCGATGCGGAAAGACCAGTGCTTCGTTTTGTGCCGGAACAGGGACATGCCCACCAGGCTCCCCACGCTGCCGCCCAGGATGGCGGAGAGGAAGAGCATCTTTTCCGGGATACGCTGTTTGTGTCGCTTTGCCTTGGCTTTGTCGATGCCCATGAGGGCAAAGGCGATGACCGTCCAGGCCAGCACCCACACGAGCAATACTTTCTGGAGCATCGGGGTCCCTCCTTGCAGGGAAAAGCGGCGGGGAGACTTGCTTCCCGCCGCTGTGTTCGGCTGTTTGACTTACTGCTCGGTCTGGGCCTTCTGACCATGGGTATGGTGGCCCCAGCCCTCGCCGTGGATCAAGTGGCGGGAGACGGTCTTGTAGACCAGGAAGGTCACCAGAGAGTTGATGCCTGCCTTGAGCAGATTGAAGGGCAGGATCACGGGCAGCAGCATGGCGTCCACCACTTCCACCGGAGCGCCCATGAAGTAGGGGGTGATGAAGTGGTTGGCGACCATCATGGCCAGGCCCATGGCGATGGTGCCGCAGATGAGGCCCAGGATGGCACCGCTCTTGGTGTGGCGCAGGCGATAGATGCCGGAGGCGACCAGGACCAGGACGGTGGTGGAGATGATGTGCATGAGGATGCCATACACACCGCTGCTGGCGCTGACGGTGAAGCCCTGGATCACGGCGGTCACGACGGTCAGCAGCACGCCGGCCACAGGGCCATAAGCGAAGGCACCGATCAGAATCGGGATATCGGCCGGGTCATACTCCAGGAAGGCAGCGCCGGGGAAGATGGGGAAATGGATCAGGTAGACCAGCACGATCGAGATGGCCACCAGCATGGCCATCGTGGCCAGCTTACGAACTTTTGTCTGCATAAAAAAACACTCCCATAAGACTTGTAACACCCGAAAAACCAATGTCTTCCAGGTGCTAACAGGCCCTTGGGGGCGCTCTGACAGCGGCAAAACTTCCCTGGCTTCCCATTGCCAGGTCTCTCTGCCGGGTCACATACCGTCAAACGGAACAAAGTGCACGGTATGTCAGCACGTCTTCTCCCATCCAGACTATCACTGTCGGTCCCGGAATCGCACCGGGTCGGCTTCCTGCTTCTCAAAAGGAGCAAGTCGCTCGCGGACTGTACCGCCGGTGGGGACTTTCACCCCGCCCTGAAGACATCTTATTTCGTTGTCCGACTCTATTATATCCTCTTCCGGGAAAAATGCAACCACCAATCTGTACCATAGCGCAAGATTTTCTCTTTTGGTTTTCGTTGACTTTCTACAGCCGCCGGTATACCATAGGGGACAGACTGTGTGAAAATCCCGAAACCCGAAAGGAGAGGACGCCCCATGACCCCGGAGATCACCTGCTGCTTCACCGGCCACCGCCCCCAGCGCCTGCCCTGGGGAGACAATGAGGCCGATTTGCGCTGTCAGGCCGTCAAGGCCAGGCTGACCCGCGCCGTGGCCGAGGCCTACGACCGGGGCTACCGCCACTTTCTCTGCGGCATGGCCCAGGGCGCAGACCTCTACTTCTGCCAGGCCGTCTTGCACCTCAAGGCCCAGCACCCCGGCGTGACTCTGGAGGCCGCCATCCCCTACGAGGGCCAGGCCGACCACTGGCCCCCCGCCGACCGGCTCCGGCGGCAGCGCCTGCTGAACCAATGCGACCTGGAAACGGTGGTCCAGCACCACTACACCAAGGGCTGTATGCTCCGCCGGAACCGCTACATGGTGGACCGCTCCTCCCTCCTCATCGCCGTCTACGACGGCACCCCCAAGGGGGGCACGATGAACACCCTGGCCTACGCCCTGCGCCAAGGGGTCGAGACGGTGATCCTAGAAGTATAACGAGATAGAAAGATGGATGAAAATAGCCCGCTGAGTTGGTTCTCAGCGGGCTATGTCATGCACAGATGATGTAATTATCTGTCCCGGTTGAAGATCTTGAAGATCTCCTTGTAGGGATCGTCCTCTTCGGGGGCGGAAGCCTTCTCCGCGGCGTGAGCAGAAGCCTTGGGGGCGCTCTTCTCGGCGGCGGGGGTGCTCTTGGCGTTCATGACCTTCTCGTCAAAGCCGGTGGCGATGACGGTGACGCAGATCTCGTCCTCCATGTTCTCGTCGAAGGTGGCACCGAAGATGATGAGGGCGTTGGGATCGGCGGCCTCCTGGACCAGGTTGGCAGCGATCTCGACTTCCTCCAGGCCCACGTCGGTGGAGCCGGTGACGTTCACCAGCACGCCGCGGGCGCCGTTGATAGAGGTCTCCAGCAGGGGGCTGGAGACGGCGCGGCGGGCAGCCTCCTCGGCCTTGTTCTTGCCGGAGGCGCGGCCCACGCCCATGTGAGCCATGCCGGCGTCCTTCATGACGGCGGAGACGTCTGCGAAGTCGAGGTTGATGAAGCCGGTGTTCTTAATCAGGTCGGAGATGGACTGCACCGCCTGGCGCAGCACGTCGTCAGCGACCTCAAAGGCGTTGGCCAGGGTGATCTTCTGCTCGGTGGCGAACTTCAGCCGGTCGTTGGGGATGATGACCAGGGAGTCGACCTTGGTGCGCAGGTTCTCGATGCCGGACTCGGCCAGCTGCATCCGGCGGCGGCCCTCAAAGGAGAAGGGCTTGGTCACGACGCCGACGGTCAGGATGTCCATTTCCTTGGACAGGTCCGCCAGGATGGGCGCTGCGCCCGTGCCGGTGCCGCCGCCCATGCCGGCGGTGATGAAGACCATGTCGGTGCCCTCCAGGGCCTTGGAGATCTGGGTGCGGCTCTCCTCGGCGGACTGGCGGCCCACTTCGGGGTTGGCGCCTGCGCCCTGACCCTCGGTCAGCTTCTCGCCGATCTGGATCTTGTGGTTGGCCCCGGAGACGGCCAGGGCCTGCTTGTCGGTGTTCACGGCGATGAACTCTACGCCTTTCACGCCAGTCTCCACCATGCGGTTGACCACGTTGTTGCCGCCGCCGCCAACGCCGATCACCTTAATATTCACAACGGAATCTGTTCCGGTATCTAATCCAATCGCCATGTTCGGTCCTCCTAAGTGTCTGTGTTGTTTATCTGAATTGTGCGATAATTTTTGATTTTCTCTTATTGTATCGCCCTTTTTCCGGCAGGTCAATAGAAAACTTAGAGTTTTTCAAAAAAAACCATTTTCCTTGTCCTGGCCGGCCGGGATCAGTTCTGTTTGGTCCAGATGACCTTATCCGTCCCCTTCATGTTGATGATGCCCTTTCCGTCGTCCCCGGCCACGGCGATGACCGTCCGCAGGGGCTGCATCTTCTTCTCGAAGTTGGCGTTGTTGAGCAGCTTGATGGTCAGGCGGCCCTGGTAGACCACCTGAATTTCCGTGCCGGAAGAGACGTCGATGGACGTCACGCCCTCCATGAGGCCGCAGTCGGACAGCGCCTGGGTCAGCGCCACGAGGCCCTTGAGCTTGCTCTGGTTCTCGTCGGTGGTGGCCGCCTGCTTGCCCTGCTTGGGCTCCAGCAGCTCCAGGCCCGTCACGTTGGGGTACTCCTGCTTCATGGTGTCGTCCGCCGCCTCCAGCAGCTTCCCGTTGGCGTCCACCAGCCAGGCCGAGGCCGCCCCCGTGATCACCGCCGCCGGCTGGCACTCGGTGATCTCCAGCCGGATCGTGGTGGGAAAGCGCTTGTGGACCTGGACCTCGTGGATGTACGGTAAGCCGTCATAGATGCGCTGGGCGATCTGCTCCGAGGGCGTGAGGATCATGTTGGCCCCCATCTCCACGGAGGCAACGTCCAGGATCTGCTGCTCGCTGTATCGCTCGTTGCCGGTGACCGTCACCGTTTCCACCTGGAAAAAGACCGTGCAGGCCCCCACCACGGACACCGCGATGAGAAGCGTCGCCAGGAGCGCAAAAAACAGGCCCTTCCGCCGCTTGCTGTACCGGGCGTCCTTGGTCTTCTTCTGCTTGGGCTCCTTGGGCGGTTTTTGTGGTTTTGTCTTTTCTTTTGTCTTCTTTGCCATCTTGCCATACCTCAGATCGTCAAAGACTGGTAAAAGCTCTCGTGCGTCTCATAACATGCAAAGGGTCTCCCGCCGGATGTCTGCCCCCAGGGCAGCCAGGTCCTGCTCCAGGGCCTCATAGCCCCGGTCGATGTGCCGCAGGCCGGTGATCCGGCTCTCCCCTTCGGCGGCCAGGGCCGCCAGCGTCAGGGCTGCGCCGCCCCGCAGGTCGGGGGCCTCCACGCTTCCGCCGTGCAGGGGATGGCCGGTGAGATACAGGGTCTCCCCCGCCGCCCGCACCTGCGCCCCCAGCGCCTCCAGGCCCTGGGCGTAGCGAAAGCGGTGGTCAAAGATCGTCTCGGTGATGGCCGTCTCCCCCGTCCCCCCGGCCAGAGCCGCCGCCAGCAGCGGCTGGGCGTCCGTGGGAAAGGCGGGATAGGGGCCGGTCTGCAACGCGCCGATGCCCCGCAGCGGCCCGTCACGGGCGATCTGAAGGCCCTCCGGGATGCACCGGACCCGACACCCGGCCGCAGACAGCGCCGCCGTCACCGGCTCCACATGGTCCCCTCTGGCCCCCCGCAAAACGCCCTGCCCGCCCGCCGAAGCCACGGCGCAGAGATAGGTCGCCGTGACGATCCGATCCGGCATCACCCGGTACGTACCCGGGTGCAGGGGCAGGCCGCCGGAAACGTGGATCTCCTCCGTCCCCGCGCCGGTCACCCTGGCCCCCAGGGCCTGCAAGAAGCCCTGTAATTCCACGATCTCCGGCTCCCTGGCGGCGTTGCAGATGCGGGTCAGCCCCGCCGCCCCGCAGGCGGCCAGCATGGCATTCTCCGTGGCCCCCACGCTGGGGAAGGGCAGCGACAAGCGCCGCCCGGCCAGCCTGGCAGCCGTGAGACGCAGGTGCTCTCCCCGCGTCTCCACCTGGGCACCCAGGGCCTGAAAGGCGCGGATGTGCAGGTCGATGGGCCGCCGCCCCAGGGCGCAGCCCCCCGGCCAACAGGCCGAGGCCTCCCCCTGCCGGGCCAGCAAGGCCCCCAGAAAGAGGACGGAGGCCCGCATCCTGCCCATGAGCTCGTCGGGGATGGCTGCGCCGGTCAGATGCGCGGCGTCTACCGTCACCGTCTCCCCCGTCCGACGGACCCGGCAGCCCAGACAGGACAGGATGTCTAACGCCGTCTGGATGTCGGTCAGGGCCGGGCAGTTATGTATCACGCTCTCCCCCCGGACCAGCAGCGTCGCCGCCAGGATAGGCAGAGCGCTGTTTTTGGCCCCATGGACCCGTACCTCCCCCGCCAGGGGGCGGCCTCCCGTCACCGCGAAATACTCCATAGCTTCTCCCCCGTTCCCGGTGTTGGATGATGTTCAGCCCATCCTATGCGGGGCGGCGGGAAGTGTGCGGCGGAGCGGGCGCGGCAGGAGGCAGAGGGACAGGTCCACGGGGGCGAAGCGGGGTCATTCTCCCTTGGCCAGCTCCGCCAGGGTCTCGTAAATTTTCTCGGCTGCGTCGGGGATGCCCATGTCGGCCATGGCCTTGGCCATGCGCTCCCGGCGGGGGGCATCGGCCAGCAGCTCTTTCGTCGTCTTGTAGAGCAGCGCCCCGCTGCACACCGGCTCCAGCAGGACCACCGCGCCGCCCGCCTGGGCCAGCACATTGGCGTTTTTCTCCTGGTGGTTGTTGGTGACATAGGGCGAGGGCACGATCACGGCGGGCTTTCCGATGGCGGTCAGCTCCGACAGGGTGGAGGCCCCGCCTCGGCAGAGGACCAGGTCCGCCGCCTGCATCACCGTGGGCATGTCGTAGATATATTCCCGGATCTCCAGGTCCTTGGGCAAAGTCTCCCCGTCCAGCGCCTTGGTCATCGTGGCAAAATCCCGGCCTGCGCCGTGGATGTGGTGGAAGGGAGCGCCGTCGGCGGCAGCCAGGCGGAGATACTCCGTCATGTGCTGGTTCATCCCCTCGGCCCCCAGGCTGCCCCAATAGGACAGCACCAGCGGCCGGTCGTCTGTGATGCCCAGGGCCGCACGGGCCTGCTGGCGGTCCAGCTTGAAAAAGTCGCCCCGGACCGGGGTGCCCGTCACCACCACCCGCTCCGGGTGCTGGTAGTGGGCGCGGGAGGCCTCATAGCCCACCATCACGCGATCCGCGACTTTCGCCAGCCGCTTGGTGGTCAGGCCCGGCACAGCGTTGGAGTCATGCACCGCCGTGGGGATGCCGCGCTTGGCGGCCTCGTGGACCACGGGATAGGAGGCGTAGCCGCCGGTCCCCACCACGAGGTCGGGCTGAAAGTCATCTAAAATGCGGTTCGCCTCTTTCCGGGAGACGGAGAGGTTGCGGACCGTGGTCAGGTTGTGTTTGATGGAAGCGGGGCTGACGCTGCGCCAGAAGGAGCTGATGGTCACCGTCTCCAGGGCAAAGCCCTCCTTGGGGACCAGCCGCTCCTCCATGCCGCCCTTGGCCCCGACGAACAGGACCTCTGCGCCGCTGCGCTCCTGGAACAGCCGGGCCAGGGCCACGGCCGGGTTGATGTGCCCTGCGGTGCCGCCGCAGGTAAACAAGATCTTCATGTTGTCTCCATCCTTTCCGCCCGCGCTACGACGCAGGGTTTTGTCGGCTGATGCTTAGGATCAGCCCCATTTCCGCCAACTGAATGATGAGGGCTGAACCGCCGTAGCTGAAGAACGGCAGCGAGATGCCCGTCACCGGGAAGAGGTTCGTCACCACGGCCACGTTGGCGAACACCTGGAAGGCAAAGAGCGTCGTGATGCCCACGATGACCAGGGAGCCGAAGCGGTCTCTGGCGTTGAGCGCCAGCCAGTAGCCCCGGATGATGAGCAGGGCAAACAGCAGCAGCACCAGGCACGCGCCCACCAGGCCCAGCTCCTCGCAGACCACGGCGAAGATAAAGTCGTTTTGCGGTTCGGGCAGGTAGAGGAATTTCTGCCGCCCGTTGCCCAGGCCCAGCCCGAACACCCCGCCGGAGCCAATGGCCATCAGGGACTGCACGGCCTGCAAGCCCTTGTCCTGTGCATCGAGCCAAGGGTCTTTCCAGTTCGCGATCCGCGTGGTCATATAGGTGGTTCCCTTGACAATGCCGATCAGCGCTGCGCCGACGCCCACGCCGCCCACAATGAACCACCACACAGAAATGCCGCCTGCAAACAGCACCGCAGCGGCGATGACCACCATCTGGATGGTGGCCGACATGTGGCGCTGGATGGCCAGGATGCCCACCATGATGCCGATGACAAAGGCGTAGGGAATCAGCTCAAAGAAGCCGATGCGCTCTAAGAAGTTGCCGAAGCGCCCCAGAGCGTGGTTGCGCCGGAAGCTCAGGGGGGTGCGGTGGTCCCGCTGGGACAGGCGGCTGGAAAAATACAGGATCAGGCCGAATTTGCCCAGCTCGGACGGCTGCCACTGGATGGGGTACTTCAGCCACCGGGTGGCACCGTTGGCCTTGACACCCAAGCCGGGAATTTTGACCGCCAGCATACACAGGCAGGCCAGGACCAGCACCAGCACAGCCAACCCACGCAGGCCCTGGTAGTTGACCTTGGAGACGAGATACATCACCACAAGGCCCAGCACGGCGAAGAGCGCCTGCCGCTTGAAATAATAGAAGGCGTCGCCGTCGGTCACGTGTTTGATGTCATAGTACGCCGTGGGATAGGAGGCCGAGAGCAGCATGACGAGGCCCACCACCACCAACAAAACCGTCAGCAGCAGAAAGGGCGTGTCCACCTGCCCGCGGACCTGATGGGTCGTCCTGGGCTTGGGCTGCGCCGCCGCCCTGGCCCGGTCCTTGACTTTGGTAAACAAGTTTGGCACGAAGAGTTCCCTCCCGTCAGGCCCTCAGAAAGCTCACAGAGCGGGGAAACGCCCCATGACCCCGAAGAAGGCCAGGATGCAGAACACCAGCGAGATGCTGGCGAAGACGAATACCACCTTTTTCTCGTTCCAGCCCCCCATCTCCAGGTGGTGGTGGAGGGGGGCCATGCGGAAGATGCGCTTGCCATGGGTGGCCTTGAAGTAGGTCACTTGGATGATGTCGGAGAGCGTCTCGATGATGTAGATGATGCCCACCAGGATGAGGATCAGGGGCAGGTCCAGGGCAAAGGCCATGCCGCACACCGCGCCGCCCAGGAAGAGGGAGCCGGTGTCGCCCATGAACACTTTTGCCGGATAGTGGTTATACAGCAAAAAGCCCACAAGGCCCCCGAACAGGGCCGCGGCAAACACGGCCATGCCCGCCGTCCCCGACTGCTGCCACTTCACCCAGGCCCAGCCAAAGGCGGCGGCAAAGAAGGCGCACACCGGCAGGGTCACGGAGCTGGACAGACCGTCCAGGCCGTCGGTGATGTTCACGGCGTTCACGGTGCCGGTGATGACCAGCACGGCGAAGATGAGGTAGACCACCCAGGGCAGGTGCAGCTCCACCCCAAAGAAGGGCACATAGAGGTTGGGGGACAGGATGCCGCATTTCCGCAGCAGGACGATGAACAGGATGGCCGCCGCCAGCTGGAGCAGGAACTTCTGCCCGGCGGTCAGGCCCGTGTTCTCTTTCTTTTTGATCTTGGCGTAGTCGTCCAAAAAGCCGATGGCCCCAAAGACCAGGGCAAAGACCAGGACGATCACGCTCGTCCAATCCCCGGACAGAATGGCCGGGCCATTGACCACCAGCACCACGATGATGGTCGCCAAAATAAACATCAGGCCGCCCATGGTGGGGGTCCCCTGCTTGGACATGTGCCAGGTGGGGCCGTCCTCCTTGATGGATTGGCCGGCCTTCCACCGGCGCAGGGCGGGCACCAGGAACTTGCCGATCACCGCGCTGATGACAAACGCCACCACCGCCGCGACCAGGATTTTCAGCAGAATGGGATCCATTCTCTTACACCTCCGCGTTTTTCTACTTCGTTTCTCTGTTCTCTGTTGGGAAAAACGGCGCAGGCCGGGGCCATGGTCACGGCCCCGGACACGCCAAATTTGTATTATACCTTACTTTTTTGAAAAAAGGAAGCGATTTCTTCTCTTTCGTCCAGGGGCAGGCGGTTTTTTCCGATCTCCTGGTAGGTCTCGTGGCCTTTCCCGGCCAATAAGATCACGTCCCCCGCCCGGCCCAGGGAGAGGGCCAGGGCAATGGCCGCCCGCCGGTCCGGCTCCCGGTGGTAGTCGGCAAAGCCTCTGGGAAAGCCCGCCGCCACCTGGTCTAAGATCGCTTCCGGGTCCTCCGTCCGGGGGTTGTCGGAGGTGAGGATCACCAGGTCGGAGAGGCTCGCCGCGATCTCCCCCATCACCGGCCGCTTCGTCTTGTCCCGGTCCCCGCCGCAGCCGAAGAGGCACAGGAGCCGCCCCTGGGTCACCCGGCGGGCGTCGGCCAGGACCTGCTCCAAGGCGTCCGGCGTGTGGGCGTAGTCGATGACCACGGTGTAGGGCGCCGGGACGGGCACGACCTCCAGCCGCCCCTTCACCGGCGGGACCTTTTCCAGGGCCTGGATGGCCTTCGCCAGGGGGATGCCCAGGTCATAGCAGCAGGCCAGCGCCCCCAGGGCGTTGTAAACGGTGAACCGGCCTGGGATCGGCACCGTCACCGGCAAGGTCTCCTGGGGCGTATCCACCAGGAACCTGACCCGGTCCGGTTCCAGCCTGATCCCTCTGGCCCGAATTTCTGCCCGCCGCTGGTTGACGCCAAAGGTCACCACCCGGCAGTCCGCGCCCCGGATCAGCAGCCGCCCGGAGTTGTCGTCCAGGTTGAAGCAGCCGCTGTCACACTGGCGGAAAAGCAGGCTCTTGGCCTGGCGGTAGGCCGCCATGCTCCCGTGGAAATCCAGATGGTCCCGCGTCAGGTTCGTGAAGATGCCCGTGCGGAAGCGCAACCCCGCCGTCCGCCCCTGGGCCAGGGCGTGGGAGGAGACCTCCATCACCACATGGCTGCACCCGGCCCCCTCCATTTTGGCCAGGAGGGCTTGCAGGGTGTAGGCGTCCGGCGTGGTCCGCCGGGCGGGCAAAACTTCATGGCCCACGAGATTCTGGTTCGTCCCGATGAGGCCGACCTTGGCCCCCAGGGTCTGCTCCAGGATCGTTTTCAGTAAGTACGTCGTGGTCGTCTTCCCGTTGGTGCCGGTGACGCCGATCAGGGTCATGCGCCGGCCGGGGTCCCCGAACCAGTGGGCGGCCATTTGGCCGAACACGGCGCGGGGGTCATCTGTCACGAGCCAGGGGCCGTCCTGGCCCGCCGGCGGGGTCTGGCAGAGGACGGCCGTGGCTCCCTTGTCCAGGGCCTCCCGGATGAAGCGGTTCCCGTCCGTCCGGCTGCCTCGAAAGGCCGCGAAGAGGGCCCCCGGCGTCACCGTGCGGCTGTCGCAGGTCAGGCCGGTGATCTCCCGGTCAGGAACGGCAACTTGGTCTTCCAGGGCCGTGCCCCGGAGCAGTTTGGTCAGCAGCAAAGGATCACACCTCCATGCAGGCGGGCCGGCGGCCCGCCTCCGCAAAGGGAGCGCAGGCCCACAGGCCGATGGCTGGATGGTCCTTTCTACGTCCTTGGGTCCTGAGATGCGTCCGCGAAAACGCTCAGTTCCCGGTCTGGGGTTGGGTTTGGTCTTTCTGTTCCGGGTCCTCGGCCCAGTCGCCGTTGGCGGAGCTGAGGCCGTTGTCCGGCTCGGTGTTCTCGGCGAACTTCACCTCCACCGTTGCGCCCAGCTCAACAGGCGTTCCGGGCAGAACGAGCTGCTCAAAGACCGTGCCGCTGGTGCCGCTGCCGGTGGCGTTCAGATACAGGCCCACATCCTCCAGGGCCTTCTTCGCCTCGTCATAGGTCATGCCGGACAGATCGGGCATCGCCACCGTCTCCTTCGGCTTCTCCTCGCCCAGATAGAGGACGGTGGAGCTGCCCTTGGGCACAGTGCTGCCCGCCGTGGGCATCTGGTCGGTGACGACGGAGCCTTCGCCGCTGGTGCGGACGTTCAGGCCCAGGGCGTTCAGGGCCGCGCGGGCCTCGTCCGGGGTCTGGCCGACCACGTTGGGGATGGTCACGCCGTTTTCGTTGACGGTATTGCCGGACTTCTGGTAGCCCAGGTAGTCCAGGATGTTGGCGATCAGCTCGCCGGCCATGGGGGCGGCCATGTTACCGCCGCTGATGTAGGTGCCGTCCTTGGTGGTGTTCTGGCCGGGGGCGGAGGGCTGGGGCCAGTCGTAGCCCAGCAGCACGATGACCTCCGGGTCGTCGGCCGGGGCAAAGCCCAGGAAGGAGACGATGATGTGGTCCGCGCTGTCCAGGGTCTGGGAGGAACCCGTCTTGCCGCCGATGCGGTAGCCCGCCACCTTGGCGTTCTTACCGGTGCCGCCCACGTCGTTGACAACGCTCTCCATGTAGGAGCGGACCATGTCCGAGGTCTCCTGGCTGATGACCTGGCGGATCTCCTTCGGCTCGTGGTAGCTGACCACGTTGCCGTCGTCATCCGTCACGGACTGGACGACGTAAGGCTCCATCAGATGACCACCGTTGATGACGGCGGACAGGGCGCGGATGAGCTGGATGGGGGTGGTGGTAAAACGCTGGCCGAAGGAGGCGGTGGCAAGCTCGGTCTCGCCGAACTTATCCGCCGTCCAGAACACGCTCTTCTGCTCGCCGGGCAGCTCGATGCCGGTGGTGCTGGTAAAGCCGAAGTTTTCCCAGTATTCCCGGAACTTATCTTCCCCCAGGGACTGGCCGATCTTAATGAGGGCCGGGTTGCAGGAGTTCATCACGGCCCGGCGCAGGGTCTGGGTGCCGTGGCCGCTTCGGGCGGAGCAGCGGATGTCCCAGTCGCCGATGTGGACCTTACCGGTACAGACGAAGGTGCTGTTGTCGGTGATGGTCCCCTCCTCCAGGCCCGCCGCCACCACGATGGGCTTGAAGGTCGAGCCTGGCTCATAGGTGGTGTTCAGGGTCTTGTTGTTCCACTGCTTGAGCTGGGCGGCGTTGAGGGCCGCCTCATACTCCTCTTCCGTGGACGTGTTCCTGATCTTGTTCAGGGTACTTTGCAGGACCGAGTCCTGAATGGCGCTGGGGTCGTTCAGGTCGTAGTCCGGGGAGCTGGCCATGCCCAGCACGGCCCCGGTGTCCGGGTCCATGACCAGGCAGAAGCCGCCGTTGATGACGTCGAACTTGGCGATGCCCTCCTCCAGGGTCTTCTCCGCATACATCTGGATGGTGGAGTCGATGGTGGTGTGGACGTTGTAGCCGTTGATCGAGTCGATGTAGCTGGAATAGGACGAGGGCATCTCCTTGCCGGAGGCGTTCTTATTCGTGATGATCTTGCCGTTGGTGCCCGCCAGGTCCAGGTTGTACAGGGACTCCAGCCCGTAAGCGCCGGTGTTGGAGCTGTTGACAAAGCCAATGACCTGGGAGGCCATGGTGGAGTAGGGGTAGTAGCGCTTGGAGTCGTCGGTCAAATAGACGGCCCGTTCCAGCTTGTTCTCCTCGATGAAGGCCCGCACCTGGTCTGAGACATCCTCCTCCACTTTTTTGGCCAGGACTTCATAGGCCGACTTGGTCTTTTGCAGCCGGGTCATAATCTCCGTGCGGTCGATGCCCAGGATGCTGGAGAGGTTGTCGGCGATGAGGTCATAGGTACTTTGCAGCTTGGCCTTCTGCTCTGCTTCGATCGCCGTTTCGGACCGGGGGTTGCCGAACTCGTCTTTGGTCTTCACCTCGTCCTTCACCGTGTCGAGAAGGTCGCGTGGGGAGAGGATCACGTTCTGCACGGCGGCGCTGATGGCCAGAATGTCGCCGTTGGCGTCGTAGATGGTGCCCCGGTGGGCCGTGGAGGTCACCTCCCTGGTCTGCTGGGTGATGGCCTTGTTTTCCAGCCAGTCGTGCTGGGTCACCTGGAGCTGCCAGAGCTTGCAAAAAAGGATCACAAAGGTCAGCACCCCGAAGATACCGGCCAGGATCACGATCCGCCGCATCCCGGTGCCGTTGATCTTGCTCCAGGGATTGGGTCTCTTTCGTCGGTTCGCCATGGTTCGCGTTCCACCTGCTTTCTTGGTTTGGTCGATGGGAATGGGTCATTGGTAATATGAGGGCGCAAGAAATTCTCTCACGCCCTCACGCTTTCTTTCCATGATCTTATGTATGCTGTCCTTAGAAATATTCCCGCACCGCCGTGCTGAATTCTTTCGCCATGGACAGCAGCTTCTGGGGCAGATCCCAGGCCTGGTGATACTCCACCGCGTCCGGCTCGGAAAGCTCCAGGGTGTAGATCTGCCAGCTCTGGGCCTTCATCATCTCGCCGCTGGCGAGCAGCTGCCGCTCGATGTCCTGCAAGTCATAGGACAGCTCATACTGGGCCTTGAGCTGGGTCTCCTGGTCCTGCAAGTCGCTCAGGGTGCTGCGCAGCTCCACCATCTGGTCGTTGACCATGACGAGCTGGGCGTTGCTGATGAGCGTGCCGATGATGACCGCCGCAATGACGGCGATGGCCAAAAAGGCCCCTCGGATGGACCACCCACCCAGGAAGCTCATCAGGAGGTTCTCTCCCTTGCGCTCCTCTGCCGGGGCAGCCGGGGGCTTCTGGGCCGCCGGGGCGGCCTTGGTCCGTTTCTCCTCCGGCTCCTGCTTTGGCATCCGCCGGAAGAAATTTCTCCGGGGCTCGTCCCCGCTGAGCTTCAGGGCGCCGGTGCCGTTGTAGGCTGCGCCCTGGGGATGTTTCGCTGTTGTCACGATCTGCTCCACCTCGATAGTTTGATTTTCTCGTTGGGATTGCGTGGCATAGGTCTCCCATTGTCCGTTATTCCGGCAGCTTTTCCGCCACCCGGAGCTTGGCGCTCCTGGCCCGCGGGTTCTCCTCCAGCTCCTGGGCGCTGGGCAGGATGGGCTTGCGGGGCACCAGCTTCACCAGCGGCTTCTTGCCGCACACGCACACCGGGAACGACGGCGGGCAGTCGCAGCCCTTGGCCGCAGCCGCCAGCTCACTCTTCACGATGCGGTCCTCCAGGGAATGGAAGGAAATGACGGCCAGCCGTCCCCCTGCGTTCAGCCGGGGAATGGCCCCTTGCAGCATCCGGGAGATGGCCGTCAGCTCATCGTTCACGGCGATGCGGATGCCCTGAAAGCTCCGCTTGGCCGGGTGCTGCTTTTCCCGCAGGGCTGCGGCGGGCATTGCCCCCCGAATGACCTCCACGAGCTGCCCCGTGGTCTCGATGGGGGCTTTTCCCCTGGCCCGCTCGATGGCGGCGGCGATGGGCCCGGCGTATTTCTCCTCGCCGTACTGGGACAAGATGCGCCGCAGCTCGGTCCGGGGCCATTGGTTGACCACCGTCCAGGCCGTCAAGGCGTCGTCCCGGTCCATGCGCATGTCCAGGGGGGCGTCGTGCATGTAGGAAAAGCCCCGCTCCGGGTCGTCTAACTGGGGGGAGGAGACGCCCAGGTCAAAGAGCATCCCATCTACTTTCCCGATGCCGGCGCCGTCCAGCAGCTGGGCCAGGTCCCCGAAGTTGCCGTGCAGAAAGGTGATCTGCTCGGCCCAGGGGGCCAGGCGGGCCTTGCCCGCTTCGATGGCCTGGCTGTCCCGGTCGATGCAGATGAGACGCCCGCCCTGGGTCAGGCGCTTCACGATCTCCTCGGAGTGGCCCCCCCGGCCCAGGGTGCCGTCTATATACAGCCCGTCGGGCCGGATCGCCAGGCCCTGGATGCATTCCTCCAGCAGCACCGGGCGGTGGGTATAGGTTCCGCTCATTGGTGTCCCCTTCTCTGTTGGTTCGTTGTGTATCATAAGATCGGAAAGAAAACCCTCCGATCCTCTCTCTTTTTTCCAGCCTTTGCCACCCCTATGGATGCCATTGGCTTTTTTATTATAGTGACCTTCCCTGTAAAAAGCAACTCTTTTTTGGCTGAAGACGGTTTTTCTTTCCCATTTGGCTTTATTTTTCGCTGGGACTTGCATCCACCGCCATTTTCTGGTATATTTAATACAAATAGTATCACTGTACATTTCGTATAGGCTCCGTGAGCCTGAAAGGAGACTTGCCCATGAATCTGTTCCTGCTCCTATCCGCCATTGTCATTCTGGCCTGTGTGCTGTGCAACCGGCTTTCCAACAAGCTGGGGGTGCCGACGCTGCTGGCCTTTATCCTGCTGGGGATGTTCTTCGGCTGCGACGGCGTCGTGAAGATCCCTTTTGAGAACTATACTCTGGCCCAGAATATCTGTTCTGTGGCCCTGATTTTTATCATGTTCTACGGCGGCTTTGGCACCAATTGGGCCCAAGCCCGGCCAGTGGCGGTGAAGGCCACGGTCCTATCCTCCCTCGGTACCCTGGGCACTGCTGGGCTTGTGGGGCTGTTCTGCTGGAAGGTGCTGGGGCTGGAGATGCTCCTGGGGTTCCTGCTTGGCGCCGTCATTGCCTCCACCGACGCCGCCTCCGTCTTTTCCATCCTCCGCTCCAAACACCTGGACCTGAAAGAGGGCACCGCCTCCCTCCTGGAAGTGGAGAGCGGCAGCAACGACCCCTTTTCCTACATGCTCACCGTGATCCTTCTCTCGCTGATGAGCGGTTCCATCTCCGTCCCGGCCTTTGTCTATCAGGTCTTCGCGCAGTTGGTCTATGGCAGTGCCTTGGGTGTCCTCATCGCCTTGGCCGCCCGGAAATTTTCACAGTGCTTCCGCTTTTCCACGGATGGCTTTGACGCGGTTTTTCTGGTTGCCGTGGCTCTGCTGTCCTATGTCCTCCCCACTCTGTTGGGGGGCAACGGGTACCTGAGTGTCTACCTCACCGGCATTCTTCTGGGCAACAGCCCGCTGCGAAACAAGCAGGGTCTGGTGAGCTTTTTTGACGGGGTCACGGGGCTGATGCAAATGGTCCTTTTCTTCCTGTTGGGTCTGCTCGCGTTCCCTTCTCAGCTGCCTTCCATCGCCCCGACGGCTCTGGCCGTGGCCCTGTTTCTCACCTTTGTCGCCCGTCCGGTGGTGGTCTTCCTGCTGATGGCTCCCTTTCGCAGCTCTCTGGGCCAGATCCTTCTGGTCGCCTGGTCCGGGATGCGAGGCGCTGCCTCCATCGTCTTCTCCATTCTGGCCATCACAGACCCTGCAGAGGTTAGTCTGGACCTGTACCACATCGTCTTCTTCATCGTTCTCTTTTCCATTTTGCTCCAGGGAAGCCTGATCCCCGTGGTGGCCAAGAAGCTGAAGATGACAGACAGCAGCGCCAACGTCATGAAGACCTTCACAGATTACACGGATGAAGTCCCCGTTCAGTTTCTCCGCTCTACCCTCACCCCCGGCCACCCTTGGGTGGGAAAGGCCCTGCGAGAGCTCACCCTTCCCCCGGACAGCCTGGTGGTCCTGCTGCTGCGCCAGGGGGAGAAGCTCGTTCCCAACGGCAGCACCGTCCTGGCAGGCGGGGACGTACTCATCCTCAGCGGTCAGGACGGCGGCAGGATCCCCGGGGTCCATCTTTACGAAAAGGCCCTGAGTCACGGTACGGATTGGTCCGGACGCCCTCTGGCCGCCCTGGACACCGGCCCCCGCCTGGTGATCCTGATCCGGCGCGGCGAAGAGGTCATCATTCCCCGGGGGGACACCGTTCTCCAGGCTGGCGATGTTCTGGTGATCAACGACCCAGAGGATATCACACCGGATCGACTCTCTCCCGCGTAGGCACTCCTCCCCACAGCGCTCAAAAAAAGCGGCCCATCCGGGCCGCTTTTTGTCGTGTTGTGTGCTCGCTTATTCGTCCTCGTCGGCCTCGGCGTCGTACATGGCGCGTTTGGGGGCCTGCTGGGGGCGGCTGCTGGAGGACGAAGCCGTGTGCTTGGTGCCGGTCAGGGCGCTCAGGGCCGAGCGGAACTGAGCGCGGGAGTGCTTGACCTCGTCATAGGCGTCGGCCACGGCCTCCTCCATGCGGCGCAGGGTCTCCTCGCAGTATTCGCTGGCAGCTTCCTTCAGCTGCTGGCACTGCACCTCGGCCTCGGCGATCATGTCGGCGGCCTTCTGCTCGGCGCCGCGGGTGATGGCGTCCTTGTTCAGCAGCTCCTTGGCGTAGTCCTCCGCCTCCTGGCGCAGGCGGTCAGCCTTCTGCTTGGCGTCGGCCATGTAATCGTTGCGCTGGGCCACGATGTCCTTGGCCCGCTTGATCTCCACGGGCATTTCTGCCTTCACGTCGTCGATCATGTCCAGCACGCGGTCGCGGTCGACCACGCACCGGTCGTTGCTCAGAGGGGCGTTCTTGGCCTCCTCGATCTCGGTATATAATAGATCCAGTAATTCTTCAATGCTGCCTGCTGCCATCGCAATCATCGCTCCTTAGTTCCAGTTTATTTTTCACGTCCTCAATGATCTCCCTGGGGAGGAACTCGTCCAGGTTTGCGTGGTACCGGGCCAGTTCCTTCACCACCGTGGAGCTGAGGTAGGTGTACTTTTCGTCCGAGGGAAAAAACACCGTGTCCAGCTCTGGGTTGACCTTGCTGTTGATCATCGCCATCTGGACCTCCTGCTCGAAGTCCGAGACCACCCGCAGGCCCTTGACCAGGACTCTAGATCCTTTTGCCTTGGCATATTCCGCCACCAGGTCGTAGCTCACATCAAACTCCACGTTCTCCACGTTCATACTTTTGCGCATGAGGGCGATGCGTTCCTCCGGGGTGAATAGTCCGCCGTTCTTCTTCGAGTTGACCATCACGCAGACGATGACCTTGTCAAAGGCCTGTGCGGCCCGCTTGATGATGTTGATGTGACCCAGGGTGATGGGGTCAAAGCTGCCGGGATAGATTGCGGTCTTCATAACGTTCTGTCCTTTCGATACGCGCTTTGGGCGGAGGAAACGTCACTCCGTCTCGCGCCGGTACAGGGCAGTTCGGATCTTCCCGTACCGATAGTCTTTTTGCAGCCGATAGGGGGCCTTTACCGCCGGCCAATCCGCACTCGACCCATTTTCGCAGACTATTATACCATTTTCGGACACGATGTCAATCTCTGTGATGATTTCCATCGCTTTTTCTAACATCCCGGTGCCGTAAGGGGGGTCCAGGAAGATCAGGTCGAACTTCTCCTTGCAGCGGGTGAGGAAGGCCAGGTAGTCCCCCTGGACCACCGCAGCCTCCTCGGCAAAGCCCGTGCGCTTGAGATTTTCCCGAATGACCCCCACAGCTTCCTTCCGCAGGTCCAAAAACGTGCAGTGGGCCGCGCCGCGGGAGAGGGCCTCAATGCCCATCTGCCCGGTGCCGCCGAACAGGTCCAGGACCCGGCGGCCCTCGATCTCAAACTGGATGCTGGAAAAGATGCCCTCCTTCACCCGGTCGGTGGTGGGGCGGGTGTCCATTCCCTCCGGCTCTAACAGCCGACGGCCGCGGGCCGTGCCTGTGATGACGCGCATTGGTCAGTCCTCCTCGTTGGTTTTTTCCGGCGCGGCGTGAAAATGCTGCCAGACCGCCCGGGCCGCGGCGCTGGGCACGACCTCCATCAGGGCGGGCAGGCTGGCGGCCCGAATGGCCTTCACGCTGCCGAACGATTTGAGTAGTTGTTTTCTGCGGGCCGGCCCGATGCCCGGAATTTTTTCCAGGGCGGAGCCGAGGCCCGTTTTCGTGTGTCGTTTGTGATGGTACCCCACGGCGGAGCGGTGGGTCTCCTCCTGGATCTGCCCGATGAAGGCAAACAGGGCCGGGGCCCCCTGGATGCCGATCTCCCGCCCCTCCGGCGTGACCAGGGCGCGGGTCCGGTGCCGGTCGTCCTTCACCATGCCGAACGTCGGAATGTCCAGGCCGTACTGCTCCATCGCCCGCCGGGCCACGGCCGCATGGGTCTGGCCGCCGTCGATGAGCAGCAGGTCCGGGTGGCGGGCAAAGCGCTCGTCCCCGTCGATCTCCCGCTTGAACCGGCGGGAGATGACCTGGTCCATGGACGCATAATCGTCCGGCCCGTCCAGATCCCGCAGAAGGAAATAGCGGTAGGCGCTCTTCTTCGGCTTGCCGTCCGCAAAGACGGTCATGGCCGCAACAATATCCGAAGCGCCCGTGTTGGAAATGTCATAGGCTTCGATCCGACCCGGCGGCTCCGGCAGGCCCAGCTTTTCTGCCAGCAGGCGCAGCACGCTTGCCGTGCGCTCGGCCCTCGTCGTCATGCGTTCGCACTCCGTCCGGGCGTTCTCCTGGGCCATGCGGATGAGGTCGGCCTTGGCCCCCCGCTGGGGCGTGACCAGCTCCACTTTTCGCCCGGCCTGGTGGGAGAGCAGGCGGCTGATGTGCGGCGCTTCCTCCAGGTTCTCCGGCAGCAAAATTTGCTTGGGCAGCAGGCCCCTGGCCCCGTAAAACTGGGTCAGGAACGCCGACAAGATCTCCTCCGTCGGCTCTCCCCCGGTGGGAAAGACCTCCAGGTCCCGCCCGGCCAGCTCGCCCCCCTGGAAGTGGAGGACGGCCACGCCGCTGCGGACCTGTCCGGTGTACAAGCCCAAAACGTCGGTGTCCGCCAGAAAACCCGCCACGACCTTCTGCCGCTTGCCCAGCAGGGTAATGGCTTTCAGCCGGTCCCGCAGGGCGGCGGCCCGCTCGAACTCCAGGGCCTCGGCGGCTTCCTCCATCTGCTCCCGCAGGTCCTTTTCCACCTGGCCGAACTTGCCCTCCAAGAGGCGGATGGCCTGGGCCATGGCCTCCTGGTGCTGGCTGCGCGGCATCTCCTTGCGGCAGTAGCCGTCGCAAAGGCCCATGTGGAAGTTGAGGCAGGGCCGCTCCTTCCCCTGGTCCCGTGGGAATTTCTTCCCGCAGGTGGGCAGCTTCAAGGCCCCGCGGATGGCGTCTAAGATTGCCTGGGTGTCGTGCCGCCCGCCGAATGGCCCAAAGTATTTTGCCCCGTCGTCGGCCAGTTTCCCCTGGATGGAAAAGCGGGGGTACAGCTCTTTCACGGAAAGACGGATATAAGGGTAGCCCTTGTCATCTTTCAGCAAGATATTATAGTGGGGCTTATGGCGCTTGATGAGGGAGTTTTCCAGCACCAGGGCCTCGAACTCCGACCCGGCCACGATGGTGTCGAAGTGGTCGATCTGGGCGACCATGGCGCGGGTCTTTTCGTTGTGGTTTGAGGGGTCGTGGAAATACTGGCTCACCCGGTTTTTCAGGGCCTTGGCCTTGCCCACGTAGATGACGGTCCCCGCCTGGTCCATCATCAAATAGACGCCGGGCTTCAAGGGGAGGCTCAGGGCCTTTTCTTTCAGTTCGTCAAAGGTCGTGCTTCCCACCTCCGTCTGCTTTGGGAGTGAAAAAAGCGCCGCGAATTGCGGCGCTTCTCTCCACGAGTTTCGCCGGGGCGAAACCCTTCCGTTCTAAACTCAGTCTGCGAAATCGGAGCTGATGAGTTCCACCAGGGCGTCGACAGCGTCCTTTTCGTCGGTGCCGTCAGCGATCAGGTCGATGGTGCTGCCCTTGATGATGCCAAGGGAGAGCACGCCCAGCAGGCTCTTTGCGTTGACCCGCTGCTCGTCCTTTTCCACCCAAATGGTGCTCTTGAATTCGTTTGCCTTCTGAATGAAGAAGGTGGCAGGTCTTGCGTGAAGGCCGACCTGGTTGTTGACAGTTGCCTGCTTGATATACATAGAAGTCCCTCCCTGATTCTTTCCCAAAAATACTACTATAAGGATAGCAAATTTCCTGCTATCCGTCAATCCTATTTTTCACGTCATTCCACCGATTTTACGCCATTTTTTCGGCGCTTTCTCCCGAAATCTGTCTCTTTCCCACCGTCAGGACAACTCCACGATGGTCACGCCGTCCTCGCCCTCGCCGTACCGGCCCAGGCGGAAGGAGGCGACCCCCTTACAGCGCTTCAAATACGCGTGGACGGCTTTCCGCACCGCGCCGGTGCCCTTGCCGTGGATGACGGTGACCTGGGTGAGGTTCGAGACCATGGCCCGGTCCAGGAACTGGGCCAGCGTCAGCTCGGCCTCGTCCGTGGTCATGCCCCGCAGGTCCACCTCGGCCTTGGCGCCCAGGGAGCGGAGCTTGTGCTCCGTGCGGCGGATGTACTGCTTGGCGGCCTTCTGGCTCTGGGTCTCCCCTTCCACCACGCGGACCTCGTCCTGCTTGGCCGTGATGCGCAGGATCCCGGCTTGCAGCTGCAAGACCCCGTCCTTGTTCACGGAGAGGACCGAGGCCTGGGTGCCCGTTTTCAGGATGGTCACCGTGTCGCCCTTCTTGGCCGGGCGGAGCATGGGCGGCACCGCCGCCTGGGGTCTGGCCCCCAGCTTGTCCTCGGCCTCGTTGAGCTTGTGGCGCAATCCGGCCCGCTGGTCGTTGACCTTCTGCCAGTTCTGTTCCTTCTGGGCCTTCTTCCGCATGTCGCCCAGCTCCTGGAAGACCTGGTCGGCGGTGCGGCGGGCATCGTCCAGGATGGCGCGGGCCTGGGCCTTCGCGCTGGCCTCGGCCTTTTCCTTCTCTTTTTGCAGCTGATCCCGGTAGGCCTGGGCCTTGGCGCTGGCCTCCTCCATCTCCCGGCGGAGCTGGGCGGCCTGGCGCTGTTCCTTCTCCATCTCCTGGCGCTGGTGGTCGAGCTTGGTCAGCACGTCCTCAAAGCGCACGTTCTCTGCGTCCACGCGGGCCGCAGCGTCCTGGATGATTTCTTCCGAGATGCCCAGCCGCCGCGCAATGGCAAAGGCGTTGGACTTGCCGGGGATGCCCACCAGCAGGCGATAGGTCGGGGCCAGCGTCTCCACGTCGAACTCGCAGGAGGCGTTCTCCACCCCCGGCGTCGTCATGGCGTAGACCTTTAACTCCGCATAGTGCGTCGTCGCCGCGACCATGGCCCCCAGGCTCCGGGCGTGGTCGATGATGGCCGAGGCCAGGGCCGCGCCCTCCACGGGGTCCGTGCCGCCGCCCAGCTCGTCCAGCAGGATGAGCGTCTCGTCGTCCGTCTCCTCCAGAATGCCGACGATGTTGCTCATGTGGGAGGAGAAGGTCGAAAGGGACTGGGCAATGGACTGCTCGTCGCCGATGTCCGCCAGCACCCGCTTGCAGACCTTGATGACGCTCCCGTCCCCGGCGGGGATGTGCAGGCCGCACTGGGCCATGAGGGTCAGCAGACCGATGGTCTTTAAGGTAACGGTCTTACCGCCGGTGTTGGGGCCGGTGATGACCAGGGTATCGAAGGTCTCCCCCAGGCTGAGATCATTGGCCACCGCCGTCTTGGGGGGCAGCAGGGGGTGCCGCGCCCGGCGTAGGTTCAGGCCCTTGGCGGAAAGGCCGGGGGCCATGGCGTGCATTTTGTTCGAGAGCTTGGCGCGGGCAAAGATCACGTCCAGCCGGATGAGCAGCTCATAGTCCAGGTTGATGTCCTCCCGGAAGGAAGCTGCCTCGGCGGAAAGCTCCGCCAAAATGCGGTCGATCTCCTTCTCCTCCTTGGCCTGCAGTTCCCGCAGCTCGTTGTTGGCCTTCACCACGCCCATCGGCTCGATGAAGAAGGTCGAGCCGGACCCGGACAGGTCATGGACCAGGCCGGGGATCTCATTCTTAAACTCAGATTTCACGGGCACGACGTACCGCCCGGAGCGCTGGGTGATGATGCTCTCCTGCAAATACTTGGCCTGGGAGGATGAGATGATGCGCTGCAAAATATCCCGGACCTTGCTCTCCGTGGCCCGCATGTGGCGGCGGATGGACGCCAGCTCCGGGCTGGCGGAGTCAGCCAGCTCACCGTCCCCGACGATGGAGCCGGTGATCTTATCCTCCAAAAAGCGGTTGGGCCGCAGGGAATGGAAGAGAACGTCGATGGGCGTTTTCTTCTCCGCGTCCCCCTCGCCGTACTCCTTGGCCGACCGGGCGGCGGCCAGGACCTTGGCGATGTCCAGCAGCTCCCTGGTGTTCAGGCTGCCGCCCATGTTGGCCCGCTGGAGGGACCCGGCCACCGGCCGCACCCCGGCAAAGGCGGGGCTGCCGCCCAGGACCATCTTCTCCACGGCGGCGGTGGTCTCGGCCAGCAGGGCCGTCACCTCCACCGGGTCCGTCTCCGGGCGGAGGCGGCGGGCCTTGTCCTTGCCCTCCTCCGTCACGGCCTGGTCTGCCAGCATGTCCAGCACACGAGGCAGCTCCAGGGTCTGCATGGATTTTTCAAATCGATCTGTCATGAAAAGGATTGCCTCCTCAGTTGTTTATAATAGTCCAGCGTCCGAAAGCCCCGCTCCTGCTGGGTCATGAGAAACGCCTCCGTCACCTGGTCCAGCTGCTTGCACGCTTCGGGGGTCAGGGAAAAGGAAAAGAGCTTCTTTGCCTCCCCCGCCACGATATACCGCGCTGCCGCCAGTGCCGCCGGGGAGAGGGGCATGGACACCCCGTCCCCCACCTGCGTCCGGCAGGCCGCGCAGTGCAGCACGCCCTGGAGCAGGTGCAGTCTCGGCTCCTCCGGCTGGGGGTTGCCGCACACCACGCAGGTGTCTAACAGCGGGGCCAGACCCGTCAGCGTCAAAAGGCGCAATTGAAACACAGCCTTGACCTGTTCCAGAGGCTTGTCCAGGGTATCCAGGGCGTACAGGCAGTTGAGCAGCAGAGAGAGAATGTCCGGGCAGACCTCCCCCTCCTGCACCGTTTTCTCCGTCACTTCCGCAAAATAGGACGCCAGGGCCAGCTTGTCGATGTCCTCCCCCAGCCGCCGGAATTGGGTCAGCGGGTCGCCCTCGGCCAGGGTGATGAACTCCCCCCGCTGGGTGATGGCCAGCTCGGAGTAGACCAAGAGCTGGCTGGAGGCCAGAAGGCGGCTGTTCTTCCGGCGGCAGCCACGGGCCTTGAGGGTGAGCTTTCCCTCCTCGCGGGTCAGGACGGTGAGGATCTTATCCGCTTCTTTATAGTTGATCTCCCGCAGGACGATGCCCTGCACAGTCCGGCGCATGGATCACGCTTCCTTTCCGTGGGGCCTCAGTCCCGCTCGTCAAAGCCGAAGCTGCGGATGAGGTTCAGGTTGTCCCGCCAGTTCTCCTTGACCTTGACCCAGGTCTCCAGGTAAACTTTGGTGCCCATGAAGCGCTCCACGTCCTCGCGGGCCATGGTGGAGATCTTTTTCAACATAGACCCCTGCTTGCCGATGATGATGCCCTTGTGGGAGGCTTTCTCGCAGTAGATGGTCACGTGCAGGTCGATGATGCCGCTCTCCCGCTCGGAGAACTTGGTCACCTCTACCGCCGTGCCGTGGGGCACTTCCTTGTCCAGGCAGTACAGCAGCTTCTCCCGCACGATCTCGCCGCAGATCTGACGCTCCGGCTGGTCGGTCACGGCGTCTCTGGGGAAGAGCTGGGGGCCTTCCGGCAGGAAGGTGGCGGCCAGGTCCAGCAGCTCGTCCAGCCCCTCCTTCCGCCGGGCGGAGATGGGCAGGATGGCGGTGAAGTCATGGACCTTGCTGTAGGCCTCCATCACGGCCAGAAGCTGGGGCTTTTCCACCGTGTCGATCTTGTTGATGACCAGCACGGAGGGGACGTGCATCTTCTTGATCTGCTCGATGAGCTCTTTTTCCGGCCCGCCCACGTTGGGGATCGGCTCCACCAGCAGCAGCACGGCGTCCACGTCGGCCACACTGCGCCTGACCACATCGACCATGTAGTCCCCCAGGCGGTTGGCCGCCCGGTGCAGGCCGGGGGTGTCCAAAAAGACGAACTGACACTCGCCGCGGGTCAGCACGCCGCAGATGCGGTTTCGGGTGGTCTGGGGCTTGTTGCTCACGATGGCGACCTTCTCCCCCACCAGGGCGTTGGTCAGGGTGGATTTGCCCACGTTGGGGCGGCCGCAGAGGGTGATCATACCGCAGCGCTTCACCTCCGGCTGGGCGGAGGCGGCGGGGGCCAGGGGGGCGTTCAGGCTCTCGTCAAAGTGGTCCCGCGTGACCCCGATGCCCTCCAGAATGGTCTCTTCTCTGGCCCGCATCTGAGCCTTCTGGGGGCCTTCGTCCAGGTGGTCATAGCCCAGCAGGTGCAGGACGGAGTGGACGGCCAGATAGGCCAGCTCCCGCTCGACGCTGTGGCCGAACTCCGCCGCCTGGGCCTTGGCCCGGTCCACGGAGATGACCATGTCGCCCAGAAGGCACAGCCCCGTCTCCGGGTCCTGCTCGTCCTCGCCGGTGCCGTCCGGGGGCGTACCGGGGGTCAGCTCCAGCATGGGGAAGGACAGCACGTCCGTGGTCTGGTCGATGTTCCGCTGCTCCTGGTTGATCTCCCGGATGCCCTCGTCCGTGGTCAGCAGCACGTCCACAGAGCAGGGAATGGTCACGTTCTCCGCCGCCAGCGCGGCGGTGATGACGCGGGTCAGCAGGGGCTTGTAGGGGTTGGTCCCGGCAAGCTCCCAGTCAATATAAATATCATGCTTCAACTCTGTATTCATCAGCGTTTCGCCTTTCTTTTGTTTTCGTCGTCTTCGTATGCCTTGATGATGCGCTGGACGATGACGTGGCGGACGACATCACTGCCGGTCAACCGGCAGATGGCGATGTCCTCCACGTCCCGCAGAATGCGCATGGCTTCTTTTAAGCCGGAGACCTTCTCTCCGGGCAGGTCGATCTGGGTCACGTCTCCGGTGATCACGATCCTGGAGCCGAAGCCCAGGCGGGTCAGGAACATCTTCATCTGCTCCCGCGAGGTGTTCTGCGCCTCGTCCAGGATGATGAAGGAGTCGTCCAGCGTCCGGCCGCGCATGTAGGCCAGGGGCGCGACCTCGATGTTCCCCCGCTCCACGTACTTGGCATAGCTCTCCGGACCGAGCATCTCGAACAGGGCGTCATACAAGGGCCGTAAGTAGGGGTCGACCTTGCTCTGCAAGTCGCCGGGCAGAAAGCCCAGCCGCTCCCCGGCTTCCACCGCCGGGCGGGTCAGGATGATGCGGTTGACCTCCTTGGCCCGGAAGGCCGCCACGGCGGCGGCCACGGCCAGATAGGTCTTGCCGGTGCCCGCCGGGCCGACGCCCAGGGTGATGGTGTGCTTGCGGATGGCGTCCACATACTTCTTCTGCCCCATGGTCTTGGCCTTGATGGGCTTTCCCTTGGCGGTGACGCAGAGCACGTCGGCGGCCAGGGTCTGGATTTTGTCCTCGTTGCCCGACTTCACCAGCTGGATGAGGTAGCGGACGTTCTGCTCGTGGATGGCCTCGCCCCTGGCAGAGAGGCTCAGCAGGCCACGGATGACTTTCGCGGCCTGGTCCACCGGCTCCTCTTCACCGCTGATCTTCACCTGGCCGTCCCGGCTCACCACCCGCACGCCCAACTCCTGCTCGATGAGGCGGATGTTCTCATCGAAGGAACCAAAAATGTCGATGGCGTCCTCCATCCGTTCAATGCTGACTGTCTGTTCGATCATGGACCTTACTCCTTCGCGGGTTTCTCTTCGGTGGGGGGAGGTTCTGACGCGGCCCGGATCTGCGCGATCTCGTCGGCCGTCATGGGGACCTCTTTGGCGATGTCCTCAAAGCAGTGGGCCGTGAGCGTGACAAAGAGACGGTCTCCCTCTTGGGTCGTCTCGCAGCGGGTCGTCAGGATCTCCCCCTGTCCCAGTGCTTCCTCCAGCGCCTTCCGCAGCTGGGCCTGCAGCAGGGCCTCGGCAGCGGCGGCGTCCAGGGGCTGCTCCACCGGGTCATAGGCGCGGAAGGTCTCCGCTTCCCACACGATGGGCAGGCAGTCCCCCAGAGGAGGCGTCCAGGACTTCAGTTTAGTAATTGTATCATAGTTGGCATAAGAAATTCCACTGTTTCTAAAAAATTTCACCCGTTTCCCCAGGATAGAGAGGGCGTAGCGCGTCGTCTCCTCGCCGGTGTACCGTTTTCCCTGGGCGGTCAGGTCCAGGCAGGCCGTCAGCGTCCGGCGGGTGCTGGCCAGGACCTTGCCCTCCGCGTGGACCAGGCGCTTGGGCCGCACCAGCTCCAGGGGATTTGACGTGTCCATCTCCATGGCCCCGGAGATGAGCACATCCCCCGCCGCCACGCCGTCCCCCTCGTGCACCAGAGCATCCCCCGCCCATGGCTCGATGTGGGTGATCTCCCCGGACGCCGCCGCGACCACATTCCCTGGGATGTTCTCCGGGCGCAGGTCCGGGATCGCATCCCGCTCCCGCACGATGATCTCAGCGCGGGTCCCGTGGACGTTGATGGAGAAAAACGAGAGCTGGTGCAGGGCCTGCATCATCTGGTTCTCCACGGTGCGGATGGGGATTTTCGGCCCATAGGTCCCCACGGACACCCCGCACAGCCGAAGCTGCCCTAAAATCTCCTGGGCCGAGACCATCTCGTTCCCAGTCACGTCAAAGGTCAGGATCGTCCGGCTCCCCACCCCGAAGAGGAGGAGGCACAGCACCAGCCCCACCAGCAGTCCATACCGCCGCCGGAAGCGCCCCAAAAAACAGGGCACGCCCCGCCGCTGTACGTCCTCCGCCTGGCAGCCCATCCGCTCCGCCAGGGCCTCGACCCGCCGCCACTGGGTCGCGGGGACCTTCACCAGCAGCGTCACCGGGTCCAGCCGCTCCATTTTCCACAGGGTCAGGCCCTGCTGGGCGCATTGGTTCAACAAGGCCTCCGGCTCACTGCCGACCATACGGGCGGTGACAAAGCCAAAGAGCCAGACCAGCAACGTTCTCATGGCCCCGCCCCCTTCACAGCAGCGTCAGGGAAGTCACCACGCCAAAGATGCGCAGCTCCCCCGCCCGCATGGCCTTGATCTCCAGATTCCGCCCCAGAATCCGCAAAACCCAGCCCCCGCCGTCCACATGGATCTCTTCCTTGCCATAGGCCAGGATCCCCCGGTAATGCTCCAGGAAGACCTCGTTGTCCCCGATCAGCTCCGCCCTGGGGACCCCCGCCACGCCGTCGGCGGGCACGGCCAGCAGCCGCGCCGCCCGCTCCCCCACGCTCTGCTTTCTGACCTCCCGTTCTGCCATACGCCATCCCTCCCGCCGCACTTCGCTGCCAGCAGTGTATGCGCCGGACAAGCTGCGGCAGAACGTACAAAAAGACCTGCCTCTTACAAGACAGGTCTTTTTGGCACGCCAGAAAGGACTCGAACCTTCAACCCTCAGAACCGGAATCTGATGCGCTATCCATTACGCTACTGGCGCCTATACAATTTTTAGGACTAAGTTATTATAGCAGACCCGCCGGAAAATGTAAAGGGGGAGTTTGCAGAATTTTCCCGCAAATTTTTCCGGGCAAATTTCCACAAAAAGCCCACCGAGGGCTTGCCCCCAGGCGGGTTCCATGATACAGTGAGGGGCGTGAGACTGGGCGCTTTGTCGCCCCATATGAATCTGAAAGGAGAATTGATCGTGAGCTTTTCGTTCCACGTTCCCACCAACTTCGTCTTCGGCCAGGGGGCCATCCAGAAGCTGCACAAGCAGCGCCTGCCCGGCAAGAAGGCCCTCATCATCATTTCCGCCGGCAAGTCCACCCGCGCCAACGGCTACCTGGACATCGTCCAGGACGAGCTGACCCAGGCCGGGGTCGCCTACGCCGTGTTCGACAAGATCCTGGCAAACCCCGTGCTGGACAACGTCATGGACGGGGCCACCTTTGCCCGCGCCGAGGGCTGTGACTTCGTCGTCGGTCTCGGCGGCGGCAGCAGCATCGACGCAGCCAAGGCCATCGCCATGATGGTCCCCAACGAGGGCAACTATTGGGATTATATCTACGGCGGCACCGGCGGCGGCCAGCGCATGAAGAACAAGCCCCTGCCCATCGTCGCCATCCCCACCACCGCCGGCACCGGCACCGAGCTGGACGCCTGGACCGTCGTGACCAACGAGGAGACCAAGGAGAAGATGAGCGGCGGCAACAAGAACACCTTCCCCGTTCTGGCCATCGTGGACCCCAACTTCATGCTGTCCGTGCCCCCCAAGTTCACCGCTTACCAGGGCTTCGACGCACTCTTCCACTCCACGGAGTCCTACATCAACAACACCAACAACCTCATGCGCGACATGCTGGCCCTGAAGGCCATCGAGTCCGTGGGCCAGAACCTGGCCACCGCCTGCCAGGACGGCCAGAACGTCCAGGCCCGTGAGAAAGTCGCCTACGGCAGCAGCATGTCCGGCATGGTGATGAGCGTGGACAACCTCTGCTCCGAGCACTCCCTGGAGCACCCCCTCTCCGCCTATCACCATGAGATCGCCCACGGGGCCGGCCTCATCATGATCAGCAAGGCCTACTACACCCACTTCGTCGAGAACTGCCCCGACCTGCACGACCGCTTCATCGACATGGCCAAGGCCATGGGCAAGACCGACGCCAAGGAGCCGATGGACTTCGTCACCGCTCTGGTCGACCTGCAAAAGGCCTGCGGGGTGGACGAGCTGAAAATGTCCGACTACGGCATCACCCCGGAGGAGTTCCCCAAGTTCGTGGAGAACGCCCGCAGCACCATGGGCATTCTCTTCAAGATGGACCGCATCAAGCTCTCCGACGAGGACCTCATCAAGATCTACACCGAGTCCTATCGCTGAGAAACCCAGCCACAACGCAAAAACATCCCCAAGGCCCGCAGGCCTTGGGGATATTTTTTACGCAGTCAGTGCTTCCTGCTTATTCTTCCGTTTTAGGGGCCTCGCCGCAGCAGCAGCCGGCGTCTTCGGCCGCAGCCTCTTCGACTGTGGTCTCTTCTGCCGGGGCTTCCTCGGTGGGCGCACACTCGCAGACGTCCGCTTCCTCCGCGCCGTCTTCCTCGACCTCGACAAAGGGCTCGACCTTTGCGCCGCAGTTGGCGCAGTAGTTGGCGTTCTCCGTCAGGGGCATGCCGCAGCTTTCGCAGACGGTGGGGCCGTCGTCCACGTCCTCGTCGGCGGGGCCGGCGCTCTGGCGGTTGGCCTCGATGTCGGCGCGGGCTGCGGTGATCACGTCGCGGGCAGCCTGAATGGAGGAATAGAGGGCCATGATCTCGTCATCGAAGGTCTCTCCTCCGTCCAGCTGATCCAGGATCAGCTCGCCGATGTTCAGGGTAAACTCGTCGATCTTTTTCTCTTCGTTGTTGATCTTGAGACTCAGCTTCCCGTTCTCAATGGCGGTGTTGGCCTTGCTGGCAGCGTCTTTTGCCAGGGAATTTGCCTTGGTGGCGGCATCCTTTGCCAGGGAGGTGAGCTTTTCGTGCAGTGCCATGGATGATTCCTCCTTCTAGGATCTTGCGCGGATGTAGGATACGATATGCTTAGAAATAAGCCTTGATGGCCTCGGTGGCCAGGGCGATGTCGGCGCTGATGGTGATGGTGAACTTCACACCGTTGGCATCAGAGAACCGATCCAGCCAAGCCAGGAACTCCTCCACCTCAGCAGAGTCGGGCTCAGAGGGGATGATCTTGCACAGGCTATCAATGAAGACATGGGTCAGGTCATAGTTAGAGGCGTACATGCCGCTGATGAAGCCCTTGAAGAAGGTGAAGTTGTCGGCGGCGAAATCGCTGGACTCGACCAGACGAACGTTGGGGCTGACGTCATAGACCAGCTTCTTGCCCATCTCGACGCAGACGACGCTGCCGTTCTCGTTGCTGGCGGCACGGTTGATCATTTCAATGAGCTGTTTGGTCTTGCCGGAACCTTTTGCGCCCATAATTACTCGGACCATGAATAATCACTCCTTTTTCATACAGAAAAGATAACAAAACAGATGACCAAAGCATCTGATGCCTTCCTGTTGGGTACATGTTACCATATCAACGGAAAAACTGCAATAAGATTTAGCAGATTTTCAAAAATTCGTGCGAGGAAATTTCCTTTTTTGTGGGATTACTGCCGACTCAGCCTGTTTGTCCGCGGAAAATAACGGACAACTCCGCCGGCCAGTCATTCCTCCATCTGGTCAAGAAACGCCTTGCGCTGCGCCTCGTAACCGGGTTTGCCCAGCAGGGCGAACATATTGTGCTTATAGGCCTCCACCCCCGGCTGGTCAAAGGGATTCACGCCGGATAAGTAACCGGACAGGCCGCAGGCATACTCAAAGAAATACACCAGCTGCCCCGCCCAATAGGGCGTGCGCTCCCCTGCCGTCAGCAGCAGGTTGGGCACGCCCCCGGCGGTGTGGGCCAGAGCCGTCCCCCTTCTCGCCTGCTCGTTTACGAAGCGCAGGTCCCGGCCCCGCAGATAGTCCAGGCCGGAGCCGTCCCCCGGCGTGGGGTCCAGCAGGCAGGACGACTGGGGCACGTTGAAGCGCACCACCGTTTCAAACAGATTCCGGCTGCCCTCCTGGATGTACTGGCCCATGGAGTGCAGGTCGGCGGTGAACTCCACGCTGGCCGGGAAGACGCCTTGGCCCTCCTTGCCCTCGCTCTCGCCGAAGAGCTGCTTCCACCACTCGCCGAAGGCCCGGAGATGCGGCTCGTAGCAGGCCAGCACCTCGATGTTCTTCCCCTCGCCGTACAGGGCGTTCCGGGCGGCGGCGTACTGCCAGGCCGGGTTGTCCTGGCCGGGCTTGCTGACGAGCTTTCGCGCATCCGCCGCGCCCATCAGCAGGTCCTGGATGTCCAGCCCCGCCGCGGCCAGGGGCAGCAGCCCCGCCGCCGTCAGCACGGAGTAACGCCCGCCGATGGAGGCCGGGACGGAAAACGTAGCGTAACCGGCCCGGCTGGCCAAGGCCCGCAGGGTGCCCTCGTGGCGGTCGGTGGTCACGAAGATGCGGTCTCTGGCCCCGTCTTTCCCGTATTTTTCCTCCAGCAGCTGACGGAAGAGGAGAAAGGCGATGGCCGTCTCCGTGGTGTCACCGGACTTGGAGACGACATTGATCGAGAAGTCCCGGTCCCGGACATAGTCCAGCAGCTCCGTCATGGCGTCGGAGGAGAGGGTGTTGCCGGTGAAAAAGATCTGCGGGGTCTTCCTGGCCAGCAGGTTATAGTGCGGGGAGGCCAGCAGCTCCAGCAGGGCGCGGGAGCCGAGGTAGGACCCGCCGATGCCGATGACGATGAGCACATCGGACTGCTTGCGGATGATCTGCGCGGTTTGCAGCAGGCGCTGGACCTCCTGGCGGTCATAGGTCTCAGGCAGTTTGACCCAACCGGTGAACTGCCCCCCCAGGCCGTTGCCTCGCTCCAGTAGGTTGCAGGCTTCGGTCAGGCCGTCCAGCCGGGAAGACATCCAGTTTTTCGGCAGGAACGGGAGGGCGTGGGTCACATCGAATTGTAACAAGGCAAACACCTCCTGATGGGATGGACGGAAACCACAGCGCTTCTCTTAGTTCTTGAGGCTCTGCATGGGGGCCGGGATCCGCCCGCCCCGCTGGATGAAAGCCGCGCTGGAGAAGGGATGCACGGGGATCACCGGGGCAGAGCCCAGCAGGCCGCCGAACTCCACCGTGTCGCCCACCTTCTTGCCGGGGGCGGGGATCAGGCGGACCGCCGTGGTCTTGGAGTTGACCATCCCGATGGCCGCCTCGTCCGCGATGATGGCGGCGAGCGTCTCGGCGGTGGTGTCGCCGGGGACGGCGATCATATCCAGGCCCACGGAGCAGACGCAGGTCATGGCCTCCAGCTTATCCAGACCCAGAGCACCCTGGGCTGCGGCGGCGATCATGCCCTCGTCCTCGCTGACGGGGATGAAGGCACCGGAGAGGCCGCCCACGTGGTTGGAGGCCATCACGCCGCCCTTTTTCACCGCGTCGTTGAGCATCGCCAGCGCGGCGGTCGTCCCGTGGGTGCCGCAGACCTCCAGGCCCATCTCCTCCAGGATGCGGGCCACAGAGTCGCCAACGGCAGGGGTGGGGGCCAGGGACAGGTCCACAATGCCGAAGGGCACGCCCAGGCGGGCGGAGGCCTCGCGGGCCACCAGCTGGCCCATGCGGGTGATGCGGAAGGCCGTCTTCTTGATGGTCTCGGCCACCACGTCAAACGGCTCACCCTTCACCTGCTGCAAGGCGTGGTGGACCACGCCGGGGCCGGAGATGCCCACGTTGATGACACATTCCGGCTCACCCACACCGTGGAAGGCACCGGCCATGAAGGGGTTATCCTCCACGGCGTTGGCGAAGATCACGAGCTTGGCGCAGCCGAAGCCGCCGGAGGCGGCAGTGAGGTCGGCCGTCTTCTTGATGACGCGGCCCATCTCCGCCACGGCGTCCATGTTGATGCCGGCCTTGGTGGAGCCGACGTTCACGGAGGAGCAGACCAAGTCCGTCGTTGCCAGCGCCTCCGGGATGGAGTTGATGAGCTTTCGGTCGGCCTGGGTAAAGCCCTTCTGCACCAGGGCAGAGAAGCCGCCGATGAAGTTGATGCCCACGGTCTTGGCCGCCTTGTCCAGCGCGGCAGCGAAGGGGGCGTAGTTCTCCGTGTTGCTGGCGGAGGCCACCAGGGAGATGGGCGTCACGGAGACGCGCTTGTTGACGATCGGGATGCCAAACTCCTTCTCGATGGTCTGGCCGGTGGCGACCAGATGCTCGGCCTTTTTGCAAATTTTATCGTAGACCTTCTGGCAGGCAGCCTTGGGGTCGGGGTCGGCGCAGTCCAGCAGAGAGATCCCCATAGTGATGGTGCGGATATCCAGGTGCTGCTGGTTGAACATGTTGAGGGTCTGGAGGATTTCAGAGGAATTGATCATAATGCAGAGCCTCTCCTTCCTCAGATCCGGTGCATGGCCTGGAAGGTATCCTCCCGCTGGGCCCGGATGTCCATGTCCATGTCCTTGCCCAGGGCCGTCATCTGGTCGGCCAGGTCGCCGAAGGAGACGGTGCAGGCGCCGGTGTCCACCAGCATGACCATGGTGAAGAAATCGGGGGGCAGGATGGTCTGGGTAATGTCCAGAACGTTGACATTCAGCTCGGCCAGAGTGTGGGTGACAGAGGCAATGATGCCCACCCGGTCCTTGCCGGCTACGGTAATGATCGCACGCATAAAAATAGTACCTCGCTTAGAAATTGGATTTTTATTTTTTCCATCAGAACTCTGATAGAGGATCGATGATACTTGGTCGGGGTCTGTTACCCCTGGCCCGCCTCAAAGGCCTGTAACTGATCCAGCGTACAGGAAAAGGCGGGCAGAAAATGGGTCAGGAAATAGTCCAGCTCCGGCATCCGGTAGTCCTCCAGCGCCTGCCGGGTCTGCTCGGCGGCGGAGCCGAACTCCTGGTTGCCCGCTTTCAGCTCCTCCAGGCACTTGAGATGGGCCGAGAGCTTGTCGGCGGCCTTCACCAGGGCCAGGACCTCCGGGTCCTCCTCGTGGAGGACGGCGGAAAACGAGGTCTGCATCTCCTGGGGCAGCATCTCCACCAGCCGCTGGGCCGCGTCGTCCTCGATGGCCTTGTAGGCCGCCTGGATCTTCTCGTTGGCGTATTTCACGGGGGTGGGCAGGTCGCCGGTGAGGATCTCCGACGCATCGTGATACAGCGCCGCCGCCGTCACCCGCCCCGAGTCCACGGTGCCGCCGAACCGGTCCCGGCGGATCACCGCCAGGGCGTGGGCCAGCACCGCCACCATGTGGGAGTGTTCCTGAATGTTCTCCGGTTCCGTGTTTCGCATCAGGCCCCAGCGGCCGATGTACCGCATCCGGGCGATGTAGGCAAAGAAAGGATAGGTCATAGAGCGCTCCTTATCGGGATCTGACCCGTGGTCAAATTCACATTTCCCGGTCCTCGCCCCTTTACGGGGCCGCTCGAATATGGTACATTATTGTAGCCATTCAGAAAACCGGAAATGTTTGCCTAGTATTATACCAGATTATCTCGAAAAAGAAAAGGGCCTTTTGGCCGGATAGGAGTGTCCCCCATGCGCGTAGCCATCCACACCCTGGGGTGCAAAGTGAACCAATACGAAAGTCAGGCCATGGAGGAGATCCTCACCGCCCGCGGCCACACCCTGGTCCCCTTTGAGGATCCCGCCGACGTCTATATCGTCAACAGCTGCACCGTCACCGCCACCAGCGACAAGAAAAGCCGCCAAGCCGTCCGCCAGGCCCGCAAGCGGGCCCCGGAGGCCCTGGTGGCCCTGTGCGGCTGCTACCCCCAGGTCTCCCCGGAGGACGCCCGGAAGATCGACGCGGACCTCATCGGCGGCAGCGGCGACCGGCTGGGCTTTCTGGACCTCTTGGAGCAAATGGCCGGGGGCAAACCGCAAGCCGAGCCGGTGGAAAACTTAGACGACCCCTTCCGCCGCCGGGTCTTCGAGGCCCTGCCCGCGGGCGGGCTGGAGGGCCGCACCCGCGCCATGCTGAAAGTGGAGGACGGCTGCACCAATTTCTGCACCTACTGCATCATCCCCTACGCCCGCGGGGCCGTGCGCTCTCTCCCCGCCGACCAGGCAGCGGAGCAGGCCAAGGACCTGGCCCGGCAGGGGTATCGGGAGCTGGTCATCACCGGCATTGAGCTTTCTACCTACGGCCGGGACCTGCCCGGCCGGCCGGACCTGGCCAGCCTCATCGAGGCCGTGTGCCATGCCGTGCCGGAGATGCGGGTCCGCCTCGGCTCCCTGGAGCCGCGCACGGTGACGGAGGACTTCTGCGCCCGCCTGGCGGCCCTGCCCAACCTCTGCCCCCACTTTCACCTCTCCCTGCAAAGCGGCAGCGACACGGTCCTGGCCCGGATGAAGCGGAAGTATACGACGCAGCGCTTCCTGGAATCCGTCCGGCTGCTCCGCACCCACTTCGACCGCCCTGCCCTCACCACCGATCTCATCGTCGGCTTCCCCGGCGAGACGGAGGAAGAATTTCAGGAGACATTGGCCTTCCTCCAGCGCTGCGCCTTTGCCCAGATGCACATCTTCCCCTACTCCCGCCGCCAGGGGACCCCGGCGGCGTCCATGCCGGGCCAGCTCTCCAACGCGGAAAAGGCAAGCCGCGCCCACCGGGGCGCGGAACTTGCCCAGGCCATGGAGAGAAGCTGGCTGACCGGCTGGATCGGCCAGACCGTTCCCGTCCTCTTCGAGGAGGAAAAGGACGGCTTCTGGCGGGGGCACACCCCCCAATACATCGAGGTACGGGGCAAAGGCGAGCACCTGCACAACCAGCTCCGCCCCGTCACCATCACCGCCGCAGGCGACAGCCTGGCCTACGGCACCGTCAAGGAGGAACAGCCATGAGCCTGGCAGACCAGCTTTTCATCGACAACTGCAAGCAGATTTTATCCCAGGGCACCTGGGACACGGACCAGGTCGTTCGCCCCCGCTGGGAGGACGGCTCCCCCGCCCACACCATCAAGTGCTTCGGCCTTGTGAACCGATACGATCTCAAAAAAGAGTTCCCCATCCAGACCATCCGCCGGATGTATTTCAAGAGCGCCGTGGATGAATTGCTCTGGATCTGGCAGAAAAAGTCGAACAATGTCCACGATCTCAGCTCCCATGTCTGGGATGCCTGGGCCGACGAGAGCGGCTCCATCGGCAAGGCCTACGGCTATCAGCTGGCCGTGAAGCACCACTACCCGGAGGGGGACATGGACCAGGTGGACCGGGTCCTCTATGACCTCAAGCACAACCCCGCCTCCCGCCGCATCCTGACGAACCTCTACAACCACCATGATCTGAGCGAAATGGCCCTCTATCCCTGCGCCTACTCCATGACCTTCAACGTCACGGGCAAGACGCTCAACGCCGTCTTAAATCAGCGCTCCCAGGACATGCTCACCGCCAACGGCTGGAACGTAATGCAGTACGCTGCCCTGGTCCATTTCTTTGCCCAGGTCTCCGGCTTGGAGGCGGGCGAGCTGATCCATGTCATTGCCGACGCCCATATCTACGACCGCCACGTGCCCATCGTGGAGGAGATCATCGCCCGAACGCCCTTCGAGGCCCCCAAGCTCCGGCTCGACCCGGCGGTGACCAATTTCTACGACTTCACGCCGGACAGCGTGAAGCTGGAGGGCTACCGGTGCCACCCCCTGGACCAGGCCATTCCGGTGGCCGTGTAAGCCCGACGACCAGCCAAACAGCAAAAAATGGATGCCTTCCGCAGCGGTGGGAAGGCATCCATTCTTTTTGTCGTTTTTTGGGGGGCTTAGGCCGCAGCCTTCCCCTTCAGGGTGCGGTGCAGGACGAAGATGGTGAGCAGCATCAGCACCAGGGCGATGGGCAGGGAGATATACGCCTTGGGGACGAAGCCGGCGATGAGATAGCTCACAAAGCTCACCGCCGCCACGGTGATGGCGTAGGGCAACTGGGTGGAGACGTGGTTCACGTGGTCACACTGAGCGCCGGCGGAGGCCATGATGGTGGTGTCGGAGATGGGCGAGCAGTGGTCGCCGCAGACGGCACCGGCCATGCAGGCGGAGATACACACCACGGCCAGGGGGTTGTCCATGGGGAAGACGTTCTGGACGATGGGGATGAGCATGCCGAAGGTGCCCCAGCTGGTGCCGGTGGCGAAGGCCAGCAGGCAGCCGATGATGAAGACGATGGCAGGCAGGAAGCTCTGGAAGTTGGAGGCGTTCTGATACACGAAGTCGCGCACGAAATACTTGGCACCCAGAGAGTCGGTCATACCCTTGAGGCTCCAGGCGAAAGTCAGGATCAAAATGGCGGGCACCATGGCCTTGAAGCCCTCCGGAATGGAGCTCATCATGGCGCTGAAGGGCATGGAGCGGCGGATGGCGAAGTAGACCAGGGTGATGATGAAGGCCACCGCAGAGCCCAGCATCAGGCCGACGGAAGCATCGGAGTTGGAGAAGGCCTCCACGAAGCCCACCCCGTCAAAGAAGCCGCCGGAGTAGATCATGCCGGTGATGCAGCAGACGATCAGCACCAGGATGGGGAAGACCAGGTCCAGCACCCGGCCGTTGGGGGAGCTCTCCTCCTCTTCCATAGAGCCGTAGGGGTTCTTGCCGGAGAAAAGGTCGCCGGTCTCCATGGCGTTGCGCTCGTGGCGGGCCATGGGGCCGTAGTCCAGCTTCAGAATGGAGATGAAGACCAGCATCAGGATAGTCAGCAGGGCGTAGAAGTTAAAGGGAATGGCCTTGATGAAGAGGTTCAGGCCCTGCCCGTCCTCCGCAAAGCCCGCAACGGCAGCGGCCCAAGAGGAAATGGGGGCGATGATGCAGATGGGGGCCGCCGTGGAATCGATGATATAGGCAAGTTTGGCGCGGGAGACCTTGTACTTGTCGGTCACAGGCCGCATGACGCTGCCCACGGTCAGGCAGTTAAAGTAGTCGTCAATGAAGATCAAAACACCCAGCAGGACCGTGATGAGCTGGGCCCCCACACGGGACTTGATGTGGCTTTGGGCCCACCGGCCAAAGGCCGCCGAGCCGCCCGCCCGGTTCATGAGGCACACCATCGCCCCCAGGATCACCAGGAAGATGAGGATACCGACGTTGTAGCTGTCGGCCAGGGAGCCAACGATGCCGTCCTCAAAGACATGGGTCAGGGTGCCCTCGAAGCTGAAGTTCGAGTAGAGCAGGCCGCCGACCAGGATGCCGATGAAGAGGGAGGAATAGACCTCCTTCGTGATGAGGGCCAGGGCAATGGCGATCACCGGGGGCAGCAGGGCCCAGGCGGTGTTGTAGAAGGGGCTGGGGGACTCGACATAGCCCGTCCCCTCGCAGTTGGCGCACACGCCGGTGCCGCCGCAGTCTTCGCAGGCCGGGTCCTGCCCGTAGCAGGTCATGCAGATCCCCTCGCCGCCGCAGTCGGCGCAGACGATCATCTTGCTGCCCGGCTCCTCCGTGGGGTCGCCTGCGGCCAGGCCCGTGGTGCCCAGGGCAAAGACCAGGACCACCAGCAGACCCAGCAGGGCCAGCAGCCGTCTCTTGTTGTTTCTCATGGTTCTCTCTCCTTAAAACAAAAAAGTCATGGCCGCCGCCATGACTTCCCAAGAGAGGAACCCACGACAGCGCTCCGCCCCGCGCGGGGCGACAGTCCGTGAGATGTTCCCCCACGGCCCGACCCTGGGCGGACAGGCCGCCGCCCCAGCGTCTCGGCAGGCAAGCCTTTCCCCTCCCCCGCCGGCCTGGGCTGTGTGGGGGAGGGTACTCATCGTACCCGCGCCTCTATCATGCTTGTTGTTCTATCCTATCATTGATTGAAAAAAAGTCAACCATGGATCGAAAATTTCTTGTTTTTTCCCCGCTTTTTTTGCAAAAGAACAGACCGCTCCGGGTTGGAACGGTCTGCGTTGGGTCCTCTTTAGCCTTCTGCGCCCTCGTCGGCCAGGCGCTCGCAGCTGATGATGCAGCCGCCCTCCAGCTCGAAGGTGGTGGTCTTGACGATGTGGGTCTTGCCCACGCGGATCTCCTGGGTGCCCAGCTCGCTGGTCAGGTTGTCCTTCACGGTGCCCTCGATGGTGAAGACCACGTTATAGGCACCGTCCTGGGACTGGCTCAGGGTCAGGTCGCCGCTGCTGCCGTCCCACTGCATGTGGTAGGCGTTGGGATCGGCCGGGGTGCCCTGGATGTCGGTGACGTAGGCGTCCAGCATCTCGTTGGCTGCGGTGAGCTGGCTGGGCAGGGCCTCCTTCTGGAGGGATTCGTAGACGGCGGCGTCCACGTTCTTCACTTCCACGGTATAGACGACCTTCTGCCCGGCTCCGGCCAGACCGCCGCTGTTGGACGTGAGCTTATAGCCGATCAGCGCCAGCACCGCCACGATGAGCAAAATGGCAAGCAGGTCAATAATATTCAGCTTGCCGAAGAGTTTTCCCTTTTTATCGATCACACTCATAGGTGTACCTCCATTACTTGACCATTCTTACAATACATGGTCTAGTTAGCCTTAAAATGATAAACTCTACCAGCCAAAAAGTCAAGCCCGAAGTGGCTTTTTTGCACAGAAAAGAGCAGATTGCAACTTCTTCCCATTTGTCTTATAATAAGAAAGTAGCGTTTCCTTGACATACGCATAAATCAGGCGCATAATATATAGAAGGAGAACGAGCTTATGCCGATGAACTCCCGTGAAGTTCTGAAACTGTTGACCAAAGACGGCTGGTATGAGGTACAGACGAAAGGGTCTCATATCCAGCTCAAGCACCCGACCAAGCCTGGCCGCGTCACCGTGCCCGCGCACGGGGGCGACCTTCCCGCTGGTACGCTCAACAGTATTCTCAAACAAGCTGGCTTAAAGTAAGGAGGCTGACTTTTATGCGCAAACTGACCTATCTTGCAGTGTTTGAACCCAGTGACGACGGATACGGCGTGTATTTCCCGGATCTTCCCGGCTGCATCACCTGGGGAGATTCCTTTCTCTCCGCAGAAGCCGCCGCCAAAGAAGCCCTGGGGCTGCATCTGTACGGGATGGAAAAGGATGGCGAAGCCCTTCCTACGCCTGCGGCCTCGCCGGTCTTGGACCCGGAGACCGCTCCTGGCGCTTTGGTCTCCCCGGTGACCGTATTTCCCGATGTCGTCCGCAATGAGATGGACAACCGCCGGGTAAAGACCAACATCACCATTCCAGCGTGGCTGAAGGAACTCGCAGAACAGAACGGCGTCAACTACTCTCGCCTGTTGGAAACTGCCCTGATGGATTGTCTAGGACTAAACCAGCAGCCCCACCAGGTTCCTTAACTGCACAGCGTTGAAGCCAACCAAATCAAATCATCCCATCAATCTATTTTCGGAGGAGAACCCATGAAAGTACTCCATTTGATCAGCGGCGGTGATACGGGCGGGGCAAAGACCCACGTCCATTCCCTCCTGGCTGGTCTGACCCCCCGCATCCAGGTAAAAATGGTCTGTTTCACCGAAGGCCCCTTTGTCGAGGAGGCCCGTGCCCTGGGCATCGACACCCAGGTCTTCCCCGGTCGGAACTTTTTCGCCAACCTGAAGCAGTTGACCCAGATGGTCCGGGCCGAGGGCTTTGACCTCATCCACAGCCACGGCTCCCGCGGCAACATGATGGCGGCCTTCCTGGCCAAAAAGACCGGCTTGCCCACCGTGTCCACCGTCCACAGCGACTATCGGCTGGACTATTTGGGCCGTCCCCTCTCCCGCCTGACCTACGGGACCATCAATACCCTGGCCCTGCGGAAGCTGGACTATCGCATCGGCGTCTCCGACGCCATGGTCGACCTGCTCATCGAGCGGAAGTTCGACCCGGAAAAGCTCTTTGCCATTTACAACGGCCTGGACTTCACCCCCCGCACCCCCGCCATGCGCCGGGAAGAGTATCTCCGCTCCGTCGGGTTGGAGGCGGACGCAGACTGCGTCATCGCCGGCATCGCCGCCCGGCTGGACCCCGTCAAGGACATCGCGACCCTGATCCGCGGCTTTGCCAAGGCCCACCAGGCCGCGCCCAAGCTGCGCCTGCTCATCGCGGGCGACGGGCAGGAGATGGCCAACCTCAAGCAGCTGGCCGCCGATCTGGGCGTTGCCAACGAGGTCTGCTTTGCCGGGTGGGTCCACGACACCGATTCCTTCTACAATGCCCTGGACATCAACACCCTGACCTCCATCTCCGAGACCTTCCCCTACGCCCTGACCGAAGGGGCACGCGCCGGGCTGCCCACCGTGAGCAGCAAGGTCGGCGGCGTGTCCTACCTCATCGACCACGGCTCCAACGGCTTCCTCTTCCCGCCGGGGGACGCGGACGCTTTGGCGGGGCATCTCGTCACCCTGGCCCAGGACGCCGGCCTGCGCAAGGCCATGGGCCAGCGGCTCTATGAAAAGGCCAAGCGGGAGTTCTCCATCGAGGCCACCATCCAGCGCCAGCTGGAAATCTACGAGGCCATTCTCCGTTACGAGCGAAAGGGCCGGGACAGGGTGGTGATCTGCGGGGCCTACGGCCGCGGTAACGCCGGGGATGACGCCATTTTGCTGGCCATCCTCACCGAACTGCGCTCCATCGACCCGGACCTGTCCTTCCAGGTCTTCTCCCGCAGCCCCATGGATACCCGGCGGACCTACCGGGTCAATGCCTTCTATACCTTCAATGGTTTCCAGGCCATCCGCTACTTCCGCAAGGCCAAGTTCTTCATCAACGGCGGCGGGTCCCTCATGCAGGACGTGACGTCCAACCGCTCCCTGTGGTTCTACCTCTGGACCCTGGCAGCGGCGAAGAAGCACCACTGCCCCGTCATCATGTATGGCTGCGGCATCGGCCCCATCCAGAAGGACGGCAACCGCCGCCGCGCCGCCAAGGTGATGAACAAATACGTCGATTCCATCACCCTGCGGGACCCCGACTCCCGGAAAGAGCTGGAGGTCCTGGGTGTGACCAAGCCCGCCATCGCCCTCTCGGCCGACACCACCGTGAGCCTCCCTGCCGCATCGCCGGAGGTCATCGACGGCATCCTGAACAGCCGCGGCATCCCCGCCGACGGGAAGTACGTCGGCTTCATCCTGCGCCCCTGGCCCGGCTTCGAGGCCCGCGTCCAGGACTTGGCCGCCGCCGCGGATTACGTCTATGAGACATACGGCCTGACCCCGGTCTTCTTCCCCATCGAGCCGCGGCTGGACATCGCCGCCGCCCAGCGGGTGGCCCAGAAAATGACCGCCCCCCACCATCTCCTCACCGAGGCCTTCACCGCCGCCCAGACCATCGGCATCCTCTCCCGGATGCAGGTCGTGGTCTCCATGCGCCTGCATGGCCTCATCTTCTCCGCCAGCCAGGGCGTGCCGCTGGTGGGCATCGTCTATGACCAGAAGGTCAGCTCCTTCCTCTCCTACATCGGCCAGGACCTCTACGAGGGCCTGGACCAGCTGACCCAGGAGCGCCTGAAGGACCTCATCGACCAAGCCGTCTCCCGCGGCAAGGACCCCCGCTTCCTGGCCGACAGCGTCGAAAAGCTCCGCCGCATGGACGAAGTCAACCGCAAAGTGCTGGTGGAGTATGTCTCCCACGGCAAGACAACGCAGCCCTGATCTCCTCCCGCGAACTGCGCTCCCTGACAACAAAAACTCCCCCATGGCCTCTGTACGCTTAGGCTATGGGGGAGTTTGCTGAACAGGTGACTTACCGTGTGGCCCGCTGGTAAAAGCCGGAAAAGTCCGTCATATCCGGCAGGTAGATGCGGGAGAGCTTTCGCAGCTCGGTCTGGTCGCTGTAAGGGTCAGCCACACCGGCCACGGGGTATCCGGCGGCGGCGGCGGTGGCGGCGGCGTGGACGGCGTCCTCAAAGACCCAGGTAGCCTCCGTGGCCGTGCCCATCCGGTCGCGGGCGTAGTCGAAGATCTCCGGTGTGCGCTTGTCCACGCCCAGGTCCCCGCAGGTGACCAGGCCGTCCAGCAGCGGCAGGATGCCCGTGCGCTCCAGGCCCTTCGTGATGACTTCCCGGTCCGTTGCCGTGGCAAGATACAGGGGCACGCCTTTGGCCTTCAGCCCCCGCAGGAAGTCCAGCACCCCCGCCTTCGCCACCACTTCCCCGGCGTAAAAGGAACGGATGACCCCGTTGATCCCCGCCTCGATGGCGCTCGGCGCCAGGGGCAGCGCAAAGCGGTCCTTCAAATACACGGCGCACTGGGCCAGGCTCAGGGGAAACAGCGTCTCCCGCAGGCCCGCCGGGGGCCGGACCCCCTGGGAGATCAGGTAGCGCTCCCCCACCGTGTCCCACATGCCCATGGAATCCAGCAGGGTCCCGTCCGCGTCAAAAATTGCCCCTTGGATCATCGTTGTTCCTCCTCGAATGTTTTATGGTTCTCTCTGTCGATTTCTGCCGGAACAGTGTAGCAGAAAAATCCCCCCTGGTCAAGGGGGCGGGGACGTGCTATCATAGACCCATCCTCGGAACAGAAAGGAGCGGTGCGCCTTATGGCATCCGCCTGTTTTATCATCGGGGCTGGCCCCTTTTACGGCCTGCCCGTCGCCCCCGGCCCGGAGGACGTGGTCCTCGCCGCCGACGGGGGCTACCGCCACTGTCAAGCCGCCGGCATCCGCCCGGACCTGCTGCTGGGGGATTTCGACTCCCTGGGATCCCAGCGGCCTGACAACATTCCCACCCACACCTTCCCCGTGGAAAAAGATGACACCGACACCATGCTGGCCATCCGTTACGGCCTGGAGCAGGGCTATGAGACCTTCCACCTCTACGGCGGGACCGGCGGCCGGATGGACCACACCCTGGCCAACCTGCAAGCCCTGGGCTTCCTGGCCCGGCATGGGGCGCGGGGGTATTTATATGAGGAGCACATGGTCTTCACCGCCCTGTGCAACGGCAGCCTCACCCTGCCTGCGCGGGCCGAGGGCATCTTCTCCCTCTTCTGCCTGGGGGCGGAGGCCCAGGGCGTGTCCATCCAGGGCGGACAGTATCCCCTGGACCACGGCGCCCTCTCCCCCTTCTTCCCCCTGGGGGTGAGCAACCATTTCCAGGGCCGGCCCGTCCACATCGCCGTGGAGGACGGCTGTCTGATCGTCGGCTGGGAGCTGTGACCCCCTTTCCCCCGTCCAAAAACCCGGAGCGCAGACCATGCTGGTTGGTCTGCGCTCCGGGTTTTGTGTGGCTGCAATGGCAGGGAAGTGTGTTACGTCCCCTGGTTGGCGCGATAGAGGAAGGTAACGATCTGCGCTCTTGTGCAGTCGCTGTCGGGGCTGAACGTGGTTTCGCTCGTGCCGGTGGTCACGCCGTTGGCCTGCGCACGGGTGCAGGTGGCGTCGGGAGAGAACGTCCCCTCCGCCGTGCCGGTGGTGATGCCGTTTTCCACGGCCCACGCAACGGCCTTTGCATAGTAGCTGTCGGGGACCACGTCGGTCATGCCTGCCGCAGTGCCCTTGGGTTCAGGAGAGCCGGCCGCACGCCACAGGAAGGTCACGATCTGGCTGCGGGTGCAGGGCTGCTTCGGCCCGAAGAGGTCGCTGCTGATGCCGTCCGTGATGCCCTTCTCCTGCGCCCACTGGACCGCCTTATAGTAATAGGCGTCGGTAGACACATCGCCGAAGGGGCTGGTTTCCACTTTCTTGGCAAAGACCGCCTTGATCTCGACCTTGCCGTCCGGCATGGTGAAGGTGAACTTGCCGTCGGACTTCTTGGTGACGTCAACGGTTTTGCCCTTTGCATCGGTGATCGTCAGCTTGTCGAGCTGATAGCCTGCATCCGGGGTGACGGTTACGGTAACCGTATCGCCCTTTTTCGCCGTGTTCTTGTCCAGAGAAACCTTGCCGTTCGATGCAGTGGACGCAGAAACGGTGTTGGAGGTGCTGGAAGAATGGTGAGAGCTGCCCTTGTAGGTTACGGAAACTTTGCAAGACTTCTCTACATCGTTGTAATTGTTCGTGCCGGTATATTTTGCAGTGAAAGTGTAGTCCTTCGTTGCATTCGGCAGCTGTGCAGTATAAGTATACTTGCCGTCCTTTTCGTTTACCGTGATGTCGTTGTCACAGGTGACAGCGAGCTTGCCCTTGGTCGGGACATCGGAAACCGTCAGTTCAACCGAACCGCCGCCGGTAAGGGTAGACGGAGTGGCCTTGATAGCGATTGCAGGAGTAGTCTTTTCAGTCCACTTGGCGTAATAGGTCGTGCCAGTAACAGGATGATTGTTATCGGTCAGTTTGGTCCCTTCGGCGAAATTGCTGCTGGAATACCAGCCATCGAATGTGTAGCCTGTTTTGGTGGGTATAGCGAGAGTGGTATTGCTCGTCGGCTTTGCGTCAAACGTACCACCGTTGGTAATGGCAACTATATTATGGTCTTTGTTAAAACCAGATGTTGTAATTGTTTTTCCATTGTCCTGTTTAATCGTGGATGCGAAACTAACCGTATTAATTGCTTTGTACACATCTTCGTTTTCAACATAGACCATCGTTATGCCAGCCATACCATAGAAATTTGTAATACGATTATCATAACCAGGCTCAGAAATCATTTCTACGTTTTTGACTTCTGAAAGATCGATAACATCCAGCGACGGACTATTGCCAAACACTGCTGAGCCCAAAACAATGTTGTCTTGGTTGCCGAAATACGCTTTTTTCAGACTATTGCCGCCACCAAAGCAGTTGCTCAATTTTTTAACATTGCCAACGACATTAACGGTCTCCAAATCGTCCCAGTAAACGAAAGTTGTCGCCATTTGCGCCAGATCTGCCTTGATCGTCAGCGTCTTAATACCGTTCTGGATATGCTGATTACTCTCTCCTCGCAAGCCACTGATAGAAATTACGGTTGCCTGTGCTTCGTTGCCATCTGCGCTTGTGAACGGAAGAGTTTTGGGAATAATCAGTTCCTTTGCAGCAGAACCTTCCGGCTCCTTATAGCCCGTAATTTTGGCAGTTGCGGTAACCTTTGTTCCATCCACAGCATAATTTACCGTATAGTTCAGGCCCTGCTTATCGGTAAGGGATGTGGTGCCGCTGGAAACAACTGCCCATTTGTCATTTTCATAGTGCCAATAGAAGTTGTTGTTTTGATCGGTATCAACATAAACTCGTGTGGTCTGTGCCAAACTGTCGTTTTCTGCCAAAGCGGTACGCAGATTTTCCTGATTGACCTTTGCAACGATAATATTTGAAACACCGTAAAAAGCATTTTTCTCTGCATTTAGTTTTTCTACAGATGTCATATCAATTCTTAAATTGGTATGACGAGCAAACGCCATGGTTCCAACTTCAACATCTGTACCCAGAATTGTAACATTCGTTAAAGTAGAATCCGGCTTAGACGCATCTTTGTAGTCAACAAATGCATATGATTCAATTACTTTCACAGAGGCCGGAATCGTCACCTTGGTAATTTTACGGCTCCCATCCAGATTGGAGAAAGCGTCCGAAGCGATTGTTGTAACCGCTTTTCCGCCCAGTTCAGCCGGAATCACCAGTTCAGTTTCTTTACCCTTATAACCGTAGGAGATTGCACCTTCACTATCAATAGCATAGACATAGCCGTTTCCATCTTGCAGGTTATATTGACCGCCTTCCAACAGTGCAACCGCACCGCTTCCGGCAGCACCAATCATTTTATTGACTTCAGCCTTGATTTCAGAAGTTTTGCAGTAAACGACTTTCAGTGCTGCATCATTATTAAATACCATCGTATCGAGGGTAACATTTGTACGGCCAAGATTTACTGTGGCCAGCGCAGTATTGCCAAACAGCGAACCAAAGCCCAAATGCAGAGCATTATCCCCTACAAAAGAAATGGTCTGCAGAGATGCATTCCTGCAAATAGCATTGTAACCCAGTTCGGTTACAGAATCCGGCATAGTCAAGTCGGCAACATTCGACTTTGCACACGGATAGTAATACAGCTTTTTCTGGCCCTTGCTATAAAGAACGCCGTCAACTGCTTCCAGATACGGGTTGCTTTTGCTGACAGTAAACTGTGTGCAAGCTGTCAACTGTGCAAGCGCACCTGCTCCAATTGTTTTAACATCATTACCCAGTTCTACTGCGGTCACATTTTTCCAAGCAATAAAGGACTTCGAACCGACGCCTGTAATACCATCGCTAATGACAATCCTTTTAACAGAGCCGTTCCAGCCTGCCCACGGGTAAGCCTGAAGCTGTGAGCCGGAAACAGCATCGGTAGAATCGTTCAGCACCGGCATTGCACCCGTGCCAGCGACCGTCAGCACATCATTATCCAGTGTCGCAGTAATTTTATTGTCTCCCTGCTCCATCGTGATGCAATTTTCCGCTGTTGTAACAGTCCATTTATTTTGATAGATATCTTCTATCGTTGTACTCGTGCCGGATGTTTCAGTCGCATCGGCTAACGATATGGTGTTAGCGGCTTCATCATCCTCTGCCGCAAACGCGACCGTCGGCGCCATTGTCAACAGCATGCAAAATGACAATATTGCCGATAATAATCGTTTTTTCATAACTTTTCCTCCTTATTTTATCAGCCTTAACGGCATCAATATAAAAAACGCTTTCAAGACATGGCTACCCATGATTTAAAAGCGTTTTCATATCTTTTTTGAATAGCACAAATGGGCAGAGTTTTACTTGCTCTGCTCTGCTCTGCTCTGCTCTGCTCTGCTGTCAGTGTAGCGTGCCTGTTTCATCCTTGTCAACTACTTTCTACAAACTTTTCCAGGAGCTTAGGAAAAGAAAAAGCACAGCTCCATAACCGTAAAGCTATGGTCCCGACGTAGAAAATCGGCAGACAGAGTGCAACTGGCTGACCAGGTGGGTCCCTCTAGCTTTGCGTCGCCGACTCGCGCCGGGTTTGCCCATGTATTGATTTCGGCATGAGGATACCATATTGAACGCACTTTGTCAAGTAAAAATATAGGGTTTATCAAAAAAAACGGAACACAGGCCGCCGGGTGGGACCTGTGTTCCGGGTTTGGTGTGTGTTTTTGTTCCGCGGCAGCTCACATCAGCTTCGAGGTAAAGTAGACGGCCAGGATGAACAGCCAGGCGGCCATGGCCCAGATGCCGTAATACGCCATGGCGGTCCCCAGAGCCAGCGGGGCCAGCAGCAGCACCGCCGTGATCACCACGGTCAGGAAAAAGGCCAGGTAGGCCGTCTCCGGCTGGAAGAGCTGGTACTCCCGGCCACCCAGGGTGATAACGCCGTCCTTGGCCTTGGCCTTCCCGGCCAGGACCACGCCGACCAGCGCCACGACCAGGGCCAGGATCAAACAGCCGTAATACATCGTTCCCGTGCCGAAGGACCGGAACATCCACAGGCCCAGCAGGCCCAAGGCCCCCACCAGCACGCTGGCGAAAAACTCGCGCTGGTACAGGTAGTAGACCATCATCAGCACACCCAGGGCGGGCACCACCACCAGGACCATGGGGGCAATGGCCGTCTCCATGTTCCGCAGCAGCAGGCCGCCGAAGCCCGTGCAGAGGAAGCCGCAGGCGACCGCCGCCTGCAAGGTGCCGTCGTGGAAGCTGTCGCTCCTGTGGACCTTCACCGCCGCGACCAGGAAGACCACGAACAGGATCGTCCCCACGATGGGGAAGGCCGTGAGCACTTTGTACATGGGGACCTTGAAGCCCAGCTCGCTGACGCGTGCATGGACGTAAAAGCGGTTGAGCAGCAGCATGATCACCTCGACCACCACAGCGGTGGCGACCCACAGCAGCATCTGGGAAAACGCGCGGTCCTCCAGCTGCTCCTTGGTCATACCCTCGGTGGCCTTGGCTCTGACCGGTTTGATCTCGTTTTTCTTCATATCAGTGTATCCACTCCCAATTCCAGGACCGGGCTCCCCTGCGCGGGGATCCCTCGCATGATCCTTGCTATTGTAGCAGAAAACCAGGGGTTTCGCAAGGTGAGCGCCGGGATTTCTGCTTCCAGCTTCCCCAAATTTTCCAGTTTGTCGGGGCTATCGTTCACTTTTTCTTAAAACTGTCCTTCAAAGAGACGCTGCGGTTGAAGACCAGATGGCCCGGCTTGGCGTCCCGGTTGTCCAGGCAGAAATAGCCCTGGCGCATGAACTGGTAGGACGTGGCGGTCTTCCCGGCCTCCGGCATGGCGGCCTGGGCCAGGCCCTGCTCGACCTTACAGCCGGTGAGGACCTGCAGGCTCTCCGGGTTCAGGTAGTCCAGGAAGTTCTTGTCGGGGCCGTCGGGGGCGGGGTCGGAGAAGAGGGAGTCATACAGACGGACCTCCGCGTCGGCGGCGGTGTCGGCCTCCACCCAGTGGATGGTGGCGCCCTTGACCTTGCGGCCGTCGGCGGGGTTGCCGCCCTTGGACTCCGGGTCATACTCGCACAGGACCTCGACGACGTTGCCGGCCTCGTCCTTCACGCAGCCGGTGCAGCGGATGAGGTAGGCACCCTTGAGGCGGCACTCCTGGCCGCCGGGGGTCAGGCGCTTGTACTTGGGGATGGGGGTCTCCATGAAGTCGTCAGCCTCGATATAGAGGTGACGGGAGAAGGGTACGCTCCGCTCCCCTGCCGCGGGATCGACGGGGTTGTTCTCCACGGAGACGGTCTCCCGCTGGTCCTCCGGGTAGTTGGTGATGGTCAGCTTCACCGGGCGCAGCACGGCCATGACCCGCTGGGCGGTCTCGTTCAGGTCCTCCCGCAGGCAGGACTCCAAAAAGGCCCAGTCCACCGTGGAGTCGACCTTGGAGACACCGATGCGCTCGCAGAAGTTGCGGATGGACTTGGGGGTATAGCCCCGGCGGCGCAGGCCGCAGAGGGTGGGCATCCGGGGATCGTCCCAGCCGTCCACGCGGCCCTCCTCCACCAGAGCGCGGAGCTTGCGCTTGGACATCACGGTATAGTTGATGCCCAGGCGGGCGAACTCGATCTGACGGGGCTTGCTGGGCACCTTGCAGTGGTCCACCACCCAGTCGTACAGGGGGCGGTGGTTCTCATACTCCAGGGAGCACAGGGAGTGGGTGATGCCCTCCAACGCGTCCTGGATGGGGTGGGCAAAGTCATACATGGGGAAGATGCACCACTTGGTCCCCTGGCGGTGGTGCTCGATGTAGCGGATGCGGTACAGGACCGGGTCACGCATGTTGAAGTTGCCGGAGGCCAGGTCGATCTTGGCCCGCAGGGTATACTTGCCCTCCGGGAACTCGCCGTTCTTCATGCGTTGGAACAGGTCCAGGCTCTCCTCGATGGGGCGGTCCCGCCAGGGGCTCTGGGCGGGGGTGGTGGTGTCGCCGCGATAGGCCTTGAACTGGTCGGGGGTCAGCTCGCAGACGTAGGCCAGGCCCTGCTTGATGAGGTCCACGGCCAGCTCGTAGGTCTGCTCAAAGTAGTCGGAGCCGTAGAAAAAGCGGTCGCCCCAGTCGAAGCCCAGCCAATGGATGTCCTGCTGGATGGCGTCGACGTACTCCGTGTCCTCCTTGGCCGGGTTGGTGTCGTCCATGCGAAGGTTGCAGATGCCGCCGAATTTTTCCGCGGTGCCGAAGTCGATGGTCAGGGCCTTGCAGTGGCCGATATGGAGATAGCCGTTGGGCTCCGGGGGGAACCGGGTGTGGACCGTTTTCCCCTCGCAGCGTCCGCCGGGCTTTAATTCTTCTTCAATGATGCTGTGAATGAAATTGGTGCTCATGGTCTCTTCCGCCATGGTGTTCACTCCTTTAATCACGGGTTTTCTGTCGGTAATCAGTCAAGTTTATATTATACACTGTTCGATGCAAGGATTGCAACCTTCTGGGGAAAAAAGTTTCATTCCGTCCAAACCGGCGGATGGGCCACAGCTTCCGCCACCCGCACGCCGTCCACCGCCGCCGAAACAATGCCGCCGGCATACCCGGCCCCTTCGCCGCAGGGATACAGGCCCCGCAGGTCCGACTGGAAGTCCTTTCCCCGGAGGATGCGGACGGGGGAAGACGAGCGCGTCTCCACGCCCACTAGGAGCGCATCCGGCGCGGCAAAGCCGTGGAGCTTTTTGTCCAGGGCGGGCAGGGCCTGGGCCAGGGTGTCCGTGACATAGTTCGGCAGCGTCTCCCGCAGGTCGCCGAAGATCACGTTCGGCTGATAGGTGCTGCGGTGGGTCAGGCTGTTGGGCGTGGGCACGCCCCGCAGCAGGTCCCCCACCCGCTGGGCCGGGGCTTCATACCCCGGACGGCCAAAGGCGTAGGCCTTGGCCTCCCACAGTTCCTGGAACGCCACGCCTGCCAGGGGATCGTCGCTGCCAAAATCCCCAGGGCCGACGCCCACCAGAAAGCCGCCGTTGATGAACTTGCCGTCCCGCGCCCGGTTGCTCATGCCATTGGTCACGACGCCGCCGGGCTGGGAGGCCGCCGCCACGATCTGCCCGCCGGGGCAGACGCAGAAGGTGTAGGCCGACCGGCCGTTGGGCAGGTGGCAGACCAATTTATAGTCCGCCGGGGGGAGCTTCTCCCAGCTCTCGCCGAACTGGGCCCGGCTGATCCGGGCCTGCTCGTGCTCGATGCGCACGCCGATGGCAAAGGGCTTTTGCTCCATAGCGGCCCCGGCCTGCCGGAGCATCCGAAACGTATCCCGCGCCGAGTGGCCGGGGGCCAGGATCAACGTGTCGCAGGGCATGGTGTAGGTCACCCTCCCCTGGTCCACTTGAATTTCCGTGAGCTGTTTCCCGGCCAGGGTCAGGCCGCTGAGTCGGTGGCCGAAGCGCACCTCCCCGCCCAGGGCTTGGATCTCCTTCCGCAGGTTGGTCACCACCTGGCGGAGCAAGTCCGTGCCCACATGGGGCTTGTGCTGCCAGAGGATGTCCTCCGGCGCTCCGGCGGCCACGAAGGTCTCCATCACGTGGGTCAGACGGGGGTCATGGGTGCCGGTGGTGAGCTTGCCGTCGGAGAAGGTCCCGGCACCGCCCTCGCCAAACTGGACGTTGGACTCCGGGTCCAGGTCGCCGCCCTGCCAAAAGGCTTCCACATCCTTGACCCGCTGCTCCAACGCCTGGCCCCGCTCCAGCAAAACAGGCCGAAGCCCCGCTTTCGCCAGAGACAGCGCCGCCAGCAGGCCCGCCGGACCGCTCCCCACCACCACAGGCGGGAGCGGAGACGTGCGGGTCACGGTGGGAAACACATAGGGCTTCGGCTCCGGGCGCAGGGAGACTTGCTTGCTCTTGGCCTTGGCCACCACCTGCTCCTCGTTGGAGACGGCCACGTCCACCGTCATCACATAGTGGACGTTTTCCTTTTTCCGGGCGTCGATGGATTGCCGCACAGGGATACAGCGGTGAATTTTCCCCACGGAAAGCCCCAGGGCCTTCGCCGCCTTCTTTTTTAAGAGAGTTTCGTCCCCGTCCGGGGGCAGGGTCAGGTTCGTGATGCGTACCATAAGCTAGTCTCCTTTCCACAGCCCTGTGGAAAACTCCCCAGGGTAAAAAAGACGGCAGGCAGACCCACAGCGCCGCAGCCGTTATGGTTTCAATCACACGCGGCGGCATGGGTCCGCCTGTCGGATCAGGCGTCAGTCTCCTCCCGCACGTCGGGCAGGTCGACGAGCATCGGCTCGATGCCCAGATGGGGCAAAAACTTGGCCCGCATCTCCGGCATGGAGAGGTTCAGGGTCGAGGTATTGATGCAGGGATGGCAGCCAAAACGGTCCGCCTCAGCAATGGACTTGTCCAGAATGAGCTTGACCCGGTGCTCCTTGTCGTTCATCAGCGACAGGATGGTGGCGGAACCGGGCGTCACGCCCAGGTACTGCTCCATGTCCTCCGGCGCTGCAAAGGACAGACGGGAGGAGCCGATCTGCTTGGACAGATTCTTCGTGCGGAAGGGCTTGTCCCCCTCCATGAGGAGCAGATAGAAGTCCGTCTTCTGGCGGTTGCATAGGACAAGATTTTTGCAGATCGCCGCCCCCAGCAGGCCCTCGATGGCGTGGCAGTCGGCGATGGTGTCGGCCGCATCGTGGTCGGCTCGGGTGTAGGAAATGCCCAGCGCATCCAGTAAATCGTAGCAGGCGATCTCCCGGTCCAGACGCCCCGTGCAGTCGGCGGGACGGCCCTGGTACAGGTTCGGGTCAATGTGCATAAGAAACCCCTCTTCTTTTGTTGGATTTACGAAAAAGAGGGCAGTGGCGAACCACTGCCCTCTCAGAGCGATCAAATCAAGTAATTTGATTACTTCTTCAGCATCCAGCCGGAAACGACCATCTTCTGAACTTCGGTGGTACCCTCGTAGATCTCGGTGATCTTAGCATCACGCATCATTCTCTCGAAGGGATACTCACGGGTGTAGCCGCAGCCGCCAACCAGCTGAACCACACGACGGGTGACGTCGGAAGCGACATCAGCAGCCATCATCTTGCCCATAGCGGCCAGGTGGCTGTAGGGCTCGTGGTTCTGCTTAGCCATAGCGGAACGATAGATCAGCAGACGAGCAGCGTCGACCTTGGTCTGCATGTCAGCCAGCTCGAACTGGGTGTTCTGGAAAGCGGACAGAGGCTTGCCGAACTGCTTACGCTCCTTCAGGTAGGGGATGCACTCGTCGATAGCGCCCTGAGCGATACCCACAGCCTGAGCAGCAACACCGATACGGCCGCCATCCAGCAGCATCATAGCGATCTTGAAGCCCTCGCCTTCCTTACCCAGCAGGTTCTCTGCAGGGACCTCGCAGTCGTCGAAGACCAGCTCGTAGGTAGCGGAAGCACGGATGCCCATCTTCTTCTCCTTGGTGCCGAAGCTGAAGCCCTTGAAGCCCTTCTCCACGATGAAGGCGGACAGGCCCTTGTGGCCAACGCTCAGGTCGGGGTTGGTACGAGCGAAGACAACATAGGTGTCAGCATAGTAGCCGTTGGTGATGAAGATCTTGGTGCCGTTCAGGATGTACTTGTCACCCTTCAGGACAGCGGTGGTGCGAACGCCGTTGGCGTCGGTACCAGCGGAGGGCTCGGTCAGGCCCATAGCGCCCAGCTTCTCGCCCTGTGCCAGGGGCACCAGGTACTTCTGCTTCTGCTCCTCGGTGCCGAACTCCAGGATGGGCCAGGAGCACAGAGAACCGTGGACGGAGAACATGATGGAGGTGGAAGCGCAGTACTTAGCCAGCTCCTCGCAGCATGCGATGTAGGTCAGGTAGGACAGGCCAGCGCCGCCGTACTCTTCGGGGATGTAGGTGCCGAGCATACCCATCTCAGCCAGCTTCTCGCGGGCGTTCTGGGTGAACTCTTCCTTCTCGTCCAGCTCAGCAGCGATGGGCTTGACTTCCTTCAGGCAGAAGTCGTGGAGCATGTCGACAATTTCCTGCTCCATTTCATTCAGTTTGAAATCCATAGTGTTTTCCTTTCTTTTCCGCTGGGAGCGGTGTTCCCCCGCAAGGGGGAACACCGTCCGAGCATGTATGATAAATTTATTTTGCTAACGAATTAGTCCTTGTCTGCCAGAACCAGCTTGGTCAGAGCGGGGCAGACGTCATACAGGTTGCCGATGACACCCAGGTCAGCCACGTCGAAGATGGGAGCCTCAGCGTCCTTGTTGATGGCAACGATGAAGTCGGAGGAACCCATGCCAGCCAGGTGCTGGATAGCGCCGGAGATACCGCAGGCGACATACAGCTTGGGGCCGACGGTCTTACCGGTCTGGCCAACCTGATGGGAGTGGGGGATCCAGCCAGCGTCAACAGCGGCACGGGAAGCACCAACGACAGCGCCCAGAGCGTCAGCCAGGGGCTTGATGGTGGTGTCGAAGCCCTCGGGGCCGCCCAGGCCACGGCCGCCGGAGACGATGATGTCAGCGCCTTCCAGGTCGACCTTCTCGCCTTCCTCAGCGATGGTCTCGATCACCTTGATGCGGATCTGGTCAGCGGGGAAGACATAGTCGATCTTCTCGACCTCGGCAGTGCGGGTGTAGTCAGCCTCCAGCTTCTTGTTCACGCCAGGACGGCAGGTACCGATCTGGGGGAAGGTGAAGGGGCACAGGATGGTAGCCATCAGGTTACCACCGAAAGCAGGACGGGTCCAAGCAACCTTGCCGGAAGCTTCGTCGATGTCCAGGGAGGTGCAGTCTGCGGTCAGACCGGTCTTCAGACGACCAGCGACACGGGGGCCCAGGTCACGGCCCATGGGGGAAGCGCCCATCAGGATGGTGGTGGGGCAGTTGTTCTTGACGCACTCCACGATAGCAGCGGTGTAAGCGTCGGTGCTGTAGTGATCATAGACCTCGTTGTCCAGGACCATGACCTTGTCGGCGCCGTGAGCGATGGCTTCCTTAACAGCCTCGTCGCAGTTGTAGCCGATGACCAGAGCGACGGTCTGACCGCCCTGGATGCCAGCCAGACGACGGCCGGGGTTCAGCAGCTCCAGGCCAACGTTTCTGGCCTTGCCGTCTTTGGTTTCAATAAAGACCCACAGGTCCTTAGTCTTTGCTTCGTAGCTAGTCTGTAACATTGTATTTCGTCCTCCCCTCTATTAAATGATGCCCTTGTCCTTGAGCAGGTCGTACAGCTTCTTAGCGGACTCTTCAGGAGTCTCCTCCTTGATCTTCAGGCCGCCTTCCTTACGGGGAGGAGTGAAGCTCTTCTTAACCTTGGTGGGAGAACCCTTCAGGCCGGATCTCTCAACGTCCAGGCCGCAGTCAGCAGCGTTCAGAACGGGGATCTTAGCCTTGTTTGCAGCCATCTTGGACTTGATGGTGGGGAAGCGGGGCTCATAGTCGGGCTTGGTGACGGTCACTGCGCAGGGGCAAGCCATCTCCAGGATCTCGAAGCCGTCCTCCAGCTCCTTCTTCACGCGAACAGACTTGCCGTCCTCGGTGGGCCAAACTTCCCAAGCATAGGTGACCTGGGGAATGTCCAGATCCTCAGCGACCTGGGGGCCGACCTGAGCGGTATCGCCGTCGATAGCCTGCTTACCGAACATGATCATGTCGAACTTCAGGCCTTCCAGCTCCTCGATCTTCTCCTTAGCCTGGGACAGGATGTAACCGGTAGCCAGGGTATCGGAACCGCCGCATGCACGGTCGGAGACCAGGTAAGCCTTGTCGCCGCCAACAGACAGGCACTCCTTCAGAGCGACCAGAGCCTGCTCGGGACCCATGGACAGAACGACGATCTTGGTGTTCTTGTCCTTGTCCTTAATACGGGCAGCAGCTTCGAGTGCATAAGCATCGAAGGGGCTGACGATGGCGGGAACGCCCTCGCGCATCAAGGTGTTGGTCACGGGATCAATTTTGATGATGGTCGTGTCCGGCACTTGTTTAATGCAAACAAGTATGTTCATTTCTGATTTCCCCCTATATTAATGATTTGTTTTATTCTGACAGCGCCGCCCCATTCCTTTCTCAGCGAGAAACCGGGGGCGGCAAGCGCCCGTGGCCTCAGCCGAAGCAAAAGAGCCTGACTGCTCTGTCATAAACGCCGACCCGGAGGGAGTCTCCGGTGGCAGACGTTTCTCGGAAAGGAGCGCAGTTTAGCTCACCCTTCCAGTACATTACGGTGTGTATTATAGCAAAGCTTTTTTGAAATTACAAGCAGGGAATGTATCATATCAGGAAAAAAATTTTTCCTGTTTTTCCGCGATTTTAGGCGTTTCGCCTAAATAGCACAAAAGATTTGCCGCAAAACGCCCTTCTGCGTCCGTTTTCCCCGCCGTGCGCCGCTTTGGATGCTTATTCCCCGAAGAACTTATCGTGGATGGCCTGGACCGCCATGTTGGCGTCGGCCTCGTCCAGCAGGACGGAAACCTTGATCTCACTGGTGGAGATCATGTGGATGTTGATGTCCGCATCGTACAGAGCGCCGAACATCTTGGCGGCCACGCCGGCGTTGTCGACCATGCCGGCGCCGACGATCGAGACCTTCACGACGCTCTTATCCACGTCGATGTGGTCAAAGGCCAGGCTGCTCTTGTGGGCCTCCAGCAGGGCCACGGCCTGGTCCACGTCGCTGCGGCGGACGGTGAAGCTGATGTCCTGGCTCTCGTCCCGGCCGATGGACTGGAGGATGATGTCCACGTTGATGTTCTGCTGGCCCAGCAGAGAGAAGACTTTATAGGCGATACCGGGGCGGTCCTCCACGCCCACCAGGGCCAGACGGGCTACGTTCTTGTCTTTTGCCACGCCGCTGATCTGGGTCTTTTCCATTTGCTTTGCAACCTCCTTGACTTTCGTGCCCGGTTTTCTCTCGAAACTGGACAGCACTTCTAAATTCACCTGATATTTCTTGGCCAGCTCCACGGAACGGTTGTGGAGGACCTGAGCGCCCAGACTGGCCAGCTCCAGCATCTCGTCAAAGGTGATCTCCTCCAGCTTTCTGGCCCCCTTGACGTAGCGGGGGTCGGCGGTGTAGATGCCGTCCACGTCGGTGTAGATCTGGCACAGGTCGGCCTTCAGCGCCGCAGCCAGCGCCACGGCAGAGGTGTCGGAGCCGCCGCGGCCCAGGGTGGTGATGTCGCCGTACTTGTTGATGCCCTGGAAGCCCGTCACGATGACGATGGAGTGGCTGCGGTCCAGCTCGGACTGGACGCGCTCGGCGTTGATCTTCTTGATGCGGGCGCTGCTGTAGCTGCTGTTGGTCTGGAAGCCGGCCTGCCAGCCGGTCAGGGAGACCACGGGCAGGCCCATGGTCTCAATGGCCATGGCGCACAGGGCGCAGGAGATCTGCTCACCGGTGGACAGCAGCATATCCATCTCCCGCTTGGATGCGTTGGGGTTGATCTCCTTGGCCTTTTCAATGAGGTCGTCGGTGGTGTCGCCCTGGGCGGAGAGGACCGCCACCACCTGGTTGCCCTGGCGGTAGGTGTCCGCGATGATCTGCGCCACGTTGCGGATGCGGTCGGCGTTGGCCACGGAGGTCCCGCCGAATTTCTGTACAATCAGTCCCATCTCACATTACCTCCTGTCATCCGGCGGGCCGGCGATTCCGGCCGCCGGAGGGAACGAGATTGCTTATTTATTGAGAAAGCGCTGCCCCATCCTATGTCCAGGGCGGCAAAAGAGGGTATCTATTTGGTCAATCCAGCACGCGGATCACGGCCAGCACGTCCCTGCCGGCCAGGAGCTTGTCCAGCTCCGGGCGGGTCATGGCGGCGGTGATCCAGCCGCTCTCCCCGGCCTCCGCGTTGGGGACGGTGAGCTTCTCCCCGGCCAGCTCGCCGCTGGCCAGACGGACGTACCACTGGCTGGACAGCTCGTCGGGAGAGAAGACGGCGTCGGGGCGGTTGGGCTGCCAGGGGCGGTAGCCGGCCCGGTCCATCTGGCGGGCGGCGGCGATGACGTCGGCCACCACGGCGCTGGCGGTGGGCAGCTTGCCTGCGCCCCGGCCATAGAACATCACGTCGCCCACGGCGTTGCCCTTGACCTTAATGGCGTTGAACACGTCCTCGACCCCGGCCAGGGGGTCCTGGTTCCCCACGAAATGGGGCTCCACATAGGCGCAGATCGTCCCGTCCTCGCGGGCGATGGAGCGGCCCAGCAGCTTCAGGCTCCTGCCGGCGGCGGCGGCGTAGGCCTCGTCGGCCAGGGTGATCTTGGTGATGCCGGTGGTGGGGACCTGGTCCGGCAGCAGGTGCCAGCCATAGGCGATGGAGGAGAGGATGCACAGCTTCCGGCAGGTGTCCTTGCCCTCCACGTCGGCGGAGGGGTCCTGCTCGGCGTAGCCGTTGGCCTGGGCACCCGCGAGGGCCTCGGCAAAGGGAACATGGTCCTTGACCATGCGGGTGAAGATATAGTTGGCGGTGCCGTTCAAAATGCCGCAGATCTCCAGGATCTCGTTGGCGGACATGCACTCGCTCAGGGGCCGCAGGATGGGGATGCCCCCGCCCACGCTGGCCTCAAAGAGATAGACGGCGTTGTTCTGGGCGGCCAGGTCCAGCAGACGGCGGCCGTGGGTGGCCACCAATTCTTTGTTGGAGGTGACCACGCTCTTGCCCTGCTTCAGGGCCCGCTCGGTGAAGTCCAGGGCAGCGCCCACACCGCCGATGGTCTCCACGACCACGTTGACCTCCGGGTCATGCTCGATGACGGAGAAGTCCTTCACAAAATGCTGCGCAAAGGGGCTGTCGGGGAAGTCCCGCACGTCCAAGATATACTTGACTTCAATGAGCTCGTCGGCTTTTTTCTGGATGCCGGCGCCGTTGCCGGAGAGGACCTCCGCCACACCGGAGCCGACCACGCCGAAGCCCAGGATCGCTACTTTGACCATAATGATTCTTCCATCCTTTTCTGAGATTCCGATTTCCTTTTTCCTTAAATTTGTATCCGTTTTGTTTTGGGGAAGGACATCACCCCGCCAGCACCTCGCTGCGCAGCACGCCGTCCACGCTGTTGAGCTTGGTCAGCAGGTCCTGCAAGGACCCCTGCAAGCCGGAGGTCTCGGCGTTCACCGTGACCACGGCGCAGCCGTTGATGGGCAGGCCCTGGTTGATGGTGAGGATATTGGCCCCGGAGCTGGCAAAGAAATTCAGCATGTGGGACAATATCCCCGGTTCGTCCTTCAGCATCATCTGAAAGGTCACGATCCGACCATGGAGCATATCCTGAAAAGGCCGGACTGCATCCTTATATTTATAAAACGCGCTGCGGCTGATGCCCACCAGCTGGACCGCCTGGTTGACGGTCTCTGCCTCGCCGGTGTCCAGCATCCGCCGGGCCTGGACTACCTTGTGAAAGATCTCAGGCAGGGCCTCCGCGTCTACGATGTAATAGTTGGGCGCTTTTGACATGGTTGCCTCCGTTTCATAGGATCATAGATCGTCCTTTGGATCAGTGCGACTGCTATTCTAACACATCTGTCCGCGTATGGCAACCCAAAGTGTTTGTCTGAACGACAGTTTTTCCTTTTCTTTTGCCGTTGTTTCGGTCATATCAGCAAAAAGCGGCCCCCGGAAGAAGCTCCGGGGGCCGCTGCGGCGAAGGGGTTCAGCTTGCTTTGGGGATGGACCTCCCCTCCCGCCGTCTGCGGGGGGTGGTGGTCTCACCGCCGGTGTTCTCGGCAGGGGGCGTTTCAGCGGGGGGCGTGGTGGTGCCGCCGTTGTCGCCGGTGCCGGTGTCGGGGGTGGTGGTACCATTGTCGGTGGTGCCGCCGTTGTTGTTGGTGGTGCCACCGTTGTTGTTGGTCCCGCCGGTGCCGCCGCCGTTCCCATTGCTGTTGGAGGGACGGGTGCTCGGCGCCTTATGATAGGTGCAGGTGCCGGTGGGGGCGTCCTCCGGCAGGAAGGTGCCGGTGGCCAGGTGGCCGGAGCAGTAAGGTCCTGGCAGCATCCCGCTGGAGAGGCAGTAGGTGACGGACTTCAGGTTGTCCGGCAGGTCGAACTTCTTATACTTCAGGCCCTGGTGGACCTTGGACATGACCTGGTTCCACAGAACCGGCGAGGGATTCTTCAGGCCGCTGGCCAGTCTCTCCTGCCGGTCATAGCCCGTCCAGATCGCTGCGGTGTAGTAGGGCGTGTAGCCCACGAACCACAGGTCCTTGCGGGAGGTGGTGGTGCCGGTCTTACCGGCGATCTCCTGGCCGGAGAAGTTGGCGTTCCTACCGGTACCATTGGAGACCACGCGCTGGAGCATCTCGGTCATATAATAGGTGGTGCGCTGGGACAGGACGTTCGGTTCATCCTCCGTCTCATTGCGCAGCATGGGCTGGCCGTTGCTGTCCGTGACCATGGTGTAGGTCTTGGGGGTCTTATAGGTCCCCTGGTTGGGGAAGACGGTGTAGGCCGCCGCCATATCCAAGGTGGTCACACCTTCCGTCAGACCGCCCAGAGCCAGCTGGGCGCGGCCGATGTCGCTGTACTTCTGGTCGCCGCGGGTCAGGCTGCGGATGAGCTTGATGTGGAACTTATCCTGCATAAAGTCAAAGCTCGTCTCCGGCGTGACCATATCCAGGACCTTTACGGCCACGGTGTTGAGGGACTGCTCCACGGCATAGGAGACCGTGACGTTGCCGCGGTAGCCGCCGGCGGCGTTCACGGGCCAGTCTTTGCCGTTGATCTTGTCCACGGGGCTGTCCTCCACCGTGGTGGTGGGCTTGACCTTGCCCAGCTCGATGGCAGGGGCATAGACGGAGAGGGGCTTGATGGAAGAGCCTGGGGGCCGCTTACTGCTGGTGGCCCGGTTCAGGCTGCGGCTGACGGTCTTTTCGCCCAGGCCGCCGGCCATGGCCACCACTTCCCCGCTCACGTTGTCCACAACGGTGATGGCGGACTGCAATCTCTGGCCGCTGCTGGAGACCACATCCTTATACTCGGAGTTCTGGTAGACCTCGTCCACCGCCGCCTGGACGTTCGGGTTCATGCAGGTGTAGATCTCCAGGCCGCCGGAGAAGACCTTGGTCTTGGCGTACTGCTCGGACCAGTTGTACTTGTCGCACAGGTCCTGGATGACGTCGTTGATGACCTGGTCCACATACCAGGAGTAGACGGTGTTCTTTTTCTTGGTGCTGTCGGCCTCACCGTCGCCGTCCTTGTCCTCATAGGGGTTGCTGAAGACCAGTTCTTCAGCGGCTGCCTGGTCGTGTTCCTCCTGGGTGATGTACCCCTGCTCCAGCATCACGTCAAGAATTTTCATCTGACGCTCTTTGTTGAAGTCCTTCGAGGTCTTGACCTCGCCGGTGTCCGGGTCTGTAATAGACAGGTGGCCCAGGGGGTCATACTTCGAGGGATTGTTGGTGATGCCGATGAGGCAGGCACATTCGGCCAGGTCCAGCTCAGAAACGTGCTTGCCGAAGTAGGTGTAGGCGGCGGTGTACACGCCGTTGCACCCCTGGCCCAGGTAGATATAGTTGAGGTAGGCCTCTAAAATATCGTCCTTGGTGTACTTCTTCTCAAACTCCAGGGCACGGAAGATCTCCATGACCTTTCGTTTCACGGTGACCTCATCGTCGCTGGTCATGTTCTTGATCAGCTGCTGGGTCAGGGTGGAGCCACCCTGGATGCTCCGGCCGGTGAACATCAGGCTGATGGCCTTGGCCGTGCGGACCCAGTCCACGCCGTTGTGCTTGTAAAAGCGCTTGTCCTCAATGGCCACGGCGGCGTCCTTCAGATACTGGGGGATCTCATCCGTGGAGACCCACACGCGGTTTTCCTCGCCGTATAGGGTCTGGACCGTTTCATAGCTCCCCGTCTCCGGGTTTTGGGCCAGCACTTTACTGGTCAGGTTGGGGTTGAAGTCGCTCATGTCCAGGCTGGCGTCGGGAATGATGACGTTTTTAATGTAGGCCGCCGACATACACAGCAGCATAGCCAGGGTGATGACAAAGATGAGGACGATCGTCATCACGACCTTAAAGGCTCGGCCGTGCTTTTTTCGTTTTCGTCTTGTAGCGCCGCCCCGGCGGCCTCTGGGGTCTTGATCCCGGCGGTCGTAGGAGCGTGTGTCGCGATGTTTGTCCAATGTGACACCTCCGAATTGGAATAGGGACAGCCGCCGCAACCGCGGCAGGCTTCGATGCGGAATGTTGGAACCTCGCCTATTTTATGTATTATACCACAGGATTTCCATTTGTCTATCCGTGACGGAAAGATTTTTGCCGTCGGAAAGTTTCCCGAAATTTTCCGCGCTTTACTCTTGCAATTTCACAGTATTGAGGGTACAATAACAGGCAGATAAACAAAGGAGAACATGGCATGAGCGAAGAATACGGCGCAAATTTCATCACCGTCACCGATGACGACGGCAACGAGTTCGAGCTGGAACATCTCGACACCATCGAATATAACGGCCAGACCTATCTGGCCTTCTTCCCCGCCGAGCACGAAGGCGAGGAAGCCCAAAACGAAGAGGAGCTGGGCCTCGTGATCCTCAAGACCGTCCTGGAAAACGGCGAGGAGATCCTCTCCACCCTAGACAGCGACGAGGAGATCGACGCAGTCTACAACGAGTTCATGAAGGAACTTTTTTCCGAGGACGAGGAAGAATAACCAAGGCCCCTGCATAACATCTTAAATAGGACCGCAACAGCATGGAACAAGGTTCGCCCTGCTCGGTGCGTGGAAATGGACACTTTTAAACCCACATTTTTCAAACGGGACGCTGGTCTCGTGGTGTGGATCGCAGACCTCCCGGCCTTCGGGTTGGAAGAAGGGAGCGTGAAGCATCACGGAGGCGACCCACCTGCCATCTCGTGCAGGTTTTAATTGGGTCCCCACGGCCAGAGCGGGGCACCTTTTTTCTCTTTTTTCCTTTGGATCGTTTCTGCAATTTTTCCATTCATTTTCCAAAGAAAATACTTTCTTGGGCAGGCGCTCCGAAAGCGGGGGCCTGTTCGTTTTGCAAGTTCTCTTGCTCAAAAAGAGGGTATTTTTGTGATTCTTGTCTGTCTGCCCCCCTGCTTTGTTGCATTTCGACGGGACGCACACGTTTTTGCCAAGCTGCGGCAAATTTCTTTTTGACAAGGTATACAATATGCCCAAAAACGGAGGGAAATTCTTGTTGGATATTTTCTCCTGGGAACAACTTGCCAGTTTCGTTTATCAATGCTATACTAAAGCCGTAGGCGGAAAGGCCACCGGATGTGGTAAATCCGCATAACAAAACATCTTTGAGTTTTTGGAAAGGATGCGACTCCCTATGATTAAAGATTTTGGTTTCATCATCCCTCAGAACTGTCAGTTCGGTGTGGGCGCTCTGAAGAAGCTGCCCGACTTCCTGAAGGCTGCTGGCTCTGACAACGTCATGCTGATTTCCGACCGTGGCCTGGAGGCTATCGGTGTTGTTGAGAAGGTCCGCAAGATCATCAAGGACGCTGACCTGAAGTACGCTGAGTACCTGGACGTTCTGCCCAACCCCACCACCACCATCGTGGACGAGTGCGCTGCCAAGTATAAGGAAGCTGGCTGCACCGCTCTGATCGCTCTGGGCGGCGGCTCCCCCATGGACGTGGCTAAGGCTGTCGGCGTTGTCGCTAAGTTCGGCGGCACCATCGGCGACTACGAAGGCGTCGGCAAGGTTCCCGGCCCCATCGACACCCTGATCGCTGTCCCCACCACCGCTGGTACCGGTTCTGAGGTCACCGTCGCTGCCGTTATCACCGACGAAGCTCGTAACTACAAGCTGTCCGTCCTCGGCCCTGAGATCTCCCCCACCTACGCTGTGCTGGATCCCGAGCTGATCATGACCGCTCCCGCTTCCGTGGCTGCTGCCTGCGGCGTCGACGCTCTGATCCACGCTATGGAGTCCTACATCAACACCGACGCTAACCCCTTCTCCATGGCTATGGCCGAGAAGGCAATGGAGCTGATCGGCGGCAACATCCGCAAGTTCGTCGCTCGCCGCAACGACGTTGACGCTGCCTGCGCTATGATGCTGGGTTCCACCTTCGCTGGTATCGCTTTCGCCAACAACCGTCTGGGCGACATCCACGCTATGTCTCACCCCGTGTCCGCCTTCTATCATGTCGCTCACGGCGTGGCCAACGCTGTCCTGATGCCCACCATCTTCGAGTTCAACGCTCTGGCTGCTGACGAGCGCTATGCCAACATCTATCAGTACATCACCGGCAAGGATGCTGGCGAGGACTTCGTTCCCAGCATGCTGTGCGACGCTCTGCATCAGCTGAACGCTGACCTGGGCATCCCCGCTTGCCTGGCTGACGTGGGCGTCCAGGAGGACAAGATCCCCCAGATGGCCGTCGACGCAATGAAGAGCGGCAACGTCACCGTCAACCCCAGAATCACCACCGTCAAGGACGTGGAGGCTCTGTATCACAAGGCTATGTACAAGTAATCCTTTCCAAGGATCACGTTCAGGAGACCGGCTTCGGCCGGTCTCCTTTTTTGTGCCCATTTTTCGCCATCAGGCTTTATCTTTTCCAAAAATCTGCTATAATAAGCCATAGATTCCCCAGTGCGGCCCGTGCCGCACCTGGCCTGAGGAGGCTTTTTCCATGAATGAACTGACCCAGCAACGACTTGACGCCCTTCTCCAAGCCAACAGCATGACGCCGGATCGCTTAGATCAGACGACCCTTTCCCAGATGTTCCTGGCCCAGATGCGCGTGGCCCTCTACGGCGGCGTCTCGTCCATCCCGGTCCTGCCCACGTTTTTGAAGCCCTTCGGCACGCTCCACGAGGGCACCCCCGTCGCCGTGGCCGAGATCGACGACCGGGAGGTGCGCGTAAGCTTAGTCACCTTTTCCGGTGGCCGGGCGGAGGTCACCGATGCGGACCGCTTTCCCGTCCCCGGCCGGGAGTACCCCGCGCCTTTGGCCGACCTTCTCTTCGCCGTGGCCGAGCTGGCCCAGCCCCTGCTGGACCGGGCCAAGGCCCTGGCCCTCTGTCTCCCCTTCCCCATCGACTACGACTGGCAGGGAGACGGCACCATCCGTTCCTTCCCCGGCACCATGAGGGTGAGCGACTTTGCCCAAACGCCCGTCCTGGCCGCCCTGAGGGAAGAATGGAAGAGCCGGAACGTAACGCCTCCGCCCATGACGCTGGTGAGCCTGCCCGCCGCCGTCCAACTGGCCGCCGGGGCCCTGCATCCCGGCCAGAAACGCTATGTGAGCCTGACCTGGGGCAGCGTCTTTGACCTGGGCTTCACCGCCCCCGGCAGCATCGTGGTCCGCCAGGCGGGCACGCCCCCGGCCTTGACCCCCTTTGCCTGCGGCTTCGGCCACGCCCAGTGCGTCCCCTTCGGCCTGGTGGACCTGATCCAGGACCGGGACAGCTACGCGCCGGGGCAGGACCTGCTGCTGAAAATGCTCTCCACGGAGCACCTGGGCGATGTCTACCGCCTGACCATGATCAAGGCCTCCGAGCGCAAGCTGCTCACCTTTGGCGGCAGCCGGGACATTCTGTCCATGCGCCGCTTAGACCTGGCGACCATGACTGAATTTTTGGCCGATCCGCAAAACGGCGGCACCCTAGCCCACTATTTCCGGGAGGGGGAGGACCGCACCGTGGCCCTGGCCGTGGCGGATGCCGTCTTGGACCGGGCCGCCCGCCTGGCCTGCTCCGCCCTGGCAACCGTGCTGCAATTCATCGGGGCCGGGCAAGACCCGGAAGCCCCCGTTTGCGTTGCCCTCCACGGCGAAGCATTTTCCTGTCCCCCCCTGATGCAGGCCTTCCAAACCAGAGTACAGACTGAACTGGCACAGCGCGGCCTGCACCTGACCCTCTGGCAAGGAGAGAACGCCCCCGCCGTCGGTGCGGCTGCCGCCGCCCTGTACGCCCTTTGACCCCCCCGAACAACTGAGAGGAGCCTTTCCCACCATGAAGAACCGAACCTTGATCGTGGCCGCCCTGGTCATGGTCCTCCTGTGCGTCGGCCTGATTTTCCTGGGCCTGCGCCATGAAAACGCCGGCGGCGGTAGCCCCGGCCAGAGCCAGACCACAGACGGACAGACCGCCGACGGAGACACCCAGTCCCAGGCCCAGCAGGACATCACCGCGACCCTGGCCGTCTGCGGTGACATCATGAGCCACCTGCCCCAGACCAACGACGCCTATGACGCCGCCACCGACACCTACAGCTACCTCCCCTGCTTCCAGTACGCGAAAGCCTGGACGGAGAGCGCAGACTATACCGTCGGCAACCTGGAGACCACGCTGAACGGTCCGCCTTACTCCGGCTACCCCCAGTTCTGCGCCCCGGACGCTCTGGCCTACAACCTGAAAAGCATCGGCTTTGATCTCGTGACCACCGCCACAACCACTGCATGGACAAGGGCTACAACGGCCTGTCCCGGACCCTGGACGTGCTGGACCAGGCCGAGCTCAAGCACGTCGGCACCTACCGCACCCAAGCGGAGTTTGACGAAAACCACGGCGTGGTCGTGGCCGATGTGGGCGGCATCTCCGTGGCCTTCCTGGGCTATACCTACGGCACCAACGGCATCCCCGTCGCCGCCGACAAAGACTTCTCCCTGAACCGCTTCAACGTAGACTACACCGGCGACTGCGTCACCCTGGACCAGGAGAAGCTCTCCTCCGAGCTGGCTTACGCCGAGAGCCTGAACCCCGACCTCATCGCCGTGATGATCCACTGGGGCATCGAGTACCAGACCACCCAGAACGCCTACCAGGAGCAGGTGGCCGATTTTCTCATCTCCCACGGTGCCGATGTGATCCTGGGCAGCCACTCCCACGTCCCCCAGCCCATGGGCACCCGGACCGTCACCCTGGACGACGGCTCCACCCGGACGGGCTTCGTGGCCTACTCCCTGGGCAACTTCGTCTCCAACCAAAGCCCCGCGACGGTGAACGTCAACTACACCGACACCACCGCCATTCTCCGCCTGGAGCTGACCAAGAACGGCCAGACCCAGGAGACCACCGTCACCGACGTGAGCTATGTGCCCATGCTGGTCCTCAACCGCGGGACCGGGGTCCAGGATCAGTATCTCATCCTGGATGTCAACGCCCTCATAGCCGCCCACGACAGCGGCGATACCTCCGTAGCCACCGACGCGGTGTACAGCAAGCTGGAATATGCTCTGAACGGCTGCCACACCATCTTAGGGGCCGACTACGACAAGGCCGGCACCCCACCCCAGACCACCTCGGCCTGATCCCATTCCCAACCAAAACGTCCGCTGCCTGTGCATGAGCAGCGGACGTTTGTATTATATATTATAAGGTATCCTGCATAGGACGCCCCCGGCGGGGCACTCTAGGAGCACACGTCAAAACACCGCCTCAATCCCCCTGGCGAAAGATTTTGGAAAAATAGCGGTAATAGGGCATCAGGCTCTCGTAGCCCTCCACCAGCACATCCACCAGCTCCGGGCTGTAAAGCAGCGGCTCCACCGGGCGGGCGCAGGTGATGTCCAAATTCTTCCGGTTGTACCACTGGTCCAAGGGCGGCTGGGGGTTGCCCTTGGGGCGCTTGTATTCCTCCGCCTGAAGCGCGAAGCGGTCCTGCCTGGCAAAGGCGCGGGCCAGCTTCAGCATGGGCTTGGGGTCCGTGTCTACCGCCTGGCGGAATTTCGCCATCTGCGCCGGCTTGGCATCATAAGCCCCCAGGCCGTAGGCATAGCCTTTGGGATAGATCTCAAACCAGAACACCGGCATGTGCGTCCAGTCCTCCCCCGCCATGCGCAGGGTGAACCAGAGGTTGGATTTATACGGTCCCCGGCCATACAGCCGCCGCGCATCCCGATAGATGCGGCTGATGCGCAGCATCAGGGGCAGTTCTTCGTGGGCGGCGGTGAATTTTTCATAGACCTCTTCCCCCAGCGCCCGCAGGGGGGTCTGGACATTGTCGAGGTACTCCTGCTTGTGGCGCTCGAACCAGAGGCGCTCGTTGTTGAGCCGAACGCCCCAGAGAAAATCCTGTGTTTTTTCTGAAAATCCTGGAAACATCGTCGTTCCTCCTCTCCGCCGTATCGTATCACAGGTGCTTCTCCTTTTCAAGATTTGGCAGAATGTGGGGCTTTAGTTCATTTTATAACCCTTTTATAAAAACTTTTGAAAAAAATGCTTGCAAAATAAGAAACAAACCACTATAATGAGCGTTGGATAAAACTGGACCACTAGACACCATAAAATAGCCTGGTTTTTCAGGTATTTTGCCTGCTTTTGTGCGGGTTACCCCTTGCAAAAAGAAAGGTGTTGCGTTATGATGTGCGGTGACGGTTTTTTTCGTCTGTAGACTATGGCATGTTCCATTCGGAGCTTTGCCTTCTTGATATCGCACCTAAGGGAGGAACTTTTATTATGTTAGGCAACAGCATCAAGAAATTTGCACTGAACCAGGCCTTCAATTACATCGAGAAGGACCCCATCAAGAACCTGACCCACGTCATGGACATGGTCGATAAGTTCGCCGGCAGCGGCCCCCAGTCTTTCCCCCGCCAGCGCCAGGCGATCCGCGACGCCATCAACAACGAGGACTCCACCGCCCACGGTCTGGTCGTCCGTATGATGACCGAGATGGACCTGGGCTTCACCGAGACCCTGCTGTCCAACTTCTTCCTCAACGCCAGCATCACCGGCTGGAAGAAGCAGGACGAGTACCGCAACAAGTACAACTGCAACGTGCCCTGGGCCATCCTGCTCGACCCCACCTCCGCCTGCAACCTGCACTGCAAGGGCTGCTGGGCCGCTGAGTACGGCAACAAGCTGAACCTGTCCTTCGACGAGATCGACAGCATCATCCAGCAGGGCAAGGAAATGGGCACCTATTTCTATATCTACACCGGCGGCGAGCCCCTGGTCCGCAAGCACGACCTCATTAAGCTCTGCGAGAAGCACAACGATGCCATCTTCATGTGCTTCACCAACTCCACCCTGATCGACGAGCAGTTCTGCCAGGACATGCTGCGCGTGAAGAACTTCGTGCCCGTCATCAGCGTCGAGGGCTTCGAGGAGGCCACCGACTCCCGCCGCGGCAACGGCACCTATCAGAAGGTCGTCCACTCCATGAACCTGCTCAAGAGCCACCGCCTGCCCTTCGGCATCTCCACCTGCTACACCAGCGCCAACATCAAGGACGTGAGCACCGAGGCTTACCTCGACCAGCTGGTCGAGTGGGGCGCTTACTTCGTCTGGTACTTCCACTACATGCCCGTCGGCAAGGACGCTGTGCCTGAGCTGCTGCCCTCCCCTGAGCAGAGAGAGTATATGTACCACCAGATCCGTGAGCTGCGCGGCAAGAAGCCCATCTTCATGCTGGACTTCCAGAACGACGGTGAGTACGTCGGCGGATGTATCGCCGGCGGTCGCCGCTACCTGCACATCAACGCCAACGGCGACTGTGACCCCTGCGTCTTCATCCACTACTCTGACTCCAACATCCGCCAGAAGACCCTGCTGGAAGCCCTGTGCTCTCCCCTCTTCCGCGCCTATCACGACGGCCAGCCCTTCAACGACAACATGCTGCGCCCCTGTCCCATGCTGGAGAACCCCGAAAAGCTGCGGGAGATCGTCCACAAGTCCAGCGCCCATCCCAGCGATGTGACCGCCCTGGAGAGCGTAGACGATCTGTGCGCCAAGTGCGACGACTACGCCAAGAACTGGGCCCCCACCGCCGACAAGCTCTGGAGCTGCTCCCACCACTGCGGCACCTGCGGCCAGCAGGCAGCTGCCGGGAAGTGATTCCCCGCAGGGTGGCATGACCTGACAATTGTTTACAATTTGTACGTTGTTATTCCGTCGGAGAAATAGTATACTAACTCTGGTATGAAAACCGGAGGCCCGCGTGGGGTACATCCCCCGGGCCTCCGGTTTTTTTGCAAATTTTTTTCGGAGATCGGAGGCAGCGTATGCCGTCATCACAACCGCCGGGCGGTCCGTCCCCACAAGGACTGACCAGCGCCCAAGTCCGCCAGCGGGTCCAGGCCGGTCAGGTCAACACCCCGCCGGACTCCCCCACCAAGTCCGTTCGGCGCATCGTTTTGGAAAACCTCTTTTCGTTTTTTAACCTCATCTTTTATGTGATCGCCGGGTTTCTCATCGCCGTGGGCTCCTTTGAGGAACTGGTCTTCCTGCTGGTCGTAGGGGCCAACACCGCCATCGGCATCATCCAGGAGCTTCACTCCAAAAAGAAGCTGGACGAGCTGTCGCTCCTCTCCGCCCCCAAGGCGACCGTCATACGGGACAGGAGAGAACAGACCATCCCAACGGCCCAGCTCGTGCAGGACGACCGCATCCTCCTGGCCGCAGGCAACCAAATTTCCGCCGACGCCCAGGTGGTCTCCGGCTCCGTTCAGGTCAATGAATCCCTCATCACCGGGGAATCGGACGAGATCACCAAAGGGCCGGGAAGTACACTGCTCTCCGGCAGCTTCGTGGTTTCCGGCCGCTGTCAGGCCGTCCTGACCCATGTGGGGGCGGAGTCCTACGCCTCCCAGCTCACCAACGAGGCCAAAAAGTCGAAAAAGAGTCACTTGCCGGGCATGATGCGCTCCCTGAACCGCCTGCTCCTGGCCATCGGCATCCTGATCGTCCCCATCGGCGGGGCCTTGTATTACCGGCAGACCTCCCTGCTGGGCCTGTCTGTCCGGGAGGGCGTGGAGACCACCGCCGCCGCCGTCATCGGCATGATCCCGGAGGGCCTGTACCTGATGGTCAGCCTGGCTCTGGCCGCCAGCGTCCTGCGCCTGGCCACGAAGGGAACGCTGGTACAGGACTTAAAATGCACAGAGACCCTGGCCCGCGTGGACGTCCTGTGTGTGGACAAGACCGGCACCATCACCCAGCCGGAGATGGCCTACTGCGGCCTGCTCCCTCTGACCACGGAGCTGGAAGAGACCGAGATCGAAGCGCACCTATCCGATTTTGTCTCCAACATGGCCCCGGACAACGAGACCATGCAGGCCCTGCAAGCTGCCCTCCAACAGGAGGAGCATCGCAAGGCCGTCCAGGTCCTGGGCTTTTCGTCGGAGACGAAATACAGCGCCGTGGCATACAGCCGGGAGGACTGCTATGTCCTGGGTGCCCCGGAGTTTATTTTAGGGGCCTCCGGCTACGTCCCCTACCGCTCCCTGGCCGAAGAAGCCATGGCCGACGGCAGCCGGGTCCTGCTCTTCGCCGCTTGCCTGCCTGGTCCAGAGGGGCGCGGCATCGCCGACGCCCGCCCGCTGGCCTTCGTGCGCCTGAAAAACCCCGTCCGGGAGACGGCGAAGGAGACCTTTGCCTACTTCCACAACCAGGGCGTAACGGTCAAGGTCATCTCCGGGGACAACCCCGTCACTGTCGCCGCCGCCGCGAACGAAGCGGGCATCCAAGGGGCGGACAAGTATGTGGACGCCTCCACCCTGGAATCCTACGAGGACATTCAGAACGCCTGTGAAGAATACAACGTCTTTGGCCGGGTGAAGCCCAACCAGAAGAAGCTGCTGGTCCAGGCCCTCCAGGAAAACAAGCACACCGTCGCCATGACCGGCGACGGCGTGAACGACGTTCTGGCGCTGAAAGAGGCCGATTGCAGCGTCGCCATGGCCTCCGGCAGTGAGGTCGCGGCGCAGATCTCGGACCTCGTGCTGATGAACTCGGACTTTGCCTCCATGCCGTCTGTGGTGGCCGAGGGGCGGCGGGTCATCAACAACATCGAGCGGGCCGCGTCCCTGTATCTGGTGAAAAACATCTTTTCCCTGATCCTGGCCATCATCTCGATCACGGCAGCGTTTTCCTATCCTCTCACGCCCTCGCAGCTGACGCTGATGAGTCTCATCTCCATCGGCATCCCCTCGCTGATCCTGGCGCTGGAGCCCAACGAGAGCTTGGTGAGCGGAAAGTTCTTGCAGAACGCCATTTTACGGGCCTTGCCTGCGGCGCTGACGGATCTTTTCATCATCATCTTCGTGCTGCTGTTCCAAAAGGCCTTTGCCATTTCCAACGCGGAGATCTCGACGGTCACGGCGCTGCTGGTGACCATCGTGGGCTTCTTCATGGTCTGGAAGGTCGCAAAGCCCGTGAACCGGCTGCATCTGGGCATGATGGGCGGGCTGATCGCCGGGCTGGTGTTTATTGTGTTGGTCATTCCCGGCGTCTTCTCCCTGTCGCCGCTGTCCTTTGGGAGCCTCTTGATCCTGACGGTGTTCGTGCTGCTCATCCCGTCGGTGATCTGGCTGCTGAACAAGGGGCTGGAAGGCCTGGAATTGTTGTTGGCGAAAGTTGGGCGGCGTGATGCCTGACCTGCGGGCCGCAGGGGTCTGCGGCCCCTACGACTTTGGGTGATGATCGTAATCCCGATCAAAAAACTGGGTCCCGTGGTGGGACCCAGTTTTTTTGGTGCTGTGAAGTTTTAGAGCGGGGAAATTACTGCTCGTCGTCGGAAGCGGCGGCGGCGTTCTCGTACTCTCTGACCAGGCGGGCGGTATCCAGAGCGATGACCAGCTCCTCGTTGGTGGGGATGAGCAGGATCTTGTTGGGGGAGTCATCGGTGGAGATGATGGTTTCCTTGCTGCGGACGTTGTTCTTCTCAGGATCCAGCTTCAGGCCCAGGAACTCCAGACCCTCCATGATCTTGGCACGCAGGGAAGCGGAGTTCTCGCCGACACCGGCGGTGAAGACGACAGCGTCCAGGCCGCCCATAGCAGCGGCGCAGGAGCCGATGCGCTTGGTGACCTTGTAGCAGAAGACGTCGATGGCCAGCTGAGCACGCTCGTTGCCCTCGGCAGCAGCGGCCTCCAGGTCACGGAAGTCGGAGGAGACGCCGGAGATACCCAGCATGCCAGACTCCTTGTTCAGGGCGCTCTCGACGCGCTTGCCGGAGTAGCCACGCTGGTCGACGATGTACTCGGTGATGGCAGCGTCGATGGCGCCGGCACGGGTGCCCATGGGCAGGCCGTCCTGGGGGGTGAAGCCCATGGAGGTGTCGATGGACTTACCGAACTTCACGGAGCAGGTGGAAGCGCCGTTGCCCAGGTGGCAGGTGGCGATGCGCAGCTCCTCGATGGGGCGGCCCAGCATGTCAGCGGCACGCTGAGAAACATACTGGTGGGAGGTGCCGTGGAAGCCATAGCGGCGGACCTTATTCTCGGTGTACCAACGGTAAGGCACTGCGTAGATGTAAGCCTTGGGGGGCATGGTCTGGTGGAAGGCGGTGTCGAACACGGCGACCATGGGGGTGTTGGGCATGACTTCCTTGCAGGCCTCGATGCCGGTGATGTTGGCGGGGTTGTGCAGGGGGGCCAGGGGGATACACTCGCGGATGCCCTTCATGACAGCGCTGTCGATGATGACGGAGTGGGTGAACTCCTCGCCGCCGTGAACGACACGGTGGCCCACGGCGTCGATCTCGGACATATCTTTGATGACACCGTAGTAGTTGTGGGTCAGGACCTCCATGACCAGCTTGATGGCGGCCTCGTGGTCGGGCATGTAACGGTCTGCGTCGTACACATCACCGCCGGTGGGGGTGTGCTTGATGTGGCCGTCGATGCCGATGCGCTCGCACAGGCCCTTAGCCAGAACGTCTTTGGTATCGGGGTCCAGCAGCTGATACTTCAGGGAAGAGCTGCCTGCGTTGATGACCAGAACTTTCATTGTGTTGTTCCACTCCTTAGTATGATATTTCTCAATGAGACAAAATCTTGCTCAGTTTCCCCGTTCGGGGTAAAATAGCTCATGTATTTTTATCATATCCCATTTTGCCCGAAAGGACAAGCGTTAAATCCCCGAATTTCAAACTTTTTCACCCGGGAGGTTGGGTCATGCCTACAATCGGTATCATCGCAGAGTACAATCCCTTTCACAGCGGCCACCGCCACCACATCCAAACCATCCGCCGGACCTTCGGCGCAGACAGCGCCATCGTCTGCGCCATGAGCGGAAACTGGGTCCAGCGGGGCCAGCCGGCCCTGGCGGACAAGTGGACCCGCGCCGCGCTCGCCCTGGCCCAGGGGGTGGACCTGGTGCTTGAGCTGCCCACCCTCTGGGCGGCCGCCTCCGCCGAGCCCTTTGCGCGGGGCGGCGTGGGCCTGCTGGCGGCCACGGGTGTGGTGGACATCCTCAGCTTCGGCAGTGAGACCGGAGACTTGGCCCCCCTCCAGCAGGCAGCCCACTGTCTCCACAGTCCCGCCTGGAAGACGGAGCTGCGCCGGGCGCTGGACAAGGGCCTCTCCTTCCCCGCCGCCCGCCAGGCCGCCGCCACGACCCTCCTGGGAAGCGCTGCCGACTGCCTGGGCCAGCCCAACAACAACCTGGGCGTGGAGTATCTGCTCGCCATCCGCACCCTAGGGGCCAAGCTCACGCCCCACACCATCCCCCGCCTGGGGGCCGACCACGACCAGGCGGAGAGAGACGAGACCCACGCCTCCGCCTCCTATCTCCGCGAAAAACTCCTGGCAGGCGACGAGGACCTCTCCCCCTATCTCTCCCACCACGCACAAAAGCTCCTGCGGGCCGACCCGGCCGACTTCGCCTACTGCCCCCGCGCCATCCTGGCCCGCCTGCGGGGGATGAACGAGACGGACTTCGCCCGCCTCCCGGACTGCGGCGAGGGCCTGAGCAACCGTCTCTCTGCTGCCGTCCAGACCGCCGCGTCCCTGGACGAACTCTACCGCCAGGTCCAGACCAAGCGCTACCCTCTGGCCCGCATCCGCCGCCTGATCCTCTGGGCCTTCCTGGGTCTGACCGCCGCAGACCGCCCGGCGGCTCTGCCCTACCTCCGCGTCCTGGGCTTCACCCACCGGGGGCAAGCCCTCCTGCGTCAAATGAAAACCACCGCCACCCTCCCCGTCCTCGTCAAGCCCGCCCACGCCGCCAAGCTCCCCGCCCACGCCCAGCAGGTCTTTCAGCTGGAAGCCCGCTGCACGTCGCTCTACGACCTCTGCCGGAGAGACTTCGGAAAAACGGCAGGGAAGAATGAGTGGACGCAGAACCCGGTGCGGCGGGGGTTATAAAACGAAACCACACAGCAAAACACAGCCAGTTTCCTCTCAAATTGAAGAGACTGGCTGTGTTTTTGTGCAAATTTTGTCGCTAAACTTGCTATTTTTGCATAATTATTGTTTTTCTGTTTCTTTTCCCTTAAAATTCAATACATGTTCAGCCTTTCAGTGATGATCGCTAAAAATGTGAGGTGTTTCTATCATGAGAAAAACGTCTAGTCTTCTTGCCCTGCTTCTCCTTGCTACTGTAGTTCTTCTAACCTCCTGCGGAACTACAAAGGTAACGGATAACCCATCAAGCGAAAATATCCCTAATCTAAATAGTGAAGAAACCACAGCAAATGCTCAAGAAATTGAAATGACAGAAGATGATCTGTTTGCTCAAAGTGCTAAAAATAATAATGGCAGGTTCTGTGCCATAGGCGATTATGTATATGGTCCTTCTTATTATTATGTAAGAAAAACCGGAGCATCTGAAGAGGATTATGATGGTTTCTATAATTACAGTTGGACAAATAATCCAAGCAGTGTTTTCAATCCATTTAAAATGAACTCCCTCTTCAGTATGTCTAACGATATATATCGCACTTTCGCAAGTTGCAACAATACTGTGTTCTTTTCTTCCGGTAGAGGTGGTGTTGATATATCATCCGGTAAGCGTTGTTTCTCTTTGTCTGATACATGGAATATCTATTCTATATCGCAAAATGAGGCGACTCCTTCTCTAATTATCTCTGGCGTTTGCGGTGACTTTCAAGTTGTAGGAGATTATATATATTATACAAAATGTGGAAACTCCACTTCAACATCAGCATCAGCTTATGTGGAACACGAAGGTTCTATTTGGCAAAATAAAATCTATGATTCTGGTACCTCCCATCTTTATCGAACTAACGTAACTACAAAGGGGGATACAGTCGAGATTACTTCTTTCCCTACATATAATTTTTATGTTTTTAATAATAAAATTTTATATTGTAAGGATAATGGCAACGGAAATATTCTCTGCATGTGCGACCTGGACGGTTCAAACGAGCAACAGCTTTCTAATAAGAACTTTATTCATTCTCCAGTCTATAATGGAGAATATGTCTATTACTTACTTTCTGAAAATAATGAAGAAAATGACTGGGGAACAGGTCAGCTATGGCGAATAACCTTAGATGGCACTATCGATGAGCAAATATCTTCAAGTGTAGTTTGTGACTATTGCATTTCAGATCATAAGATCTATTACACTACAGATAATGACTGTACATATATCATGAACCTTGATGGCAGCAATGTTGGTATCTTTTTCAACTCTAGCTGTTATGGAATACAAATTTTACATGCAGAGAAAAACTATATTGCCTATTCGTTGAGTATTGAATCGGACTTTTTTCTAAATAATATGGATGGAACACAAGAAATTCCATTTTTCAATGATGAATATGCTTTCTAACCCATTCAGGAGGATATTATGAAAAAATTACTTCTACTCTGCGCTCTTTGCGCGATGTTTATTCTTGCTTCTTGCGGAAGTCCTTTGGATAGCTTTATGAAGGAAATAGACGCAGGGAATTACAGTGCCGCTGTAACAATCTACGAGGAAGATATTCTCGGAAATTCCGACAAGGAACAAGAAGCGATGAACGCTTTGTCTGAACGTTTGCAAAAAGCCATTGATGATTACAATGAAGACAACAAAACATATGACGAAGCCTGTACTCGTCTGGATACGATCGAAAAGACTGAGATATTGGATTACAGCGAAGTCGAGTCCGCTTACCAGAAATTGGATTCCTTGAAGTCTTCTAAAACAGCCTTTACCTCAGGAGAAAACTTCTTATCCAGCAATCGGTACGGAGATGCCTATCAAAGTTTCTCCGAGGTAATTCAAGAAGACACCAATTACTCAGCCGCTAGAGAAAAAATGTCAGAAGCAAAAACAAATTATGTTTCTGAAGTCTGCACAAAGGCAGATGGCCTCATCCAGAGTAACGATTTCTCTGAAGCAATCCAGACTTTACAAGATGCTGTTAATTTGATCGGAGATGACGAAATCGTCACATCCAAGATGCGTAATATTACTGCTCAATATCGAGATGACGCTCTCTCTAGCGCAAAAGCCGCTTTTGATGAAGGAAAAGACTATGAGAGCGCTCTCCGTATTATCTCAGATGCTTTGTCTGTCATAGGAGAGGATGAGACTCTTCAAAAAGCAAAGGAAAATTATGAGGAGTATGTTCCTGTCGATCTTACCTCATTAGAGCCATATGCTGAAAATGGTTCCATGGAAATAGGAACAGATGGAATTAACGATATACTCGGAAATCACTACGATACGTATTTAAGAGGCTATATGGATATTACTTACGATTGTGATGATTGTTATTACACTTGGGACATTGGAGGAAAATACACTACATTAACTGCCACTGGCATTGTTCCTGATTGGTGTAAAGGATCAACTTATACATGCTTTTTCAAAATTTACGGAAATAACCGTTTACTCTATTCAAAAAGCAATATTTCTGCAGACACAAAGCCATTTAGTATTGTTGTTGATATTACAGGTATCACAGATTTAAAGGTGGAAATGTACGGAAACGGTACTTCAGGAATTTCCGGTATTAATTCTGCCATCTGTAACGTTATGCTTCAAAAATAAATATAATGAGGATATTATGATGAAGAAACTTCTCTTTTTTACTTTCTTGGTAGCCTTTATATGCTGCTCTGGTTGTTCGGCTAGAGGCGTAGCTGACTCTCAACTTAGAGAGGATTTACAGCCAGTTTTGACCGAATATCTTGCTGATGCATTACGCATTGATGGTACTTGTATCCATGATATTGAGATAGTCAGAAGTCAGAAAAACGATAAACAACAAACCGTTTATTGTGATGTTAGTACTAGTAGTAATTTCTACGATTTAACACTTCATCTGCTACTTGACTACGAATATTATGATAAAGGAGGTTGGTACTTATCCAGTTGGGAAGAAACTGATGGTATGGATTACGAAATCATTCAACCTGATGAAAGATTGGCAAAATCAATCTTATTAGAGTATTTAAATCGCGGCGATTTTTGTGAGCTAAGTGAAGATTCAATGAATTTAGAAAACAGTGAACTCACAAACGATCATAAATCTGTATTTTATCAGTTTTCTATAAATGATAAAAAAGATCTTTTTTCCTTCATTGGCCCAGTCAGTCTGAATCTTTCTATCAACACAGAAGAACCCGGACAGTACTGGTGGTCTACAGGTGACGATTATGATCCTACATCAATAGAGAAAATTCCTAATATTGACGGTACTTGGAAAGCCGAGTGGACTCATAATTGGATCGATTCTAGCGGAGAAACAACGGAATCTTTAGATTACGCACTTGAGGTAGATATTGAAGATGAAAACGTAGTAGATGCCTCTCTTTGGGTAGAAGGATACTGTGTCAAGGATTGGAAATCTTCCTATAAAACAGTATACGCCGAATACAGCAGCGACTGGCCAAATTTAAAGTGTATCTACTTAGATTTCGATGTAGACTCTATATTAGACGATATTGATAAAAGTGTTCCACTCCCATACTATAAGATCCTATTCTGCTTCGATCCAGCAGAATCAATGTATGATCTCGCTTGTCTTGTAAGGACTGATAAACGAACATTATCTAGTACCCTTGGGACAGATGCCACCATGCCAGATATAGATAGCGATAACTACATAAGTATTAATAGAATTTAATAATCTTATGCAAATAAGAGTGCGAGTTATCAAGCCGCACTCTTATTTTAGCTTCTATTACTTTGCTTTCCCCGCCTCCGTCGCTTCCTTTACCTCAATCAGCTTCCCCGTCTTGCAATCGTAGATATAGCCGTAGATGGGGATATGCTTGGACACCAGGGGGTGGTTTCGGATGTAGGTCACGTCATCCACCACGCTCTGCTCCAGGTCCTGGATGGGCAGGAAGTTGATGTACTGGCCGGCGCGGCTGCCGCCCTCTTTTTCGGGGTTATACCAGCCGTCCTCGCCCAGCGCGGCAGACTCCAGGCTCTCCTCCAGCAGATCATACATCACCTGGTTGGTGAAGGTCAGCATGCCGCAGTCCGTGTGGTGGATGACGAACCACTCCTGCGTCCCCAGCAGCTTGTGGGAGATGATGAGGGAACGGATCGTCTCCTCGTTCACCCGGCCGCCTGCGTTGCGGATCACATGGGCGTCGCCCTCGGCCAGACCCGCAAACTTTGCCGGGTCCAGACGGGCGTCCATGCAGGTCACGATGGCGAATTTTCTGCCGGGCGGGATGGGCAGCTCGCTCTTGCTCCCAAAGGTCTCTGCGTACTTGCGGTTGGCTTCCAATACGGCGTCTAAAACAATGCTCATCGTGGGTTCCTCATTTCTTTGTTTTTATTTCATATTTTTATACTGTGTTAGTAGGTTTATCTCTTGGTGTTATTGTAACGTAAAGGACTGGTGTTGTCAATCCTGATTTTAGGAATCAGAAGTAGTTTGGAGAGACGCACAAAAAGATTTTCTACTTATCTCTCTTCTCTGTGGTTGCGAACAAAGATGGGGTATGCTATACTAAAGGTGTTCCGTTTTCTGATCCGCTTAACCAAAAGGAGGTATCGCACCATGAGTACCCGCGAAACATGCGAAGCTATTCTGGACACCTTCACGGACGCCCAGCTCGTCAACGTGGTCGCCATGCTCCAGGCCATGAGGCAGACAATAGACGACTTGGAGGATGAAGCATTTTGCGAAAAGATGGCGCAGGATTATGACAACGACCCCGAAAAAGGCGACCCTATGCCCCTCGAAAACTTTGCAAAAGAGCTTGGGATCACATTATGAAATACAAAGTCGTTTTAGAGCGTCCTGCCAGAAAATTTATTCAAAAACAACCTCCGGAGCAACAAAAGCGTATTTTGACCGCTCTGTCTAAACTTCCGGAGCAGGGTGACATTTTCCCGATGCGGGGCCGAAAAAACCAATACCGTGTTCGGATCGGCACCTATCGAGCTATCTATCGTTTAGAACAAAATGTCCTGACCGTCACGGTCTTGAAGGTAGACAATCGCGGAGATGTTTATAAGAATTGAAAAGAGCGAGGGCAATAAAACCCTCGCTCTTTTCAATTCTTGTTGTTTATCACTCAGTCCTGATCCCAGTTGTGATACACGTTCTGGACATCGTCATTGTCCTCCAAAGAGTCAATGAGCTTCTCCATGTTCTTCAGGTCAGCGGGATCGGTCAGCTTGACATAGTTCTGGGGCACCATTTCCACCTGGGCGGAAGCAAAGACATAGCCCTTGGCTTCCAGGGCGGAGGCCACCTTGCCGCAGTCGTCCGGCTCGGTGTAGATGGTGAAGCAGTCCTCTTCCGGCTCGAAGTCGGAAGCGCCGCAGTCCAGAGCGTCCATCATCACGGTGTCCTCGTCCAGGTCGCCGTCCTCGTTGTCCAGGATGATGACGCCCTTGCGGTCGAAGGACCAGGAGACGCAGCCGGTGGGGCCCAGGCCCTTGCCGAATTTGTCCAGCAGATGGCGGACCTCCGGGGCGGTGCGCTGACGGTTGTCGGTCAGGGCCTCGACGATCACGGCCACGCCGTTGGGGCCGTAGCCCTCGTAGACGACGCTCTCGTAGTTGTCGGTGTTGTTGGCGCCCAGAGCCTTGTCGATGGTGCGCTTGATGTTGTCGTTGGGCATGTTCACTGCCTTGGCCTTGGCAATGACAGTGGCCAGACGGGAGTTGTTGTTGGGGTCGCCGGAGCCGCCGGTCTTAACGGCCACGATGATCTCCTTGGCCACCTTGGTGAAGGCGGCGCTGCGCTTGGCGTCGGCTGCGCCCTTGGTTTTCTGAATGTTATGCCATTTGGAATGTCCGGACATTTTGGAATCGTTCCCTTCCTATGAATCAATCCGGGGCGCTCAGACAGCACCCCATTTTAGTGTTTTAACTGTGTTATTTTAGCACAAGGGGACGGCCTTGACAAGCCTTCTGCCTTAGAAATATTGGAAAACCTCCCCCTGGCGCTGGGAAACCGTGACCTGAAGCTCCGGAAAGGCGGCTTCCAGCCACCCGGCGACGACAGGGCAGACCATCGTCTCCGTGGAGTAATGCCCTGCATCCAGCAGGTTGATGCCCAGGGCCCTGGCCTCTAAGTAGATGTCGTGCTTGAGGTCGGCGGTCAAAAACGTGTCGCACCCCATGGCCTGCGCCTCAGCCAGCATGGACCCGCAGGCTCCGCCGCCCACGGCGACCTTCTGCACCGGCACCCCGGCGTCCATGGCCCGGATGCCGCCCAGCTGCAAGCCGTCTTTGGCCCGCTGGGCGAAGGCTTGGACGGACATCGGCCCGCCGGAGAGTTTCCCCACCCGGCCGATGCCGTAGGGAAGGCCGTTCTCGTCCGTCCCATCCACTTCCAGCGGCACGGGGTCTATTAAGCCCACCGCCTGGGCCAGGGCGTCGTTCACGCCCCCCTGCGCGGCGTCTAAATTGGTGTGGGCGCAGATGGCGGCGATGCCATGCTCGATGAGGGTCAAAATTTTTCGGCCTGTCACGCTCTCGTCTGTGACACGGCCCAGCTTGTCCCAGATGACCGGGTGGTGGGCCACAATGAGCTGGGCCCCCATCTCGATCGCTTCCTCGATGACCTCCGGGGTGATGTCCAGGGCCACCAGCACGTTGGTGACGGTCTGCTCCCCGTGGCCGACCAGAAAGCCCGCGTTGTCGAAGCCCAGCTGGGTCCGGAACGGGGCCTTTTGGTCCAGCAGAGCATAAATTTCGTTTACCGTTGCCATGTCTTCCACGTCTCCTTTGTCGCTTCCAGCTCGTCGATCAGCGCCCGCTCTGCGGCCAGGGCGGCGGGGTCCAGGGCGCTCCCCCGCTCCATGCCCTCCAAGGCCCGTCTGCGCCGCCGGATCAGGTCGGTGAGATAGGCCAGGCGGTGGGGGCTGTCCTCCCCCTGGGTCTGGCGGCCCGCCCACAGCTCGCCGGGGGTATAGGGCGTGCTGCTCCCGCCGGTGGCGGAGAGGATCACATACAGCTTCTTTCCCTCCTGGGCCAGGGTCTCTTTTGCGATGCGGTACCCGTTTTCCAGGAGCCACCGGCGCAGGTCCTCCTGTGCCGTCATGGGCTGCAAGATCAACTGCGCCTGCTTCGTCCAGGGGGCGGCGGCTAAAATGCGGGCGATGAGATCGCCCCCCATCCCGGCGATGACCACGGTGTCCACCTCGTCCGCCCGGACGTCCGCCAGGCCGTCGCAGCGGCGAAACAAGATCGTTCCCACACCATAGCGCTCCGCCGTCTCCCGGCCCCGCTGGAGGGGGCCTTCGTTCACGTCCGTGGCCACGGCGGAAACAATGCCCCCGTCCAGCAGCAGGCGGACGGGGAGATAGGCGTGATCCGTCCCCACGTCGGCCAGTCTCGCGCCCTGAGGGACGAGCGCAGCAATGGCCGCCAGGCGGGGGGAAAGCTCTAGTTTGTTCATACGTCCTCCTGACAAAAAAACGGGAGCGGTATCCGCCCCCGTTTTTCGATGGTCATAGCTTAGTTCTTGCGGTTGGCCTTGATGATGTCGTTCAGGCGCTCCACCAGCTCCTCGACGGGCTGGTCATGGACCATGCAGGCCTCCTCCACGGTCTCGTTGCGAGAGGCGGGGCAGCCCAGGCAGTGCATGCCGATGTCCAGGAAAGCAGGGGCCGTCTCCGGGGCGATGTCCAGGATGTCGCCCACAACGGTGTCCTTGGTGATGACGGTAGCCATGTTCGTTTCCTCCAATTCTAAAGTATCTTTGGTCGGGTCTTCTGACGAGACAGCATCCCCATCTCCAGCCAAAATACCCTACATTTTTCATACTCTGTGGGAGCCGTGTAGGGGCCGCAGACCTCTGCGGCCCGCTCCCAACAGAAAAAGGGGAACTGACGTAACGGCAGTTCCCCTTTCTTTGTGTTTGTTTCTGCCGTAGACGTTCTGAAATTAGTCGTCGTACTCGTCCCGGTCAGCGGCGCGGGCGTCGTTGAGCAGGGCGCGGATGGACAGGGAGACCTTCTTGCGGTCGTAGTCGATGTCGGTGATCTTCACGTCCACGATCTGGCCCTCTTCCAGCTCGTCGCTGGGCTTGTCGATGCGGTGATCGGCGATCTGGGAGATGTGGATCAGGCCGTCGACGCCGGGAACGATCTCAGCGAAAGCACCGAAGGTCATCAGCTTGACCACGCGAACGGAAGCCACGGAGCCGACCTCGTAGGTGGAGGTAAACTTCTCCCAGGGATCCTCGTTGTGGTCCTTCATGCCCAGAGAGATCTTCTTCTTCTCGGGATCGAAGGCGATGACGTAAACGCTCACCTCGTCGCCCACGGAGACGACCTCGGCGGGGTTCTTGATGCGGCTCCAGGACAGCTCGGAGACGTGGACCATACCGTCCACACCGCCGATGTCGACGAAAGCACCGTAGGAAGTCAGGGACTTCACGACGCCGTCGTACTTCTTGCCGACCTCGATGTTTGCCCAGACCTCAGCAGCCTTAGCGGCACGCTCCTCAGCGCGGACGGCGCGGATGGAGCCCACCACACGGCGGCGGGAGCGGTTGACCTCGGTGATGCGCAGCTTCACGTGCTCCTTGATCATCTCGGACAGGTCAGCGCCGCGGGGCATACCGGTCTGAGAAGCGGGCACGAAGACGCGGATGCCCTTGACGTTCACGACGATGCCGCCCTTGTTCTGCTCGGTGACGGTACCCTCCATGATGGTCTTGTCCTCGACAGCGGCCTCGATGGTGTCCCAGTTCTTCACGCTGTCCAGACGCTTCTTGGACAGGGTGGCCACGCCCTCCACGTCGTTGACGCGCATGACGTAGGTCTCGATGGTGTCGCCCACCTTCACGATGTCCTCCGGCTTCACGGAAGGATCATCGGTCAGCTCAGAGATGGGGATGTAGCCGGCGTGCTTGGTCCCCAGGTCCACGTTGACCTCGCTGGGGGTGATGCCGGTGACGACACCGGTGACCTTGTCGCCCGTATTTAAAGTCTTGATCGACTTCTCCAGCATATCAGCAAAAGATTCTTCGATCTCCATAGCGTTGTTGTTGTTTTCCTCGCTCATTTTGTGATTGACCTCCTTTATTATCCACCCCGGCGTAGACGCGCCGGCGGTGATTCCCACAGAAGCTACCCCGCTCACCATCCTCCGGTCGAGCTCCTCAGCCCGGCTGATGTGGTAAACCAGCGGGCAGTGTGCCCGGCATAACTCAGCAAGACGGGTCGTGTTGGAGCTTTTCCGGTCGCCGATGACGATCATGGCGTCACATTGCTCCGCCAAACTCTGCGCTTCTGATTGCCGCATACACGTAGCATCACATATTGTATCAAAAATCTCGGCGTTTGTACACTCTTTTTTTACTTTTTCTCGGCAGGGGCTCCAAATTCTATCCGTTGATGTAGTTTGAGAAACCAGAGTGATGGGTTTTTGTGGATTTTCTTCGTATTCCTTTAAAAACTCCCCCAATTCCGTTGCATTTCGGAAGATTTTAGCACCAGTACACCAGCCGGCAATAGCCGTGACCTCCGGATGGACGGGGTCGCCGATGATGATGACCTGTCTCCCCCGCCGGCTGGCGTCCTGGACGATCTGATGGATCTTCGCCACCTTGACGCAGGTCGCGTCGGCCACTGGGCAGCCCATTTCCTGCAACTTGTCATAGACGGCCTTGCCCTCGCCGTGGGAGCGGATGATGACGCCGCAGCCCGGCGGGACCTGGTCAACGCGCTCCACACAGCCCACGCCCTGCTCGGCCAGATGCTTAATCACATGGTCGTTGTGGATCACCGGGCCGAGCATCACATAGGGGGCATCCCCGGCGGCGATCTTCTCCGCCAGCTGCACCGCCCGGCGCACGCCGAAGCAGAACCCGGCAGATTGGGCCAGCATCACCTTCATCCCTGGGCCTCCCGTTCTGCGCGGGTGTCGCGAATGGCCCGGATGTGCTCCATGATGTCCTCCGTGACCCGCTCATAGTCCTCGGCGTTGGCCCGGCGCTTTTCCGTGAAGGGCATGTAGGGCTCGCCGATGTAGACCTTGGTGCGCTGAAACAGCTTGCGCTCCGGCGTAATGTAAACAGGCAGGATGGGCACACCGGTCCGAATGGCCAGCATGGCCGCGCCGGTCTTGCCCTCGCCGATCTCCGCGTGTCGGGTGCCTTCGGGGAAAATAAGCAGCTTCTCGTTGCCCTTCAAGGCTTTCAAAGCCGACTTCACGGCCCCCACGTCGGACTTGCCCCGGCGGACCCAGATGACAAAGCCCAGCCAGCTCAGCAGCCACCCGGCGAAGGGATAGTGCTTGATCTCCTCCTTTGCCATGACCCATATCTTATCTTTCACGGAGAAGGAATAGACGACGTAGAAGGGGTCGGAGTTATGCACATGGTTGCAGCAGATCACCGCGCCCCCCTTGGGGATGTTGTGTTTCCCGTAGGTCTTCAGGGGCCAGCGCAGGGTCAGAATACTAAAGATAAATTTACTGATAACATAGGCAAGCTGATATAACGTCACAGCGGTACCCTCTCTTTCACGATGGCGAGCAGGGCCTCCAGACTCGCGTCAAAATCCAAGGCCGACGTGTCCAGCAGCACCGCATCCTCCGCCTGCTTCAGGGGGGCGGCGGCCCGGTGGCTGTCGGCGTAGTCCCGCTGGGTGATCTCCTCTAAGAGCTGCCGGTAGTCCACCGGCTGGCCCCGCTGTTCCAGCTCCCGGCAGCGGCGCTTGGCCCGCTCTTCGGGGGAGGCCGTCAGGAAAACTTTCACATCGGCGCCCGGCAGGACGACGGTCCCGATGTCCCGCCCGTCCATGATGACGTTGTGGGTCCGGGCCAACGCCCGCTGCATGTCCAGCAGAAACGCCCGGACCTCCGGGTAGGCCGAGACCAGAGACGCATAGCCGGAGACTGCGTTCTCCCGGATGGCCTTGGTCACGTCCTCGCCATTGAGCAGCATGTGCTGCAAGCCATCCTCCCCATAGGTCATGGCGATCCGGATCTCCGGCAGGCGGATCAGCACCTGGGCCTTGTCCCCGCAGTCCCCGCCGGAGCGGGCCACGAACAGGCCGACGGTGCGATAGATCGCGCCGGTGTCCACATACAAAAAGCCCAGGCGGGCCGCCAATGCTTTCGCCAGGGTGCTCTTCCCGGCGCCGGCGGGGCCGTCGATGGCAATGCTATAAAATTTGGGTTCCATAGTTCAGTGCGTCTCCTCCTTGCAATACTGGGCCGCGCCCTCGCCCGCCGCCCGGCCGGTGCACCAGGCGATCTGGAGGTTGAAGCCCCCAGTATAGGCGTCCACGTCCAGCACCTCCCCCGCCATGAACAGGCCGGGGGCTTTTTTCGACTGCATGGTGCCGGGGTCCACCTCGCCGGTCTTCACGCCGCCGGCGGTGATGATGGCCTCCTTCACCGGCCGGGGACCGGCCAGGGGGATGGAAAAGGCTTTCATCGTCTCGATGAGCCGCCGCCGCTGGCCCTTGGTGAGGGCGTTCACCGGCAGGTCCGGGGGGATGTCCGCCCGCTGGCAGGCCACGGGGACCATCAGCCGGGGCAGCAGGCCCTCCAGCATGTTGTGAAAGGCCTTGTTGGGGGCCTGGGCAATGTCCCGCAGGATACGGGCCTCCAGCTTGGCCTCGTCCAGGGCGGGCTTGAGGTCGATGAGAGCCGTGTACTGGTCCTTCTCCCACTTGCAGTGGGCGCTGGCGCTCAAGACCAGGGGGCCGGAGAGGCCGAAGTGGGTAAAGAGCATCTCCCCCAGCTCCTGGAAGACCACCTTTTTCTTCTGGTTCTTCACGGTGAGGGTAACGTTTTTCAGGGAAAGCCCCTGCATCCGGGCGCAGGTCTCCCCCGCCTCTTCCAGGGGCACCAGGGAGGCCCTGGGGGCCACGATGGTGTGCCCCACGGACTCCGCCAGCCGGTACCCGTCCCCGGTGGACCCGGTGGCGGGATAGGAAAGGCCGCCGGTGGCCAGGATCACGGCCCCGGCCGGGAGGGTCTCCTGGGTCAGCACCACGCCGGTGACCCGCCCATCCTCCACTTGCAGTCCGACGGCCCGGTCCTGTTTCTGGGGGATGCCTGCCCGTTTCAGGGCATAGAAAAGGGCGTCGATCACGTCGGCGGCCCGGTCGGAACAGGGAAAAACACGTCCCCCTCGTTCCGTCTTCAGGGGGACGCCTAGTGCTTCAAAATATGCCATCACCTGGTCCGGGGGGAAGCGGTTCACGGCGCTGTACAGAAAGCGGCCGTTTCGGGGCACGTTGGCCAGCACGCCCTCCGGAGTCGTGTTGTTGGTCAGGTTGCACCGGCCCTTGCCGGTGATATAGAGCTTGCGCCCCAGCTTTTCGTTGGGCTCGATGAGGACCACGGGCACGCCGCTTTTCTTCGCCCAAAGGGCGGCCATCATGCCGGCTGCGCCGCCGCCGATGACCGCCACAGGAGCCTGGTTCATTGATTCTCCTCCTCCATGCTCACGAACACGCCGTACTCCTGCCAGATGTGCTCCAGCCGCTCGAAGTGGTCCACCACGTCGGACTTGCTGCGGGCAATGGCCACCAGCAGGGCATTGATGAGGCTGAGGGGGGCAACCAGGGAGTCCACGAAGGACGCCATGTCACTCTTGGCCAGCAGGACGTAGTCGGCGGCCTTCGCCATGCTGTTGGAGGCGCTGTCCGTAATGGCCACGACCTTAGAGCCTCGCTCGTGGGCAAAGTTGATGGCCCGGACCGTCCGCCGGGAGTAGCGCGGGAAGGACAGGCCGATGGTCACGTCCCCCTCGCCCACCTGGACGATCTGATCAAAGATCTCCTGGTTGGCGCTCTCGCCCACATGCACGACGTTATCGAACATCAGGCCGAAGTAGAAGGACATGAAGCCCGCCAGGGAACCGGAGGACCGGGTGCCCAGGATGTAGATCTTCTTGGCGTTGATGATGGTATCCACCGCCGCCTGGAAGCTCTCCCGGTCGATCTCCTCCATGGTCATGCGAATTTTTTCCATGTCCGACTGCATGACGGATGTGACCACGTCCTGGTTGCCGATGATGTCGTTGGACACCTCGATCCGCTGGATGGACGTGAGCCGGTTGCGAATCATTTCCTGCAGTGCTTTCTGCATGGCGGGGTAGCCGTCATATTTCAGCTCCGATGCGAAGCGCACCACGGTGGATTCGCTGACGTGGACGGTCTTGCCCAGCTTGCTGGCGGTCATAAAGGCCGCCTTGTCATAGGAGGACAGAATGTAATTGGCAATGAGCTTCTGTCCCTTGGAAAAGGTATTCATTTTGCTGCTGATGAGAGATAGAATATCTTTCGACATAAAATCGCCTCCTGTACCATGCGGACGGGCCGATCCGCTCCGCCGCATTTCACCATTCTTTTGCAAATATTATAGCGCGGCTTTCCCCATTTTGCAAGAAAAAATTCTTAATCTTGCACAGAGATTTCCCGCTCCAGCAGCGCCGTCTCCGCTGCCGTCAGGGGGCGCCACTGGCCGGGGGCCAGGGCCGGGTCCAGGGGGAGCTTTCCCTCCCGCACCCGCTTGAGGCGGGTCACGGCGAGTCCGCAGTGGGCGCACATCCGGCGGACCTGGCGGTTTTTCCCCTCGTGGATGGTGACGGAGAGCCTGGCCCGCTCCCCCGTCTGGGCCAGCAGGCGGACCCGGGCCGGGCGGAGGGCCTGGCCGTCCAGGGTCATGGGGCGCTCCAGCCCTTTCTCCGCGCCGGTCCGATAGCCCTTGACCCAGACGAGATATTCCTTTTCGACCTCTTGGCTGGGGTGGAGCAACGCGTTGGTCAAGGCCCCGTCGTCGGTCAGGAGCAGCAGCCCCTCGGAGTCCAGATCCAGACGCCCCACGGGCCACACCCTGGCCCCGCAGTCCTTCACCAGGTCGGCAACGGTCCGCCGCCCCTTCTCGTCGGCCAGGGTGGTCACAACGCCGCGGGGCTTATAGAGCATGAGCAGCGTCCGCGTCTCCGTCCGCCCCACGGGGACGCCGTCCAGGGCGATGGTGTCCGTCTCCGGGTCGGCCTTGTCCCCCAGGGCGGCGGGCAGACCGTTCACCGTCACCCGGCCTTCGCGCAGGTATTCCTCCGCCTTACGCCTGGAGCAGACGCCGCCGGCGGATAAGATCTTTTGCAGTCGTTGGTCCATACGGGCCCCCTCCTTGTATCCAGACAGGAAAGCACCGCCCGACGCACAACGTCCGGGCGGTGTTCTGCTGAAAGTTTGTTGGGGGTAGTATACCGTAGGGGTCAGGGGTTGTCAAGCGTTGTGTCCGCCGAGACCCAGCAAGTCCCGCAAAGAGGGGGCGATCCGCCCCGCCTCCCGCTGGATGTCATAGGACCAGACGAGATAGCTCCGGCCGATCTCCTGCCCGCCGCAGAAAAATCGGATCGTTCCCGCAATCTCTCCCTGCTTCAGGGGCGTTTCCATCTGGGCGGGCAGGTCTTTCTCCACCGTCACGTTCTCTCCTTCCGCCAGAGGGTAGGCCACGGTGTCCCGGACCTCCACCGGGGCGCTGTGCAGCAGGCTCCCCGTCACCGGGACCTGCCCCGCCGCTTCCCCGGCCTGGGCCAGCACCCGGCGGGGATAGGTCGAAAAGCCGTAGTCGAAGAGCGCCTTGTGGTCGGCCCAATCGTCCCGGTCGTTGAGGGTCACGCAGATGAGATTCTGCCCCTCCCGCCGGGCACTGGAGACCAAGGTCCGCCCCGCCTGGCGGGTGTAGCCGGTCTTCATGCCGGTGCAGCCGTCACACTGCCAGAGGAGCTTGTTGTGGTTGGTCAGCGCCCGCCCCTCCAAGGTAATGGACTTCGTCGCGACGATCCTGGCGATGGTCTCATTGTGCAGGCAGGCCCGTCCCAGCTTTGCCATGTCCAGGGCGGAGGCATAGTGCCCCGCATCCCCCAGGCCGTTGGGGTCGGAGAAATGGGTGCTCGTCATGCCCAGATCGGCCGCCCGCTGGTTCATCCACTCCACGAACGTCTCCACGTCCCCGGCGCAGTAGCCGGCCAGAGCCACCGCCGCGTCGTTGCCGGAGTGGAGCAGGAGGCCATAGAGCAGCGTCTCCACCTGCAGGATCTCTCCGGGTCTCAGATAGAGGGAGGTCCCCTCAATGCCCGTCCACTCCGGCTGGATCTTCACCGGCCGGGCCAGGTCGCCCCCCAGAGACTCCACCGCCACCAGCGCCGTCATAAGCTTCGTGGTGCTGGCCATGGGGCGGGGGGTGTTCTCGTCCTGGGCATATAAGATACGCCCTGTGTCGCCGTCCATCAGCACCGCCGAGGCGGCGGAGGTTGCGGGCGCGGCGGCCACAGGGCATACCAGTACGGTGCTCAGTAAAACCGTCAGAATCATCACGCGGACTTGCATGGGCAAGCTCTCCCTTCCCAACTTTGAGATTGGGATAGGATGCCCGTTTTTTCAAAAACTATGCTCAGCCCTTGGCTTCCGCCCAGCTGTGCCCGGCGTTGGCGTCGGCGATGAGGGGGACGGAGAAGCTGCCTGCCCCCTCCATCTCCTGGGTCAGGATCTCTTTCACCTGCGCCTCCTCGGCCTGGGGGCACTCGACGATGAGTTCGTCGTGGACCTGCAAGATGAGCTGGGCCTGCAAGCCCTCGGCCTTGAGCCGAGCGGCCACGCGGATCATGGCCAGCTTCATCACGTCCGCCGCCGTGCCCTGGATGGGCATGTTCAGCGCCACCCGCTCGCCAAAGGCCCGGAGATTGAAATTGGAAGATTTTAATTCCGGCAGCCAGCGGCGGCGGCCCATGAGCGTGGAGACATAGCCGTCTGCCTTGGCCTGGCGCTTGATGCGCTCCATATAGTCCCGCACGCCGGAGAAGGTCTCCAGATACTTCTCCATATAGTCCGAGGCCTCTTTCCGGCTGACCCCGATGTCCTGGGCCAGGGAGAAGCCGGAGATGCCGTAGACGATGCCGAAGTTCACCGCCTTGGCCCGGCGGCGCAGCTCGGACGTCACCTGGTCCTGGGGCAGGCCGAAGACCTGGGCGGCGGTGTGGGCGTGGATGTCCTCCCCCGCCCGGAAGCTCTCGATCATCTTCTCGTCTCCGGCCATGTGGGCCAGCAGGCGCAGCTCGATCTGGGAGTAGTCCGCGTCCACCAGCACCCAGCCGGGGCGGGCGATGAACATCTTGCGGATCTGCGCCCCCAGCTCCGTCCGCACGGGGATGTTCTGTAAGTTTGGCTCCGTGGAGGAAAGCCGCCCCGTGGCCGTTACCGTGTTCTGGAAGCAGGTATGGATGCGCCCGTCGGCGGCGATGACCTTGGACAGGCCCTCGACATAGGTCGAGTTGAGCTTGTTCAGCTGGCGGTACTCCAGAATGCGGTCGATGATGGGGTGGTGCGCCCGGAGCTTTTCCAGCACTTCCGCACTGGTGGAGTAGCCCGTCTTCGTCTTCTTCACCGGCGGCAGGCCCATGTCCTCAAACAAGACCTTGCCCAGCTGCTGGGTGGAGTTGAGGTTAAATTCCTGCCCGGCCATGCTCCAGATCTCCCCTTGCAGGGCGGCGATGCCGGTTTTGAGCTGCTCTCCAAAGTGGGTCAGGGCGTCCAGGTCCACCAGCATCCCGGCCTGCTCCATCTCGGCCAGGACGGGGCAGAGGGGCAGCTCCAGCTCCTCATAGACCCGGTCAAGGCCCAGCTCCGCCAGCTTATCCGGCAGCACGTCATACAGCGCCGCGATGAGAACGGTGTGGCTGGCCATGGCCCCCATGGCCTTGGCTGCGCTCTCTGCGTCCTTCCAGGCTTTGCTGCCCAGATAGTCCTTGTCCGGGGGAAATGTCTCGGTGAAATACTGCCCGGCTACTTTATCCAGGGCGTAGCTGCCGTCCGTGGGGGCCAGGAGATAGGCCGCAATGGCCGCGTCAAAAACAAAGCCCCGGGCCGTCAGCCCCCTGGCCAGCGCCCAGCGCATCACGTCCTTGATGTGATAGCCCAGCTTCGTGATCTCCGGCCGGAAAAACGCCGCCAGAAAGCCGGAATAGTCCTCCGTCTCCGCCTCCCGGAAGATAGCCGCCTGCGCCCGGTCCTCCCCCCAGCACACAGACAGGGCGGCCAGCTCCGGCAGCGCCAGGACGGACACCGTTGTTCCCTGCCATTGGGCGACGAGTTCCTGCCAGCGAGCCGCGCCGGTCACGTTCTCCAGCCGGCACTCGCCGGTGACGCCCGCCTGCGCCTGGCCGGGTCCCTCGGCGTTGTCCAGACCCATCTGGCCGATGAGCTTCTGGAAGCCAAGCTGCACAAACAAGGCCCGCAGAGGCGCCGCGTTCACAGGCTTTGTCACGTTCTCCTGGGGATCGAACTCGATGGGGGCGTCCCGGTGGATGGTGCACAGGTCGTAGGACCGGAAGGCACTCTCCCGCCCGGCGGTGAGTTTTTTCTTCACGCCGGCGGTGGCGTTCAGGGTCTCGTCATCCAGGCGGGCGTAGATCTGCTCCAAGGTCCCGTTCTCGTGGAGGAGCTTCATGGCCGTCTTCTCCCCCACCCCCGGCACACCGGGGATGTTGTCGGAGGTGTCGCCCATGAGGGCCTTCAGGTCCACCATCTGCAAGGGGCCGAAGCCATAGGTCTCCTGAAAGGCCGCGGGGTCCATCTCTTTCGTGGTGGTCTTGCCCATGCGGGTGGTGACCAGCTCGATGTAGGTCCTGTCTGTCACGAGCTGCAAGGAATCCTTGTCGCCGGTGGCCACCCGGCAGTCCCAGCCCGCCTCCTCGCATGTTTTGGCGATGGTGCCGATGAGGTCGTCAGCCTCCCAGCCCGCCAGCTCGTAGCGGGGGATGTTCATGGCGTCCAGCACCTGTTTCAGCACCGGCATCTGCACGGCCAGCTCCTCCGGCATCCCCTTCCGCTGGGCCTTGTAGTCCGGATAGGCCAGGTGGCGGAAGGTCGGCTCCTTCCGGTCGAAGGCCACGCACACGCCGTCCGGGTCCACCTCCTCCCGGATGCGGCGCAGGATATTCAGAAAGCCATAGATGGCGTGGGTGGGAAAGCCCTCTTGGTTGTTCAGGGGGTGCATCCCGTAGTAGGCCCGGTTGACGATGGAGTTGCCGTCGATCACCAGCAGCTTCATCCCATCACGCTCCTTTCCCTCAAAAAGTTAAAAAATTTTGGAAAAAGGGCCGGTATCCGCGAGATACCGGCCCTCGGTTTGAAAGCTTATTCCACAGAGATCAGGTAGTGGTACACCGGCTGGCCGCCCTCCAGCATGGTGATCTCCGCGTCGGGGCAGGCGGTCTGGAACAGGGCCAGGGCCTGCTCGGCCTGGTCTGGGTCCACGCCCTCGCCATAGAAGATGCTGATGAACTCCCCTGCCCGCTCCTTGCTGGCCTGGGCCAGCTTATCCAGGGCGGTGTGCAGGTCCTTCTCCGTGCCGAAGAGCTGGTTATCCACCAGCAGCAGGTAGTCCCCGGCGTGGATGGCCTGGCCGTCGAACTCGGAGTCACGTGCGGCGTAGGTCACCTCCATCGTGGTCACGAGGGACATGGCCTCCTCCATGGCGGCGGTGTTCTCCGCCTCGTCCCCGTCGGGGTTTACGGCGATCATGGCGGAAATGCCCTGGGGGACCGTCTTGGCGGGCAGGACGATGACCTTCTTGTCCTCCACCAGGTCCACGCACTGCTGGGCGGCCATGATGATGTTCTTGTTGTTGGGCAGGACGTAGACGATCTCCGCCGGGGTCTTTTGGATCTGCTTCAAAATATCCTCGGTGGAGGGGTTCATGGTCTGGCCCCCGCTGATGACGCCGTCCACGCCCAGGTCATAGAAGACCTTGGCCAGGCCCTCGCCGGCGGCCACGGCGACGAAGCCGTACTTCTTCTCCGGGGCAGCGCTCTGGTGCTCCATGTTCTCCAGCTCGGCTTCCACGGCCTCCAGGTCGTCGGTGCTCTGGGCCTGCTTGCCGGCGGCCAGCTCGTCCCGCTGGGTGCGCATGTTCTCGATCTTGGCCAGCTCCAGCGTGCCGAACTCGGCGGCCTTGGTCAGGACGAGGCCCGGCTCGTCCGTGTGGACGTGGACCTTGAATTCCTCGTCGCCCTCGCCGATGACCAGGCTGTCGCCCATGGTCTCCAGCCAGGCCCGGTACTCGTCCAGAGGCTTGCCCCCGGTGCGGCGGACGATGAAGACGGTGTCGTAAGTAAAGGTGATCTCCTCGTCGGCCAGGGAGCCGAAGTCCGCCTTGTCCTGGGCGGGCTTGTCCGCCTCGTCCTCGTCGGGGGCGGCAACGCCCCGCAGCTCGTCCAGCATCCCTTGCAGGATGACCACGAAGCCCATGCCGCCGGCGTCCACGACCCCGGCCTTTTTCAGCACGGGGTTCTGGTTGATGGTGTCGGCCAGGGCCTCCCTGGCCCGCTCGATGGAGGACTCCAGGACGTATTCAAAGGCGCTGTTTTCCTCCGCGGCGCGGCCGGCCCGCTCCCCCGCCAGGCGGGAGACGGTGAGGACGGTGCCCTCGGCGGGCTTCATCACGGCCTTATAAGCGGCAATGACCCCGGCGTTCAGCGCGTCGGCCAGGTCGATGCCGTTCATCTCGGTCTTGTCCTTCATGGCTCTGGAAAAGCCCCGGAAGATCAGGGAAAGGATGACCCCGGAGTTTCCCCGCGCCCCCCGCAGCATAGCCGAGGCGCACACGGCGGCGGCCTTCTCCACGGTGGTGGGCTTCTTCTGCCGCAGCTCGGCGGCGGCGGTGCTGATGGTCAGGCTCATGTTCGTGCCCGTGTCCCCGTCGGGGACCGGGAAGACGTTGAGCTCATTGATCTTCTGCTTTTCCGCGTTCAGGCAGGCGGAGGCGTGGATGAGCATCCCCGCCAGCGTCTTTCCGTCAACTGACTGTACCATAGTTCTTGTCTCTTCTCCTCTCAGTCGATCTGCATGGAGTCCACATAGACGTCCACCGCCCGGACCTTGGCCCCGGTCATATTGCCCACGGCGTAGCGCACCTCGCTCATGATCGCGTCGCTGACCGCAGTCAAATTCACCCCGGCGTCCACGATGATGTGCAGCTCGATGGACACCGTGTCCTCGCTCTCGAAGATCACCCGGACCCCCTTGGCCATGGACTCGTTGCGCAGCAGATGGACCAGCCCGTCCTTCTTGGACCGGGCGGCCATGCCCTTCACGCCAAAGCAGCTGGTGGCTACCGCGCCGGTGATGGTGGTAAAGACCTCGCTGCTGATCTGGATCTCTCCTCGTTCGTTATGAAAGCGCATAGATTCTACCCATTCCTTTCCGGGCCGCCTGTCTGCCTGCGGTAGCGGGCGCGGCCCTGTTCCATGGAAAACCCAAAACCCGGAAAAAAAGCCCTTTCCCGGATTGTATTTCTTCGGTTCATCAGGTAAAATAGTATCATACCCTGCTGACCCTGTGCAACAGTAACTTGGAGGTTTTTGCTATGAAACTGATTTTGAAGCTCGCCGCGCTCATCCTGGCCCTGGGATCCGTCGCTTGCCTGATCCTGGCCAACATGGAGCGCATCTCCGACTGGATGGCCTGCCTCTGGGCCAAGGTCCAGGCCAAAAAGGAGCTCATTTGCCGCACCTGCCCCTGCGAGGGCGACATCGAGGACGAGTACGAAACCTGGGAAGACTAAGGTTCGCCATCCCAAAACGAAACAGATGCCCAGTCCCGAAAGGCCGGAGCGGTATCCCCGCCCCGGTCTTTTTTCTGTTGGTCGATCTTGGTCTTGTTTTACAGGTCCCGCAGGCCGGGGTGGCGGGGCGGCAGGATGAGCGGCTCGACCTCCTCCACCACGGCGAAGGTAAACAGGGCCGTCGTGACCAGAGCGCCCTGGTCATTGTACTGCTCCACGGACACCACGCAGATGCGCTTGCCGACTTTTAAGGGCTTGGCCTTGCAGACCAGATACTCCCCCGCCGCCGGGCGCAGGAAGTTCACCGTGCTGCCCTGGGTGACGCAGATCTTTCCGTGGGCGATGAGGCTGTGGCCGCCGATGGAATCGGCAAAGGCCACGAGCACGCCGCCGTGGACCGTGCCGTACTGCTGGCGGTTGCTGTTGCGGATCATCATAATGCCCTCGGCCCCGTCCTCCTCCGTGCGGATGAGGTGGATGCCGTTTTCCACGGCCCAGGGGTCCAGGCCGCGGATCTCGCCCAACTGGGGGTCCTGCTTGAAATACAGCCACCCGTCCTTTCTCAGCTCATCCGAGGAAGCCACGTAAGATCTCCTCCTCGGCCTCTTCCTCGGTCAGGCCCAGGGTCATGAGCTTCAGGATCTGGTCGCCGGCGATGCGGCCGATGGCGGCCTCATGGATGAGCTGGGCATCGGGGTGGTTGGCGGTGATGGCGGGGATGGACTGGATCTTCGAGCTGCCCATCAGGATCGAGTCGCACTGCACATGGCCGAAGCCGGCGGCGTCGCCGATCATGCGGGGATAGAAGATCTGCTGGGACTCATCCTGGGCCACGGACCGGGAGACCACCCGGCCCTTGGCGTTCGGGCCGGCCAAGATCACGTCCATCTCGGACTCGGCCTTCTGCTTGCCGTGGGTCAGCAGCTTTTCGTTGATGAAGCCCTCGGCGTCCTCCTTCACGACCACCTTGGTGTAGCGGCGGGTGGAGTCCACGCCGCGCAGCTGGGTGGTGTCCAGCTGAATGGACGCGCCCTTTTCCAGGTAGACGATGGTCTGGGGGTTCATGATGCGCTCGCCGGTGCCCTCGCCCTCGCCGTAGTGCTTTTCTACATAGTGGACCTTGGAGTTTTCGCCCACATAGAAGGTGTGGACGCCGTCGTGCTTGGAGGTCTCAGACCCCTCGTTGTGGATGCCGCAGCCGGCGACGATGACCACGTCGCAGTCCGGGCCGATGAAGAAGTCGTTGTAGACCAGGTCGTCCAGGCCGGTCTCCGTCAGCAGGACCGGGATATGGACGGACTGGTGCTTGGTGCCGGGCTTGATGTGGATGTCGATGCCGGGCTTGTCCTCTTTGGTGACGATGTCGATGTTTGCGGTGGTCTTGCGGGAGTCCAGCTGGCCGTTCTTGCGGATGTTATAGGCCCCCTTGGGGGTGCCCTCCAGGTCAGCGATCTCCTTTAACAGACGAATATCTACGTTGTTCATGGCTCAACCCTCCTTGCTCTGGCGGCAGTTGTTCCCACCGGGCTGCAAAAAGCTGCACACCCCGCCGGTGTCGGCCAGGATATTGGGCATGATCTCCTCTTTCGTGCCGTGGCGGGCGATCTGACCGTTGGAAAGCATCACGATCTCGTCGGCCAGGTCGATGATGCGCTCCTGGTGGGAGATGACGAGGATGGTGTTCTTGCCCTTGCTCTGCAGCAGGCGGAAGGTCTCGGTCAGCTTGGCAAAGGACCACAGGTCGATGCCGGCCTCCGGCTCGTCAAAGATGAGCAGGCCGCTGGGGCGGGCCAGGATGGTCGCGATCTCGATGCGCTTGACCTCGCCGCCGGAGAGGGAGGTATCCATCTCCCGGTCCACATAGTCGGCGGCGCACAGGCCGACCCGGTTGAGGTAGGAACAACATTCGTCCCGGCTCAGGTTCCGGTTGCCGGAGGCCAGGGCCAGCAGGTCCCGGACCCGCAGGCCCTTAAAGCGAGGGGGCTGCTGGAAGCCGTAGCTGATGCCCAGCTTGGCCCGCTCGGTGATGGAAAGCTTGGTGATGTCCTGTCCGTTCCACAGGATCTGCCCGCCCGTGGCGGGGACCAGGCCCATGATGGCCTTGGCCAGGGTGGTCTTGCCGCCGCCGTTGGGGCCGGTGATGACCACAAATTTGTTGTTGTCGATGGTCAGGTCGATGCCCCGGAGAATGTCCGTCTGGGCGCCGTTGTCCTCCACCTGATAGGAAAGTCCTTTCAGTTCCAGCATAGGTGATTTACTCCTTATAACACTGCATCACACTGCGCCGTATGCGGCGCGGTTTTTTCTGTGATCTATACATTGTTTCTGAACGTAGGATTATAGCATAAAATCGCTTTTTCCGCAATATCTTCTGTATTTTTCCTGTCAGCTTGCACAGGATACTTTTTTGGCTCGCTTGCATCTGCAATTTTTTCTGGTCAGGTTTGACAATATTTTTCTCTCCCGGTTGACTTTTCATACAATCATTGGTAAATTAGTTCCCGTATGAAACGGATATTTTCCAGCCGAGGGGCTGGGCCAGAGAAAAGAGAGGAAGCGCAACAAGATGATCGATCGCCTTGGTTTCGACAATGAAAAATATCTGGAAATGCAGTCGGAGCACATCCGCTCCCGCATCGACCAGTTCGGCGGTAAGCTCTACCTGGAGTTTGGCGGCAAACTGTTTGACGACAACCACGCCTCCAGGGTCTTGCCTGGGTTCCACCCCGACTCGAAAATTCGGATGCTGATGCAGCTGAAGGATCAAGTAGAGATCGTGGTGGCCGTGTCCGCCATGGACCTGGAAAAAAGCAAGGTCCGGGGCGACCTGGGTATCACCTACGGCACCGACACCCTGCGGCTCATCGACGTGTTCCGGGGGTTCGGGTTCCAGGTAAACAGCGTCGTGCTGACCCGGTTCAGCGGCCAGCCTGCGGCAGAAATTTTCCAGGCTCAGCTGGAAGGCCTGGGCCTGAAGGTCTACCGCCACTATCCCATCGAGGGCTATCCGTATGACATTCCTCTGATCGTCAGTGAAGAGGGCTACGGGAAGAATGAATACATCGAGACCAGCCGCTCCCTGGTGGTCGTCACCGCCCCCGGCCCCGGCAGCGGCAAGATGGCCGTGTGCCTGAGCCAGCTCTACCATGAGCACCAGCGGGGCATCCAGGCCGGATACGCCAAGTATGAGACCTTCCCCATCTGGAACCTTCCCCTCCGTCACCCGGTGAACCTGGCCTACGAGGCCGCCACCGCGGACCTCAACGACGTGAACATGATCGACCCCTTCCATCTGGAGGCCTACGGCGTGACCACTGTCAACTACAACCGGGACGTGGAAATTTTCCCCGTGCTGAAGACCATGTTCGAGCGCATTGCCGGCTCCTCCCCCTACCAGTCCCCCACGGACATGGGCGTGAATATGGCCGGGTACTGCATCGTGGACGATGAGGTCGTCTGCCAGGCCTCGAAGGAAGAGATCCTTCGCCGCTTCTACGCCGAGCAGTGCCGCCACCGCCGGGGCCAGACGGACGGCAACGCCGTGTTCAAGATCGAGCTGCTCATGAAGCAGCTGGGCCTGACCCCCCAGGACCGTAAGGTCGTCGCCCCCGCCCTGGCCGTGGCCGAGCGCACCGGCGCTCCCGCCGCCGCCATGGAAATGACCGACGGCAAGATCCTCACCGGCAAGACCTCCGAGCTGCTGGGCTGCTCTTCCGCCCTGCTGCTCAACGCCCTGAAATACCTGGGCAACATCCCGGATGAGGTCCAGCTCATCTCCCCCTCGGTCATTGAGCCGGTGCAGAACTTAAAGGTCAACGTGCTGGGCAATAAAAACCCCCGCCTGCACATCGACGAGCTGCTGGTGGCCCTGTCCATCTGCGCCGTCACCGACGCCAACGCGAAAAAGGCCGTGCGCCAGCTGCAAAAGCTGCGCGGCTGCGAGGCCCACACCACCGTCATCCTCTCCGAGGCCGACGAGGACAGCTTCCGCCGCCTGGGCGTGCGCCTGACCAGCGAACCGAAATACCAAACCTCCAAGCTTTACCACGGCTGAGACGGCTCAGCTATGTGCCATCAAATTACTCCCCATCAGAAAGGAGCCCATCGCTATGTCTACCAAGACCTACATCCCTGAGCACTACGCCCCCCTGCTGAACCTCTACGACACCCAGAAGGCCATCGGCCTGCTCAAGCGGGTCTTTGAGGATACCCTATGCGGCAACCTGCGCCTGCGCCGGGTCTCCGCCCCCCTGTTCGTGGAGGCCGCCTCCGGCCTGAACGACGATCTGAACGGCGTGGAACGTCCCGTCAGCTTTGACATCCCCGCCGCCGGCCGGGATGCCCAGGTGGTCCACTCCCTGGCCAAGTGGAAGCGCATGGCCCTGCACAACTACCACTTCCCCGTGGGCGAGGGCCTGGTCACCGACATGAACGCCATCCGCCGGGATGAAATCCCCGATAACCTCCACTCCATCTATGTGGACCAGTGGGACTGGGAAAAGGTCATCGCTCCTCGCGACCGGAACGTGGACTATCTGAAGACCACCGTCCGCGCCATCGTCAGCGCCATGGCCGACACCCAGAAGACCCTGCAATCCGTCTTCCCCCAGCTGAGCGTCCTGCCGCAGATCCAGCGGGATGTATCCTTCGTCACCAGCCAGGAGCTGGAGGACCTGTGGCCCGACGCCTCCGCCAAGGAGCGGGAGAACAACTGGGTCAAGGACCACCCCACCACCTTCCTCATGCAGATCGGCGGCGCTCTGAAGTCCGGCAAGCCCCACGACGGCCGCGCCCCCGACTACGACGACTGGACCCTGAACGGCGACATCCTCTTCTGGGACGAGACCCTGGACCGGGCCATTGAGCTCTCCTCCATGGGCATCCGCGTGGACGCCGCCGCCCTGGACCGCCAGCTGACCGTCGCCGGCTGCGACGACCGCCGTCAGCTGACCTTCCACAAGATGCTCCTGGCCAACGAGCTGCCCCTGACCATCGGCGGCGGCATCGGCCAGTCCCGTCTGTCCATGTTCCTGCTGGGCAAGGCCCACATCGGCGAGGTCCAGGTCTCCACCTGGGACGATGAAACCATCGACACCTGCCAGGACGCCGGGATCATTCTGCTGTAACACCTCTACTCTCTCAGCAAACAACCCCCCGAACCATATCATCAATCGGTTCGGGGGGTCGTCTTATTCTCCCACTTTAGGATTAAATTTCAGTCTAAATATAGAAATCAACATTCTCCTGCGCTCCTAAGCTAATCCACTTACAAGTAAATAGCTGACAATAAATACATGTGATGTGATAAGTATAGGGAATCCAATTGAAAAATGAGGTGAATTGGTCTTTTTGCGTGTAATAATCATCGCAACAAAGCCACCTAATGCTCCGCCGAATATTCCCAATATAAACATTATAAATTCCGATATTTTCCACTTAGGCCTCACAGTTTTTCTGTCTCGAAAAAACATAATCGCAGTAATAAAATTTATAATAACAGCGTACAAAAGCAAAGGAATATGCTCTCTCACATCGCTTTTAACTCCATTCATACCAACACCAAATGGATCACAAATAATAAAATAAATCACTCCCCAACATAATGTCTGTGAAATCGCAATCGCATACCAATTGGCATTATGTTTTCCTATTGGTTCTCTTAAAAAAGCGAAAGCCAGCAGCATACCTAAACCGCCGCCTGCTAATCCCCCAATATTTTCAATGGTATGTACAAAATTTTGATCACTTATTAGATTTGTATGCATGCAAGTCCAGTGATCAATACACATCACAATAAATGTCACTGTATTTACAATGACGAGATACCACTGAAAAGTTGTAAGCCACGGAAGAAGCCCCTGAATATTATATCGCACTCCAAGATTTTCTCCTTGAAGTGCAACAACAGAAAGCCATCCTATCAATACTACTGACACGAGCACGCCGATTAACCTTAAAACTGTATCCACAGTTCCATTAGAAGCACACCAGTTAAAACAAACTCTTCTCTTAGCAGGAAAAAAAAATCTGCTCTCCCTTTTTATTTAATAAATCAATCACAATATGAGATAAGTATCCTATGAAGAATGCAGGCATTAATGGAAAACATACCATTCCAAGTGAGACTGAAAATAGAATTAGTGCTAGAACAGAATGTGTAAAAGTTCTATGACTACTAAACAGGCCAATAATACATAAACACAGAAACATTGCAGTTCCAGCGATTGAAAATTTGCCCCAATGAGAAATAACGTAGTCGCAAATACCATTTTCAATTCTTCTATCAAAGAAAGCAGTTATTCCTATTACAAACGCTATAAGGATAAAATTATATAGTTTACCACTATCATAGTTAATATCTTTCTTTTTTAAGTCAATATCACACAGCCAGCCACCTATCGCACCACCGGCCACATCAGCTACAATACCTGTAGCTGTTTCAGGGTGAAGAGTAGCAAGTGATACAGCTACTCCAATCGCAATATGAGTTTTGCCTTGCACAGGTACATCTCCTTGCCTTTAACTTTAATCTATTTATTTTATCACTGTATTTCTATATTATAAAGTTCAAAGAGGGATTAGTTCCCTACTACAGGATTCTCTTACTTTACCCTCATTTTAAATCTCCAATATACAAGGTCTTCCCAAGTGGGGCAAGGACTTTCAGAATCGTATTCAAGTTTGGAACCGTGCTTCCGTTTTCCATTCTGGCAATGACGGGCTGTTTTACACCACTCAGTGCTTCCAGTTCTCTCTGGGAAAGTCCTCTCTCTTTTCGGGCTTTGATCAGCTCTCCAATCAGAGCCACTCGCAGGTCACTCTCTGCGATCTCCTCCGGTGTCAACAATTCCTTCCGCACATCTGCCCAGGTGCGGCCAACAGAACTCATATCACTCATACCAGCCACTCCTTTCCTTGAAATCAGCCAGTTCCCGTTTTGCCTGCTCGATCTCTCGCGCAGGTGTTTTTTGTGTCTTTTTCATGAATTGGTGTAGTAGCACATAGCGGCCATTTACGACAGCAGCAAATAGGATCCGGTCCCGAATCGGGCGTAACTCCCAGATCTCTCCATCCAAATGCTTCACATAGTTTTCCGTCAGCTGCTCCGTTCCGTACACGCTGAGCGCTTGGATATAATCACTGATCTTGTTTAATTTGATCCGACTGTCCTTGCTCTTGCTTTTGCCGAGTTTCTCCATATAGTCCAACACCGGCTGCCGCCCATTTCGGTCCTGATAGAATATGATCTCATGCACACAGCATCCCTCTCTCTTGCTCTATTATACGTAAAAGTTATCAACATGTCAATACGCAAAAGTTATCAACAAAAAAGCCAGCCAACCCGATCGCATACGGGTTGGCTGGCACACGTTTGAGTCGTAACGTCGAGAAGTGTGCAGGTCTTACTTACCCACACCCTCGAATTCCTCCACGATCTCCTTGGCAGGGGCGGGGGTGGCCAGGGAGACAACGACGATGGCGACGCAGGCCACGAGGAAGGCGGGCAGCAGCTCGTAGATGCTCCAGGCGCCGCCCATGGGGGCCAGCAGGTACTTCCAGATGAAGACCATCGCGCCGCCGGCGACCATGCCGGCGATGGCGCCCTGCTTCGTGGTCCGCTTCCAGAACAGGGAGAAGAGGACCAGCGGGCCGAAGGCCGCGCCGAAACCGGCCCAGGCGAAGGACACGATGCGGAACACGGAGCTGCTGGGGTTCCAGGCCAGCAGGATACCCACAACGGCGATGCCGATGACGGTGCCGCGGGCGGCCAGCATGGAGTTCTTGGGGCTGAGCTTCTTGCCGAAGAAGTCCTGCACCAGGTCGTGAGACACACTGGAGGCAGCGGCCAGCAGCTGGGAGTCTGCGGTGGACATGGTGGAGGCCAGGATGCCGGACAGGGCCAGACCGGCCACCAGTGCGAAGAACACCCCGTGCTGGCTGAGCAGGTCAGAGAGCTTGATGAGGATGGTCTCGGCGTCGGAGCTGGTGCCCAGGAAGGGGATCTTGCCCTCCTTGGTGACGGTGTTGCCCACGATGCCGATGAGCACGGCGATGAACATGGAGATGACCACCCAGACGGTGGCGATGCGGCGGGAGGTCTTGAGCTTGGTGTCATCCTCAATGGCCATGAACCGCAGCAGGATATGGGGCATACCGAAGTAGCCCAGGCCCCAGGCCAGGGTGGAGACGATGCGCAGAGCCGGGAAGCTGCCCGCCTGGTTGGTGGCGGCGTCATAGCCCTGGGTCAGGTTCAGGTAGCCAGGCATGGAGGTGGCGTTGGCCGTCACGGACTCCCAGCCACCGGCCTGGCTGATGCCGAAGAAGACGATGAACACCAGGGCAAAGGTCATGACGATGCTCTGGATCAGGTCCGTGGTAGACACGGCCAGGAAGCCGCCCAGGACCGTGTAGCCGATGACGACGATGGCACCCACGATCATGGCTACGTGGTAATTCACCCCAAAGAGGCTGTTAAACAGCGTACCGATGGCCTTGAAGCCGGAGGCAGTGTAGGGGATGAAGAAGATCAGGATGACCACAGCGGCGATGCAGGAGAGCACATACTTCTCGTCCCGGTAGCGCCGGGAGAAGAAGCTGGGGACGGTGATGGCCCCGATGTGGGCCGAGTACCGGCGCAGACGCTTGGCCACGATGAGCCAGTTGAGGTAGGTACCGATGGCCAGGCCAATGGCTGTCCAGCCCACCTCGGCAACGCCGCAGAGATAGGCCAGGCCGGGCAGACCCATGAGCAGGTAGCTGCTCATGTCCGAGGCTTCGGCACTCATGGCTGTGACCACAGGGCCTAATTTCCGGCCGCCCAGGTAGAACTCGTGGGAGCTGCCGCCGGCACCTTTCCGGCTGCAATACACGCCCACCAGCACCATGGCCACCAGGTAGACAACGATGGTCGCAACGATACAGATTTGGGATGCTGACATAGTTTGTTTCGTTCCTCTCTCTAAAGAATCTAATTAAGATAGCCTGTGTATCATAGCACTTCAAAATATAGAACGCAACACAGAACGGAGTATAGACCGTAGTCTATACTCCGTTTTTTACTTTCTTTGAAAAGTCTTTGCGCTTCAATTTGTTTCTTCTGAACGATTTTCAGACGGTGCTTCAGGGAGAAAATCATGCAAAAAAACCGGCAGCTGCCGGGCGGCGTATTCGGCCAGGGAATAATCTCCCCCGCAGAGGCACCAGTCGTACATCAAGGCCCGCTCACAGAGGGCGTAGACCTTCACCATGTCGTTGACGCTGCGGCTCTGGGTCAGCTCTCCCGCCGCCTGACCCTCGGCGATGATGCGGCGGAGCAGGCGGTAGTAGATGCGCTTGTGATCCAGCAGATGCCGGTTCCCCGTCGTCACCAGCTGGGTGGAGAGCAGGCGGGCCATGAGGTCGATGGAGACGCTGTCCTCGATCATCCGAAACAGCTCCCGGTTGAGAAAGAGCAGCTTCTCCATGGTGGGCATCTCCGGGGGCATAACGGCCTGTAAATCCTGATACTTCTGGTCGAACAAATCGCTGAGCGTACTCAGCAGGGCGTCCTTGCCATCGAAATAATGGTAGAAGGATCCCTTCGAGGTTTGAGAGGATTCGATGATCTCCTCCACCGTCGTGTCCTCATAGCCCTGGTCATAGAACAGCCGCCAGGCGGCTTCCACGATGCGCCCCCGCGTGTTCCGGGCGTTTTTCTTTGCCATGCTGCCCGCCTCTCTTACGCGAAGTAGGCTTCAATGGCCGCCCGGTCTGCGGAGAGGGAGCCTTGGATCATGGTGGGCTGGCCGCCGCCCTTGCCTTGCAGGGCGGTGTTGATCTGCTTGGCCTGGGCGCGGAGATCGACGGTCTTGCTGCCCATCACATAGCGGTAACCGGTCTTGTCGCTGCCGGTAAAGACGGCGCAGATGCCGGCGCATTTCTCCATACCCCCGTTGGCCAGGGCCCGCAGGCTGTTGGCGTCCAGGTCGTCCTCGAATAAAACCAGGTTCCCCTTCGTCTCCGGCAGGGTCTGGAGCTTTTGAAGGGTCAGGGCCTGCCGGGCCTCCTTCAGGGCCAGGGCCAGGGCCTCCCGCTCTTTCAGCAGGCGCTCCACCCCCTGGGCGGCTTCCGGCTGCTTCACGGACAGGGCCGCAGAAATGGCGGCAACATTTTTCTGCTTCACCCGGTAGTCCTCCAGGGCCATGGACCCCGCCGCCATCCAGATGCGGATGCCGCCCCGGTGCCGCATGGCGTCCAGGAGCTTGATGACGCCGATCTCGCCGGTGCGGGAGACATGGGGGGCGCAGCAGGCGCACACATCGCAGTCTTCCACGGTCACGATGCGGACGTTTTCCGTCAGGTCCAGCTTGCTCCGGTAGTCCAAGGTCTTCAGCACCTCCGGGTCGGGATACTCGGCGGTGATGGGGCGGTTTTCCGCGACGATCTGGTTGGCCAGCGTTTCCAGCTGCTCCAGCTGTTCCGCCGTCAGCTCCTGGTCAAAATCCAAGATAACTTCGTTTTCGCCCAGATGAAAGCCCACGTTGGTGCAGCCATACAGGCTGTGGGCCAGGCCGGAGATAATATGCTCCCCGGAGTGGCACTGCATCCGGCGGAAGCGCAGGGGCCAGTCCAAGTCCCCTTCCACCTGTGTTCCAGGCTCCAACGGCCCGTCCACCGTGTGCAGGATGCTATCCCCGGCTTCCTGCACATCCAGAACGTTGTGCCCGCCCAGCGTTCCCCCGTCGGCGGGCTGGCCGCCGCCTTCCGGGAAAAAGGCCGTCTGGTCCAGTTCCACCTGCCACTTGCCCTCCCCGGCGGGGGCGCAGGTGCGGACGGTGGCGGTGAAGTGTTTTCGATGGCTATCTTGGTCATATAATTTGATGGTCATGTCGTTTCGATCCCTTCCTGTTGTGATTCTGTCGGATGGGTCCTATTATACCGGGTTTACCGGAAGGGCGCAAGAACGAAACGGACCGCCGAGAGTCCCGGCGGTCCGCTGAAAAACAGGTGTTCTTATGATTTGGTCTTCCGTTCCTTCTTCAAGCTCTTCAGCAGACGGAACGCACCAGCGTGCTGCCGGGACGTCGCGGTGGGGTTGCGGTAGAGCAGATCGACCGCCCTCTGATAGTCCTTGTCCCGGCGGGCATAGACCTCCTGCTGGGTCTTGGCCAGGGAATCCCGGACGCCCAGCAGGAACGTCCGCAGGTTCTCCAAACGCTTGCGCTCTTTGCGGTCGTCGCCCACGGCAGCCAACCGGGCGCTGACCTGGGCCAGGGCGGCGCGGTTCTTTTCGTTCAGGCGGTCCAGCAGGCCGTTGGTGCTGTCCCGGCGCTCTTGCAGCTTATGCAGTAAGTACGACTTTTTGCTCTCCCCGTCGGCAGCGGCCCGCTGAAGGGCCTGCTTTGGGTCGGGGAGCTTGCTCTCCAGGTCCAGCTCCAGCTCTTTGGCGGCGTCCCGCAGCTTTTCCTGGACCACGGCCAGGCGGCGGCTGGTCTCGCTCAGGCTGGCCAGCAGATGCTTGGTGTCCAGGGCCTTCTGCACCGACCAGGTGGTATCCACCGCAAACGCGGCGGTCAGGCACAGGGCCAGGACCTGGGCGACCGGCACCGGCAGCCAGAGGACCAGGTCCTCCACCGGCGGATGCAGAACATACAGCAGGACCAGGGAAAACACGCCCCAGCCGATGGATACCCCCAGGCAGATGTGCCCGTTGACGTTCAGCGGCTTGTCGGAGTAGTCCCAGTAGCGCATGTGAAAGAGCTTCTCCATGCTCTCCCCGGTGACGTATTCCAGCACAGTCGCCCCGATCATCCCCAGCAGGAAGATGAGCGCCGGGCGGCCCCGGGCCGGCAGCGTCACCAGCAGCACGACCACAGCGCCTGACCCATAGATCGGCAGCCAAGGCCCGTGCAGAAAGCCCCGGTTGACCCAGCGCTTGCTTTTGACGGAGACGTAGCACGACTCCCACACCCAGCCCAGCACACTATACACAAAAAAGATGAGCAGCCATTGCAGCGGCGTATAGGCTTCCACAGCCATCCCTCCCGCGGGTTTCTTTGGTAGATTTTATAAAGGACGATACCAGTAGGATACCACACAGCGCCGCCCGCTTCCATAGTACAATTTCCCAAATTCGTCAAAAAGCGTCCCGCTCACGGCACCTGGCTCACCCGTAAGATCTCCCGGCGCAGGCGGCGGATGATGCGCTTTTCCAGGCGGGAGATGTAGGACTGAGAGATGCCCATGTGGTCGGCCACCTCTTTCTGGGTGTGTTCCCGGCGGCCGCCCAGGCCGAAGCGGAGGGTGATGATCTCCCGCTCCCGTCCGGTCAGGGTCTCCAGGGCGTCGGCCAGCATCTGGCGGTCGGCGTCGGCCTCCATGGGCTGGGTGACCAGGTCGCTGTCAGTGCCCAGAATATCGGACAGAAGAAGCTCGTTGCCGTTGCCGTCGGTGCTGAGGGGTTCGTCCAGTGGGATCTCCGTTTTTTGGCTGGCGGTTTTCCGCAGGTGCATGAGGATCTCATTTTCGATGCACCGGGAGGCATAGGTCGCCAGCTTGATGTTTTTCGCCGGCTGATAGGTCCCCACGGCCTTGATCAGGCCGATGGTGCCGATGGAGATGAGGTCCTCGATGTTGATGCCCGTGTTTTCAAACCGCCGGGCGATGTAGACGACCAGGCGCAGATTGTGCTCGATGAGCGTTGCGGACGCCTCTTGGTCCCCCTCGGCCAGGCGGGCGATGCAGGCCCGTTCCTCCTCCCGGCTCAAGGGGGCGGGCAGCACGTCGCTGCCGCCGATGTAGTGCAGGTTGCCGGGCCGCCACAGCCCCAGGCGGGCCAAAGTCCGCAGCAGGTGTTCCTTCCAGTTCATAGCCGACCTCCTATGGATGTTCTCCGCCCACCAGGGCGTGGTAGCCCCCGCCGTCTGAAAGCGGGGTCGGGGAGAGGGCGCACAGGCACCGAGGTCGGCACTGCCCGCCCCAAGCGGCCTCGTCCACCCGCACCGCCAGCAGCAGGCCGCAGGGCACCCCCACCGCCTGGTAGGGCAGCAGGCGCAGGTCCGGCTCCTCCCCGGCAAAGCGGGCCAGCAGCTCCACCGGGCGCTGAAACGCCTGGGCCGGAACGCCGGCCAGTTCCGGGACCAAGGCCCCGGCCCGGCCGCAGTCCAGCACGACCACCCCCTCCCCGGTGAGCGGGTCCCGCAGGGTGTTGCCCGTGTCGATGAGGGCCAGCAGGCGGAGCGTCTTCTCCCCCTTCGTCAGGGTCAGGGGACACAGGCCACCCTCGGCCTGGGTCTTGGCAAACTGCCGCCCCAGGACCAGGGAGAGGGCCCCGTAGCTCAAAGCCGCCGCGATCAGGATCCCCCGCATCCCCAGACTTGGCCCCAGCAGGCCCCCGGCCCCGGCGGAGCTGCCCCGCGCCAGGGACACCAAAACCAGCACGCCCCCAAAGGCGCAGGAGAGCACCAGAAACAGCGCCCCCCGCCGCAGCAGCCGGTCCGACGGCCCATACGCCGCCAGCAGCATCCCCGCCGCTGCCAGCGCCGCGCCCACCGGATGGCTCAGAGCGCCCAGCCCCGGCAGCAGGGTCAGCACCCCATAGCCTGCCCCCAGTCCCGCCGCCAGGGCCAGCCGACGGCGGCGGACGGCGCCCCCATCCAAGCGGGCGGCGCAGGCCAGCAGGCAGTAGTTCACCGCCAGGTCCAGGGCAAAGCGGGCGTCCAGATAGACGGTGGTCATGGCCTCCCTCCCCTCGTTTGGTGTTTCCCCAGTATACGCCGGTCCGGCTTCAAAAAAGGTCAGAAGCGGGGCGCAGAAACGGGATTTGCTTGGCAGGAGAAAAGGGAACGACCGCCCAGCGTTGGGCGGTCGTTCCCTTGTGAGATGAGAGAATGAGAGAATGTGTTTTATTATCCATCTTATCCACTGCATACAGGATCAGATAAGAAACGAATAATCAGGTGTTGATGCTGTCCAGGACCACATCCCGGAAGTGGAGGGGCGACAGGCCCAGGGCGTTGCATCGGGCGGCCAGGGAGAGCACGCTCTCCCGGCTGGGGGAGACGTCTTCGATCAGGTCCCACTGGACCCAAGCGCCCTGACGGTCGGTGAGACATTCTAATCCATACGTGCAGGTGCCGTTCGGATCGTTCTGCACCGGGGAGCAGACGGTCTGATAACGCACAGCGGCGGAGCGGGCTCTGGCGCGTCCTCCCGAATGTCCTCTATTTTCTGTCATGCGGTCTGCTCCTTTCATCGAAATTCACCATTTACAGGGGTGGGACCCCAATGGTATACTGAAACACAACCCAGCGTTACGGTGGGAGGGTTCCTGTTTGAGATGGCTTTATGGTACTGATTTTGATGCGATTCGTCAATCCCATCGTTAACTCCCGCTGTTGTATGGCCCCCAAATCTGATAAAATCCATATTCATAGGTGATAAAATATGATGCTAGCCACTCAATTGAAGCTTTTGAAGGAAAAACGAGGTCTGACCAACCAGCAGCTGGCCGATCTCTCCGGCGTGCCCGTGGGGACGGTCAACCGCATCCTCTCCGGCCAGACGGACAACCCCAGCTTTCAGACCATCTGCGACCTGGTCCTGGCCATGGACGGTTCGTTAGACGAGCTGGCCGGGATCGAAAAGGGCCCGGAGGGGCCGGAGGCCAAGGCCCGCGCCAGCCAAGACCTGATCCACCTCTATGAAAAAATGATCGAGCACAAAAACCGGTGGATCCACCGGCTCTTTGTCCTCGCCTGTCTGCTTGGCTCCATCTTCATCTTCCTGGTGATCTTTGACCTGATGAACCCGGCCTTGGGCTTCGTCCGCTCCTGACCGCCGCCATGCGTTGGAAACAACAGCTCCCTTCCCGCTCTGTCCAAGGGACAGCACCGGGAAGGGAGCCTTTGTATATTCACCCGTGTTCAAAATTTATGCAAGGCTTTGAAAGCGCCGGGTCAGCAGGGCGTGCAGGGCCTCCGGGGTGTCCGCCAGGGCGACGGCCCCGGCCTGCTGCATGCTCTCCCGCTGGCCGTAGCCCCAGGTCACGCCAATAGTGTCGATGCCGTGGGCCTTGGCCCCGATCACGTCATAGTCCGTGTCCCCCACCATGACCACCTGGCCGGGGTCCCCGATCTGGTCCAGGAGATAGGTGATGACATCCTCCTTCGTCTCCCGGCCCTGGGAGAGAGACGCGCCGCAGATGCGGTCAAAATACTCTGCCAGGTCAAAATGCTCCAGAACCTCCATGGCCGTGACCTCCGGCTTGGACGTGGCCACATAGAGGGCATATCCCTCGGCCTTCAGCTGGGCCAGCAGGCCGTCGATGCCGTCGTAGGGGGTGTTCTCAAATTTCCCGATGGGGACATAGCGCTCCCGGAAGACCCGGATGGCCTCGTCGATGCCCTCCTCCGGCACGCCGAAGCGGGCGAAGCTCTGCCGCAGGGGCGGGCCGACAAAGACCCGCAGCTCGTCCCGGTGCCTGACCTGGATGCCAAAGTGCGCCAGAGCCGGCTCGGCGCAGTTCATAATGCCGGGACCGGAGTCGGTCAGGGTCCCGTCCAAATCAAAAAAGATCGCCTTGGGCATGGGTCACGCCTCCTGGTCCGGTGCGTCGTTTTCTTCGGCCTCGTCTGGCTGCTCCGGCGCGGCAGGCTGTGGGGGCAGCTCGGTCTTGACGGCCACGCACCGGTTGATCTTCGTCCCCTGGTTGTGGAACTTCTCCTCGTAATCGGTCATGATGCCGCAGATGCCGTCCTTGTGCAGGTCGTGGGTGACCTGCGTGGGCGTGAAGCCGCCGAAGGGGAACTCCGTGACGGAAAAGGCAAACAGGCCCACGTTGTCCGTCTTAAAATGGATCTCTCCCCCATCCCGCAGGACCTGGCGGTAGCGCAGCAAAAAGTCCCGGTGAGTCAGGCGGCGCTTGGCGTGGCGCTTGGGGGGCCAGGGATCGCAGAAATTGATATAGATGAGATCTACTTCATCGGGGGCGAAAAATTCCGGCAGGTCCGCCGCGTCGGCGTCCACGAAAAACACGTTGGTCAGCGCCAGGCTGCGGGCCTTTTCCATGGCCATGACCATCGCGTCCGGCACCCGCTCCACGGCGATGAACAGCACGTCCGGGTCAGCCGCCGCCGTCTGGCAGGTGAAGCGGCCCTTGCCGCAGCCCAGCTCCAGGCGCAGCTCCTTCGCGCCGGGCATCAGCTCCCGCCAGTGGCCCCGCTGGGCCTTGGGGTCCCGGATGAGCCACTGGCCGCAGGCCTCCATCCGGGGCACGAGATTCTTCTTTCTTCTCATTCGCATGGGGAAACTCTCCTTTGGTCGTTGTTGACGTTTTGGGGCTATCATACCACAGTTTTCCCCCTTTGTCAGCGGTCTTGCCCCTTTTTTGTCCCCGCCTTGGGCAGAATCCCCTTGTCGAGGGGCCAAAAAAGCGGTATGATAAGGGGTACTGAATCCACCCGCCCGGCGGGAGAAGGGAGGGCGATCCATGAGCGTACACAACGGCCACCGGGAGCGGATGCGCCAGGAATTTTTGAGCGGCGGCCTGGCGCATTTTTCCGAGCCGAGGGTGCTGGAGTTGCTGCTGTTTTACTCCCGGCCCCGCGGGGACGTCAATCCCCTGGCCCACCAGCTTTTGGAGACCTTCGGGTCGTTGGCAGGCGTCCTGGATGCCTCCCCCACAGACTTGGCCCAGGTCCCCGGCATGGGAGAGAACACCGTGGCGCTGCTCAAGCTCATCCCCGCCATCGCCGCCCGGTACCTGGCCTCCCGCACCAACGCGGACGTGATCATTTCCGACAGCGCCAGCCTGCAAGCGCTTTTCGTCCCCTATTTCTTCGGGGCGAGAAACGAGCTTTCGTTCGTGGCCTGCTTCGACGGGAAGCTCAAGCTCCTGGGCGTGAAGCAGCTCAGCGAGGGCACACCCACGGCCAACGAGATCAACCTGCGAAAGATCACGACCATCGCCCTCTCCCTCAACGCCACCGCCGTGGTCCTGGCCCACAACCACCCCAGCGGGGTGGCCACGCCCTCCCAGGAAGATATTTTTCTCACCCATTATGTGCAGCAGTCACTGCAGCCCCTGGGCATTACGCTGTACGATCATGTCATCCTCACGGACGACGACATGGTCTCCCTGCGGGACAGCCGCCACCTGACGCCGCCGTCCGCCTTTTAAGAAGGAGGTTTTTCCTATGCCAAGTTTTCAGGTCGTCAGCGACTACACGCCCTCCGGGGACCAGCCGGAGGCCATCGAAGCCCTGGCCCAAGGGGTCGAGCTGGGGCTGGACGAGCAGACGCTTCTGGGCGTGACCGGCTCCGGCAAGACCTTTACCATGGCCAAGGTCATCGAAAAGGTCCAGCGCCCCACCCTGGTCCTGGCCCACAACAAGACCCTGGCCGCCCAGCTCTGCGCGGAGTTCCGGGAGTTTTTCCCCAACAACGCCGTGGAGTATTTCGTCAGCTACTATGACTACTACCAGCCCGAAGCCTACATTCCCCACACGGACACGTTTATCGAGAAGGACAGCGCCATCAACGACGAGATCGAGCGCCTGCGCCACTCTGCCACCTCCGCCCTCTTCGAGCGGCGGGACGTCATTGTCGTGGCCTCCGTCTCCTGCATCTACGGCCTGGGCGACCCCATTGATTACGCCAACATGGTCATTTCTCTGCGCACCGGGCAGGAGCGGACCATCGAGAGTCTGCTCAGTAAGCTCACCGAGATCCGCTACGAGCGCAACGACGTGGCCTTTGACCGCAACCGCTTCCGGGTCCGGGGGGACACGGTGGAGATTTTCCCCGTCTACGCCAAGGACCACGCCATCCGGGTGGAGTTTTTCGGGGACGAGATCGACCGCATCAGCGAGATCAACGTCATCACCGGCACCCCCACCCGCGTGCTGGACCACGTGGCCATCTATCCCGCCTCCCACTACGTCGCGTCCAAAGAAAAAATGGCGGCGGCGATTCAAGAGATCTACCGGGAGATGGAGGAGCGGGTCGAATACTTCAAGGCCCACGACCAGCTCATCGAGGCCCAGCGCATCTCCCAGCGTACTTTATATGATATTGAGATGATGCAGGAGCTGGGGTACTGCTCCGGCATTGAGAATTACAGCCGGGTCATCGCAGGCCGCCCCGCCGGGTCACCGCCCATGACCTTACTGGACTACTTCCCGAAAGATTTCCTGATGTTCATTGACGAGAGCCACGTCACCCTCCCCCAGGTCCGGGCCATGTACGCCGGGGACCGGGCGCGAAAGACGACCCTGGTGGACTACGGCTTCCGCCTGCCCTGCGCCTTTGACAACCGGCCTTTGAACTTTGAGGAGTTTTCCCAGCGGCTGAACCAGGTCATTTATGTCTCCGCCACCCCCGGTGAATACGAGCGCACCCGTTCGGGCCAGATCGTGGAGCAGGTCATCCGTCCCACGGGCTTGCTGGACCCCCTTGTGCAGGTCCGCCCGGTGGAGGGGCAGATCGACGACCTCATCGGCGAGATCAACGCCCGCACTGCCCGGCAGGAGCGGGTCCTGGTCACGACCCTGACCAAAAAAATGGCCGAGGACCTGACCAACTATCTGCAAGGCGCAGGCATCCGTGTGCGGTATATGCACCACGACATCGACACCATCGAGCGCATGGAGATCATCCGGGACCTGCGCCTGGGGAACTTCGACGTGCTGGTGGGCATCAACCTCCTGCGGGAGGGCCTGGACCTGCCGGAGGTCTCCCTGGTCGCCATTCTGGACGCTGACAAGGAGGGCTTTCTCCGCTCGGAGACCTCCCTCATCCAGACCATCGGCCGCGCGGCCCGAAACGCCGAGGGCGTGGTCATCCTCTACGCCGACAAGATCACCCCGTCCATGTCGGCTGCCATGGAGGAGACCAGCCGCCGAAGAGAACTTCAGAACGCCTACAACGAGGCCCATGGCATCGTCCCCAAGACCATCGTCAAATCCGTCCGGGACATCATCGAGATCTCTCACGCCGCCGACGGCAAGGACGGCAAGCGCAAGCAAAAACTCTCCGCCAAGGAAAAGGCCGCTCTCATCGCCAACCTGGAGAAGGAGATGAAGGAGGCCAGCCGCCGCCTGGAGTTCGAGTACGCCGCCGTCCTGCGGGACCAGATCATCGAGCTGCGCGGCAAAGAGACCGCCGACTAAGCAATCCCTAAAAGAAGGAGCATCCCATCCATGAAAGACACCGCACAGACCGCCCTCACCCTCGCCAAACGCACCCAGGCCAGGGCCATTTTCCTGGTCCTGCTGGCCGGTTCCCTCTGGGGCTGCATCGGCCTGTTCAGCCGGACCCTCTCCGCCCTGGGCGTGGGACCGGAGACCATCGTCATTCTTCGCAACGCGGGGGCCTGCGTGGTCCTGGCGGTGCTGTTTCTGGTCTATGACCGGAGCATCTTCCGCATCCAGCTGCGGCACTTCCCCATTTTCCTGGGGACGGGCATCGTGAGTATTCTCTTCTTTACCCTGTGCTATTTCAACAGCCAGCAGGTCTCTTCCCTGGCCGTGTCGGCCATTCTGCTCTACACGGCCCCGACCTTTGTCGTGCTGCTCTCGGCCCTGTTCTGGCGGGAGAAGATCACAAAGCAGAAGCTCCTGGCCCTTATCATCGCCTTCTTCGGCTGCTGCTGCGTGGCGGGGCTGCTGGGCGGGTCCCTGGCGGTGACGCCCAAGGGCCTGCTGCTGGGCATCGGCAGCGGCCTGTTTTACAGCTCCTATACGCTCTTTGGCCGGGTCGCGCTCAGCCACTACCCACCCTTTACCGTGACCTTTTATACGTTTCTCGTGGCCGGGATCGGGTCCTTGTTTTTGATCCGCCCCCAGGAGCTGGCCATCGTGACCGGCTCCGGCCGGGGCTTTCTGCTGGCCCTGGGCCTCATCCTGATCAGCACGGTCCTGCCCTATCTCTTCTACACCAAGGGTCTCAACGACCTGGGCGACGGCGGCAAGGCGTCGATCCTGGCCTCCGTCGAGCCGGTGGTGGCATCCCTGGTGGGCATCCTGGTCTTCGGGGAGCCCATGGGCATCGGCACGCTGGTGGGCCTGGTGTGTATCCTGGTCTCGATCTATATTCTGAGGTGAAAATTCATGGCCAAACATAAAGAAGAAAAGACCAATGTCGTTCGTATCTTAGAGGCCGCAGGCATCCCCTGCACGGCCTATGAAGTCCCCCTGGAAAAGGGGCAGGTCCCCGACGGCGTCACCGCCGCCAGGCTCATCGGCAAGCCCCCGGAGCAGGTCTTTAAGACCCTGGTGGCCGAGGGGCCGAAGGGGGAGCACTTCGTCTTTGTCATCCCCGTGGCAGAGACCCTGGACCTGAAGAAAGCCGCCCGCGCCGCCGGCGTGAAGTCCATCGCCATGCTGCCCCAGAAGAAGCTGCTGCCGCTGACGGGCTACGTCCACGGCGGCTGCTCCCCCGTGGGCATGAGCAAGCACTTTCCCACCTACTTTGCCGAAGAGGTCATCCTAGTCGACACCATGACCTGCTCCGCCGGAAAGGTCGGACACCAGGTCGAGGTGGCCCCCGACGCCCTCATCGCCTTAGTAGACGGCCAGGTCGCCGACCTGACCGTACAATAACATTGGAGAACCCAAACTGATGCAAACACACATTGACGTAAAAGGCGCCCGCGCCAACAACTTAAAAAATATCGACGTGTCCATCCCCAGAGACAAGCTGGTGGTCATCACCGGCCTGTCCGGGTCGGGCAAGTCCTCCCTGGCCTTCGACACCATCTATGCCGAGGGCCAGCGGCGGTATGTGGAGTCCCTCTCCTCCTACGCCCGGATGTTCCTGGGCCAGATGGAAAAGCCCGATGTGGATCACATCGATGGTCTCTCCCCCGCCATCTCCATCGACCAGAAAACCACCAGCCGGAACCCCCGCTCCACCGTGGGCACGGTGACGGAGATCTACGACTACCTCCGCCTGCTCTGGGCCAGAGTCGGCACGCCCCACTGCCCCAAGTGCGGCAAAGAGATCAAGCAGCAGTCCATCGACCAGATCATCGACCAGATCCTGGCCCTGCCGGAGGGGACCCGCATCCAGGTGCTGGCCCCCGTGGTCCGGGGGAAGAAGGGCGAGCATGTCAAGGTCCTGGAGAACGCCCGGAAATCCGGCTACGTCCGCTGCCGGGCCGACGGCGTTCTGTATGAGCTGACCGAGGAGATCCCCCTGGAGAAGAACAAGAAGCACTCCATCGAAATCGTGGTGGACCGTCTGGTCATCCGCCCGGACATCACCCGCCGCCTGACCGACTCCGTGGAGACGGCGGCCTCCCTGGGCGGCGGCCTGCTGCTCATCAATCTCGTGAAAGAGGACAAGGACCTCTCGTTCTCCCAGAACTACGCCTGCGAGGACTGCGGCATTTCCATCGAAGAGCTGGCTCCCCGCATGTTCTCCTTCAACAGCCCCTTCGGGGCCTGCCCCACCTGCACGGGACTGGGCAGCCAGATGAAGGCCGACCCCCAGCTCATCATCCCCAACCCCGCCCTGTCGATCCTGGACGGGGCCATCACCGTCTCCGGCTGGCAGAACGTGAAGGGGGATTCCATCGCCCGGATGTACTTCGACGCCCTGGCAAAAAAATACGACTTCGACCTGACCACCCCCTTCCAGGACCTCACCGCCGAGGCCCAGGACGTGATCCTGAACGGCACCAAGGGGGAGAAGCTCAAGCTCAGTTACCAAAGGGCCGACGGCCGGGGCACGTTTTCCCAAGCCTTTGAGGGCATCCTCCACAACGTGGAGCGGCGCTTCCAGGAGACCCAGTCCGAGGCCTCCCGAAAAGAGCTGGAGGACTGCATGAGCCAGTGTCCCTGCCCCACCTGCCGGGGCCGGCGGCTGAAAAAGGAGGCCCTGGCCGTCACCGTGGGCGGGCTGAACATCGACGAATTCTGCCATAAGCCCGTGACGGACGCCATCACCTTCGTCAACGAGCTCACGTTGACCGAGACCCAGGCCCAGATCGCCCAGCAGATCCTGAAGGAGATCCGCTCCCGCCTGGCCTTTTTGCAGAGCGTGGGCCTGTCCTACCTGACCCTGAGCCGGCAGGCAGGCACCCTCTCCGGCGGCGAGAGCCAGCGCATCCGGCTGGCCACGCAGATCGGCTCGTCCCTCATGGGCGTGCTGTATATTTTGGACGAGCCGTCCATCGGCCTGCACCAGCGGGACAACGACATGCTGCTGGAGACCCTCAAGCACCTGCGGGATCTGGGCAACACCCTGATCGTCGTGGAGCACGACGAGGATACGATGCGGGCCGCGGACTATATCATCGACATCGGCCCCAAGGCCGGGGTCCACGGCGGCGAAGTGGTGGCCGCCGGGACGGCGGAGGAGATCATGGCTGTGCCGGAGTCCATCACCGGCCAGTACCTCTCCGGAGCCAGAAGCATCCCCGTCCCCGCCCAGCGGCGGGCGGGCAACGGCCACAGCCTGGTGATCCGCGGCGCAGCGGAGAACAATCTCGACGGGCTGGACGTGACCTTCCCCCTGGGGACCTTCACCTGCGTCACCGGCGTGTCCGGGTCGGGCAAGTCCTCCCTCGTCAATGAGATCCTGTACAAGCGCCTGGGCATGGACCTGAACCGCATGAAGGTCCGCCCCGGCAAGCACAAGGGCATCGAGGGCGAGGAATTTTTGGACAAGGTCATTGCCATCGACCAGTCCCCCATCGGCCGCAGCCCCCGCTCGAACCCCGCCACCTACACGGGGCTCTTCGGGGACATTCGGGAGCTGTTTGCCTCCACCCCCGACGCCAAGGCGCGGGGCTATGGGCCGGGGCGGTTTTCCTTCAATGTGAAGGGGGGCCGCTGCGAGTCCTGCGCGGGCGACGGCTTATTGAAGATCGAAATGCACTTCCTGCCGGATATCTACGTCCCCTGCGAGGTCTGCAAGGGCAAGCGCTACAACCGGGAGACCCTGGAAGTGAAATACAAGGGGAAAAACATCCACGACGTCCTGGACATGACCGTGGACGAGGGCGTGGAGTTCTTTGCCAACCTGCCCAAGCTCCGCCGGAAGCTGGAGACCCTGGCTTCGGTCGGCTTGGGCTATCTGAAGATCGGCCAGCCCTCCACCACCCTCTCCGGCGGCGAGGCCCAGCGGGTGAAGCTGGCCACGGAGCTTTCCAAGCGCTCCACGGGCAAGACCATCTATATCCTGGATGAGCCCACCACCGGCCTGCACACCTACGACGTCCATAAGCTCCTGGAAGTGCTGGACCGTCTGGTCCAGGGGGGCAACACCGTCGTCGTCATCGAGCACAACCTCGACGTCATCAAGTCCGCCGACCACGTCATCGACCTGGGCCCTGAAGGGGGCAGCGGCGGCGGACACATCGTCTGCACCGGCACCCCGGAGGAGGTGGCCCAGTGCGCGGCTTCCTACACGGGGCGCTACCTGAAAAAACTCTTGAAATAATTGCCGTCGGGCCAAAGGAGGGATGACCATGGAACCCACGGAACTCATCTTACTGGAGGGCACCGTCTCGGCAGTGATCTACCGCAACGAGGAAAACGGCTACACGATCCTGCGCCTGGAATCGGACCAGGAAGAGGAGGACGTGACCGTGGTGGGCACCATGCCGGGCATCAACCCCGGCGAGGGGCTCTCCGTCCAGGGCCAGTGGACCCACCACAGCACCTACGGCCCCCAGTTTAAGGCCGAGATCGTGGAGCGGCGGATGCCCGTGGGGGAAAAGGCCATCTTAGAGTACCTCATGTCCGGGGCCGTGAAGGGCGTGGGCGGCGTGACCGCCCGGCGGCTCTTCGACGCCTTCGGGGCAGATGTGCTCACCGTGATCGAGGAGGAGCCCCAGCGCCTGACCGAGGTCAAGGGCATCACCCCCAAGCGGGCGGAGACCATGCACCAGTCCCTGTGCATGCAGCTGGCCATGCGGCGGCTGCTGGACTTTCTGGCCGAGCACGGGCTGCCCTTGCAGATCGGCATGCCCCTCTACCAGCGCTATGGGGGCCTGGCCCTGACCGTCCTGCGAAACGACCCCTACTTACTCCTGGAGGACCCTCTCTATGTCCCCTTTCCCACGGTGGATCAGCTGGCCCTGGCTCTGGGCATCGCCCCCGACGCCTCCCTGCGCCTGGAGGCCGGCCTGCTGCACACCCTGAGCCACAACCTGGACAACGGGCACGTTTTCCTCCCCTACTCCAAGCTCCTGGACGCCGCCCAGCGGCTGCTCAGCGCCCAGCCGGAGGACCTGGCCCGGTGCTTCGACGCGCTGCTGGACCAGCGCAAGGTCGTGAGGGAGAGCATCGCCGGGCAGGACGCCTGCTACCTGGCTAAGCTCTATGACTGCGAGGTCTACGTCGCCGACTACCTGCTGGGCATGGACGGGGAAGCCCTCTGTCCCCCGGAGGATCTGGACGGGCTGTTGGAGCGGATCCAAACCGAGCAGGGCATCCAATATGCCCCCCTCCAGGCCGAGGCCGTAAAGACCGCCGCCCAGCGGCAGATGCTCCTGCTCACCGGCGGACCGGGCACCGGCAAGACCACCTCCCTGCGGGGGATCTTAGCGCTGTTTGACCACCTGGGCCTGCGGACGGCCCTGACTGCCCCCACCGGGCGGGCGGCAAAGCGGCTGTCGGAAACCTGCGGGGCGGAGGCCTCCACCATCCACCGGCTGTTGGAGACCCGCTATGACAGCACCACCGGCGGCCTGACCTTCGCCCACAACGAGCAGGAGCCGCTGGACACCGACGCCGTGATCTTGGACGAGGCCTCCATGGTGGACCTGGTGCTCATGCAGGCGCTGCTCGCGGCCCTGCCCGGTGGGTGCCGTCTGGTGCTGGTGGGGGACCCCCATCAGCTGCCCTCCGTCGGGCCGGGGAACGTCCTGTCGGACCTGCTCCGCTCCCACTGCCTGCCGACGGTCCGCCTGACCGAGATCTTCCGGCAGGCCGCCGCCTCGGCCATCATCCGGGGGGCGCGGGCCGTGGACCAAGGGGCCTGCCCCGTGCTGAAAAACGAGGCCGCCGGGGACTTTTTCTTCCTGCGGCGGCTGGACCCGGCGGCGGCGGTGGAGACCATCGTCTCCCTCTGCCAGACCCGCCTGCCCCACAACATGGGCATCCCGCCGGAGCAGATCCAGGTCCTCTCCCCCACCCGCAAGGGCAGCGTGGGGACCACGAACCTCAACCGCGCCCTCCAGGCGGCGGTGAATCCCCCCACCCCGGAGAAGCGGGAAAAGGCCTTCGGCACCACCATCTTCCGGGAGGGAGACCGGGTGATGCAGGTGAAAAACAACTACGACGTGCTCTGGGAGGAAACCGACGGCTCCGGCGTGGGCATGGGCATTTTCAACGGCGACATCGGCCGCATCGAGCAGATCGACAAGGACAGCAACCTGGTCCTGGTGGATTTCGAGGGCCGCCGGGCGGTCTATTCCCCCGACATGATGACCCAGCTGGAGCCGGCCTACGCCGTCACGGTCCACAAATCCCAAGGCTCGGAATACCGGGCGGTGATCCTGGCTGCCCTGGACGCGGCCCCCATGCTGCTGACCCGCGGGGTGCTGTACACCGCCATGACCCGCGCCCGCACCCTGCTCATCGTGGTGGGGGACGACCAGGTCCTGGCCCGCATGGCCGCCAACGACCGGCAGCAGCGCCGGTACAGCGGCTTACGCGCCCGCCTGGCCCGGACGGCAGAGCCTGCCGAACCGGCCCCGGAACAATTACAGCTCTAGTTTGCCCACAAAGGAGGCCCCGCCATGTCCCTCAAAGAGGCCCTGCTGGACCTGCTCTTTCCGCCCAGGTGCCCCATCTGCGGCCGCTCCTCTGACGGGGAGAAGGACGCCCCCTGTCCCCCGTGCCGCCAGGCTGATTTCTGGATCAGCGGCCCCCAGGCCGTGGTGCCGGGCCGCGCCTTTGTCCGGTGCGTCTGCGCCGGGTGGTATCGCGGGGCGCTGAAGGAGTCCATGACCCGCTTTAAGTTCCAGGGCTGCCACCGCTACGCCCTGGCCTACGGCCCCATGTTGGCCGAGGCCATTCGGACCTATCTGCCGGGAAGCTATGACTGCATCACCTGGACCCCCGTCTCCGCCGCCCGGCGGCGGGAGCGCGGCTATGACCAGGCCCAGCTCCTGGCCCAGGCCACGGCGGAGGCCCTGGGAAAACAGGCCGTTCCCCTTTTGACCAAGGTCAAGGACACGAAGGCCCAGTCCGCCCTGACCGATGGCCGTCTCAGAAAAAGCAACGTAGCCGGGGTCTATTCCGTCCCCCGCCCTCACGAAGTCGCCGGAAAGAAAATTTTGGTCATCGACGACATCCTCACCACCGGCGCGACCCTGGAGGAAGCGGCGCAAACGCTGCGAGCCGCCGGGGCAGCGCAAGTCGTGGCCGCGGCCTTCTGCCGGACGCCAAAAACCTGATCCAAACGCCAAAACCGCGGCACTCCCTTTTTCGTGGGAATGTCGCGGTTTCTTTCGGCTATACTTTAGGAGTAGTACGAATGGGAAAGGGTGAGGCACAGTGGAGAAGGGATTTTGCCGGGACATCGCCATGGACCTGGGCACCACGTCGGTGCAGGTGGCGGTCCGGGGGCGAGGCATCGTGCTGGAGGAGCCGTCCGTGGTGGCGGTGGACCGCCGCACGGGAAAAATTTTAGAGGTGGGACAGGCCGCCCGCCAAATGCTGGGGCGCACCCCCGGCGAGCTGGTCGCCGTGCGCCCCTTGGAGCAGGGGTACATTGCCGACTGCACCATGGCGGAGGAAATGGTCAGCGCATTTCTGCGCAAGGCCCTGCCCCGCAGGCTCTTCAAGCCCAGGCTGCTCCTCTGCGTCCCCTCCGGCAGCGCCGAGGTGGCGGAGCGGGCGGTGGTGGAGGCCGGCGTCCGGGCCGGGGCCAGAAAAGTCTACCTCATGGAGGAGCCCTTGGCCGCCGCCCTGGGTGCGGGGATCGACATCCGGCAGCCCCAGGGGCACATGGTCGTGGACATCGGCGGCGGGACCACGGACGTAGCCGTCACCGCCCTGGGCGGCGTGGTGGCGTCGGCCTGCCTGGCCACGGCCGGGGACCAGTTCGACCAGGCCCTCATCCAGTATGTCCGCCAGCACCACGACCTGCTCATCGGGGCACGCACGGCCCAAGCGGTCAAGGAGGCCATCGGACAAGTTGCCGGGGAAGGCGAGGAGAGCGCCGCCGTGAAAGGCCGCTGCCTCACCAGCGGCCTGCCCCGCCAGATCACCCTCACCGCCCAGGAAACGGCGGAGGCCTTCGCCCCCGTGGCGGAGGTCATCGTCGCCGCCGTCCACCGGGTCTTGGAGCGCACGCCCCCGGAGCTGGCCGCAGACGTGGCCGAAAGCGGCCTGCTGCTCACCGGCGGCGGGAGCTTGCTGCGGGGGCTTGACACCCTGCTCGCCCAGCGGACCGGCATGGAGGCCCACGTCGCCGCCGCCCCCATCCAGTCCGTCGCGCTGGGCCTTCTGGAAACGCTTCCCGACCTCTCCAAACGAAAAGAGGGCGTGCTGTATCTGGCAAGACGGCAGTGGTCCCTCTAAAAATCCTTCTGCCTTAGTACACTACGGACTGCTTGCGGCAGGTTGCCCTCATCCGTCTGCTTCGCAGCCACCTTTGTTTATAGAAAATTTTACTGAATCAAACTGTCCCCTGGACAGTTTGACCCTCGGGGAAGGCTCTGTTTACGCCCCCTGTTTGCGTTTTTCTTCTTCGGCTAAAGCAATGGTCAGCGCCTTGGCCAACTGGTCGGGACATGACGTGGCCTTGAAGCCGCAGCGGATGCCGGCGAGCTTGCCGATGGCGTCGCGGGCGTCCAGGCCCTCCACCAGGCGGGCCACGCCCTGGGTGTTGCCGGCGCAGCCGCCGACAAACTCTACTTTTTTGATGATGCTGTTGTCCACGGTCACGTCGATGCGCTGGGAACAAACCCCTTTTGTTTTATATTGAATGGTCATTTCTGCCATCTCCTTTCTGATGTATCGTATTATCATAGCAAACCCGCGAAAAAAAAGCAAGCAGGGTTTTCCAAGGTAAGACTGTGTATCTTTGCCGCGTCTTTTTCCCGCAAAATCGGTCATAGTAAGTCTGCGCGTCCCCTTTGGGAATACGCGCAGACTGAATTTTTGCAAAGGGGGTGTTTCCCTTGCGGGACATCGACCAACTCCACCGGCGGGGTGTGTGGGGGCGCTGCTTTCGCTGGGTGCTCCTGCTGGCCGCCCTGGTGGGCGTGATGGCGGCGGGTCTTCCCCAGGCCCAGGCCGCTGCCCCCGGCCAGACGGGCCAGGTCCGCACCGTCGTGCCTCTGGGCCAGGCCGTGGGCATCAAGCTCTTTGCCCAGGGCGTGCTGGTGGTGGGCCTGTCGGACATCACCACCCAGGAAGGCCCCGTCTCCCCGGCGCGGGCCTGCGGCTTGCAGGCCGGGGACGTCATCACCCACATCAACGACGACCCCGTGAACTCCATCGAACAGGTCCAGACCGTCCTCCAGGACCTGGAGGGCGACGAGATGGAGCTCACCGTTCTCCGGGACGAGACCAGCCGGGACATGACCACCCACGCCGTCCAGTGCAGCGCCGACGGGGCCTACAAGCTGGGGGCCTGGATCCGGGACTCCATGGCGGGCATCGGCACCCTGACCTTCTACGAGCCGGAGACCGGCCGCTTCGGCACCCTGGGCCATGGCATCAGCGACGTGGACACCGCCGTTCTCATGAAACTCCAGCGGGGGGCCATCACGCCCGCCTCCATCGCCGGGGTGGTCAAGGGCGTGGACGGTCGGCCCGGGGAGCTGCGGGGGTCCTTTTCCTCCGGCAAAGACCTGGGGACCCTGTACGCCAACACGACCTGCGGCGTCTTCGGCCACCTGACCAACGCCGCCGCCCAGGGCGGGACCCCCGTCCCCGTGGCCCTGCCCCAGCAGGTCCACACCGGCCCGGCCACCATCCGCTCCAATGTCTCCGGCACCCAGGTGGAGGAGTATACCGTGGAGATCCTCAAGGTCTATGAGCACACCGGCGACAGCCGGGACCTGATGCTCAAGGTCACGGACCCGCGCCTGCTGGCCCAGACCGGCGGCATCGTCCAGGGCATGTCCGGCTCCCCCATCTTGCAGGACGGCAAGCTCGTCGGGGCCGTGACCCACGTGCTCATCGACCACGCCGACCGGGGCTACGGCATCTTCGCCCAGCGGATGCTGGAGCAGGCCGACCGGACGCGCAGCGCCTGACCGACCTCACAGCAGACCAGAGTTTTCCACAGCCTTTCCTGGGTTTGTGCCCCATTTCCCCGCTCCCGCCCGCCAGTTCCCCCCGGCGGGCGGGGATACATCTTGACTTTTTCCACACCCTCGTGTACACTGGAATCAGAATTAAATTGGGGAGGTGTACCTATTATGTTCCGAAAAAAAGCAGGGGCGTGGCCCGTGTTTCTCGTTCTTGCCCTGCTCCTGTCCCTGCTGGTCCTTCCCGCCCAAGCCGCGGAGGAAGCGATCGGCGTGACCATCAACGGCACCCCGGTGACCTATGACGACGGCTACGGCCGCCCCTTCGTCGATGCCGCCGGCCGCACACAGGTGCCCTTCCGCCTGACCATGGAGACCTTTGGCTGCACCGTGGATTGGGACAACGACACCCGCACCGCCGTGGCGGAAAAAGACGGCACCAAAGTAGAGGTCCCCGTGGGCCGCGACTATCTCATCATCAACGGCAAACGCGCCGACATCGACACCACCGCCCAGCTGGTAGACGGCCGAGTCTATCTGCCCATCCGCCCGGTGCTGGAGGCTTTTGACGCTTCCGTCACCTGGAACAGCAAGGACCACCTCGTGGTCGTGACCACCGGCAGCAGCCTCGTCCGGGTCTACTTCTTAGACGTGGGCCAGGGCGACGCCACCCTCATTGACTGCGGCGAGACCGAAGTGTTGATCGACGGCGGCACCAACAGCGCCGGGAAAGACGTCGTGGCCGCCATCGCCCCCTACATCGACGGAAAACTGGACTACGTCATCGCCACCCACCCCGACGCCGACCACGTCGGCGGCCTGGACGCCGTGCTGGCGGCCTTTGAGGTGGGCGAGGTGATCGACAGCGGCCGCACCGCCGACACCGAGACCTACAAGGACTACTGGGCTGCGGTCAAGGCCGAGGGCTGCACCATCTCATATGACGAAGACCGCATCATCGCCCTCAGCCCCATGGCCGCCCTGTCCATCATCGAGACCGGCGACGACTGGACCAGCAGCAACGATTGCAGCATCGTGGCCCAGCTCACCTGCGGCAACGTGCAGATCCTCTTCCCCGGTGACATGACCGAGACGGTGGAGAAACAGCTTCTGCCCCTCTTCGGGGATATTGACGTGCTCAAAGTCGCCCATCACGGCTCGGCCACCTCGACCACCGCAGAGTTTCTCTCTGTGGTCAAGCCCGAATATGCCGTCGTCTCCTATGGCCTGAACAATAGCTACCATCACCCCGCTCTGCCGACCCTCCAGCGGCTCTTCGCCGCCGGGACCACCGTCTACGGCACCGGCAAGAGCGGCACCGTTGTCCTCACCACGGACGGATGGACGTATAGCTTCAACACCACCCAGGCCCTCACCGCCGCCGATGCCGGCGCTTGATCTTATCTGCGTTTCCCGTGCCTGGCCATGTTTGTGTGCCAGGCACGTTGTTTCTCTCCTTCTGCCCCCATGACAGTCTGATCGTCGGGCCTTTCAAAATTTTGGAAGATTTTAGAATTTTATTTACAAAAGGGTTGTTATTCTGTGCCTTCAGTCCTATAATAGGCTATCATTTGGGCACCCAGTTGAAGTTTTTGGACCAAGACAGGCCTCCTTCCAAGGCCCTTCCCTCTGCTGAGGAGGACCTTTCCTTCCCGGTGTGCCCACCTTGGAAAGGACTGTGATCGCACATGACAACCACCCAGATCATTGCCGTTGTCATCTTCGTTGTGACCATGGCAGCCATCATGACCGAAAAGATCCACCGCACCGTCGCCGCCGTGACGGGGGCGCTGCTGCTCCTGCTGACCGGGGTGCTGACGGTGGACTCGGCGTTCTCTTACGTAGACATCAATACCATCGGCGTGCTCGTCGGCATGATGCTCTTCGTCGCCGTGGTCAAAAACTCCGGCTTGTTTGAATACATTGCCATACGGGCTGCGAAGATCGCCAACGGCCACCCCTGGAAGCTGATGGTCTTGTTTGTCCTCATCACGGCGATCTTATCCGCCTTTTTGGACAACGTGACCACCGTGCTGCTGATCGGCCCCATGACGCTGGCCATCACGAACATGCTGAAGATCAACCCCATCCCCTTCTTCATGACCCAGATCATGGCCTCGAACATCGGCGGCACCGCCACCCTCATCGGCGACCCCCCCAACATCATGATCGGCAGCGCCGCCGGCCTGAGCTTTGTGGACTTCATCGCCAACACCGGTGTGGCCGTGGTCTTTGTTCTGGCTGCCACGCTGGTCTGCTTCTACTTCATCTATGGCCGCAAGCTCAGGGTCGAGCCGCAGGCCATGGAAGCCATTCATGGCCTGGACGCGGAAAAGGCGATCAAAGACCGGCCCCTGCTCATTAAGAGCGTGGTGGTCATCGTGCTGGTCGTCCTGGGCTTCATCTTCCACGCCCAGCTGGGCCTAGAATCCTGCACCATCGCCCTGACCGCCGCCGCCGTCATGCTGCTCATCGGGCACCAGGACATCGAGGAAGTCATCACGGGCGTAGAGTGGACCACCATCCTCTTCTTCACCGGCCTGTTTGTTGTCGTGGGCGGCTTGCAGGAGACGGGCATCATCCAGGTCCTCGCCAACGGGCTCATGGACCTGACCAAGGGCCACATGACCATGACCATCCTGCTCATCCTGTGGGTGTCGGCCATCGTCTCCTCGTTCCTGGATAACATCCCCTTTGTCGCGACCCTCATCCCGCTCATCCTCACCATGCAGAGCAGCGGCGTGGACGTCACCCCCCTCTGGTGGGCGGTCTCCCTGGGTGCCTGCCTGGGCGGCAACGGTACCCTCATCGGCGCCTCCGCCAACGTGGTCCTCTCCGGTATCAGCACCCGCCACGGCTTCCCCATCACCTTTGCCAGCTACCTGAAGGTCGGCTTCCCCATGATGCTGGTCTCGGTGGCCATCAGTACGGTCTTCCTGCTCATCCGTTTCGGCTGAGCCAGACATAGTGAGCAAATAATTTGTGTAATGTGTAAATTGTGTTTTCTAACATGGGAAGGAGTAAAACACTATGAGTCAATCCATCTTCAGCGGCGACTTTGTCGACCTGAGTCTGGGTCAACTGGGTGCCAGTAAAATCAAGACCGTCAACGGTCAGCAGCACGTGGTCCACTTTGACCTGGGGGAGGGCAAAGACCTGGTCTACGTCTTCAGCGTCACCAACGAAAACCGCTGCTATCTCCAGCGGGCAAAGCCCTACCCGATGACACAGGTCCGCTTTGCCAGCACCGAGGAGACGCTGCACTACATCGCCAAGGATTACAGCGCCTTCCAAAACGCCCGGAAGAGCCGGAAGTATCAGGACTTCGTGGACATCGCCCATAAAACCATCGCCCTGACCCAGCAAATGGAAGACCTGTTCATCACCCACAACATCAGCACCGAGGACATGGCGCTCCTTCACCAGCAGACCGACCGCCTGACCAAGCTGATGGAGGAGATCCACAGCCGCTCGCCGGAGGTGTGATTCCAGTTGCATCCCATGAAAAAAGGACGCCCCACGGCGTCCTTTTTTTCATGCAAATGTTCGGCGCTATCTTCGGCTCAGTGCATCAGCAGGATCATCGTCATGCTCAGCAACAGCACCAGCACCGAAGCCGGCAGGGCGTATTTACAGTACCGCTTCCAGCCGATGGGCGCTCCCTCCCGCGCCGCCACGGCCACGCCGGTGACGTTGGCCGAGGCCCCGATGGGGGTGGCGATGCCGCCGATGTCCGTCCCCTTGGAGACGGTCCAGGTCAGCGTTTGCAGGTCCATCCCCAGGGTGTCCGACAGAGAAAGCAGGACCGGCACCATCACCGCCGCCATGGGCACGTTGTCCACGAAGGCCGAGGCGATGGCAACGAACCAGATGAGTACCACCACCGTCCGGACCGGGTGGCCCCCGGCCAGCTTGGCCAGGACCTGGGCCAGGCCGTTGAGCAGGCCGGTCTGTTCCAGGCCGCTGACGGTCAGGAACAGGCCGATGAGAAAGCCCAGGGTCTTCCACTCCACCTGCTTGAGCAGGCCCCAGGAGTACTTGGTGGTGCAGAGGGTGGCCCCCGCCGCCAGGATCCCGATGGAGGGCATGGTCAGGCCCGTCAGGGTATGGGTGGCGATGAGCAGCACAACGGCGGCAAACAGCCCCACCCGCACCCGAAAGATCCGGCGGTTCGGGATGGCGTCGCCGGGGTCGATCTCCCACAGCTCCGGGGCAACGCCCTTCTCCCGGCGCTTGAGCTTGTTGTGAAAGCAGACGTAGAAATACACCAGCGCCAGGCCCAGCCCGGCCAGGCAGATGATGCCGTTGTTCTGCAAAAAGTCCCAGAAGCTCAGACCCAGAGACGTCCCCAGGATGATGTTGGGCGGGTCGCCGGTCATGGTGGCCGCGCCCCCCAGGTTGGCGGCGAAGATCTCCCCGATGATGAGGGGCACCGGGTCAAAGCGCAGATACTGCGCCAGCCGGACCGTCGCCGCCACCAGGAAAAGGATCACCGTCACGCTGTCCACAAACATGGCCAGCAGCGCCGCCAGGATCATAAAGCTCAGCAAAATGGCCATGGGCCGGAAGCCCAGGGCGCGGGCCAGGCGCAGGCTGACCCAGTCGAAGAAGCCGGCCTCCCCCATGCCCTCCACCAGCACCATCATGCCGGTGAGGAAAAACATCGTGCTCCAGTTGATGCCCACGTTCAGCTCCGTTACGCCCCCGTGGGCAAACCAGAACCGGGGCGTGAGGAAGCTGTGCAGGCTCAAAGCCTCCAGCACCGCCGGGGGATGGGTCAGCAGCAGCAGCACCAGCATCCAGCACCCGGCGCACAGGGAGACCAGATAGCGCGGGCGTTTGTCCCGCAGAAGTTCCACAAATAAAACGATGGCAATGGCCAAGGCCAGGGTCTTGCTCAGCATGAAAATCCTCCCGTGGTCCGTTTCTTTTCCAGGGTCATGGCTCAGTAGCGGAGGAGAAGCATCACCATGCTGATGGCCAGGACAATGACCGCCGCCGGCGCGGAGTATTTACAATACCGCCCCCAGCCGATGGCGTAGCCCTCCCTGGCGGCAATGGCCGTGCCCGCCACGTTGGCGGAGGCCCCGATGGGGGTGCCGCTGCCGCCGATGTCGGTGCCCATGGAGAGGGTCCAGGCCAGGGCGTTCAGGTCTACCCCCATGGTCGCGGAGAGCGAGGTGATGACCGGCACCATGGTGGCGGCAAAGGGAATGTTATCCACAAAGGCCGAGGCAATGCCGGACAGCCACAGGATGATGATGACCATGAGGGTCAGGCTGCCGCCGGTGATGTGGGCGATGCCCTGGGCCATGGCCTCCAGCACCCCCATCTGCTCCAGGCCGCTGACAGCCAGGAAGAGGCCGATGAAGAAGAGGACCGTCTGCCAGTCCACGCGCTTGAGCAGCAGGATGGGGTCCTTGTTCACCAGCAGGGTCAGGACCGCGGCGATCACGCCCACCATGGCCACGGTGAGGCCCGTCTTGGCGTGGGTGATGAGCAGGATGACCGTCAGAAGAAACACGCCCACGTTCAGGGCAAATTTGCGCCAGCTGTGGATGGATGCTCTCGGGTCCATCTCCATGGCCTTCTGCCGGGCAGCCTCGTCCTGGGTGGCCACCTGCTTGCGGAAGGCGAAGTAGAAAAAGGGCACGATGACCACCATGCTCACCAGGACGATGAGGCCGGTGTTCTGCAAAAAGTCCCCGAAGGTCAGGCCCAGAGCCGTGCCGATGATGATGTTGGGCGGGTCGCCGCTCATGGTGGCCGCGCCGCCCAGATTGGCCGTGAAGATCTCCGCAATGATCAGCGGAACGGGGTCGAATTTCAGCAGCCGGGCCAGCTGGACGCTGGCCACAGCCAGGAACAGAATGACGGTGATGCTGTCGATGAACATGGACAGCACCGCAGACAGGATCATAAAGCAGACCAGCAGCGGCACCGGCCGGTAGTTCACCAGCCGCGCCAGACGCAGGCACAGCCAGTCGAAGAACCCGGCGCCGCTCATCCCCTCGACCATGATCATCATGCCGCTGATGAAGATGATGGTGCTCCAATTGATGCCGGTGTTCATCTCGTTCACGGCCGCGTGGCCGGTGTACCAAAAGGTGGTGGTGGCCATGCTGCCAAAGCTCAAGGCCTCCTCCACCGCCGCCCAGGAGTGCATCAGCCCCAAAAAGACCACGATCAGGGTCAGGGCGCCGGCACAGAGCGTCACGATATAGCGCGGGCGCTTCTCCCGGACGATCTCGACGAACATCACCACAAAGATGACGACCGCCAAAATCTGACTCAATAGATTCATACTTCCTCCTTGATGTCCTGGAAAGGCTTGCTCACAGACCTTCCCCAACAGTGATACCTATTCACACAACGCCCCCAAAAGCACTTTCCACCGTAACTTTCCTATCTGGTTTATTTTCAATTTCCTGAGATTGACAAATCTTTCCTAAGATTGACAAAAAAGAAAGGCTGCAAAAAGGAGCAGGGCCGCTGGGTCCTGCTCCCGCTGCTTGCTCTGGGGAGCATTGTTTGAATCCAAAAAATGATGAATCGTTTTCCTTTTGTTCTCTTTTGCAGTTTACTGTAATTTCCAGCAGGAAAGCCCCTCAACCTTCGTGCCGGAATGCGCCGAATTTGCAAAGCTGTTCGCACACGCCGCAGCCCACGCACTGGGTCGGGTCCACGACGGCCTTCTTGTCCTTCCAGGAGATGGCCGGGCAGCCGATCTTCATGCACTGCTTGCAGCCCTTGCAGGCCTCCGCCTCGACGCGGTAGGGCGGGTGCTTCTGCACGGTCTTGAGCAGCACGCAGGGCCGCCGGGTGATGATGACCGACGGCTCGTCGGCAGCCAGCTCCTCCGTGACCACCTGCTCGGTGGCCTTCAGGTCGTAGGGATCGACCACCCGCACCCGCCGGATGCCCATGGCCCGGCAGAGGGTCTCCAGGTCGATCTTCCCCGCCGGCTCGCCCCGCAGGTTCTTGCCGGTGGTGGGGTTCTGCTGGTGGCCGGTCATGCCGGTGGTGGAGTTATCCAGGATGATGACGGTGGAGTTGCTCTGGTTGTAGGCAATGTTGGCCAGGCCCGTCATGCCGGAGTGCATGAAGGTCGAGTCGCCCAGCACGGCCACGGTCTTGCCCTCGCTCTCTTTCGCCAGGGCCTTGTTGAAGCCGTGGATCGAGCTGACGGAGGCCCCCATACATTCGCAGGTCTCAATGGCATACAGCGGCTCGTAGGCGGCCAGGGTGTAGCAGCCGATGTCGCCCAGCACCGTGACCTTGTGCTTGGCCAGGGTGTAGAACAGGCCGCGGTGGGGACATCCGGCGCACAGCACGGGGGGACGGCCGGGGACGTTCTCCCCCAGGCCCACCCAGGGCTTGCCGGGCTTGCCCAGCTTTTCGGCCACGAGACCCTGGGAGAACTCGCCCTCCAGAGGCAGCACGTCCTTGCCCAGCACGTCCAGACCCAAGGCCCGGCAGTGGTCCTCGATCACGGGGTCCAGCTCCTCCAGGACCAAGACCTTGTCCACCTTGGCGGCAAAGTCCAGGATCTTCTGCTTGGGCAGGGGGTTCACGAGGCCCAGCTTTAGGATGGACGCCTTCGGCCCGAAGACCTCGCGGGCGTACTGATAGCTGGTGGAGGAGGTGATGATGCCGATCGAGGTATCCTCCCCCATCTCCTCGCGGTTGAGGTCGGTGGTCTCGGCAAAGGCCGTCAGGCGGCGGGTGCGCTCCTCCACGATGGGGTGGCGGGGGCGGGCGTTGCCGGGGACCATGACGTATTTGGCGATGTCCTTCTCATAGGGCCGCCGGGCCGGCTCCACGCGCTGGCCCAGCTCCACGATGCTCTGGGAGTGGGAGATGCGGGTGCAGAGCTTCAGAAAGACGGGGGTGTCGTATTCCTCGGACAGCTCGAAGGCCCGCTTGGCAAAGTCCCTGGCCTCGGCGGAGTCCGCCGGTTCCAGCATGGGGATCTTGGCGGAGACAGCGTAGTGCCGGGAGTCTTGTTCGTTCTGGGAGGAGTGCATCCCCGGGTCATCTGCTACGCAGATGACCATGCCGGCGTTGACGCCGGTGTAGGCGATGGTGAACAGCGGGTCGGCGGCCACGTTCAGGCCCACGTGCTTCATCACGCAGGCGCTGCGCTTGCCGGCCAGGGCCGCGCCGAAGGCGACCTCCATGGCGACCTTCTCGTTGGGCGCCCACTCGCAGTAGATCTCGTCATATTGAGCGGCCCGCTCGGTGATCTCCGTGCTGGGGGTGCCGGGATAGCTGGAAATGAGCGCACAGCCGGCCTCATAGAGGCCTCTGGCTGCGGCCTCGTTGCCCAGCATCAGTTTCTTCATGGGTGAAAACCCCTTTCCTGGAACTTGCCCGCCGAAGCAGTCCGACGGGTCAAAAAAATGATCATTTTTATCATACCATAGTTGACAATCGCCCGTAAACTGCTATTCTGGACAAAATCACGCATTTGGTGTATTTTTTATTGGAAGGAAAGGCTTCCCGTTTGTACCTGCTGAAACACCAGACATTTTGTCGAAACCTGGCGGAAGTTGCGGTTTTTAAGTTTTCCAATATTTACCAATTTCGTCTTGAGTTTTCTGTCCCATTGTGATAAATTATGGATGGGTTGTAAAATCACTTTACAGCCAATGAATATTCTGGAAAAGATTGCAATAGAAGCTCTTTTTCAGAGGGGGGAGAACAAGGTATGGAAATCAACCGAACCATTTTGATTGCCGATGCCAGCGAAGATTTTCGCTCCGTTCTGGTCGAAGCCCTTCGACTAGAAGAGGGGTTGGACGTCGTCGCCCAGACCGGAGACGGTCTGGAGGCCATCCAACTCATCCGGGAATGGAAACCGGACGTGCTGGTGATGGACCTGGTCCTCGGCCGGGCTGACGGCTTCGATGTGTTGGACTCCGTCAGGGGCATCCCGCGCAGCACGCTGATCCTGTCCAGCTTTGCCAGAGGATGTATGGCCGACCAGGTGGCCAACCGCGGCGGAGACTACTACATGATGAAGCCCTGCCGCATCTCATCGGTGGTCGAGCGCATCCGGCTGCTGGCCAGCAAGCCCTGGGACGAGGAGGGTCCCGACGGCGAGATGACCGCCATGGCCCGCCAAAACCTGGAGTCCAGCGTCACCTCCATCATCCACGAGATCGGCGTTCCCGCCCACATCAAGGGCTACCAGTACTTACGGGAGGCCATTATGATGACCGTGCAGGACATGGACGTCATCAACGCCGTGACCAAGGTCCTCTATCCCGACGTGGCCCGGAAATATGGCACCACCTCATCCCGCGTGGAACGCGCCATCCGGCACGCCATTGAAGTGGCCTGGGACCGGGGCGACCTGGACACCTTACAGAAATACTTCGGCTTCACCGTCAGCAACGCCAAGGGCAAGCCCACCAACTCCGAGTTCATCGCCATGATCGCGGACCGGCTGGTGCTCCAGCGCCGCCAGGGCTAAGGCAAGACGGCCCCAAATTTCCCCCTTTCCCATTCCTCTCCCTTTCCCAACCGACCCTGCATTTTTTCCTTCCGTATCGCTTTGTGTAAAGAAAATTCTATGTCATACTCCATTCAAATCCACCCGAACCCGCGCAGGTCTCATGTCTAGACGCGGATCCGGGTGATTTCTTTTTGGAAAAACTTCTGCTTGACAGGCAGCCAAGCGTGTGCTATACTACCCCAGTAAAATAAAGTAGGAAGGTTCCGCCTGCCTCACCCTCTGTGCCCCGCGCTTTGGGTCAATACAGTCTGATCCCTGCACCCGATGTCTCCAGCCCTTTGGCGCGAGAAAAAATTGGGTGTCGGTAGGTCTGTTATGCGGATACCTTTTTGCTGGTATCCATTTTTTATTGCTTTTTTCAGAACTGGAGGTGCGTCCATCATAGCTCACACGGCTCATCAGATCAACGAGGAAATTCACGACAAGGAAGTACGCCTCATCTCCGCCCAGGGGGAACAGCTTGGCATCATGCCCCTGGCCGAAGCCCTGGCAAAGGCCGGCGACGCCGACCTGGACCTGGTGAAAATTTCCCCCAACGCCGTCCCCCCCGTCTGCAAGCTCATGGACTACGGCAAGTACCGTTTCGAGCAGACCAAGCGGGATAAGGAGGCAAAGAAAAACCAGCGGATCGTGGAGATCAAAGAAGTGCGTATGTCCCCCGGAATCGACGTCAATGATTTCAACGTTAAGGTCCGCAACGCCCAGCGTTTCCTGTCCGATGGCAACCGGGTCAAAGTCGCCGTCCGCTTCCGCGGCCGCGAAATGGCTCACACCGACATCGGCAAGCGCCTGCTGGAAAAATTCGCGGCCGACTGCGCCGAGGTGGCGACCATGGACAAGGAGCCCAAGCTGGACGGACGCCACATGACCATGTTCCTGTCTTGCAAACAGAACAAAGACACCAAAAAGTAAAATCTGACAAAGGAGATTTCCGTCATGCCTAAGCAGAAAATCAAGACCCACAGCGGAGCCAAGAAGCGCTTTAACCTGACCAAGAGCGGCAAGGTCAAGCGTGCTCACGCCAACAAGAGCCACATCCTGAACAAGAAGACCACCAAACGCAAGCGCGGCCTCCGCGCCGGCGCTTATGCGGACAAGACCAACGAGGCCGCAATCAAGCGCATGATCCTGTATAAATAAGATTTTTACCACAAGACATAGGAGGCTGACACAATGGCTAGAGTGAAAGGCGCGATGATGACGCGCAAGAGAAGAAACAAGATCCTGAAGATGGCCAAGGGCTACTGGGGCGCTAAGTCCAAGCACTTCAAGATGGCCAACGAGCAGGTGATGAAGTCCCTGACCTACGCATACGTGGGCCGTAAGCGCAAGAAGCGCGACTTCCGTCAGCTGTGGATCACCCGGATCAGCGCTGCCTGCAAGAGCAACGGCATGAACTACTCCACCTTCATGCACGGCCTGAAGCTGGCCGGCGTGGAGATCAACCGCAAGATGCTGGCTGAGATGGCCGTCAACGACAAGGCCGCTTTCACCGCTCTGACCGAGGTTTCCAAGGCTAAGCTGGCCTGAACCGAACTTCGTTAACCAAGTAAAGCACAAACCCGCGACCTCATGCAGGCCGCGGGTTTTTCTTACGTCTTTCCTGCCCTTCGGGAAGAACCCCTCAGAGCGCTTCGCGCCCAGCTCCCCTTTCAGGGGAGCCAAGTGTCACAGGATACTATACCGGTTAAAGACCTCCAGCAGGCCCTCTGTCGTCACCTTGGCCTTCTCCTCCCCTGCCTTGTCCAGCACGATCTGGCCGTGGTGGAGCATGAGCAGGCGGTCGCCGTACTCGACGGCGTAGCGGAGGTTGTGGGTGACCATGAGGGCGGTGAGCTTTTTCTCCTTCACCACCTTGCCGGTGAGGACCATGATGGTCTCCGCCGTCTTGGGGTCCAGGGCGGCGGTGTGCTCGTCCAGGATGAGGAAGTTCAGCGGCGTCATGGTCGCCATGAGCAGCGCCACGGCCTGCCGCTGGCCGCCGGAGAGGGCACCCATTTTCACGTCCAGCTTATCCTCCAGGCCCAGGCCCAGAGAGGCCAGCTCGGAGCGGTAGAAGTCGATGCGCTTGCGGTTGACCCCAAAGCCCAGGCCAAAGCGCTTGCCCTTGTTGTCCGCCAGGGACATGTTTTCCAGCATGGTCAGGTTGGGGCAGGTCCCCAGGGAGGGGTTCTGATACACCCGGCCGATGGTGGCGTAGCGCTGAAAGTCCTTCTGCTTGCGGATGCTCTTGCCGCCCACCAGCACGTCGCCCCCGTCCAGGGGGATGGAGCCGCAGAGGATGTTCAGCAGAGAGGTCTTGCCGGAGCCGTTGCTGCCCACGATGGAGACGAACTGGCCGTCGTCCACGGTAAGGTTGAAGTGGTCGAACAGGGTCATTTCCGTCACGGTGCCGGCGTTGTAGATTTTCGTTAAGTCTCGCAGCTCAAGCATGGATGATCTCCTCTCCCTTTCGACCGGCCAGCACCAGCACCAGCAGGAACAGCACGGCGGTGATGAACTTCAGCATATTGGCGGGCAGACCGGCGTTGATGGCGATCTGGATACAGAACTTATACAGGATACTGCCCAGCAGCACGGCGGTGGTCCCCTGGGGGGTGGCCAGGAAGCGCAGGCCCTTCACCTTCCGCAGGCCCTGGGCGGCCTTGGAGCTGGTGAAGAAGCGGATGAGCGAGATGCCGATGATGACCGTCGCCAGGCCAAAGACCACCTGGCCGATGCCCATGACGGCGGAGTAGCTCCGCTGCTCCTGGCACAGGACGCTGCCGCACAGGGCGACGAGCGCGTTGGAGATCACCACGCCCAGGATCTTCATGTTGCCCTTGTTCTGGGCCAGGGTGGTGACCAGGGTCCCGTTGTCACCCACGGCCCGCAGGAGCAGGCCGGACTTGGTGCGGAAGTAGAGGTCCAGCAGAAGCTTCACCACAATGGCCAGGACCAGGGAAATGATGAGCTTTCTCCACCCCAGGGTCAAATTGCCGAACAGGGCCATGACGCCCTTGGAGGTAAAGATGGTGTCCACCGCCCGCTCCACGGTCACGTTGGACCCGGCGATGAGCAGGTTGATGGACGAGAGGGCCGTCATGGTGATGATACCGGCCAGCAGGTCCCGCACGCCCAGGCGCACATGGATCAGGCCCGTACACAGCCCGGCGATGGCCCCCGCCGCCGCCGAGCAGAGCAGCGTGGCCCAGGGGTCCACACCCTTCAGAAGAAGGATGGCCGTCACCGCCGCGCCCAAGGGGAAGCAGCTGTCCACGGTCAGGTCTGGAAAGTCCAGCACAGAGTAGGTGATGTACACCCCGTAGGACAGCAGGGCGTAGATCAGGCCCTGGGTCAGGGTAGAAATGATCAGGTCTGACATGAATGTCATCCTCCTTCGGTCAGGTTACGTTCTCTGCCAGCGGGGCAGAGGCTCAGGCGTTGGCCACGTCCTCGGCGGACTGGGCCACGTCGTCGGGCAGGGTGATACCCAGCTGCTCCAGAGACTTGCTGTTGATGTAGGTGGAGTAATTCTCAATGACTTCATAGGGCATATCCTGGCAGGTGGTCTCGCCGGTCAGGACCTTGGCGGCCATCTTGCCGGTCTGGATGCCCAGCTGGACATAATCCAGGCCGGCACCGGCGGCACAGCCCTTCTTCATCTGCTCGATCTCAGAGCCATAGACGGGGATCTTGGCCTCGTTGGTCTTTTCCAGGATGGAACCCAGCACGCCCACCACGTTGTTGTCGGTCAGGTTGGAGAAGCAGTCCACGCCCTTGGCGATCAGGTTGTCCACGGCCTGGGTGACCTCGGACTGGGCGGTGACGCCCACGGCCTCGACGGTGAAGCCGTACTCGGCGGCCTTCTCCTGGTACACGCCCACGGAGTAGACGGAGTTGGATTCGCTGGTGGTGTAGACGATGCCGATGGTCTTGGCGTCGGGCTGGAGGGCGCGGATGAGCTTCAGCTGGCCCTCGACGGGCAGCACGTCAGAGGTGCCGGTAATATTGCCGGAGTCCAGCTTGGCACCCACGGGGTCGGTGATGGCGGTGAAGATCACGGGGATGTCCTTGTCCTCGGCGGCGGCATAGCAGGCAGTGGCGGAGGGGGTGGCGATGCCGACCATCAGGGCCGCGTTCTCGGCGGAGAAGGACTGGGCGATCTGGATGGCCATGTTGTCGTCAAAGCTGGCGTTCTGATAGTCGATGGTGTAGTCGGTGCCTTCGACCAGGCCGGCCTCCTGCAAGCCCTGGAGGAAGCCCTCGCGGCAGTTGTCCAGGGAGGCGTGCTGGCCGTACTGGCTGATGCCGATGACGGGCACGTTGCCGTCGGCCTTGGCGGCGGTGTCGCCGTCGGTGCTGTCGGTGGTGGCGGTGTTGCCGCCGCAGGCGGCCAGGCCCAGGACCATGGTCAGGGAGAGGGCTCCGCAGAGCAGTTTTTTCAGGTTTTTCATGTCAAGTCGCTCCTTCATAACATTTGGTAAAAATAGAATGATGTGTGCGATGGTGGGGAGGGTCTTTCTGCCAAGGGTCCGGGGGCAACAAAAAAAGCCCTGTTCCATCCGTTGTTTCCAACGACATGGGACAAGACTGACTTTCCTGCGGTACCACCCAAATTGACGCATTGCGCCCGCTCCGTTCGCGTACCATCATACGCGCCGCCCTGGTAACGGGTGCGGTCCCCGTCGGCCACTACTGCCCTTTCCAAAACAAAAAGGGGTTCGGTCCGCCCTCGTAAGTCCATTCTCTCCTCGCCGTCCTGCCGCGCTTGCACCGCCCGCGGCTCGCTAAGAGGCAGAGCGAAGAGGTACTACTCTTACTCACCGGTTTGTTTTTCTTTAATTAACTAAATCATATCACGCCGCCCACCCCCCGTCAAGCACACTTTTTCACAAATGCGCACAGGACAGCCTGGGGTGTTCTTTGTGGAAATGGCCGCAGAATAGCGTTCAGGCCCGCCCAGGTGGAACAGAGGGGAAGGTTCCGAGGGGCGAGCCTGTCAGCTTGAGCAAATATATCGATGTAAAGGAGGAGTATGCGTAAGTGACACTGGCTAGCTTAGGCGTGATGCTGTGCCTTTTTCATGGTCAGGTAATCGGACCACTGCTGTGCAGCCAGGATAGAGACCACTGCGGCGGGCAGAGCCAGGAGCAGGGGGTGGGTGATGGTGAGCGTATTCAGCACGGCGACATAGGCCACGAGGACCAGGAGCATCACCAGAAGAGCAACCAAATGAGCATGTTGGGTTTTCATAATTCAACGAACCTTTCCTAATAGAACTCAGAAATTTGATCTATGGAGAAAAGTAAGTTTTCCGGCCGGTCTTGCTTTCTCTATCTGCTTGCATTATACTAGATCGAGTTCCCTTTGTAAAACAGGAAATACCCACCGCTAACATCAAAGTTTCTCATGGAAAGAAGCTCTCAGAATATCCATCAAAGTTTTTGATGGAAAGGAGGTATCATGGACCAAAACAAACGCGTCGCCCTGCTCACCGCCATCGACCTGGGCAACCTGACCCGCGCCGCCGAGCAGCTGGGCTACACCCAGTCGGGCCTGAGCTACGTCATCAAGGCCCTGGAGGCCGAGCTGGGCTTTCCTCTTTTAGTGCGCTCCCGCACCGGGGTCCGCCCCACGGACGAGTGCCAGCGCATTTTGCCGCTCCTGCGGGAGCTGGACCGGAAGAGCCGCCAGCTAGAGCAGGAGGCAGCTGACATCCGCGGGCTGGCCGTCGGCAACGTCTTCATCGCCACCTTCCCCTCCATCTCCCGGTTCTGGCTGCCCCAGATCTTACGGGATTTCGCCCAGCTCTACCCCGGCATCACCGTCTCCATCCGGGAGAGCGGCCAGGAGGAGCAGGACGAGTGGCTGCGGGAGGGCGCCATCGACCTGGCTTTTTGCAGCTATCACGACTCCCCCTACCACTGGATCCCCTTTTTGGAGGATGAGATCTGGGCCGCCGTCCCCGCCGGCCATTCCTTGGCCGCCTGCGATGAGATCGACCTGGCCAAGCTGGCCGACGAGCCCTTTATTTTAGAGGACCGGGCCTATGACTATGACATCACCCGCGTCATCACCAACGCCGGCGTCCACCCCGACGTCCGCTGGACCTCGAAAGATGAGCTGGCCATCCTGGCCATGGTGAAGCTGGAGCTGGGCGTCTCCGTCCTGCCCGCGCTCTATCTGCACGAGGAACACCCCGGCGTGGCCGTCCGCCCCCTGGTGCCCCGCGCCTTCCGGCAGCTGGGGGCCATGGTCCCCGACCTGGACAACCTCTCCCCCGCCGCCCGGCGCTTTTTAGCCAGCGCCCGGAAAACGATGGGGATCTCCCCTTGACTTTTCGGAAAAATTTGTGTTAAGATACGCACAGAAAACTCATAAAGTGAACGTTAATTTTACGTAGAGCCTAAAAAGCCTTCCCCGAGGGGGAAGGTGGGCCGGCTAGAGCCGGGTCGGATGAGGGCC
>OLRG01000027.1_pt1 | contig 157941 bp, 206 predicted proteins | sample 1672331 | NCBI WGS metagenome assembly OLRG01 (sample SAMEA3136672, study PRJEB25190) | human gut metagenome
CCCGCAACTGGCAGCGCTACGATCTGGGCGGCTCCACCAAGCTGAGCTTTGAGGAAGGCGTGGACAGCTACGTGCCCTATGCCGGCCCTCTGGCTGATGGCGTGCAGACCACTCTGTACAAGGTCAAGAGCACTATGTGCAACTGCGGTGCACTGTCCATTCCCGAGCTGCAGCAGAAGGCCAAGCTGACGGTTGTTTCTTCCACCTCCATTGTGGAGGGCGGCAGCCACGATGTCGTGCTCAAGAATGCTACCCCCAACATCATCAATGGCTAAGCTTTTTTGATTGCAAAGCCGCCTGTGCCGTCTGGCATGGGCGGTTTTTTGCATAAAAACTCTTGAACAAGCCCGCATTTGGTGATATCATGATAGAAACGCACTGTCAAGACAGGCAGGCATGCAAACCTTCCCACAAGGAAGAGGAACGGCAAAGGCCGGAGGAAGCCTTTGTCAGGTGCAAAGAAGAGAGGATACTATTCATGGACGAAATCAAGGTTGTGCCTTATATCCCGGATGAGGACTACGACAACCCCGCAATGGTCGTGGATTTTTACGAATTTACTATGGCCAACTGCCTTTTCCTGCACGGATTCAAGGATACTACACTGGTGTTTGATATGTTCTTCCGCAAGAACCCGGACAATCAGGGTTACTCCATCAGTGCCGGCCAGCGCAAGCTGACCCGTTTTCTGCTGAATTATCATTTCAATGCACAGGATATCTGGTGGCTGCGCACCAAAGGCATGAGCGAGGAATTCTGTGAGTATCTGCGCACGTATCAGTGGAAGGGCGATATGTATGCACTGCCCGAGGGCACGGTGGCCTACCCGCATGTACAGATGGTACGCATTGAGTGCGACCTTGTGGGTGCGATCCTGATCGAGACCTACCTGCTGCAGACCATGAACTTCCACAGCCTGATCGCGACCAAGGCCACCCGTGTCACCGGCCTGAACACCCATACGCCCCGCAGCGTCATGGAGTTCGGCACCCGCCGCGCACAGGGTAAGAGCGCTGGCAACGATGGCGCATACGCTGCTGTTCTGGGCGGCTGTGTCGGCACGGCAAACTGTCTGGCGGAGATGAAGTTCGGCGCAGATGTCAAGGCCGTTGGCACTGTGGCGCACAGCTTTATTGAGTTCTTCCCGACCGAGTTCGACGCTTTCAAAGCATTTGCAGATACCTATCCGGATTCGGTCAGCCTGCTGCTGGATACCTACAATATTATGGAGAGTGGTCTGCCCAACCTCATTAAGCTGGACGATTACCTCATCGAAAAATATCCCAACGACCCGAACCGTCGTGTCAAGAGCGCCCGCATCGACTCCGGTGACCTTGCCCGCGGCTCCAAGCGCCTGCGCAAGGCGCTTGATGCAGCAGGCAAGCCCTACATCAAGCTGGTGGCCTCCAACGGTCTGGACGAGAAGAAGATCGCCAACATGGAGCTGTACGAGCACGCACACTTCGACTCCTACGGCGTGGGCGAGAACCTCATCACCTCGGCCTCGGACCCCGTGTTCGGCGGCGTGTACAAGCTGGTGGCGGTCAAGCGCCCCGACGGCAGCTATCAGCCCAAGATGAAGTGCTCCGACTCCGCCAGCAAGGCCATCATCCCCGGCAAGAAGATGCCGTGGCGTCTCTACGATGAAAACGGCCAGGCGCAGTGTGACCTCATCGCCATGGACGGCGAGGTCATCGAGGCAGGCAAGCCGGTCACGATGGTCAATCTCGACTCTGATGCCATCGAGCGCACCGTCACCATCGTTCCCACCCGCGTCAAACAGCTGCTGGTGCCGCATATCCTGAACGGTGAGCTGGCCATCGAGCTGCCCTCCATTGCGGAGAAAAAGGCCTATATCGTCAAGCAGCTCACCGAGGAGACCTGGGAGAGCGAGCTGCGCTTGGAGTGCCCCCATAAGCACTATGTCAATATGACCCCCGCTGTGGCCGAGTGCCGCGCCAAGATGTATTCGGAACTGCATGGCGGAAAGGTGTAACTTGACAAAGCAGGGTTTCTATTGTATTATAATAGCCGTTGTGTGAATCTTACATGTTTTGATACATGTTTGCAACTCCGTAACGACGGACTTGTGATAAATGTTTACCTCATCACCTGTTATTCCCGGCTCTCTGTGAATGTCCAGAGCAGCAGGGCTTTGTAAGCCGGGTTTCTATGCGCCACTGTGGTGAAATTGGCAGACACGAGGGACTTAAAATCCCTTTCTGGAGACAGAGTGCGGGTTCAAGCCCCGCCGGTGGCATAAAAAATCCCCTTCAGCGTAAGCTGAGGGGGATTTTTTACTGTTGTATCGCGTACAAAGTGTGATTCGGCGCAGGCAGAAATGCGGATGCAGCTCAGCTGTTTTCCATAGCATTGAATCGTTCCAGGAAGCTGTGATCCACACCCTCGGATCGATAGCCCGGCATGGTATCAATGGCAACATTGTGGATGCTGCGGAAGATGCTGTTTTCGATATTTGGATTGTCGCGCTTCAGGCGGCGAAGCAGGATCTTGATCTCCTGCCGCTTGGAACCACCGCCGCCGTTGTCGCACATGGTGCAGTTCTCGGTAAAGCGGCAGGCGCACTGGATGAATTCTAGATCATTGTAGCGCTTCCAGGCCAGGATATCCTCTTCCCGGATGCAGTACATGGGGCGGATCAGGGTCATGCCGGGGAAGCTGGTGCTGTGGAGCTTGGGCGGCATGGCCTGCATCTGGGAGCCGTAGAACATACTCATCACGGTCGTCTCAATGACATCGTTGAAGTGGTGGCCCAGCGCGATCTTATTGCATCCCAGCTCCTTGGCCTTGCTGTACAGGTGGCCGCGCCGCATCCGGGCACAGAGGTAGCAGGGGTTCTTTTCGGTGTTGTTGGCAACGGAAAAGATGTTGCTCTCGAAGATGGTCACCGGGATGTGCAGCAGCTCGGCATTGGACTCGATCTTCTGGCGGTTGATCTCGTTGTAGCCGGGGTCCATCACCAGAAAGACCAGCTCAAAGGGAACATCGCTGTGCTTCTGCAGCTCCTGCATCAGTTTTGCCATCAGCATGGAGTCTTTGCCGCCCGAGATGCAGACGGCAATCTTGTCGCCCTCCTGTACCAGCTCGTAGCGCTTTACTGCCACGATAAAGGGGGTCCACAGCTCCTTGCGGTATTTCTTGATGATACTGCGTTCGATCATCTGATAAGGTTCAAGCTCACGTTTCATGTTGGTTCCTCTTTTTATTTAATGTACGGCGGTCAGCTCACGGTAGCAGACATCGAACGCCTGCACAAAGGCTTTGATCTCGTCCTCGGTGGTCAGATGGCTCAGGCTGATGCGCCAGGAGGACAGTGCGTTGCGGCGGTCGCGGCTGACCGCAAACACCGCACGCGAAGGCAGACCATCCGATGAGCAGGCTGACTTGACCGAGACGCAGACCCCTTTGGCATCCAGCTCCCGCTGGAACACGGTGCCCTTGACATTACGGACGCTCAGATTCAGCACATGAGGGATGGCGTGTTCCGGGCTGTTGATGCGCACCAGCGGGTATGTGCTGAGGGCGGCGCGGAGCTCTGCATTCAGTTTTGCCACATGGCCAACGCGTCCGGGCAGGTCAGTGACGGCAAAATCAAGCGCACAGGCCAGCGAGGAGGCCAGCGCCACAGTGGGGGTGCCGCTGCGGTAGATGGTGGTACTCTCGCCGCCATGGATGAGAGGCTCCAGCGCCAGATTCCGCCGCTTGATCAGCAGGCCGATGCCGTTCAGTCCGTAGAATTTGTGGGCCGTCAGGCTCATGGTGTCCACGCCCTCAAAAGAAACGGGGATCTTGCCCACAGCCTGGGTCGCATCCACGTGCAGGTGACAATGAGGGTATGCTTTCAGGATGGCGGCGATTTCCTGTACAGGCTGTACCACGCCCAGTTCACTGTCCACCAGCGTTATGGCAACGCAGATGGTATCCGGGCGAAGCAGATCCTTCAGGTGCTCAAGATCTACAGTACCGTCCTGCTTCACGTCCAGCAGGTCGATCTCATACCCCTGCTCCTGTAATGCCGTCAGGGTGCCGCTGACCGAAGAATGCTCCAGCGGAGTGGAGATGATGTGCCTGCCCGCATGGCGGGAGAGACGGGCCAGCCCCTTTAAAGCAAAGTTGTTGGCCTCGCTGGCACCGGAGGTATAGATGATCTCTGCTGGCTGAACGCCCAGCAGAGAGGCGATTTTGATGGTGGCAGCATCGATCTCTGCCTTGGCGGCAGAGCCTGCCTGGTGGTGAGAGTTGGCGTTGCCGATGCAGCGGCGCTCCACGGCACAGAACTGCTCCAACACCCGCGCATCCACCGGGGTGTTTGCAGAATAATCCAGATAGATCATAACATTCCTCTTGAAATACAAATCAATTCAATAGGTTATATTATAGTGCGGACAGGGGCATATTTCAAGATGTCCGGCCAAAAAGCTGAGGGAAACTGCGGCAAACGGATTGCATCCGGGCAGGGTTTCTGGTATACTTTATAAAGTCAGACAGGGAAGGGGAGAGCAAAATGTTTCGTTCGACTTTGCGGAGCGCGTGTTTTGCCTTCCGGTCCCGTTTTTTGAATCTGCTCCAGAAGATTGAGGCACTGCCGTTGCTGCGGCAATGCCTCTTTTTTTGGGCAGCGATGAAAGGAGAACTTCTCTATGAGTGAAAAGATCGATTACTCCAAGGGCATTTACGATGCCCGGCAGCTCGGCACCGGACGGATGCTGATCCTGGGCTTGCAGCACATGTTTGCCATGTTCGGCGCAACTGTACTGGTGCCCCTGCTCACCGGCCTGAGCGTTTCCACCACTCTGCTCTGTGCCGGTCTGGGCACCCTGCTGTTCCACCTTGTCACCAAGGGCAAGGTCCCGGCCTTCCTTGGCTCCTCGTTTGCTTACCTGGGCGGTTTTTCCATTGTAGCCCCCATGCTGGCTGACGCAGACGGCAACCTGACCGTTGTCAATACCAAAATGCTGCCCTACGCCTGCGCGGGCGTGGCACTGTCCGGCATTCTGTACCTGCTGGTCAGCCTGCTCATCTCCACCTTTGGCATCCGCCGCATTATGAAATTCTTCCCGCCGGTGGTCACAGGCCCCATCATCATCTCCATTGGTTTGATCCTGGCCCCCTCTGCCATCACCAACTGCGAGTCCAACTGGCTGCTGGCTTTTGTGGCCCTGGGCACTGTTATTGTCTGCAACATCTGGGGCAAGGGCATGGTCAAGATCCTGCCCATCCTGATCGGTGTGCTGGTCTCCTATGCTGTGGCTCTGGTCACTGGTGCAGTCAACTTTGAGGCCATTGCTGCTGCCGACTGGTTCGGCATCCCCCTGCACAAGAGTGCCATGGGTCTGTTTGCCATCGACGGCAGCCCTGAGTTCATCAGCGCAATGTTCACCATCATCCCCATTGCGCTGGCAACCATGATGGAGCATGTGGGCGATATCGCTGCCATCAGCGCTACGGTCGGCCACAACTATATCAATGATCCCGGCCTGAACCGCACCCTGATGGGCGACGGCCTTGCCACTGCCATGGCAGGTCTGCTGGGCGGCCCCGCCAATACTACCTACGGTGAGAACACCGGTGTTCTGGCCCTGAGCCGCATCTACGATCCGCTCGTCATCCGCATTGCCGCTGTGATGGCTGTGATCCTGAGCTTCAGCCCCAAGTTTGAGGCCGTCATCAACACTATTCCCACCGGCATCATTGGCGGCATCAGCTTTGTGCTGTACGGAATGATCTCCGCGATCGGTGTCCGCAACGTGGTCGAGAACCGTGTAGACTTTGCCAACAGCCGCAACCTGATCGTTGCCGCTGTCATCCTGGTCTGCGCGCTGGGCTTCAACTCTGTGGGCGGTCTGACCTTCGCTGTGGGCGGTGTCTCCATCAACCTGTCCGGCCTGGCCATTGCCGCTATCGTGGGCATCCTGCTCAACGCCATCCTCCCCGGCAATGATTACGAGTTTGATGCTGCCAACGGTTCCGATGCTCCGAGCAGCGGCAACCTGCAGGTCTAAAAATAAATAGGAATAATTCTTAAAATTAGTCTTGACTAATCTAGGAATCGTTGCTATAATAGGCTCAGAAGCAAGGCCCCCTGTACCAGAGGAGAGGCCAAGATCATAATGAAAAACAATGGAGGATATTCTTATGAAAAAGTATGTTTGCACCGTCTGTGGTTATATCGCTGAAGGCTCTATCCCTGAGCAGTGCCCTGTCTGCAAGGCTCCTGCATCCGCATTTGTCGAAAAGACCGGCAACACCTATGTGACCGAGCATGTGGTCGGCATCGGCAAGGCTGAGGGTGTGCCTCAGGAGATCGTTGACGGTCTGCGCGCAAACTTTGAGGGTGAGTGCAGCGAGGTCGGCATGTACCTGGCCATGGCCCGTGTGGCAGAGCGCGAGGGCTATCCCGAGATCGCTGAGGCTTACAAGCGCTATGCCTACGAGGAGGCCGACCACGCATCCCGTTTCGCCGAGCTGCTGGGTGAAGTCGTGACCGACAGCACCAAGAAGAACCTGATGATGCGTGCTGAGGCTGAGTGCGGCGCATGCTCCGGCAAGATGGACCTGGCCAAGAAGGCAAAGGCCCTGAACCTGGATGCGATCCACGATACCGTCCATGAGATGGCAAAGGACGAGGCTCGTCATGGCCGCGGCTTCGAGGGCCTGCTGAAGCGCTACTTCAACGTGGAGCTGTAACGAAAAAAACTAAAAAATACAATTGTAAAACGCGAGTTTTGCTGTTGGTCATAGGATAATCTGTTCAAATCTGTTCTTAACTGTTTTTATCGGTTGAGAACAGATTTTTTTGTTTTGTGGGCAAATCGTGGGCAAAGACCTTTGATTTGACCAGTTTTGACCTCTTTTTCAAACCTTGCCCACAAAAAGCTTGAAAGTTGGCTTGTGGCCTAGAAAAATCAGGGGTGGGAAAATTCGCCATTGTGGGCAAATCGTTGACACCAAACATCGGCCATGATAGAATCAAGTCAGATGAATAGACTAAGTGAGCAAAGGAGTGATATCATGGGTACCATTAGAAAAAGAGGCGACAAGTGGTCGTATCGAGTTGACCTTGGTGCTGTCAATGGTAAGCGTATGCAAAAAGAGAAAGGCGGCTTTGCCACAAAGAAGGAAGCGGCTGCCGCAATGACTCTTGTAGAAAATGAACTGCTTAAAACGGGTGAATATATAGAAGCAGAACAAAAAATTACAATGCAACAACTATATGAGGAATTCATTGAAGAGGAGGCTCCGCTGACTCGAAAATATACAACCATTGTTCGCTACAAGTCACTTTATAGAAATCAAATAGAACCAGAATTTGCTTCAAACTATCTGTATCAAATTACAACTGAACGAATTCAAAAATTCATCAACTATAAAGTTAAAGAAGAGAAAAATAAAATGTCTGGTCATTCTGAACAAGGGCTAAGTGCGGCTTATGTTCGCAGTGTTTATAATTTCCTTCTTGTGTTATTTGCTCTTGCAAAGAAAAAGAAGTATATCAAAACCAACCCAATGGACGATGTGACTCCGCCAAAAGACTATCGTGCGTATGGCAAGGAGATAAGATATTATACTCAGCCGCAAATCGAATGGATGGATAAACGATTCCAATCAACAAATCTATACACGGCTTACCAACTTGGTTTATATCTCGGTGTTCGTGTTGGAGAGTGCTTTGCACTGCGATTCAGCGATATAGACTGGGACAATAAAACCATTCAAGTTGGGTGTCAGCTTCAATTCCAAGATAAAGTATGGAGCCTTGTCTATCCTAAAACACCAAACTCTTTGCGCAGTATAAAAATGAATCAAAAACTAATCGACTATCTGAAAGCCCTTCAAAATAAATACGCAGAGAATAAAGAGCTGTTTGGTGCTGGCTGGAAGGGAAGTAACAAGGTCATGGATCGTCGTCCAGAGTTTTATGGGAAGCCAGCTGTGTTAATTACCGTTGATGATTTTATCAATGTTAAACCAAACGGCGAAATGTATGTGACCAGCTCTGATAAAACTCTTGCTCGCATTTGTAAGAAAGAAGCTGGATTTGATTTTAAATTCCACTATCTCCGTCACACCCATGCTACCATTCTTGCAAGTAAGGGAGTCAATCCTCGATATGTTATGGAACGTTTAGGGCATGGCAAGATTGATGTTACTCTTAAATACTATACTCATATCACAGATGAGATGCACGAACAAGTTGCAGCTATTATGGATACGGTTATGGGAGAGCAAGAGCAGTACGATAAAACTAATGTTATCAAACAGGGCGAAAACTTGAAAGAGATGGCAATCGTGCCTGGTACAGAAGATGACGAGGTCGATGATCTGGAAGATGAAGAATAAGTAATTTTTCAATTGGCGTAGGGCGACCTGCGCCCTTTTTATTTGTCATGGCGTTCGCTATGTGATATAATGGAGTTAAAGAAAACCGAATGGAGGTCGCAACCATGGAGGAATTTCAAACCATCCCTACTAAGGAACTTCAAGAGCTCGTCGATCGTCTACTCAAAAAATCAGAGGCGGCACACGAGAAGTATAACAAGGCCACAGAAGAATACAATCAGCTCATGGATAGGTATTATGACTGTGGAGATATCATCGAAGAGTTCAAGAAGCGCAAAGGCTATGACAGCAAAACGAATGAATTCCCGGTATCTATGTGGCTTGATAAACATCGTAGCGACCCCGATACAACACAAGAAGAGAAGGACGCTATCGAGGACATCCGAATCATAAGGAGAATTAAATTGCGTGACGCTGATCAAGCTCGTGCTGTGGCCCGTGCAACTTGGGAGGCTTATCTGGACGCTGCAGAACTTGCAGATTACTTCCCCAACTACAATATCAATTCAAAGGCGTGGTAATATTATGAAACAAGATATCTATCTCCCTCTTAAAATGCTCAGAACTCTCACTACTCAATATCCTATCGTGTGGAAAGAGATGGAAGAATTCCATGATATGAATGGTACAGCAAGTTCTGTATCATGGCCTGAGTGGTGTTATGCTCCAATCGAAGCCGCACTGACTGTTGTATCGGATGGGCATGACCTTAGCCGTCTGTCGATGAATGAAGTGAGCGCTGTTGTGACATGTGCGCAGCTCGTTTCTGTTTTGGCACCGTGGAGGCTCAGTAAAGAAGTCTATGTTATCAACGAAGATATAAAAGACCTTCTCTTTGAACAAAAGGATGACATCGATATACCTGTCGACATTCTGATGCATCTCCCGTATCAGTGTTTTTATGTTGAGTTGCCCAATACTTATTTCGACAATGAAAAGATTCACGGTTTCTTCGTGTCTCTTGATTATAATGTTAAGCTGCATGAGCGTGATTTGAAGTTGACGTTCCTTTCTGAGAATGGGGATTCGTTCACTTATCCCATCGACCTTGATGCCGGAACCATTGAAAACAGTATCAAAAAGTTAAATGAACAGCTCGCTGAACACGCCAAAGGAAATAAAAAGCTGGAAAAGTATGCAGAGGCAGACCCCGCAAAAGATGAAGAGACGATCACGTTTATCAAACAAGTCATGCAGGTCGTCCTTTATATTTTGGCACAGAACGCAGAGATTGCTCCAGATGAAGAACAGGCAACTGTAACAAAGCGCGGCAAAGTAATCAAAGATAAATATTCTGAGATTCGTAAATGGGATGTTGGCGAAAGAATCGGCGCAGCCATCCGTCAACAGAAAACGAAGGCATCTGATAGCGACTCTGAACCCACTACTCACAACTCACCGCGCACTCACATGCGTCGTGGTCACTGGCATCATTTCTGGACAGGTCCCAAGAACGAGCCTGAGAATAGACTGTTGGTTTTAAGGTGGTTGTCGCCAATGGTGATTGCCGCTGATTTGGAAATAGAGGATGCTCCAGTTGTATTTCATAAGGTGGAACAATGAACAATCCCAAAATACTTGACCTTGCACTCGCATTTATATTTCATAGACACCCGGCGGCTAATAAGGCTCAAGCGATTCGTAATCTATCGGACGATGAGTTAGCAGCGCTTTTGTATGAAATAGTTGCACAACAAGATAATTGCCCTCGCACAATCAATGGTTGGAAGGAATGGCTGCAGGAGGAGATAAAATAAAATGCTAAAAAATGGGGTACTGGTCCAATTAAGGATCAATACCCCATTCGTTTTATATCAGCTCAATATCACTCGGCTCTACATAGCCCGACACATTCACTGAGATTGGGTACTTGCCGATGCGGCTCTCAAGATTTGTCACTCGATAACGTCCATTTACAAGTTTCCCATCAAAAATATACCATTCACCAGAGCGGCGCATACCGCAGTGTGTTTGGCTGTTTGAAAATAATATTCCGTCTAATTTAATTTTGTCTCCTGCACGAAATGTATTCTGGTTGTCTGCCATCAAAACGAACCCCATGTAACAGGCCCACAGATGCCATCTGTAGCCAGCCCGTGTCCTTTCTGATACTCAATCAGCTTCGCCTTGGTATTCGCGCCAAAAATGCCGTCAGCCTTAACACCAAGATGCCGTTGTAGTACAGTCACAGCATAAGAAGCGCCGTTCATAGCGTCTTTCGCACCCTGTCTGATAGTCGGCATAAGATTGGCTACGCTGATATATTTCGTGCCGGATTTACTGATCCAGCGGCTGCGTGTGGTGCGCACATCAACATGAACAAAGCCACTCGTAAGCACAGCACGGCTATAATATCCAATACCACCACTCTTGGCAAAGTAGGGCAGGGAAGATACATACAGTGCAATCCGAATCGGGTCAACGCCTTTGATCCAGATATCAGCGGCAGTTCCTTTACAATGCTGGCTACGAGGGCTTCCACCGATTGAGATGTTATAAGCAGGAGTACGATACCCAGAGTTGATGTGGACAGGAGCGCCAAAGTGAGCGCGAATCTGTTCCAACACTTCAATCAGCTGACTATCGACTAGAACTGTATCACTCTTATCGGAGCAGGCGAACTCATAGACGGAAAAATGAGCCGAAACCTTTTTGTTCTAGTCCTTCTTCATAGAGTATGTAATAACACCCATTTCATCACACCTTCAATTCTTTTTGAACTCGTCCTTGATTTTATCGTTCTGGATGTCCATCTCTTTGACAGCAGCCTCAATCATGGTCTCAATGGTCGGAGTGATCTTCACACCCAGACGCTCCAGAGCTTCCATAACGTATTTCTTCTTGTCAGCTTTTTCGATAGCGCCGGTTGCGCCCAGCTTCTCTGCGGCACGAACAGCAATCTGCACCAGCTTGTACACGCCGATCTTCTTCAGGTAAGGGATGCCATAGGCCATAAAGGCAGTGCCAGCGCCAGCAATAACCAGGCGGACGATAACAGAAACCAGCTCATTGATAATATCCATCATAATAAACCTCCAAAATAAAAAGCCCGGGACACGCAGTCTCGGGTTAGTTCGTAATATTCTTTGTGTTGTTCTGACCATCGATCAAATAGTTCTCAAGTGCAGCCTTGGCCTCCTTCATCGGCTCAATCGCGTTGCCATCGATGCCGTGACTGAGGAGTGCAAGCAGAGCCTTCATGGTGACATTGTTGCCTTGCTCGCTGTGACTGATACGCTGTTCTGATTCGAGAATTTTGCGGTCATGTACTTCCAGCGTGATACTGTTTTCTTTCTGGTGCTCTTCTAATGAGACCAGCTTGGACTGAAACAGGTCGAGCCTGTCTTTATCTGCACCTAGTTTTCTATTGATCTTCTCAATCTCTGCATCGTGGGCATTCAGTCGCTCGTTCTGCTTGTCATCCGGGGCTTTCGCATGATTGATTGCCTTGATGATAACAGCGATAGCGGCTGAAATAGCAGTGATGCCACCACAGATGCTCAGTAACATAGTCTACAGCTGCTGTATGGTAAAAGAATAGACGTGAGGTGCGGCATTCAAACTTCCTATCATGTCTTCTCACCACCATTCGTACCACTGTCTGTGTTTTTGGCTTTCAGTGTTTCATTGATCTCGGTCAGCTGTGTAACAATAGCGTTCAGTGCTGTCACGATTTCTTTGCCTGTCTCATCTAATAACAGCGGCTTTAAGATTTCCTGCGCCATAATTCCTCCTTTCAATTGACAAATTCCTATCAACGTGATATAGTGAGAGCAGTACAAACCCTCCATCGGGCTAGTACGACCTCATTTCTATGAGTTGTTGCATGAGTTAGAGTCTCTGTGATGTAGCCATCGTCACAGTGGCTCTTTCTCTTTATGTGCGTTTTCCGCCATCACATACAGTACGCCAGTGATAATGCGGGCGCTGTTCATGGAATAGAACGTAACGCAGCCAGTCATCAACAAAGATGCACAGTAGCGCAAGGAAAACCCATAACACTGTAAACGGCAGGCAAATTTGGCCCAACAGATTGAACGGCAGGGAAGAGTAGTCCCAGATATGCAGGCCAAGCATCAAATTCAGCGGGACACCCACCACAAGCTCCATAGCAGTCACAAAGAGTGCACCAATACCAGCCTGTTTCCAGAGCGGCATTTCCCAGGGAATATAGTTGTTCAGTCCACCGATCACAATAAAACAGATGCCACCGACAACGGCCATCGTCCAATGAGAGTGTCCGCGCCACAGAATCTCAATGCAATAATAAAGGCATCCTCCGATCAAAAAGAGGATGCCACATTTGATTAGTTCACGAAATTTATTACTCATTCGGCCACATCCTTATTTACGTTAAGATCCAGATATTCTGCCAGTACAGCATCATAACTGATTTCAATAGCGTCTACCTCTGCGCTGGTCGTACATGCCTTGATGCCAATCTCCAATTCCTGCTGATGAGAAACAAAGGGCTTCACATACATACCAATCGCAAGTGCTAGAGCGGCCAGATCGTCATAAGTCCACTCCACGCATTCATCACCGGTAGAATTCCATGTCAGTTTAAAAGGCTGCCCGGCGGCTGTAGAGATCTGATATAGGGCAAGATTGCTTGTAAGGAGAGCTTGCTTCTCGCTGGTGACACTGTAATACTTGCCATCAGACCATTGGATTGGATGCAGAGACAGGAAGGTAGAGAGAGCAATTTTTGACTGGGATATTTTACTTGTTTTGAGAGATTCAAGCTTCATATCCTCTGAAGGAACTGGTTCGTGCTGTTGTACTTCATAACAATCATCTAAATCAGCAATCATCCAGTAGTAATCACCAGACACCGCAGTCTCGTTATGTTTTGTCACGGCGGCAACAACAACACTATATACGTCACATTCTGCTTGTGTTTCAACTGGCTTCTTTACCTGATAGCCAATTGCAACATCTTCAATAGAGGGAAGAATAGGTGGTTCTTCGACTGGCTTGCTAAGGGTTTCGCTTGGTGCTCCTGTCTCCTCATTCTTTTCGATTTCTTTCATTTCATCCATATATATCACCTCTTACTTCCATCGTCCAATTGCAATATATTCCATCGTATTATTTTCACTCCGCAGAGTAACACCAGTGGTTGATTTACCACCAATTGCATAGTTTTCCCAGCTGCTACTTTTCCATTCACTCATACCAATGCGATAATCTGTGTTGGCAAAAGCTGCGCCAAAACTAGAAAATGAGTTATTGCCACATGAACCCTAACATATCTGGGTGCCGTCATCAAAACGAACGTAGTTCTAGCCAGAGGCGGAGACGCCATTTCCTAACCAGCTCCGCACGCCATCTTTCGAAGCAGTATGAATCTTCATATCGGAAGTATAGCCAGCAACATAAGCAAGCGTGTTGGCATCAAGGTCTGCGCCCGACCAACCAATTTTAATTGTATTATTTGCATTATTATAATCACGAACACCAGTGGTAGCGATGGTAGCGTTCCCGTCTATATTCGCTGTAATAGTAGAACGATTTATACTTACCCCCGGATAAGACGTTGTAGGAGAAACACTTTGATCGTTGTTTGTATATGTACTTGTTTGCAGTTGCCAGTTTGCATCCTAATCTGCATAAAGTCTATATTGACCACCACCACGAAGCCAGAAAACTGCAATAGAGCCATTCAACATCTGACTATATCCTGCTGGATTTGCATTTGATGTTGTCCAACTGTAAAAATTATCAAGACAAATAGAATTGGCTGATGTTGTTCCCCAACCATTAGCAGTGACTAACATGTCAAGATTTACAGTAAATCCACCGCTGTGGGTACTCCAAGATGGTTTTGAGGCTCCACCTAGTTGGACGTTGCATTTGATATGATGTAGTCCACTATATGGAATGTAGTTCATACTAACAACCGGATACCATGTGTTTTGGTCAAGATTTGTTAAACTTATCCACTGTGCTTTATCAAACAGTGTTTGAGAAGCAAAATTTGCAGTGCCATTTAGATTTGCTGTAATTGTAGCAGGTTGTCCTGCCGCTTTAATGACATCTAATGTACCATCGTCATAAGCAACCATACGAACATTGTAATCTTTGTAATTATCACCAATATCTTCTGTATGGAAATCAACATATTTACCGACTTCTATAACACCATCATCACCAACTGCAGGAATTACATTCTAATAGCCTGTACTTCTCGAACTGACATCGTAACCTTTCAACTTCATCGCATTCAGCGCATCGCCACCCGGCTCAGTAGAACCAGCGTAATTATGTGTATGTCCAACAGCAGCATATAACGTATCTGTCCTACTCTTGATCCAGTTCCATAAAGCAGCCAGTGGTCTACGGGTGTACTTCGTAGTCGCACTGCCATCGTCACTTGTAACTATAGCACCAACCATAACAGTGTTAGCATCTTCAACAGCGTCAGCACTCGTCTCCAGTGTATCTACCAATTCGCCCAAGTCATGCGTATGATCGGCAGGAGAGACACCCTCTGCGGCCAACTCTTCACTCGTCATTTTATCTGCTGTTGCCACATGGCCTGTATTATCAACACTGATGCGATATAGTCCAGCCTGTTTTGCTTCGTATTCCGGGTGAGTATAATTGTTTGCTCCAGCTTCAATGCCATCCAGCTTTGCTTTATCAGCCGAGCTCATCAAACCGTTGTTTTCAGTTGTGGCTGGCTTTGGATCGCTTAGACCAGCAAGTTTGTTTTTTTCTTCTGTTGTATAGTCGTTGCTGGACAGGCCGAATCCTTCGATTTTATCCACCTTTGTACCGAGCATAGCCTCGATCGTTTTCCAGAGGTGAACCGCACCCGCTCTGTCTAGCCAACTTTTCTTTTCATCGTTCATCGATATGTGATCGCCTCCTTATAAAAAAACGTTTTATTTGTAGTGCGTTGTTTATATCAGTCTGCGGAATTTGAATGTGAATGAGGAAGCAGTATTTGCGGCCATAGAGCCCTTGATTTGAAGTCTTAAACCAACCCCTGCGGAACGGTCAGAACGAGTTGTCCTAAGATAAAAACGTTGACTATTTGGAGCGTGTCCAGCCCAATGCAATGTTATTTCGCACACTTCTTCGCTGTTTGTCTCTTCAGCATACCACTGGACAACTCCACAAAATATGTCTCCCCAAATATTGCAATACGGGTTCGTGTCAGCACGAAACTGCATAATATAAGTTCCAGATGGTAGATCAGTTGAATGGATACCAGTATCTTGCCAATCTGTTGTGATCGTAAGTGCTGAAGTCTTGATCGTCACCACATCTGAAATCACTTCACTTGCTATCTTACTCTTAATCCAGCTCCACAATGCATTTAGTGGCTTGCGGTGATACCCGGCGGCACTCGTGTTCATCACAACTTCGTCAGAATCTGTGGGGGGGGGGGTAAGAACCGTATTGAGGTTGGACGGAATGAACTCACTATCGACACTAATATTCATATTTCCTAAAGCCATAATTCATACCTCCTTTAAGCTGTAGCAATTTTCTTCCAGTCGCCCCATGAAGTTGTGCCTTGACGATAGTAAATGTTACCATTGCTAAAAGCGAATTCAAAGGAACCACCGCCTGTGTCATCGTACCAAGAAGATAAACCAATCAAAAACGCACATGAATGACCACTTGACAGCCCAATTTTGTCACTAAGCTTCAAACCACGAAAAATCAACCGACCGTTATAGTCGTTTCTATCAACGCCATAATAATCAGACGGAGAAGTATTATCATTTCGATTATCTCCTTCAGGGTAAAGGTCATTATGTATGTGAGTGGCAGGGTTAAATTCAGATGGTTTATTCTGCACTTCACTCCATTCAGGGAGTGTTTTGTTTCCGCTATTCATTTCTCCTAGCGCCATATAATCCTCCTTATAAAACGAATATTTTAGCAGCGAAAATTGCCACAATTATGCGGTGCGATACCACATATAAGCGACCAAGTATGGCGGCATGGAAGATGCTGAACTGGTGTTTGAAATCAAATTATATCCAGCAGAATTGCGAGTGTCTGTTGTGTAAGCAGTGCCAACACCTGTATTTGAAACCATCGCATTAGAATCGCCTGTATTTGCACCTTCGACAGTGTCTGCGATACTAGTTCCAGAATATTTTAATCCACGTAAAACTTCATTATCTCTACCAATAAATCCACCATAAAACAAGTTGTATCGCAAACCCCAATTATGTTCATGTGTCGCTTCGCCACCAGTCGCTCCAGCCGTATAGCTATCTCCAGCTGCTAAAATAAATCTGTCCTTGATTCTTTCCTATGTTCCACCAAATAATATACTTGGTTCAGTAGAATTAAAACTCATATAAATCGAGCCAATAGGGTAGGCTTCTACCCCCCCCCCTGCGATATTTAAGTTCCCGATTGCCATACTTCGTAGTCCTCCTTTTACAATGTGATTATGCGATGCGGAGCCAGGTGTAGACGGCGTAATAAGGCGGCATATTATTATGAGGTTGATCGCCGCCAATATACGATGTGTATTCAACAGAGTCTGTTTCATTTGAGCGTTCGGCACTTCTCATCGTGAAATAATCATCAGTTGACCCGGATTGATATCCTGATTTTATAGCAATACCATTAGCAGACAATCTATGTTTTGGCATCTCATCAATTGTCAACGTATGTGTCGCCTCGCCGCCTGTACTCTTTACAGGATACGTACTGCTTGCAGCAATCAACATACGATCCTTAATTTTCTGCCACTCTCCACCAAACAACTCAGCGGGGCTTGTCGGTTCTACACTTTGATAAATACTTCCAACAGGGTGGTCGAGCAGTTTCTGTTCTTCTTTGGCTACCTTAATTGCCGCTGCTATCTTATTATCCACCTGTGCCTTGGTATATCCCTCAACAACAGTACCGCTACCGCTATCTGTTTGTCCGCCGCCCTGTACGATATAATACTGAGCTGCAATCGCAGTTGTTGGAACCGATACAGCTCTCAGACGTACATATCCATCAAAGGTTTCCGGGTTTGCAAATTGAGCATAAGAGGCCACCTTTGCACTTGCCGGTGTCACGCTGATAGAAATAACATCCTTTGAGGTGATCCCGTCGATGTCGAGGTCCATATACTTTGAATATCGGTCCACCGTGTCATCAGTAAGCTAACTTGTAGTCGGAATAGTCAGTGTGTGGATATTGATCGTATTTGCCTTTACCTTCAGCTTCTCGTCGATCTCGTTCTGCTGGTAGTACCGCTCATCATGGGTATGACCATCATCGCTTTTCTTTGAGAGCTTTACATTGATTTCGTCTTCTGTATAATAGCGGTCATCGTGGTTATGTTCTGCATTTGCTTTCCCCGCCAGAGCATCGCCAACAGCTTTAGCATCAGCGGCGAAATTCTCTTTTGTCAGAGTCTTGTCCACCGCAACAGAATCCAGCTTCAACTTGTCCAGCTCAGTGCGCACATTGGTCAGCCCAGTATCAGCCGATTTTGCAATACTCAGCGCCTCAGAGATCCTTGTGTCGGTCACCTTTGCATCAGCAGCACGTCCAGATACAGTCAGTGTCGCATCCACCACAACCTGCGGCGTAGGCAGGGGATTGCCGCTATCATCAACCATGCCGCCAGTGATCGCATCAATCTCTTCATTCGTCAATGCAGCCAGCAGTTCATCCGGGTGCGGGGTATCAATCGTGATGTCGCCCGTCTCACCAGTTGTCACCGTTGTCACACCACCGCCAGCGATTTTAATTTTATCCTGTGCCGTACCATTCAGGATTAGATTGATATTAACTTCGCCATTGACTGCGTTTTTGTCGGCTTCTAGTGTGAATTTTGATGGGTTCAAAAGAATCCAGTCATCGCCACTATAAACATACAAGCTGTCTGGACGCAGGTAGTAAATCTTATTAGACAAAGGAGCCAGCGGAAGCGAGCTTACGATCTCCAAGTCTTTGCTGATTTGAATTCGTCTTGTGCCGATATCTCGATAAGTGCTTCCAGTATCAGTACATACGATCAGTTGGCCGTCAATCACAGGAGCTTGATCCAGCTGAGACTGTGCGACCTCGCGTAATGATAAATTTGCCATACTCAACTCCTTTGCTTAATAAGATTCACCACACAGCGTCATTGCCATGTGGTGAAACAAATCAATTAGCCATCAAGGGATTTCCATGTAATAGCGCCTTCCAGCACCTGCACACGACCATCCATGGTGGTATTCAGACCATCTGCATAAGTCTTTGCACCAGCCAGAGCGTTATCAGCCTTAGTGGTCGCATCATCGGCGGCGGTAGAAATTGCCTCAGCCTTCGCAGCAGCCAGCTCATCCTGAGTGGGCTTTGCATTCCAAGCGGCGCGCTCGTCAGCAGTGATATGCTTTACAGCATCCTTGATATGCTCGTCCAGCTTGTCATTAACAACCTTAACCTTCGCGTCTGCTTCAGCCTTGGTGTAAGCGTCCGGCACTGCAACATACAAACCATCTTCCTCAACGGTGATGCTGTTATTGCCTTTGGTAGACACACGAATATTGACAGAGATCTTATTGTCATCAGAGACAGTGACCTCAGCAGTAGGAGTGACCACACCAACATAGATATCGATCAGAGCGCCAACAGGGATCTTCACGACCTCGCCAGTGGTGATAGTCAGCTCGATCTCGTGGGTCTCTGTGTTGTAAGTACCAGTCTTCACAACCAGATCCTTGCCCAGATTGATCACCAGCTCATCGCCGCCAAACACAGGCAGCTTGATGGTACGGGTCTCAGCATCATATGTGGGATCATGGGCCAGGCCGCTCATCACAGTGGGAACAGGAGCACCGTTCTTTGCCACACTCAGAGTGCCGGTAGCAGGGGAGTAGGTGACATCCGTAACGAACAGACCTTCCTTGCCCTCGGTTGCGGCGATCTTTGCATTCACATAGTCAGCCACAGCCTTGGTGGTGGGCAGATTGTCATCGCTTGCATCCGCATTGGGAATCTCAGTCACAACGGGGCGATTCAGCTGTACAAACTCAGTACCATTCCAAATGTGGAAGGTGTAGTCAGTCATACGGATATACAGCAGACCCTGAATCTGACCGCTTGCAGGCAGAGCGCTCACCAGCTTGCAACTCTTGGTGTACTCATCTGTACCCTTGAAAATCTGGCGTGTGTCTGTAATAAAATACAATGTGTTGGCATCTTTGGTAGTCAGCTTATCATAATTCGCTTTTGTACCGTAGCCAAAATTTACATTAGCCATCTTTGCCTCACTTTCTTAAAATTCTTGCCAAACAAAATTTGTCGGCTCAACGTAAAAAGGCTCAATAGAAAAAAGCCCCGTGGCTTCGCTTTGTTGAACGATCCACGGAGCATATTTACCATTTTCGTCTTTCACCATAACGGTTTGACCTGCGTAAGTGTCTTCCGTCTCATTTAATTGCTCGTTTGCTTCAGTAACGCTGGAGAAACAACGATTGCGAGGACGAATCTTTTGAACGGATAGGTCATCACGCACATACATGAACTCCGAGGAATCCTTTGTGATGATCATATCCCTGCCATCCAACATTCCCAGTGCAATCGCAGCTTCTACATCTTCGGCGTTACCATATCCAAGCTTGGAATATTTAGCCTGTGCCATCTTTGCCTCCTTATAAAAGAAGCGGATGGCTTAGAACGGAACCACCCGCAAACTACCGTCTTCAGTTTCGACGCTCTCCTGAGTAATCTTGACTGCACTACCGATGGGCTTACCGTTGGCCAGCAGCTGCAGGGTATGGTCATCATTGTAGCTCAGGTCATCAGCCTTACCATCCAGAATAGCGTTGTTACGATCACTCAGTGCCTTGATCTGTGCATTCAGAGCGATAATACGCTGGTCAAGTGCGCCCAGAGCCTCATCAGGAACAATGTCACTCCAATTCTGAATGGGAACAACAGTGATCACGCCAGGACCAACTTTGCGCACATGCTGAACAGTCGTGCCATCTGGGTCCATTGTCACATCAACGAATGTCAACTGGATCTGGATATCGCCCGGCTCATTGGTCAGGTTGGTGTCGATAGGCAGCTTATACTCCAGCTTGTTCTTATAAAGCTCTTCTGATTTTTCCAGAATTTCTGTCTTATATCGCTTGCTGATGGGCAGAACGTACTCAAGCATCACGGTGAATTCACTCATGTCAACATCCTTGTATGTAGTGTCAGCCAGAAAGTGAAGAGTATCCACCTGCTTGCTGCGCTCCATAATGCGTTCCCGCTTGCTTACGGTTAGTGTATTATCCTCATTGATCAAAAAGGTATACATATCACACCTCCTTCCTGATGATATACAGATACTCGTCCTTTGAGATTTTGTGTCCGGCAAACAGATTGTCCAGGAGCTTGTCCTGAATCATTCCGCCGTTGTACAGCCGATGCATACTCTCAACGAACTCGCTATACTTCCTCTCGTCACTCATAGCAGCCCTCCTTGAATCAAACTCAAAGTGTAAGCATCAATAATAGCCTCGGGCGTTTTACCACCCAAGGCTTTCAGCTGCTCATATTCATACAGGTCAATTTCCTGCAGTTCCACGGTGTCATACTCGGGACATGGGATGAGATAATACCCGTCCACATGCCAGATATGATTACCATCACTGCTGATAATTCCCTGTGCATCATCCTCCACGCAGTTCACCATAATGTCGTGCTTGGGCTGATACTTTACAAAGCGCAGGTGGTCAAGAGCATCGATCACCCGGCCATTTTTCAATACCTTGTAGTACACTCTCAACACCTCCTTAAACGCTGAACATCAAGCGGATACCCTGTTCGTTATTTGCAGGGGTAAATCCGTAATATTCGCCAGTCACAGTCACAGACCAGAAATAGCTGCCATACTGAGCATTCGGGCTTCGCGTCCAATATGCAGCGGGATTGCCATTCTCGTCATTGCAGATGCGGCTGGTATTATCAGTCATAAAGCTGATCGCCGTACCTTCGTAAATATAAGGCTCGACATTCTGAGAGGGGAACAGTTCGGCCACAGAAGGCAGATAGAAATAACTATCCGCAGTTACAACTTCGCTGCTCTTATCGCCAATGGTACTACCTACCTTGACCTGCTTGATGATCTGTTGCCAACCAATCGGAAGAGCATTCAGAATACGACCGTCAAGGAATGTACGGATATTCGCATCTGCCCAGCCGCCAGTGTTGGTGGAGCCAGTATTCAGAGCCATCTTTTGACCAAGCAGTCCAGCTTGAATAAAGGTGATAGAACAACGCTTGTTGGAATTGTCACTCAGGTAATACCGTTTAAAGCCACAAGCCTCGAAGGTGAAGTCCTCATGTGTCCATGCGGCCAACTTCCGGCAGGCAGCGTCACCCAGGTCGGTATACCAGAGCTTGCCCCAGTAGATTGTACCCTTTGCGTAACGCTCGTAAGCGCCGTCGTCTGCCTTAGCACAACCAAATACCAGAGTGGCATTTGTCTGTGTAGTGCGAGTACGGTTCAGCTGAATATAGCCAATCTCAGCAGCAGTGGTATTCGCCGCATAAACATGGATGCCGTTTTCGCCCTTAGTATGGCGCAGAACGATCATATCACGAGAACCAAGATGTGCGCCTGCGGTGGATTCAGTACCCCAGGCAACCTTAGAGCCATTGTTGACCCAGAAGCGGAAACCATTCATGCCGTTGGTCTGGAAGCACTGAGCAATCACAGAGTTTGCGGCAGAATCTTCGTCGATTCGATAGTCCAGTGCCATAACCCAGCTGCGGTCCTCAGACAACAGAGATACGCCGGTATCGACATAATTCTTGCCAGTAAAGATCTTCGGTTCGTTGAACAGAACTTTCTCTTCTACGTCGCTAAAGGTGAAGTCATTGCCCATCTTGATAGTGATAGCGTCTTTGTCAGAAACAACACTCTGCTCCAGATTCACCTTGGTCATGGCATAAATCTCAACAGGGCGTAGGTCACTCAGCTGCTTATCTCTGAAGTAGCCGCTGACGTATTCGCATATATCGTAAACAGCATTGATATCCTTATCGCCATTAACATAGCCACCCTTGTCCCAGCCACTGAACAGATAATACTTATAAGCAGTCTCTTCGCTGGTATAGGTCGGAGTGTCGCCATCATACAGAACCATAGAGCCATACGGAGCAGTTGTCTGCTGTAAAACAGCGCCGCGATTCATATAGCGTACACGATACTGACGCACAGATTCATCGTACACAGCAGTGACAGTCTGATTCTCAAAGACAGGAGTAAACTCGGTGTCCCAGCCACTGAATGTAAATACCGTACTGATGGTACTCGGGAAAGTAGGTGTCGGGATAGGATTGTCAGAGCGGGTCACAGGGTCAACTGCACGCTCGCCCTTGTCGATATACTGGATATCCAGAACAGTGCCATCCTTATTCACGAACTTCCAAGCGTACTGGTTGATCATGGTGTTGTAAGTGATCTCCAAGTCAGGCCAGCGCTCTGTGTACAGCAGCTTCTCACGCTCACGGATGATAGGCACATGCACTTTGCCTTCCACAACGGAATGGTCAGTGTTGTAGCCATTTTCATCCAGACCGCTCATTGCGTACAGGCGATTCAGCAGGGAAGTATCAGCCAGTTCCCAATCAATACCGGTGATACGCACACGGTTCAGGTTGGTGCACTTGCCCAGCATATCTTTCAGATCGATGGTTGCACACTTCTCAACGGTCAGCGTAGTGATATTGGTGTAATCCTCAATCGTCAGGTCAGTCAGATAGTTTAGGTTCTTTGCGGTCAAGCTGGCAATTGCAGGCAGGTGGGCGATTTTGATCTTGCCGCCGCTTGCAAAAGAGACACCGGTAATACCAGAGCCGTCAGCATAGAACTCGGTCAGGCTGGTGCATCCGGTCAGACCGATAGATTTCTTCAGGTTCGGCACGTTCTGCAGGTTCAAATGTTCCAGCAGAGTGTTATTACCAACAGCGAAGTCAGTCATGTTCGTATTCTTATAGCCGCTCACACCGGAACCAACTTTCAGCTCGGTCAGCTTAACACCGTGGCTGAAGTCAACATAGCCGGGGTAGAAGCCAGAAATATCACCAATGCTCTGAATGATAGAAGCGTTATAAATATAAACTTCAGTATCATTCATTGCGGTGATGGGGCATTCAATCGTGTAGGTCTGTCCGCGCTTGCCACGCACCTTCACAGGGTTAGAGCCGTACAGAACAGAGACATAGGTATCAGCGTATGGTGTGATATGGAAAGTGCCGTCCGGTTTCACGCCAGTCCAGTTTGTAGGAGTATAACCACGAATGGTCATGTCATCACTGGTTGCAGCAGAACCGGAATACTTAGATGCCATGTATTTTTCCTGATAACGCTGGAACTGCCGACGCTGATGACGCTTGTTGCCATGCATCATGGGCAGATAGCTGGTGGTATTGATGGTGGGATCTTCGTAGGTGCGGAAGTATTTACGCCGCATATCCATGATCCAAAGCTTTTCGGGCTTCACATCCTGATATTCCTCGAACTTTTTCAAAATACGAGTCGCACTCCATGCCAGCGCATTCTCACGGTTGCGGAACATCGCTGCCATCTCATCAGGGAACAGGTCACGCAGCTTGCACCACAGTTTAGAGTCAGCAGCGTTGAACACATTCTTTGTGCCGATAGTATCAGTGTCCTCGTAGCCATAAGTTAGAGTCAGACCGCCCTCGTTATCATTGCCCATGGCGGTATCGTTATCGTAGTCAAAGCAGAAGTCCCAGTGAACCAGATCGCTGGTGTGCGGGAATACGTTCTTTGCACGGTTATCAACCATGGTGTGACGCTCAGTAAACAGATAATGGAAAATAGCAGAATCCAGATCGAAGTGATCCTTGAAATGTGCCTTGAATTCCTCATCATCCGCATTCACCACCCAGTTCTGAGCTGTGATCCACGCCTGTTTGCCAGCCTCGATTTCTTCCTCAGTGCAGGCAGGGTTGCTGTAACGGAACTCAAAGGAGTGGTCGCCATCCCAAGTTTCCTGTGAAAAATCGCCGCTCAGGAAGCGAGTCTGCTCATCGGCGTTGTTGTCGATCTCAACGATAAATTCCTTGTGGTTCTCAGGGTCCATACCCATCGTATCTTTGTTCTTTTTGGAGTTGCCAATGTCGCCGCAGGCATAGAAGTGCCACTGACCATCGTTAAATACGGTCGCATTGGTGGTATCGGTCTCCTGAATAAACACGACACAGGGATAGAACGCCATGGTATCACGCACTTTTGGATTATCCTTTTTGGCCTGACGCACATAGGGGTTAAATTCATTGAAATCATCTGCCAGCAGGGCGTTATTTGCATTCTCAGAGGAAGCAACATTGACTTTGATGTTAAAATACTTCTCAGGAACGCTGTTTTCGGTCAGTGCATAGGTGTCGCCGGTAGTGTCGTCACCAAACGTAAAGCCGCCTTTGCAGTTGATGTCAATATTTCGGGCAGATGCGCCATAGTGGTCGGAGCTGGTGCCTTGGCCCTTGTGTGAGCCGGTAGCAGTCCAGTTATCCTCCTTAGCACGACCATTCTTATAGATTTGCTGGATCGTAGTGTTGGCGACCTCGTTCTTCTTGCCTGTGGTGAAAGTAGGTGCGGAGATCTTGATAATACGCAGATCTGGGCACTTTTCTGCCAGCAAGTCAGGGGTCAGTTCGCCGCTTGCGTCCGTAATGTCGTTGCGCATATAGCGAGAGACCATCTCTTCGGCGTTCTTCGCATCAGCAATAAAGTTGTCCAGAATCTCATCATCCGTCAGGTTCATACCGTAGCTCTTCATGCGGTACACGATAACGTCACAATCGTCAGAGCCAATGGTAATACCAACGGGAGCAGCCTGAGTAAAGCTGTCGCTGGTATCATACAGTTCAACACGGCAGGGGATACCGTCACACCACAGAACCATCTCGCGGAACTGCTTGTCCGGCAGAATATTGAACTCAAACTCAAGGAAATCGTCCTCACAGATGGGCAAATCAATACTGTTCTGATGACTGGTCAGCGTAACTTTCTGAGCCTGAATGTTCAGACCAACACCGCCATTCAAACAAGTCACGGCAGTAGCGTCATAGTTGCGGACGTTCGTAATCTTAAACACCAGCTTGAAATTCTTGCCGCTCTTCTTTGCATCGTCTGCGAAAAGCTTGTAGCTGATGGTAGCAGTTGTACCAGCCTTAACACAGAAATAAGTGTCGCCATCTTCGTCGATCTGGTAGCCACCGTTCACCCAGTCAAAGTTGTCGCTGACAGTCATCTTATTGCTGCCGGAACTCCACAAACGATTCACGTCTGCGTTGCTGCGGCCAGCGGGATTAAAGTCCAGCATCAGGCCGGTCTTAACGGGCTCAATGGTAATGCCCAGGTCTTCGATCTTTGCGGTGATGCTCTTGATAGTAGCACCGCAAGTAATGGTCAGAGTGTGGGTGCCAATATCAGAAGATTTAAAGCTCCAAGTCTGAGCAGTACGACCAACAGTCAGTGTAGAAGTCTTAATGCCGTCAACTTCCAGCGTAATGCTTGCAGTAGAAGAGGCCGGGTTATAGACAGTGTAAACAATGCCGGTGGTGCTGTACTGTTTTGCGGTGAACTCCTTTGTGGCGCAGCTGATGATCGGCGTGTTGTTGCCTTCCTCTGCCCACATGATATCTTTGTAAATGGTGTTGCTGGTCACAGCTTTGCCATTGATATTTGCAGTCATGGTCACTTCCAGCAGGTGAGCACCGTGTTTCTGTGCCGGAATTGCATAGGTCATCTGTCTGCCGGTAACCGCAGTTGTAACACTACCAAGCTTTTTGCCATCCAGAGTAAAGGAAACGTCCTTATTGATATTTCCGTATGGAGTAAAGCGGAAAGTAACTTCACCACTATAAACCAGAGAATCATCGAAGATACTCTCCAGATAAAACTCGACAATGTTGATATTCCAAGTCTTTGAACCCATGCTGCCAACGGAATCAGTGACCTGTAATTTGATCTTGTTGTCGCCATTGTGCAAATACTGGGTGATATCAAAGCTGTTCTTGCCCTGGTAGACAGTCGAAGTGGCGACCTTTGTATTTCCAACGTACCACACGCCAGTAGCATCGCCCGTGTCTTCGCCAGAGTTATCCACAGAAGTAAAGTTGAACTCGACAGTTGCGGTGTCGCCCTTAACAACAGCGATAGAAGACTCTCCAATACGTTCAATAGTGATCGTAGAAGTGCTGCCACCGCCACCGCCGCCACCTTCAATAATGACAGTGGTCTTGACCGTACCATTCTCTAACAGGTTCAGTTTGGAATCTTCATAAGTGATATCATACTCGCGACCAGAATTCTCATCTGGCTTAAAGTCTTTCAAGGTTTCTTGAATCTTGGCGATATCCGCATTGGCCAGATCAACAGAAGTCTGAATACCGCCAACCGTATTTTTCAGGCCGCTCACATCACTGGATAGCACGTCAACGGTCGTCTTGTCTGCTTTCTTATCAAGCAGTGCATCAGTAGCTTCCTTATTATAATAGGAGGACTTCAGTGTCTCCGGCAGGTCGCCAACACTGTCCTTCAATTCCTGCACGGCGGCATCATTTGCGGTCTTGTATTCAGTCAGCTCAGTCTGGACAGGGGTCACAGCAGTGCTGATCTTATTGTCCACAATGCCGTTATACATGCTTACCCACTCAGCAGAAGGGTCAGTGTTTAACTTGATCTTTGTGATCTCTTCAGCACCATTCAGGAACGTCAGGGTGCGAGTATCGTTGTCATACTGCACATTGAAATTTGCCAGACCATCAACGGCAGCAATCTCACCACGCAGCATCGTAACAAAGCCATCAACCTCGTCCTTCTTATAGAACTGCGCCAGCTTTTCATCCACACTAGCAACAGCATTCTTTGCGTCCTGTGCGCTCTTCTCAGCAGCGGATGCGGCAACCTGTGCTTCGCCAACCTTCTGACTCATTGTTGCCAGGAACTGGGTATACCAGTCATTGCCACTCGGATCGACCATTTGCTTGCCGGTCAGCGATTTCAGCACATTCAGTCGGCCATTTGGGCGGGTGCGCCACAGGTAGCTCTTGGTTGTGCTTGTATTCGGGACATTCACAGCACCGGATGCCATGATCTCAAACTGCAGCTCGCCATCTTTTGCAGTAGCATCATTTGCTACCAGCTAGTAGAAGCGGATCTTGGTATTGCTGTAGCTCACGTTGATAGGGGAAGCGTAATTCTCTTCTCTGTCTGCGTTCAGGTAGTGGATCTGAATCGTCATCTGAAGCAGGTCAATACCGTCGTAGTAACGCGGCATTTCAAACGGAATAACTTGCGAGTTGGATTCCTGTGTGATATTGATCTGATTTGCATCCAGCTGAATGTCTTTGTTTTTGTCGATGTAAGACCACTGGTCATCAGAGTAATCAGCAAACCAGGTGTAATTGCCACTACGCTCAAATGTTTCTTCTCCGTTATCATCATATACTGCAATTTGGTCTTCGTCATTTAATTCCAGAGTTGCGACATCTATATCATCAACAGAAACATTTGCGGGACTTGCGGCTTTTTTCGCAGCCAACCGCTTAGATTCTCCAAAAGATAGTGCCATTTGCTCACTCCTCTCTTATTGTTCATCTGCCGTAGTGGCAGTTAATTCGGGAAAATATTTATCAAACAAATTGTCCTGATAGAACGTATATTTGTTGTTTACGATATAAGTGTAATAAGGGTAATAGCGGCTCATAGAAAGCGACATTGTGCCTTCACCCAGATTCATAGAAATGCTTTTGATGATCCAATCCACGGGGGTCTTACCGCCCAGATATTTGGCAGCATATTGGATCTTTTCATTCACGTCGAGCCACGGAACCAGTCGCGTGGTCACACTCAGGCCGTCAGTCAAACGGGCACGCTTCCACAGCTCGTATTGGCAAACTTCCATAGCCGCGTCATCCGTGGTGTAATTCTCGTAATCTCCACCTGATAAAATCTCAGTTCTACGACCGATCTTTTCAATGGACAATCGTGCATTGTACAGGTCATCAATATTATTCGGGTCATTCACACAGATAAAAGCCATATTGTCGCAGTTATCTTCTGCCTTTTGAGCTTCGATCTCTTTGGTGGCCGGGATTTCGTCCACCAATTTTGCCATAGCGTGGCTCTGCTGTTGACCCAAGAAGTAGATGCGGCCAGTATTCGGATTCCACTGGAGAACATAATACTTTGTAGCCTTAATACATCCTGGGTCTTGAATGATATCTGAACCATTGGCATCAGTCAAAGAACGATACAGCGTGCTGGTCTTTGTCTCAGAGCCAACTTGCTCATTGCCGTCTTTATCCTTGTACTTCCATGTAAATGTCAACACAACTGTCATAGCGCCACTTGTTACGTTGCCATTTTTGTCCGTCTTGGCAGCTTCAACATTTGCAGGAGCCACAAAAGATACTTTCGTTTCACTTTTCCATGTTGATTCGGTTGCGTTCAATACAAGGTTGATTGTTTTATTTGTTCCAGACCATCCTTTTACAGTGGCTGCTCCATCTGCCTCAATCGTCGCACCAAACACTTCAACGCAATTTCGGACAGCAGCATAATCCACCGTGGCCGATTCGCCATCGTTTGTCACAAGCTTCTCGAATACTTCTGGATCAAGTACAGGCGGGTCGTCAAATCCACTGGGAATCTCACGGCACACAAACACATCATCGTCAAAATACATCTCAAACGGATAATACAGGTCACGCAATTCTGAGAGAATATCCCAAACAGTCGAGCCAGTATCGTAATCCAAGTCATGTGGAACTGTGCGGCTCCAATAGTCGATGGAATATTTCTTAAACTCCGTCTCATCTCTCAGCACCGCCCAGATGGCATCACCGATACGAGTGCCTTTCTCAATGCGATGTGTACCACCAACCAGCTGTCCACCCAGATCTCCATTGATACGAGAAACCAAGTCAACACAGCTTGCCTGCACAGTATTTTCTGTTGCGCTATATGTAAAGCCATTGGATGTAAATGTATAGCACCCCTCGTTGTACCAATAGATTTTCACACCATTAACATAAGAACTGTCAGCTGAATTGGAATAGCTAAGGAACAGGTCGTTATACAGCTCATTCAGTGCGGTCTTTGTGTCAATCACTTCTGCCTGAATGTCGTGCATGGAATGTCCTGCAAATACACTGGTTTTTCCGTAGGTCTCCCTTAGTTCGTCCTCGCTCTAACCGGCAATAGCAGAAACATCCACCTTACCAAGCGTGACTCCGTTCAGAACCATACCTTCAACAGCAGCAATCATCCCATGGACATGCATTTTGTTACCATACACGAAACTATCGATGCCTGATTTGTCTACATCAAGGATATTGGCAGGGGAGAGACCGCCGCTCATTGACTTCGCTTTTGTTGCCACAGCATCCAGATAAGCCAAGATATCATCCTTCACAAGCGGCACAAGTCCGTCTTTGGTCTGCAGCATTGGTGTAAATGCGATATAAGGGCCATTTTGACAAATTGAGTCATCACTTCCCAAAACTGTAGAGTAATCACCAAGTTTGGTGTACCATTCCTCTGCTTCAGCTGGGTCATCCGGTGGCGTGCCGTCATTGATCTGGTCAAAGAACGTATGATACTTTGAGATATTGGCTCGTGTCCACACCAGCACATCTCGATTCAGATTGTCGATATTGCCGTATTTTGCATAGCCTCTATTTGTGATGTCCTGAATCAAATCATCATAATTCGTCGCAGCGAGCTGATAATCCGCATTTTCCCTGATCATCTCGTCAATACTCTTTGAAGCACTGATTTTCGACATTCCTCTTCCTGACAGACCAATGAATACACGCACATTTTTACTGATCCAATCCTCTTCCGTCAGGCTAGAAATGCCGCTCTTCTTACCCAGATACAGGGTCACATTAAAGGTTCGCCGCACGTCAGATTCTGAGTCGATAGAAACAGAACCATCGATCACAAGACCTTCCAAACTATCAATTGTAATAAAATCTTTGTTCAGCATATCAATGCGGCAGTAAATATTAGATGAATGATTGTTCAATAGCGCCAGGTCTGCGTCAGTCGGAAGATATGTCATACGCTGCCTCCTGGCTGATAATCACTCAGCCCATTGTTATACATGTCGCTCTCACTCTCTGCGTCACCGAGCTCCACAAAGTCGAACTCCAATACGCCCTTGTCGTAGTGATCAGAGCAGGAGATAGACACATTGCCATTGACACCCATTAGCCATCTGCGGCCATCAAACATCTTCAACAGCTTTGCACTGCCGTTGGTCAGCCACTCGCTCAGTTCATCACGGAATGCATTGCCGCCATTGATATCAAAGTCTTTCATTGTGTTATCAAAACGGATGCCAACACCAGAGAAGTGACCGCTATAATAATTGGCTTCACTGCCAGCAAATAGATACGGGTACTTGCTTCCCATTGTCTCGACAACTGTAGCAGAACGTACCTTCTCAACACTGTCCACTTTCGGTTCAAGGAAGATATGGTAGGTCTTATTGCCGTCAGTGATCACTGCACCGTCAAAGTCGCTCACAACGCTGGCCTTCGCATAGCCAAGCTCAATGCCATTTGCAACGGGAGCTACGGCGTACTCATAGTCGGTCTTGCGGCCAATGGCGTACAGGTCGGTGTAATCAATCATCACATAACCATCGTCAGCGCTGTACATATAAAAATCATTGAAGTCTTTTGGCTCCAAATCCTGATTCTTTGTTGCCGATACCTCAACACGATAGTATTTCATGTTGTTCAAGAAGGTCTCAGAGAACCACTCCTTGTATTCGCTGGAACTTCTGAATTCGTCGGTCGATGTAAAATCACTTGATGCCTTGATGAACTTGCGGTCAGCGGTATATGCAATCAAACAGAACGCTTTGTCCTCAGATTTGAACTGGAAAGAAAGAACTCGATTCTTGTCGATATAATCCGAGGTCACTGCCTTATAGTTGCCCATCGGTTGACCAGTCGTTTTATTGATGTGGAGGTTTGACCAGCCCATCTTCATAATGACATGGTTCAGATCAATCTCTTCCTGATAAAGCGAAGTCCAGATTGCTGCGCCTTTCTTGCGCCGCTTGATTCGCAGGGCATTTGCACCACTGCTTCTTGTTAGGAAATACTGTGCGTGCATACTGATATTAGCCATACGATAATTATTCTGCACGGTGAATTCTACGTCATCCACATACTCTGGATAGTCAGTTCGGAACGCCTGTAAGCCAGTGTCCAGCTGATAGCCGCCAACAGATTCTGCCGTCGCTCTCAGATAGTACAGGGTATGGTTATCCAGTCCATCGATCTGAAACCCCTTCAATGAGTCGCGATAATAGTAGCTCACTGACTTTTTCAGCAGCTCGCGGTTCGCATCATAGAGCCAAAATTCATAACGATTGACTGATTCACCCTCCGATACCTTATACTTGTAAGAGAACTCAAAGGAATAAGAAGGGTAGGGGATAGTAGTCACGCCAGAGGAACTCAGGTCGTTCAGTTTGATTGTTGGTTCCTCGTGACAATAAAACAACAGTTTGTCAGAGTATTCTGAAAACAGATTCGTGCCTTTCAGTCGGCAGCGAATGATCATATAATATGGATCTTTGCGATTTTCAAAAGTGCCTGCCGGAATCGTAAAATATCGTGCCAGACCAGTGCCACCGGCAGGGAATGTACCAAACTTATACACGCCTTTTGAAAGCGTATCACCCTGCAAAATACTGCCCGTCGGAGTATCGAAGACGATAAGAGCAATGATATCAATGTCTGCGTATGCGGCAAACTGAAATGTATGATCCTTTGTGGCATCAAATGCGCCGATTTTAGATAGAATTGGTTTCAAGTTATCACCTCCGAATTATCCTTCGATATATAGCAAAGCTCACCATTGGTATTCACAGCCAGATTCAGTGCGGCCAGAAAATTGTCAACAGTGATTTCTGAAATCGTTTTATTGATATCTGATACGTTCGTTTTCAAGGTCGAGATGTTTGTATTTGCAGCCGAAATCTTGCGTGTCATATCTTGATAGTGATTGGATTCAGCCGTTTTTGCGTCATCAAGGTCTGTCCTCAACGAAGTAATATCAGAAGCATTTTTCTCAATGTTGCTTTTATTGTCGTATACTTGTTTCTTTGTGGCGGTATAATCTTTGTTTGTGAAACCACCAATATTATCATTGAAACCATTCATCGAGCGCCACAGACTAGCTACATCGTCGGCTTCTTTTGTTTCAAGAGCACTTACACGCTCAACCGCTGCGTTTGCAGTTGTGTCATCCGTATACTTTGTTGCAACAGCCCAGTCGCTAAATGTCTATTTTTCGGTTTCACCTCTTGCAGTAATACAGATATACAATGCACCACCGACACCGCCATAAATCCATAGATCATTCACATCGTATGGAGCAGTCGGTGTGTCAGTAAAAACACGGACTTTTTCTGTCGCAAGATCTCGTGCGGATGTTGCCATCGACAGTGCATTGATAACACCGGCATCAACAATTTCCATCCAGAAATACTGCTGTTTATCCTGGTCATATACCCAACGATAGCAAATGCCAGTCCTTTTATCATAGTAGATGTCGTTGACGTGCGCTTGTTTCTCTTCATCTGTCTTCCAATCTGAAGCAGGATAGTTGTATGTATGCGGATGACCATTTCTGTACCAAGTATTGATGGTATTTTTCAGCTGATCCTGAACAGTATCTTCTGTCTGCTGGGATTTGTCTTTCATCGACTCAAACTCGGCGTTCAAGCTATCAACACCGGTCACCAGAGATTTCACTGTCAAAATCTCAACGCTGGTATTACTCTCCGATACGATCAGGTTACGGAAGTTGCCCTGCAATGCAGTCACAACAACCTTCTGGCCCACAATGTAGTCGTGATTTGTTACAATGCCGTACTCGCCACCGAATACAGCGATTTTATAGTGCTGGTCTTCTTTTTCTGTAATCACTCCATAGGCGGACACGTCAAATTTTGCGTTCTTTACGGCGTGTTCGGCGGCAGAAGTCACCACTTCGGCCAGCACATCGGTTACTGATTTATCTGCCATCCTATTCCTCCTAATCAAAAATAAAAGCCGACCTGCTAGGCTATCCTAGTGGTATCGGCTGTAAAAACTATTACTTACCGCTTGCTTTGCATTTGAGCAACCTTAGTCGGTAACTTCTGTTTGATTTCATTTGCCAGAGCATCAGAGCTGCCAACTGGATTCGTGATAATAATATCGCCAATCGAAGTTGTAACATCTCCGCCGCCGCCCTGAACAATCGGCTGAGAACCGTACTTTGCCATCTGCTTCTGGAACCATGCATCCGGGTTGCCGCCCATCTCGAACAGGCGAGAGGTGATATCGGCAGGAACAACACCATCGCCAGTCTCAAGATAAGTGTACCGACCGGAATCCGGCTTACGAACCAGCATCTCAGGACCTTGCTCATCGACATTAGCCATATGAGGGAACTTAGCAGACTTCAGACCATTTGCATGGCCAAACAGACTGCCAAAGAAACCGCCAATTGCAGCACCGCCAATTGCACCCAGAGGCCCAAGGAATGAACCAACGGCAGCGCCGATGCCCGCACCAGCAGCGGCAGTCACGCCCTTGCTTGGACCGGTATTCTGCTGTGTGCTCTGTTGTGCTTTCTGACTTGCTTCACTGATTGCGGCAGAAGTATCAGCAGCCTTCTTACCAACAGCTTCAAATGCATCGCCTGTGGTCGCCAAATCGTTTTTAATCGATGTAACGGCAGCTTCGCATCCAGCCTTGATGGCGTTGTAAGACTGGTCCATCATCCATGTCAGATTGGTGTTAATGTCCTTTGCGCCAGGCTCAACATTCGCCCATGCGTTGTCTGTCTCAGTGGACAGAGAACCGCCATTACCAAACGTATTTGCGGCATCAGAGGTGATCTCGTCATAAGCACCGCCAATGGTCTGCTCAGTCATGTCTGCCAGATGAGTTACACCAGCCTCGTTCATGCTCCAACTATTGTCAAAGCACGCACGCATATCGTACATCAGCTTCTGGGTGTCTTGGCTCGTATCAGCCCATGCTTGCTCCATTGTCTTTTGAACATTGGTGCTCAGGGTTTTTACACCGCCACCAACCTTACTCCAGCTGTGACCGAATGCCTTGGAGATCTCATTCATGGCCTTATTTGTACTATCAACAGAAGACTTATAAGACGCATTCAGCTTATCCGCAATCTCCTTAGACATATCGCCGGAAGTAGAAGCTAGGCTGTTCCATCCACTGGTATAAATCTTTTGCAGCGAATCAAACATCGTGTTGGTGACATCTTCAACCTGTTCAGCGCTCAGACCGGTATTCTCGTTCAGTGCATCAAAGGTGTTGTTTACCAGCTCATTCATCTTCTCAGACATCTTTTTGCTGGTTTTTTCAATATCCTTTGTGTCCAGACCGAGCTCGCCAGCTACAGATTTCCAGCTAGACTCAAAGTTGCTCGTCATAGACGAAATTTGGCTCTGAGCCGCCTTCTTTGTGTTGCTTGTGGATTCTGTTACTGTCTTAGAGGAGTTGATCTTACCGACCGTAGACATACGATATACAGTCTTAGTGACCATATAAATCATGCTTTGAACGGCAGCAATGATTGGATTATCACTCTTCTTGAAAATATCAGAGAGTCCAGACATGAACTCGTTTGTATCACCAAGGATCTCATCATACTCGCTCTCGAAAATTGAGCCAACACCAGCGGCTGCGGCAGCTGCGGCACCACTCAATTGAGCATTCGGACCTTGGGCACTCATACCGGCACCGGCAGCGGCACTACCGGTCATTTCGGCCAAGCCCTTTGCCAGCCAGCCCTCAGGGTTAGCACCAATCGCCATCAGGTTGTCAGTTTCCTTTGCAGGAATAACACCGTCGCCCTTTTCAAGATAGGTCATGCGTCCCTGATCGGGGTTACGAACAATCAACTCTTCGCCCTTTTCATCAATGTTTGCAATCTGACCCTTCTTAACGCCACGAGTACCTTTTGCATATTTCTTTGCTTGGAATGCGGGAGTAGGTTCATCAACCTGTGTACTGGAAACATTACTTGCAATTGAAGCAATCGTAGCAATCAGAGCAACTGCACCTGCAACAGCTGCGGCGGCAGCAATCCAACCAGCAATAGGAATAGAAGAAAGAGCGGCAGCAATCGCTTGCATCATAGCGGCCATGGCACTGCCAACGCTCGTCACCAGAGTACCAAGTCCGGCGAAGATAGAAGGGAAGAAGCTTACAACGCCAGACGAGATGGCACTACCGATAGACTGTGCGCCAGCCGCAATTGGGCCAAACATACTTCCGACGGTCTCAACAATACCACCAAGACCAAGTCCTGTCTGACTGTTCAGCAGACCAAATCCTTCTGTGAAGAACGAACCAATGTCACTAAACATCAATCCGGTTTTCTCAGAGATAGATGTCTATGCACCTGAGAAGAACTTGCCGATACTACCAAGGTTGTCTTTCGCAGCACCAACCAGTCTCTCAAAGAATCCACCAGATATACGCTGAATATCGCCGGTATTCACCTTTATTGTGTTGCCAAGGATATCCAATGTCGCAGTGGTGTCTGATTTTAGTGCGGCAGAACCAGCCCTGTTCTTACCAGTGATCCAGTTCCAACCGTCAGAAACCACCTTGGCTGCGCCATCGAACATCTTCTTGAAACCGCCACCCAGATCAAAGTCACCGTTTTCACCAGTGAACATGTTCTTGATTTGATTGATAAAGCCAAAGACTCCGCCGCCGTCACCAGTTCCACCATTAAGAAGGTTCAAAATATTCGCCAGTGTCTCCAATGTAGAGATCAGATTGGAAATATCAGTGATAACATTCTTTACGTTTGTCGCGCCCTGAATGGCCTGCATATTGTTAAGGACACTACCCTTGAAACCGTCATAGTGACCTTCCATCTGCTCAAAAGTCATGGCCTCGAACTCAGCTGTGTATTTTAGCTTCTTCTGATAATCATCCCAGCTGGTGCCAATAAGATTATTGGTTTCCTGAACTTTATCCTTGAGCTTTTCCAGCTTATCGATTTCGTCCTGCTTCTTATACTCGCGTTGCTTGTCAGACAGGTTTTGACCAGCTTCACGAACGGCATTTTCATCTGCTTTCCATACGAATCCCTGACCTCTGCCGCCATATACATGGACAGTCTTATTGGCCTTTGCACGCTCGTATTCATCCTGAAGTTTTGCCAGCTCGATTGCTCGCTCCTGTGCATCATTTTCTTCATTAAGCGCGTCGATACGTTTGTCAATAACATCGATCCAGGCTTCACCTTGAATCTTAAGGTCGTTGGACTGTTTGTCGTTCAAGTCATCAAAAACACCGATAAAAGAATTCAAAACAGTATTCAATTGGGACATCAGAGTTTTCAGCTTGTCAGCCGATTTGCCCATGCCCTCCATCGAATCTGCGCCCTTGTCAAGAGAGTCCGCCAACGCACGCAGAATCTCTGCCTGATCTTTGGTTTCTTCTTTTAGTTCGAGCTCTGCAGCCTTTGCCAGAATGTCGGCCTTGGTTTTTGCCAGCATCGCTTCCTTATTAAAGACGAGCTGGTTACCCTCCAATTTGAGGAACTGCAGATACTCTGGAGACATTGTAAGCAGTTTCTGAATACTGTCAATGCTCAAACCGCCGTAAGTGTTATACTCGTTTGTAACATCACTCAGATCAGTCCAGGCGCTCTGCATCTCATCGATCTTGGAACTAAACTCTTCAACCGTAGAACCCAGTCCGTCGAAATAGTCCTGAACGGAGATAACGTCGTTCTCAATGTTCTCTTTCGCAATCTCGTAACTTCTTGCAATCGCCTCGGAAGCCGCGCCACCTTCAGTACGGGCAGCTTCTGCCTGTTGTCTTAATGATTCTACAACCGCATCTTTCAGCACATCACCACTCAAGTCGATCTTGCCAGTGTCTTTATTGTAGGCTTTATTGATCAGATCCGGGTCGTATTGGCTGTACTTTTTAATGGATTGCAGCGCAGCACTTTGAGCTTCGGTGCCTTCATAATCAAGTGCACCAGTGCGGCTTTTCTCTGTTTTTTGTTTGACAGTTTTGCCATTATCCCAGGCATCCTTGAAACCGTCGGTGATTTCTTTTGCCCCTGAAAGAGCAGAAGAATAACCTTCAATCGCCGCAACCAGATCCCAGTAGGACATGGTCTGATCCTTGATGTTACGGTTTGTCCACTTAAGAATCTTGTTATACTGGGTTGCGCTCGCATTATCACCTTTGATTTTAGCATCTTTTAATTCTGCTTCCATCAATTCCTTGAATTTTGCAGTCTGAATTTCAAGCTTTCCCGTTGTATCGTTCTTCTGAAGCACCGAAGAATATTTATCCTCAAGGCCAGTCAGGCTCTGAACAGTTTGCATTGTTAGATAACCTTGTTCGTTAAACTCTTTCAGTGCAGATGTAACAGTAGACCATGCATCAAGGAAAGTTTGAGCAGCTTTAGAAGAATTTTTTGTGGAATCACTAAATCCATTCAGTTGATTTTTTAGACCACTAGCACTGTTCATGGCGTTATTCATATTAGTGCTGATCAAAGACAATCTGGTATTTAAAGCCGTCATAACAGACGAGATTTTTGCTTCTATCTCTTCTGTATTGTCTCCATTTTCAGCGGATCGGGCAGCAGCAAGGGCACCAGCCAGTTCTCCAGTTCCAATTGTGGCATTTTTTAATGCAGGAGCAAGAGCTTCAAGTTTGTTCTTTTCGTCTTCAGTTGCTTCTGTGAATGTCTCTGCTTTTTCTGCGGCATCTCCCTTTGCAATCGCATTTAGCTCTGATATCGCTTGAGAAATGGCTTCCATTTGAGCTTCTGCATATTGAGTGGCCAAAAGATCGGCATAAGCGTTCTGGTTGACCTGAAGTTTGCCATTGACAAGCTCAAGGGTATTGAGGTATGCATCATCCATCTGAAGTAAACTCTGTAAAGAATCAATGCTCAAATACCCATATTTGTTGTATTCTTCAACCGCAGTAGAGCAATTCTTATAAGCGGATTGAATGTTGTCAATAACGCCCATTGTCTCTTCAAGCTGAGACGCATAGTTGTTAGCTGCCTCAGCATTACTTACCTGAAGAAAACCAAATTGCTCAAATACACCAATCAAATCTCCAAAAGAAATATGTGCTTTATCAGCTGTCTCGTGTAGAATTTTTAGTGCGTTCGATTCCGCTTCTGTTTGATGTTCGGTATCAGCGTCGATATTTAAGACGGCATCGCCAGTCATGCCGCTAAATTCATTAACAGCGCCGATATAAGAATTGCCTTTAGAATCATTCGTACCACGACGAGACATAGAAGCTTTGACTGCACTAACTTTTTCTGCAAAGATATCAACATTGGTCGTATCAACACTAGTATCGTCTTGTGCATCTGCAAGAGCCTTAGTGGCTGCGGTCATTGCGTTCGTGCCGGCAACATATTCATCTTTGTACTGATCAAAATTATCAGCGTCGGTGCTATAATTGCCCATCTGCTCAGACACGGCAGAGGAGAGCTCTTCGACCTTGGTTTTCTGGGATTCAAAAGCTTCATTCAGAGCATCGAATTCTTTCTTTTTATTTGCATACTCTTTAGAATCTTTCCCGCTAGAGGCTTCAATTTGGTCAAGTTCAACCTGAAGATCACGACGTTTTTGAGTAGTATCTTCGAGTGCTACTGTATACTCCTGGAGAGATTCGGTCTTGGTGACTTTATCTGGTGTCGGAGAGAATATCGTAATAGGATTACCATTAGAATCATAAGACATCTGTGGTTGCGTACTAGATTTAACGATACTATTTTCTGATTTATCATTCACAACAGCGCTAGTATCTGTGTTCGCCTTATCATCAGCGTCTTTTGAAATCTGTTTCTTCAGTTCCAGCTGTGCTTCAAGCATATCGTTGATAGCCTGAAGACGCTCGCGCTCGGCAGGGTCAACAATGTCTTCAATTTTATCAACGCCCGCATCCTTCAGAGATTTGTTTAAATCGTCAATCTTGGACTGAATATCATCAACATCCTACTTTGCTTGTTCAGCAGCATCGTGAGAAGAATTCATCGTGTCGATTAGTTCTTCAGAGCGAGTTTTAAGATTGGAAACCCACTCGATAATCTTAGTAGCTACAAGCGAAATACCAAAAGCGATGAGAGATGCCATCAGCTGCTTGCCAAGAGCCATAGCGATATTTAATGCTTTTTGTTTAGCAGTTAGAGCAGTCCTAACAACACCTTCAGCTTCCTCAATACCGGCCAGTTGTTTGAACTTCTGAGTCAGAACGTATGTGGTTCCGTTCATTTCAGTGATACCCGCATTGTATAGGCGGTTCTGCTCGTCCGCATTTGCGACTGTGTTGATGTATGTTTCAATGGCATCAACAGCCTTATCGGTCTCTGGCAGCGCATAGTTGTCGCCGTTCTTCATGCCTCCGGCAGCCATGAGATTTGAAACATCATTAGGAAGGATTTTTTCGCCGTCCCAATTCTTCAAAGCGGATTCAAAGGTGCGAGAGTTGATACGGGTGAAGTTTGCAACCTCATTAGAAAGATCCTTAATGGTTTTGCGTACATCATTATTTTTTTTATCAAATTTTGTTGCACTGATAATAGCATCCTGCTGTGTTTTATCAAGATTCGCAATTTGAGAAACATAATTTTGGATGTTTGTTCCATTAGAATCTTTTTCGAAGTTTGTACCGTCAATCTTCTTAGAAATTCCAGAGCCAAAATCGCCAAATGTTATAAATTTCTGAAGAGGAGCCCATGTGCCATTTAACTTACTCGTTGCAGAAATTGCTCCTTCAAGTGTTCCATCAAAATTTTTAGCCAAATCAACCATTGACTTATTGATTGTCAAATTGTATAATAATCTAAATGGTCGGTAAAGATTATTTGTCAATGGGGTATAAAATTATGAAGCTTGGCGATATGAGATCAGATGTTGATATATCAAATAGGACAGCTCAAAATTTTTTAGGGAAATATACAGAAAGAGCTCTTACACGAGAAGGGAAAAGGCTTTACAAGAAACATCCAGAATATGAGTATTTAAAAGAAGACCCATTTCTTAATGATCCATGGAAAGACGGATATGAATTTGATGAAACCGAATTCTACAATTCTGTTGTTTATGCTTATATGGCAGAACAATTTTTAAGACAAAAGCCAGAATTCAACAAAAAATATCAAGAAATAATTAAAGAAAGAAAAAATAATTGGAACAAATCAAGCAATAAACTTATAAAAAATAATATAGATAAAATTTACAGCTCTTTTAATGGTGAATTTTTCTCTTGGTACTCTGACTACCTTCGTGAGCAAGCAGATCCTGGTATCCTTGAGCGAGAACGCAAGCAGTGGGAACAAGAGCAAAAGAATCTCCAGATCGCCCACGATATGCGTAAGATGCAGGCCAAAATCCAAACTCAGCAAGACCTCGCCAGCGGCAAACGTGTCGTCTGCCCCTACTGCAAGTCTACGAACACTGAAAAGATTAGCACTATGAGCCGCGCCGTGTCTGTATCTCTTGTTGGCGCTGCCAGCGGGAAGCTCGGTAAGCAGTGGCATTGTAATAACTGTAAGAGTGATTTTTAAGCTTGCGGTGCTCTTTACTTTTTGTCTTTTTATGGTAGACTTAAATAGAGACTAGGAGAAAGGAGGAGGTTACAATGACTAGAGAAGAGTTTAATAAGATTCTTTCTGAGGAAACAGATAAAGAAATAAAGCATGTTATTGAATCTATTGATTTTAGCAATAAGGATCAAGATGAAATTCTGACAGAATCTGTGGCTATCGCAATTGCTGCATCCAATAACATCATCTTATCTGTCTTGGAAAAGGCTGGAGTGTTAACCTACGAAAATTAACACTTCCAGTTGATTGAATTGCCTGAATTGATCGAAGAAGTTTTTACAAATCGTTCACTTGATTCCATTAGCTTCTTTGTCTTTTCAGGTAATTTTTCTTTGATTACTTTCGCCAAATCATCAGCGTTTCCAATAGGTTTTCTCTGTTCTTTAATGTAATCAAGAAGGGCAGTGAGTTCTTTTGCTTCAATTTCAATCTTCATAATAATTCTCCTTTATAAAAATAGCAAAAGCCCGGCCTCCCAGTAGTAGGGAAGTCGGGCTTGTTCATTATGATAGCTGCACAGCAGTTATTTCAGAAGTTCAGCGATTTCTTCAGCAGTCATGCCGCTGGCCAGTGCATTGGCAACAATATCTTCTGCCTTTTTACGGTTCAGCTCTGCCGCAATCTTTTCATCGGCATCAGCCTTTTTCTTTTCGAGCTTTGCAATCTCTTTATTGATTTTCTTCAGTTCTACTTCCTTAGCCTTGCGGTCAGCATTCAGCGCGGCAATATTCGTGCCGAGTGCTGCAATTTCTTCAGCGAGAGATTCTGCAGCAGTATTTTTCTCGGCGATCTGTGCTGCGTAATCGACGCCATCGAGAACCTTTGCTTTATTCTTGCTTCCTTTGGGTCTTGGCATAATATAATACCTCCGTATATTTTTGATACGCGATTGTACTTTTATTATAGCCAGAACTATTCTAGTTGTCAATGCGAATGGTGTTAATTGGAAGATTGCGCATCGTTTTTATCAATTGCGGAATATCTTTCTCATCAACTATATTCTGACATTCTATAGCAGATATAGATGGACGACGAATTGTAACTGTTGTACAATTGTTAATTCGACTAATTGCAAAATCTCCCTTATTAAGAAAATCCATACCAAGAATAAGATTGAAATTGTTGGAAGCAAAAGGTTTTACTATAAATTTACATTTGTCGAAAATAGTGTTTTTAGGTACACCAAGATATTCCACCATTACAATAGGATAAATACCATCGAACTGAGTGGTAATGACTTTCGTCTCTTGTCCTGTCTTCACTGGATTTAAAACCATAGATAAGTCACTCGAAATATAACTCGCCATAGCACCAGTGTCGATTAACGCGTTAGCTTTTAATATAATCCCATTATGTGCAAGAACACATGGGAAAATCAATTGATCTACAACTTTATCATATTTGATTGTAAAAGCTATAACGTCAGACATTTTTGCCCCTCCGATTAAATGATTTTAAAATACAGAAAGAATTTGTACTTTTTTTGGAAGCTCATCAATCTCAGTAAAAATCTTAAATCCATAAGCTTCCCCATAAAGATACCGATTACATCGCCAAGAAAGATTATGTTCTTTAATATACCGATCGATGAAATCACGCATAAAGGCATCGGCTTTTTCTATATCTGGATAACGAAGGTTGCTGTGTTCTTTCATAAATGTTTTATAGAGATCTTCTGATACAATCCCGTTTTCACAATATTCAATGCAAACTCTTTCGCAGAGCTTTCGCATCTCTTCGTCCATATTTGCCTCCTGATACTATCATATAATAATACTTCTGTCAACGCCACGGCGTATACCATGATTTTACTTTCTCCACTTTTGACAGCAGGGGAGAAGCCGCCTGTAATTTTGTCTACGGCGTTACAGCAATGCCATACGCAGTAGTGATTTGGAGCACCCCATAGTGAATCTACGGCGCTGTTACGCATGTAGTTCCACTCCGACATTATGCTCTCTGAAGCGTCTCTGGCAGTACCTATTATAATAATGTAGGCACATACAGAGCTTGCCTGCGGATTCCTTTCGGTTCCCGGACGAGAATTACCCAAACTCGCCACAGCTTACGCTGCCATGTTCGTCGGTTTTACTAAATACTCCCTCACACCACAGCACTTAATATAATAAGCACAGCAGGCTTGTTCCGTGTCACCACCCGGAGTATTGCTGGGCACAATCGTGAAACCCGTCATTTTGGGTTTACCCAGCTGAGTGATAAAGGTTGCGATACCAGCGCCCATTGGAATAGCGCCAGTAAATTTGATCATTGCATCTGCGGCTTTTGTAAGTCCAGTTGCGAGAGATACGACAGTCTTGACCAGACCGGAGTCAAGTACATCGGTAGAAAGAGCTTGAAAAGATGCGTCAAGCTGAGCAAGACGACCCTGAATAGAATCAAGGTATTTCTCATTCTCAGCCCATGCGACGTTTGCACTGTTTGCAGCAGATTCCATGGAAGATTCAGCAACGTCAAAATTATTTAGAATAGCACTAACTGCATTTGCGTTTCTCTTTCCGCCAATCATCTCAGTGACATTCGCCTGTGTTACATCGGACAGGCCACTCCATACTTGAGACAGCTCTTTCATGATTTGATATGTGCTCTTGAAATTTTTGCTATCCAGCATGATGTCAACGCCAGTCAAAGATTTCAGTTCACTACGAAGTTCAGACACAGAATTTGCCATGCCATCAACTTCAATGCCTGCATTCTCTGCGTCACTTTTAGCAGCACGGAGATACATGGAAAGACTTTTTAAGGTTGTGCCGACCGTATCTGCATCTTGGATAACTGCGTTTGCAGCAGTACCAAGCGCAATAGTTTCTTCCAGCGTATTATTAGCGGCCGACATAGCAGCAGAACTGCGAGTCAAGATTTCACCAAGGTCTTTCGCGGTAACGGGTTGTGTATTTGCTACAGCGTCAATTTTATTAACAACGTCCTCTGCCTGATCAGCAAGCAAACCAAAGCCTTGCATTGTCGAAATCAGATACGAAGACGAAGTGTTAACATCATCAATTCCGTCTCCCACGTTTTTGAGCAGGGTAGAGTAGGTAGCCATATTCTCAGCGTCTTCATCAGAATAACCGAGGCGCTTCCAATCAGCAGTCGAATTGACGTAATCACTAATCGAAACACCAAGCTTTTGTGCTTGCTCAGACGCGCGACCCATATACTCTTCAAGAGATTTGCCGGCGTATTCACTAACTTTGCGTAGTTCTGTAACAGCTGTATCAATTTCAACTACATTCTGATATACGATCCGCAGAGCGTCTTGCATCTTGTGCAAAGCGGCCATTGTAACCATAGTGCTCAGATGCTGGCCAAAAAGCTTTTCAAAAATATCAAGTAAATTCTGAGATTCGAGACCTGCTTTTTTTGCGTTGGAACGTAGTTCTGCCATTTGAAGAGATAATTCCTTTACATTATCTCCAGCATCAGAGGAGGCAAGTCCATCTTGTAATTTTTGAACTTCTTCTGCCATCTTTTGCGCTACTTTTGGATATTTCTCAAGATAATCATGCAGTTGACTCTGCATATTTGAAATTCTAACTTGATTTTGCAGTTGCTTGTTTAATTTGGTATTTTCGTCAGAAAATTTTTCAACCTCAATGGAAGCTAATGATACTTCTTTTTTAATATGTTCATAAGCGTCTGCAAGAGAATTGATACCAGAGATATTATTCTTTTGTGCCCACAACCTAGCTACTAGATCTTTGTTAGAACCTTGATGTGTGTTAAGCTCATTCGTTAAATTATTTGCTTGGACAGCTGTTTTAGTTACTGATCCATAAGTAGAAGAAGAACGACCTTCATCTGATCCTTCTAATGTGTGCTTTTGACGTTCGAGCTGCGCAGTAATCTTTGCAAGTCTTGTAATATCACTGTTGTCTACTTCGGATTCCTCTTTTTGTGCAGCTGTTTTTTCTTTTATTGCAAGCGCCAATTCGTTCTCAGCACTTGTTCTGCTTTGAGTAAGTTTTATGAATCTTTGATATGTTCCAGAGGTATCTTGTTGGTCATATTTATTATAGCCACGAGCATACATCTCTTTCGTAAAATTATCCAGATTTGTTTTGTGGTTATTCTGTTCATTCCATAAACGAGTTGATTTTTCATAATTATTATTGTTATTAGCATCAACGCGTCGATATCCTGTTGAAATATATTGCTTTAATTCATTTTCATACGTTTCAAAAAGTTTATTTTTTGCTTCCTCTTCAATTTCTTTTATTTGATCAACATGATCTTTTCTGATATTTCCGAGATATACACCTTGTTTATGAGCTTGTTGTCCGAGTTTTGTGACTTGATAATTGGACTTTTTTACTTCACGGTCTTTGTCTGCATAAGCTTGCGGAGTTTGAGTTTTACTTATACGGCTAAGATCTTTACGTAATTGTACATTCTTATCAAGCTCTGCATTGAGTTTTACTACAATATCGAGATCTTCTTTATCAGCTTGCAAACTGGTATAATTATCGCGAGTATAATCTGCTTTTAATGTTGCTTTATTATACCAGTCTTCATTTTGATAATTCTGATTATTCTTACTTATAGTTTTCCTAATATTTTCTTCTTGAATTCGTAAATCTTCTCCACGACTACGTTGTACATTAGCATTACGATAATATTTGTTTTTATTAGAACTATCTAATTTGTTTTCAATTTGAGCCTGTTCAACTAAATTTCTTGCAAGCTCGCGCTCTGCAGATGTTTGTTTACTGCGACTGCTTCCTTTTCCTTTGTTGTTTGAAAAAGGAGCTTGTGATTTTGGCTTAAATGTTATTTGATTAAGTGCTTGTTCGATTTTTGCCCTTATACTATCAATTGATTGTTGTTTGATATTTAATGTGACATCAACAGGATTGGTCCCATTAGAAAGAGAAGCATAGTAATCGTCGAGAGATTTTTTTGTGGCATTTAATTGCTCAGTTTGTTTGCCAAGTGACGCATTGGCGTTATCAACTTCTCCTGCAAAATATTGCTGAATGCCTGCTGCTGCACCAAGGGAATCGCGATAATCTTCTAGTGTCTCGCTTGGTTTTGTGAAATTTGGTGTTTCAGGTAATGGGAGCTGCTGAACAGGAGCGGTTTCTTTTATTGTTAAATCAGACGAATCTGGCAAAATTTCTTCCGCTTTGTTAACCGATGCTTCCGACTCGGTATCGCTAATTGAAGTTTTTACCTTGATTTCAATTGCTTTATCTGGCACTGTAATATCAGTTTCCGTCAGTGTAACATGCCCGGGAATCTCCACTGGTGTCTTTGGAGGGGTAATATCTTCCGGATTCAATGCAACCTTTTCAGCAATCGAAGGTGCATCCACTGTATTCTCTTTGACAGTGGTAACTCCGTTTTGCTTCAGTTTTTCAAGTTCCGCGTTGTTCTTTTCCAGTTCTGCTGTTTGGTTCGCAAAACCCTCATTGGCCACTGCAATGCTATCAGCAGTTTGTTTCGCTGCGTTACCGACCTCTGCATAATATTTTGCTGCTTTTGCCAATAGATCGGTCAGATAATTGATAGCGGCATCTTTTTCTCCAAGGAACGGTTCTTTGTCTCCAGAAGACGGGAAAATGCTGTTCAACTCAGACATTTCTTTGAGCAATTTGTCTTTTGTCTTATTGTCTGTTAATTTTGATACATCAATATTATTCCAGGCATCTGCAAGACCAGAGAGCATATGGATGGCCTGAATCATAGTATTCGGATCAAAATCACCTTTTGCACTTCCAAGCAAAGAACTTGACCAATCTTTTATGCTGTCCATATACGGTTTTACATGTGCCGTATCCAAGTCAGGAAGTTCTTTTTGAAACTCTTGAAAAGAGCTGAAAATGTCTAATCCTGAAGAGCCACCATATTTGCCATTCATAAGATTTGCCAGATTCTTGGTCGCGCTGGCAATCAGTGTAACGACTCGCCGCCAGTCCTGCTCAAAATCAACGGCCGCCGCATTCAGATCGCCCATAGCCTTATTCGCATCAGACAATCCCTGTGCGGTCTTTGCAGTGGCAGCACTAGCATTCTCAGAAGCCTTTGCCTGATGATCGGCCAGATTCTGATAAATAATATCCTTTTGTTTTACAGCGGCCGCTTCTGCGTTTTCATTCTTTGTGGCAGTATATTGCGCATTGGCCATCTGCTCCATGATTTTGTCATCAGACGGAATATTGACCTTTTTCTTTGCGCCGGTCTGAGCTGCGGCTCCATTAACACCTTTTATAGTTGGGGTGATCGCAATACCATTGAAAGCAGCCTCAACATCTTTCCGTATTTTAGACAGCTGATCTGGAGCAATATTTGCCACGATAGCAATGTTATTAAGCCCTGCTTCAATCTTAGTTTTCAGCGCGGTGACACTATCGTCGCTAATCGTTCCTACTACATCAACAGGAATCTCTTGTTTAGCAGCCGTACTTGCATCAACGGCAGTGGTCTTTTTGCCCTTTTTTGTATGCTTTGTAGAAGTAGTAGAGGTCGAAGCAGATGCGCCTTCCAGCTTTGAATAATCAAGACCATCAATTACACCTTGCAGTTGGTCTCTGATCGTATCGAGGCTGGCCTTGGTCGCTTTCAAGTTGACTTTTGTTTCTGTCTCTTTTTCTTTGAAAACATCCAATGCCTTATCAACATTCGAGATTTTTGCCATAATAGGCACAAGATGTTGATCGCCCTCTTGGTATTTAGAAACACTCTTTAGAAGACTGTCTACGTCCAGTTTGCCCTTGATCTCAACGCCGTCTTTTGGGATTTTTTTATTGATATCTTCTTGTAATTTGGCGGCATCAATTTGCGGGTCAACCTTAACTTTGATGCTCAATTCTGGTTCTCTCGCCATGTTTTATTCCTCCTTCTGGAGCAACCAATCTCCGAATCTAAAAAAAAGCAGGCTTTTAATAAGTCTGCTCATCTTTTTGATTATTTTGTATTGTCGTGATTGATCCGCTGCTCGACCATATTTGCGATATCTTTATTGTGTTTATTGACATCTTTCTGAGTATTCGTCATAAACGGACGCGGTTTCATCCACCTATAGCGCTTGTGTGTCCATGGATTTCGTATGTTGTCACTTTCAAGCAAGCGGGGGAGTCCATCTGGATTATGATATTCTTTATGGTTTGCAAGGCGAGGACCTTCAACTTGAGTTTCATTATACACGGTCAAAACGCGACCATGTACAACATCTCTGATATTTGAATCATCCAATAATCCGCCATTGGTTTCACGACGTTCATATTCAACAGGGGAATAGGTTGCATAAACATCTTGCTCTACATGAGATTTCATCTTATCTTCCACATAATCTTTAACCTCATTTTTCAGAGCTTTATTTGCCCGTTTCATAATTTCTCGCTGAAGCCCCTCAACGGTATTGAATGATTTCTTCCCCATAGTTTACTCCTTGCTTTCAGCGACTGCAGAAATAAGCTCTGTCGTATCAATTGAAGGAGCACCATCGAGCATTCCTTCAGGAGTTTTGACGCTATAGTTATCTTTCTCTACCGGTTTCTTTAGATTTTCTTCAGCGATTTTTTCAATCATTTTGTTCATGTCGAACTGATCACCAATGCCGCTCAGTACCTCGGCGGCCAACTGCATCAACTGTTCAAATGGCTGATTCTTTGCAGCGGCTTCAAATGCAGCCATATACTGCTGGCGGGCAATCTCGATTTTTTCACGGCAAGCCTTGTTCAGTGTAGTCAGAATATACTTGCGCGGAGCCTCGTTCATCAACTTGGTCGTTTCATCAGAGAAAGCCAGTTCACTCATCTGGTCCTGGTCCATCTCACTGGTTTCAAGACCAGTAAACATGATCAGTGTTGTAATTCGGAAAGCGTAGTCATACAGCGCCGGCTCGTAACGGCCATTGCGCTCAGACAGGCTTACCACGCTGTCAACAAACAAAATTCGTTCAGCTAAAGTCAGATTATTCTTTGCATCCATAAGTATTAGTCCTCCTGATTTAATTTATTGTTTTCAAGCTCCATCTTTACAGCAGTCGCAATGCACATCGCGTCAGCTTCATCAGACGAAACATCTTCTCCATAATAGGTTTTCACATAGTCGATGGCCTGCTGCTTTAATTCTGCACGCTTTACTCGACCCTGTTTAAATCCTAATATCTTTCGCCACTCGGATGGCTTAATGATCTCATAGGGAATATTGTTTAACTCGCATACCCCCATAATCGCTCCTTGCAGCTGTGCCAGCTGGATCAATGTTTTTGGCGAGCTTTGCAGTGCAACATCTTCGATCACTACAAGGTCTGGACGATTGTTCTTGATGCGGCTCTGGATCATCTGGCGCATCATTGTCGAGCGTTCCAAGACATCCTTGGTTTTGCTCAGGTCGATCAGCGAGTGATAAACAGTGTCGCCATCAATGGTACAGACACCCGTTTTGCCGAGAGCCTGGTCAAAAGCAATGATTTTTATAATAAACACTTCCTTTTTCTTTTTGGATGTGGTAAAATTCAAATTTGAAGAACACCTGCGTATCCCTTTTGGGAATTATTAAAACGGCGAGAATTAGTAGGGGCTTCCCGAAGTCCAGTAGTACAGCTGCTGGCAGAAAGGAGGCCCGTATGATGATTGACTTCGACACCATGTCTAAGTTCGTTCAATTCGTAGCTGCTTTGGTGACTATCGCCAAGTTTGTTATGGAAGTAAGCCAGCCCCGGGCATAAGCGGGGCCAATTATCCGTTTATTCACTGAAGCTCCTATGCAAATTAGAGAGCTGAAAATCGCCACGTGGGTGTTCTTCTTATTTGTGAGTTTCCTCATATCAACGCGCAATTACAATAATTGTGCGCTCATAAAAGGGGCAGAGCCCCGAAAGACTCTGCCTCGTGTAAATGCTATGTATCAGCCCTCGTTAGGGAAGATGAGAGAGAACATGTCGCCATTCTCGTCGGCCAGAACGTCGAAGGTCATGGTCAGAGAAACGGGGTCGCCAGTGTTCTGCCAAGACAGCTCGAAGCCGGCCTGAGGAGCAGCCTTGTACCAGATGGGATGTGCCTCGATGATGTCGTCGCTCTCGGTCTTGTAGGGAATGGAACCCTCGACACGATAAGCCTTGGGGAAGTGACGGCTATCCAGGTGCACAACCTGAGCGGCTGCCTGCTTTGCGTAGTAATAAACAATGTAAGCAGTATTCTCAGTTGCTTCAGCAACGGTAACCTCAGTGCCGCCCTCAGTAACAGTAGCGGTGACCTCGGTGCCCAGATCGTCATCAGCCTTAAAGACCTGAATGGCGGTGGTGCCAGCAGCAGTAGAAATGGTCAGCTTACCAGCCTCGGTGCAGGTGACCTTCTCGCGCTTCAGGAAGTTTGCGGTGGTGCCCAGGTCGTTGCCAGACAGCATCTGGAAGACCTTGACGGGGTAAACCTGTGCCTCGATGGTCAGAGTGCCGGTACGAGAGCCGTCAAACTGCACGCGGTTAGGTGCGCCCTGGCCGCCGGTTGCGAACACGCGGTCACCCTCAAAAGAGGTAGAAGTGACGTTAGCCCAGTCAACATTCAGGAACAGCTTCTTGGTGGAGTAGTCGACCAGCATCAGATCGGCGACCTCGCGGTTGGCGAAATTTGCATTCTTGTTAGCCATAATTGTTATCCTCCTATAGTTTCGTTTTCTTTGTCAATTCGCTCTATCCATTTCGAGGGGTCATATTTACCGCCCCAAACGGAGTAATTCATTTCAGCGATATTTAGTTGTTTTGCGCGTAATAGTTGGGAGAACGTATCTCGTATCTGTCCAACTGTCAGCTCAAAGATGTTTGAATAATTCAAACTTGGATGAAAAGTGCATAAGAGAGAAATCATGTTCGGCAGCTCGAAATTCGGGTCTGCCTTTTTTGTTTGTTTGAACTTTTTCTTCTTCTTTTGGAACTTCTCATAAAACAAGCGATCTTTTTCAGTCTTGAATTTTGGAGCTTCTTCCGGGATGTCGCTTTCGTCGATATCAACCATCTGCAGGCAAAGCTTTGTTACGGTCGAATAGTTGTTTCTGTCGATATAGCCACCGATAGAAAATCCTTTTTTACCACTATTTTCTTTGTCGATAAAAATTGCTCGATGCTGCTCGTCCCACTCCAATTTCCCAGAAACAAAAAGACCCAGAGCCGAAATCAGTTCAGCCCTGGATTCATCTGTCGATGTAAGAATATCGAACATTGCAATATTTGCTTTTTGCTCACTTGTCATTTGCTCCCAGATATCTGGCATCTTCATCATAGTTGCCGCATCATGGTAGTATTTTTCTGGGGTATATAAAAATAAGGTCAGTGCGTATTGATACTGGGTATAGCCAATCTTCAAAATATCTTTCAGAAAAGGGGAGTGGATTCGCCCAACGTCTTTTAGCTGCACACCATATGGACTCAGATGATCAAGGTACGAAATTTTTCTCATCAGCGAGCCCTCCTAAAAGAGCCGACCTGATAAACAAGCATTCGTCCGTAATAGCACTGCGCTGGCTTATAGATGCTGCTTCCAGCCTATTCAAGCGGTCCAATTCCAAATTCTTTGTTTCCATTCAGAAGCTTATCAATATCACTGGCCAAAATATCAATGCGTGTCCCAGCCTGTCCTTTCCGATGATATGTCTGCATAAGGTTTTTACTGCAATATGCAAATACGTAAATGGTCATCATCGTAATAGAATCACCGCTGGTTTGTTCTGGCACGACCTCAACACACAAAAACGTTTTTGAGTTTTCCTGCGTATCTGGAACATACTCATACTTAAACACGCATCCACCTTCACCCGACCCATTCTTACCAAGCAGAAGAGTTTCGGGATCGTCGATATTATCTGTATTGCCCAATAGGACATCAAGGACATTTTCGTCATTGATCAACTTGGAAACGACCCGATTTTTGAATACCCCGATCTCATCGAGATTCATATCAGATCACCTCCAATTCGATCTTTTCGGTAAGGCCGGCTGCTTTAACCGTCAGTACCACGACTTGTCCAATCAACTTAGAATCATCCACACAAGTGATCTTGCACTTTGCACCGGTCGTAGTCGTATTACCGCCTTTGAAACATACTCCCGCAGGAGTACAATCGCCGGTAAGCGTCCATTCTGCGCCGTCGTACACTTCGCCATCGATTTTCGCAGTAAATAGCTTGCCAAATCCGCCCGTTGGGATGGATGGTTCGCCCGTAAACTCTATCGAAAGCACTCTGTCGTCTACGATGTTATCGTCAGGATAGGTGATTTCCACGTTATCGGAAGCATCTTCAGGCACATAATTGCAGATCATTTTCTCTACATTGTCTGTTTCTGCGTTGTAAAGATCCTGTTCAACGTTAAACGAGAGGAACCCGATCTGGTCATTATCATAGTCAATTCGGCCAGTCATCTGGTCAATCGACGTGATTCGATAGGTCTTTGGTTCTCCATTGACGATCTCCAACATCAGCCGTTTTCCAATGTTCAGACGGGCAGAATACTCGTCGAACGGGGTTTGAATGCGGAATTCACGGGTTGAATAACTCATTACCTTATTCTCACTCAGGTTGGAGTAATACGGCTTTTCCACAGTTGCCCATAGAGATACGATCTTTTTTGTCTGGTCATCCTGCCACACGATTTGTTTCTGGCAGATCTGAATGCGGCCGCGCACGGTGATCTCATCGTCTGCATCACGTTCTGTAATCAGCCAGTGGCTCTTACCCCAGTACATAATGCTGCCGATCTCAAAATCCTCACCAGGTCTTGTGCGGAATATTTTCTGGTTTGTAACAGTAGACGATATAATATTTACCCAGCGGGGTACGTCATCTATCGTTACTTCTTTATAAGAAGGATTGACTGGCGCTAAAAAGCGCGTATCATGGAGTGCCTTATTGACCACCCTGTCGCGCTGCGTCTCTCCATCCTGTTTCAGCATGGCTCTATATTGAGATCTTGTCATATCCCACCGCCTTACTGTGTCCATTCAGAAACACTGTTTGACTTAAAGGAATACAAGTTCATCTCAGCAGTCAATTTACGCTGCGACTGCGCTAAAAGGTCTTTCATCTGCTCCAGTAGCTTAGCAGGGGAGAAGAAAGAAAAGTCCTTGGTGCTCATAGCGTTCTTCAAAGCGTCAGAGTTGTAAACATACGGCTCCAGCCAATGCACAATCATGCTCAACGCCAGAATACTCTGTTCCTTGCGGGTCAGAGTAACATTGAACTGCTGCAGCTCATCATCATAGTCAGTCAGGTCTTGCACGCAAATGTCAGCAAAATCATCAATGGCGGCCTGAAGCAGGTCGCTCTCTGCATCTGCAAACATCTCGTCAGTATATCCTTCCTTGTCATAATCTCGAATGCGCCCACGACAGCGGGCATAGATACTTTCAAAAGTGGTTGCCATGACCCGCCTCCTTTACATCAAATTGTGTCTTCCAACTCAACAGACAGGGAGTCCTCCAGCGCCTTAATCGCACTGCGGCTGTCCAGCTCACCGGTTTCGATCTTTTTCTTAGCCTCAGATGCAATCGCATCCTTGGTGCCGCCCGGCAGTGTCGGGACGATCTTCTTAATCTCATCGGCGGGCATTGTAAACACGTCATTGAAGTTGTCGGTGGTCAGACTATTTTTGTAATAGCGCTCAACGCCAAGCTTCTTGATAATGGCGGGATCATCGATCAAAATCCAATTTTCCTCAAAGAACCGGCGCTGATTACCGCGCATAGAAACCAGCTCGCGATACTCCATTTCCTGAACATCGCCAAAAGCCTCCCACTCAACGGTATAGCCGGGATTCAAGGTGGACTTATAGATCAGATTACCAGCTGTGCCATTGCAGCACTCCACCATGGTCTCGTTTGTAATTTCGACTACGGGCTCGGTTGCTACGGGAGCAGCAGCTTTCGCGGCTGTAGTCTTAGTTGTACGTCTTGCCATTCGTTCCTCCTATTTAATAAAAGAAGCGGCAGGGTTGTTGCCCCACCGCCATTCAACTCAAATTATCGATCAGGCCATCTTGTATGCGCCGAAGTCACGATCAAACACAATGGCAATGCCAGTGCGCTTCATCATCAGGAACTCCTGGCTCATATCGGCGTTGTTCATCGGGGTACCCATCAGCATAGTGACATCACCCTCGGTAACGCGCTTAATGGGCTTGGTGTCGCCAGCAAAAACGTACAGGGTCTTGTCATCCAGGATGAAATCGGTGGTGCCGGTGGCGTGACGCTGCTTCACAGCAATCAGCTCAGTACCATTGAAGCGGCCAAAGTGACCCATTGCGTACATATCTTCCTTGGCGGAATCAGACACAACGGCAGTCTTGATCTGACGCAGAGCCTTACGGGTGCCAACAATCACAGCGGTCTCGCCAGTAGAAGCCTCAACGTGCTCGATCAAGTCCAGCAGCTTGTCCTCGTCAAAAGAGCCGGTCTCAATGTAAGGAGCATTCAGCTTGCTGAACATGCCAACGAATGCGGCGTATGCAGAATCCAGCTCATCCTTTGTGAAGGACTTGGAAACGATATCAACAAACTTGTTAAAGTCGACACGGCCAGCCAGAACACGGTTCAGCTCCTCGTAGATTTTGATAGCGTGCAGCTGAGTATTGACGGTGATGTCAGTACCAGCTTCCAGACGCTGACGGCGCACGCCCTGAGTACCCTCGGCGATATCGGCAACAGCAAACAGGCACTCGCGCTCGATGTGGAACTTGGGAGTATCGCCCAGAGCCAGGTTGCGATCCTCGACCATGTTCATAAAGAACTCGTCGCCCTTCAGACCTTCCTCAGAAATAACATTGACCAGCTCCTCAACAATAGCGAACACCTTGGAGCAGCTGCCATCACGCAGAGCCTTAATGTCCAGCTTGGTGGAACCGCCATTTGCCTCAACCAGAGCCTTGCGCAGAGCCTCCTGGGTGTCGTTCACAGAATAATCACCAGCAACGTGGCCCTTGTAGCCATCGAGAGCCAGCTTGACCAGATTAGAATCAATAGCCATGGTATAAACCTCCTATAATAAAAATGGCCGCCCGCTTTAAACGGACGGCTTTATGTTGATTTCTTAAAACTTCGGAATCACTTCAGGGTGATCATGTAGTAGGTATAGCGACCATCGCCAAAACCAACAGTCTCAACGAAGTCAATGCAGCCAAAGGTCTTGTCATCAGCAGCTTCCTGAATCTGGATCTTGGTGTCATCGGCAGCAAAACCGACATACTTGCCCTTTGCAGGAGTGCCGTTAAATGCCTCGGCAGTAGCAGAGAAGCCACCCTTTGAAACATTCAGAGCGTAAACGCGCACAGGCTTGCCAGCCTCATTGACCCACTCGGGCAGATAGTGTGCCACGGTCTGATCATAGAACAGCTCAACGCCAGCGGTCAGATACAGGTCAGCAACGGTGGAAGTTGCGGTAGGAGCGGTAGCCTTGTAGACCTCGCGACCCAGCTTCTCGCCCAGAACAACCAGCTGAGCGTTATCGATCTCAGCAGCATCGGACTCCTTGTAGAAAATAGCACTCTCCAGCTGAGCACCATCCAGGGTGCCACCCAGCTTGTCAATGCGCACAACAGCATGCTTATTATTAGCCATAATTATGTACCTCCTAATTTTTGGTAAATTACTTATTGCCGAGATAGTGTTCGATCAGACCACCATACGCGACATCTGAACCGTTCTGGGTGCCACCCACGCCAAAGCGGACAGTTCCTTTGTTGTTTTTATTGGGAACATAAGAAAACTCAGCACTCTTGCGGCCAACCAGCGCATAGCACTTGGTCTCCAGGTCGGAGTAGCTGATCTCCTTGTTCTCTTTCAGTGCGATATACTCAGCATCTGCGCCAAGCTTCTCGTCAAAGGTGGCAAACAGAGCGTTGCGCTTTGCTTCCATCTCAGCGGCTTTTGCGTCAGCTTCAGCCTGCTGATATGCTTCTAGCTTTGGTTTGATCTCACTAACTTCATTGGCCGCTTTAGTAAAGCTGTCAGACAGTTCAACAAGTTTGTCAGTCAAAGTAGAAAACATAGTGATTAGGCCAGGCATTACGTCGCCATTATCCCAGTCCTCATAAATAACTTTTTTGCGTTTAATATTCTCGTACTCCAGAACAACATTGTCACCGTTCATAGAGTAGGGAATACCCATCAGTTGATATGTGCCAGAATCGGTTACAATAACTTCGCTGCCCTGAATATCAGTAAGCCAATACTTAGGAATCATGCATTCATTGTCCCAACGAGAAGGAACCTGAACCTTAAGCAGCGCATTATAAACTTCATCACGAAGCTGATTAGCGGTCAAAGTAAATTCGCTGGACGTAGCGGGAACCTCAGTTGTTGCATTTTCTGCACCTTCTTCAGGTGCGGCGTTTTCGGCAGGAGCAGCCTCAGATTCGGTCTTTGTCGCAGTATTCTCTGCGGCGGGAGTCTCAATCTCAGGATTCTCCACAGCGCCTTCTGCCACGGCATTTTCAGTCATAGCAGGATTCTTTTCATTTTCATTCATTGGCGTTGTATCTCCTTTCTCCTTATCGGATGGATTATCATTTTGCGCAGTATAGTTCTGCTGAATTGCTTGATACTCATAGAGCCGGTCGCGGATCTGAGCAGTAATATCTTCAACAGAAAAATTGGCAGTAACGCAGCTGCCTGTCATAGCGGGCTTGATACTCGGATCAGTCGTAGACAGAATGCAGCAACCGTTAAATTTAAAAGACCCCACAGGAACGTTGCCGTTCTTATCTGCGGGGCCACAAGCCATATCGGTCAGCTCAACACTGTGATTCTTCGTACCATCGCGGGTAAAAATATCTACAGGATCACTAAACTTTGTCCAAATCAAACCATCAACACGCAAATACTCCCGTTCAATACCGGTGCCGTCATCCTTAACGATCCAGCGAGGATTACAAGATTCAGGGATAACACCATAAGCTTGACCAGCATAGACGTACTTCACGCCTTTGTCGGTGATCCGCAGTTCATGTTCATGTCCTTTAAAGTCCTTGTCTTCCTCGTCAAGTTCATCTACAACGTAGCCCAGGATCGGCGTATTACGGATTGTCGGTACTGCTTTGTTGATCGCGTCTTTTGTGAAACTTGTCTTATTGAGGTTTGCTCCAGTGTGCATTACATCAATGCTGACATCAATGAAGCGAAAATCAGAAGATTCGTATTCGCCCTTCTTAATAAAAGAAACCGGATATCGTTGATTCATTCTGTTTTCACCTCCTCGTCAGCAAAATAAAAGCCCTGGCGAATCGCAACCTGCAACTCAGCCAGAGCATTTTCAAACACAGAATCGTATACAAAAACATACTTGTTTGTTGGGTCTATTCGTAGCATCAGAGCGCCACGGTCGGTCAGGAACTTTGCCATCCCGGCGGAGTGCGCTCCGTGTACGATAACTTCATAAATCTCCTGACTCATCTTATGCCTCCTGTCTATCGGCGCTTACATTGCCAGCATCAGACAGGCCTTCGCCCTTACTTGCGTTTGTTGGGCGGCCACCTTCATCCCCGGCGGAACCGGACTGAGTATTGGAGCTCTTGAGCGGTGTTTCACCAGCACTAAGTCCCAGGATTTCATTTTCAAGATAAGTCATGTTCTCATAATCGCTGCCCGCATAACCAGTAGTTGCAAGAGCGGCGGTTCGAGTCGGCATACCATAGGTGGCATCCTTGAGATATCTTTCATGCATCTCAGTCACGTTATAATGAGTGACTGGTAGGAAGTTTAGGCGGAACTTATAAGAACTGGAAACGCTCTTCAGCTTGCGATTGATCCAGCGCTCCAACTGTCGCATCACTGCAAACACGATCTCCTGGTCATTCACAGTACACAGCTGCAGGGTAGTAGCAGAAGGATCTTCGCCACCGCCGAACAGATTCTTATTCACGCCAGCGCTTGTAAAGAATGCGGCCTCAGCATTTGCGACCTCTTTAGAGTCACTGTTCACGCCGCTCTTTTCAAAGTTCTAGCTGCTGATTTTCATGGGAGTAAGAATTGCGCCAATATTCGACGGCAGTACATTACTCATCATGTCATAGAACTCTTTTGCTGTATCATAGTCGATCAGGAAAGAGCCGTCAGTATCATTCACTGGGATCTCCATTGCCAGCGCCTTATAGTTATTGGTCTCACTTGCGTTTTTACTGATGGCACGGTAGTCTTCAATATCGGCAAGCGCACTAAACAAACTCACAAACGGGGGAATGGGGATATAATCATGCTCGTTTACTTTGATACAGATGGACTTAGAACTGTCCAGTTCCTGCCACTTGTAGTTCTGCGAGTCAGCCTTATATTGTTTATACATCGTCTCAAACTCCGGCGGATAGTTGGGCAGCTTGTCTTTGTTGGAATCAAAGTAAGAAAAATCAAAAGCAAAATTATAAACGCCGTCTTCAATGCTGCTTATTTTACAATAGTCGGCATCAAGATTTTGGAAAGCAAAACTGTCATTTGTCTCCCACGCATAGCCATAGTAAACGTCATCGCGAAATGCAATTGTCAGTATTTTCGTAGCTTCGTGTGGGATATTCATCAGCTCAACTGCTGTTACAGCAGAATAATATGCCTTCTTAAATTTATTGGCGTTAATTGTCTTAGAGCGATCAAGTCCATACGGAGAGATCGTGTAAGAGTATGTAGACATATTCGCAAAATACTGAATCAGCCGGCGATAGTAGTTTGAAATATTGAATAGATATTTACTCATATTTCGTAGCTGCTTCTCATAGTTAGCTGGGTTGCCAAGATAAGTGACGATCTGATTCTTAGTATATTTTGTATACGTCGGATTTGTGTCAGTACTCGATGCCAGATTACGGATACCGATATGTGACAGGTTCGCATAAACGCCATTGACAAGATCCTGATATGTTACATAAGAGGTCTTACCATCTTTGGCATTTGTTACGCGGACCTTTTTCTGCATTTTATCTTCAGCCATTACAGTCCTCCCTTCTTTAATACAGGCGCTCTAAAGTTAAACGTGAGCGAAGTTGGCTTTTTATTCTTCTTCTCCATGCTTCGTTCAACTTGCTGCGCAATGTAATAGTTGTAAGACAGGGAAGAGTAGCGGTCTTTACGGCAGCCGGATTTCTCCTTGACTTTGATAACGTTATTCACGGTTTCGTAGCCCAGATTTACAAGCTCGTTTACAGCAAGCCCAGTATTGATATATGGCATCTGTAGCGCGGCTCGTTCAGTAGGCGACATTTTATCATAGCCTTTATAGATTTTGCGCAACTGGTCTTCACATCCGTACTCACTCTGAAGCAGATGGATACGTCCTTGCTGGAAACCGCTGCGTAATCCAATGGCTACATCACTGTTAAACTGAGAGCTGCCCATAATTGCCTAGATGACTTTTTTGGCATTTTTGTCAGAACAGCGAGATGCGATTTCTTGATTGTTACAGCAGCTAATCGCAGGATACGTTTCGCCTGTTTCTGGGTCATACATATCGCGCATCAACAGGTCAACCAGAGGCAATCCAACACCTCTACAGTCAACCCCGATATAATCACAGTTGAAATAATCGAAATACCGTCGCAGTTTTAGTGCTTGGTCTTGCGCACTCATACCTTCAACGTTCTCTGAATAGACAAAGTTGCTGGTGTAGCGTCCTGATTTATTCGGCAGCATACAGTTCAAGAAGATACTGGTTGCATCGTTGTCGTTTTTGCGGCTACTCATCAATGCAATATCGGCAGTAAGAATTCGCACTTCGCCATTTTTCTTTTTCGGCACGTCCATAGCAGCTTGATTAAGTAAAAGATTCGGTGCGTAGAACGCCTTTTCAATGACGCGCGTTTTGTTGATGTCATCAAATTGGAATAGCCCACCCTCAGTAGCACCAAGCCACTTACATTCATTCTCCATTGCAAATGTCAAATCAGAAAAACTGGATTCACTCATTTCGTCCTCTACAGCCTCCTTCAACAGCAAGCCGCTCTTGATTGACATTTGATATGGGAAAGATACGCAGAAATATTTTTTATTAAAATCGATCATATTTACGAAGTAGTCCTGACATTTTTCATAGCTCCAATGGTTTTGGAACCAAGCAGAACTTAGGTAGAATTCTTTGTTTCGCTCTGCAAGATGTGCATATTGTGGCTTGTCTAAATATCCAGGATGACGAACAATATTCAGGAACTTCTTCAAGATTAAATCAATAACATCTTTAGAAAGTAATCTATATTCATCACAAATAAGAAGCGTAGCTCGACTACCACGACTACTGTCTGTTGCAGTGACAACTTTGATATAGCTACCATTCCTAAATATGATCTCTGCCTTTTGATTGTTGATATCGACCTTTTTGATTTCAGATCGTAGAAGGGGACTATTAGGGTAGATCTCCTTCATTATCTTTTCATCCAAAATACTGATAGATTGGCTTCTTACTTTACAGGCGATACAAACCTTGGAACCAGGCCATAGAATACATGTAATCACACAGAAAACTGCGGTTAGAAATGACTTACCAAGGCCGCGAGCAGCAATGAAGCAGAAGCCGGTGCATCTCACCATCAAAAACAATAGTAGCTCTTGGAATGGCTTCAATGTCAGGTTTAAATAGTCTTTTGCAAACCGCTGAGGATTCGCTCTATAGAATGATGCCCTCAGGGCAACTGCGTTCATTATTTTTTCTGATTTTGTATTCGCTACTTCCTTATCTGTTAATTTCTCTTTACTCATGCGGAACCACCGCCTTCGCCAATACCGAAAATAGTTTCGCGGAGGCTGGTATCTGTGGCATCGTCATCATTTGTCTCTGGTTTATGAGCAGTATATCGTTCAAACTCTTCGTCAAATTCGTCTTGATATGGATTCTTTAAGTTGAACATCTTAAGCAAAGTACCCAGCACCCACACTCTAAAATACTTACCGATACCATCAACGTCCTGCCACTCTGGCGACGGTTCTGGAATCGGCTCTTCCTCTTCCTATTTCTGAATCAGCGTGCCAAAAGTATTCGTCTCAGCCAGTGCGTTATCGTTCGTCTGGTTTGGCTTGATTTGGGCAGAACCCATCAGGTTTTGTAGGTTATCGTTTGCTTCCTTGATCTTTTTTGTGTCACCAGTCGCATCAGCCTTTTCGCAGTTAAGCTCTGCCTTTGCGATGCGCTTAAACAGAATCTCCTGTGCTGCTGTCTTGCATTCATGGCGTGTAATAAGGTTTTGGTAGTGATCATCAAGGAACAAATAATCTTGTTCATCCAGACCAGTACCCCAGAATTTTCTCATCTTCAGAGTGACCTTTGTCCCCTTTGTATCACCGGCAGCCAAAGCGTCTTTTTTCTTCTGGTCGATCACATCGTCATAAGTTTTATCTGCATACTGACGTATATTAAGCCGTCCCATATAGGTGTTAATTTTTAAAGCAGATGCCACAGAATGTTCTGAAGCGTCAAGCAATTTATCATTTACATAGGTATCGAACATCATAGCCAGACGGTCAATCGCTTCATCTTCATCGTTATACTTCTTAACATAAAACTCAAACATCTTCTCACGGCACTCATTGCACCACGGGAGGTATCCGTCGTTACCCATAAACCATTGACTCTTCGTTTTTGAGAAATTACCTTTGCGCACGTCATAGATTTTTCCGCAACACATACATTTGCCACCGCTCCAAGAGGGCGGAACCTTGATACGAGGCGGTTTCTTATCTGCGGCAACTCTGGCCATAGCCAATCACCACCGTTCCATCGTCCATCATATCATCGAAGCGATATTTGATCTGATCCTATAGTTTTAAAACTTCATTTAGTTTCCTCGTTTTGCGGAATTTTGTATATACAGAGCCAGTTACCGGGTGCTCTCCAATCTCTTCGTAAAAAATTCCCATAGCGCGAACAAACAGCGCTGTCCGTCTGGAATAGCAGTAGAAGTAATCGCCTCCTAAATCTTTGTGATATTTTTCTTCCATCTCTAATTTGGAACCCTCCTTTTTAATTTATTTTTGTGGGTACAGGTATGCGAGTCGAACGCATCTAAACACAGCTTATGAGGCTGGTCAGCACACCGGCGCTGTCACCTGCGACATATAAAAATGCCCCAGGCCGTAGCCCAGGGCATCAAAATCTCTATTAAATTACTATCTTTGCTGGCTTCTCCAGCTTGACATCGTACAGACATTCTAGGCCGCTGTCATCGATTACAGCCACTGCCTGCTGCGGCACATCATTCTTGCGCAGTCCAATTGCGTAGGAATCGCTACCACAAACGCAGCCGCTCTCAATAACCTTCGTACCATGCACCGTTGTCATGCCGTTTGTGTGGCGGTGACCAAGGAACACCATGTCGATTGGCTGCTTTACCATCAATGTCAGATGCTCAACCACGTTAGCAGGGGAGTCCTTATCTCCATGTGCGTACATCACAAGACTATTTCTAGCCTTAAACCCGCCAAAGGTCGGATCGAGCTTCTCTGTCTTGATATCAATACCAGCCAGATTCTGCAGTCGTGCCTTCATATAGAACGGAATCAGTGCTTCAAGTTCGTCGCCTGCTACCTGATCCTCTTTGCTGGGGAATACTCGTGAATGATTGCCACTCACAGAATACACGTCAATATGCTGGCATACCTCGTACAGTGTAGCAACAAAATTACTTACCAGCTCTGCAGCAGTCATAACCTGCCCAATGCTGTTTTCATTGTTCTGTACGCGGGTATTAACATGGATATGCCCATTGATCAGGTCGCCCAACAGCAGCACATGAATTTTTTCGGCTGTATGTCGCGCTACGATATTGAACACCTGTGCAGCATAACTCTCAAGCCGAACCTTTAGAATATCCTTGTTGAATTTATTCCACGCCGAATCAATACCCGCGCCAACGTGTAAATCAGACAAGCACACAATCACATCGTGACCACTGTCTTCGTACTGTACAACATTCAGAAAATTGTCAGGGTTATACGGAGCAACATTCTTCAGAATCAATTCCTTAACGGATTCGGCACGAGCAACATCGCGATACACCTTGTTTGCTGCATTGCGTTCATCTTGTAATTTGATCTTTTCAATTTTCAGTCGCTGTAGTTCATCCTGGATCGTTTCTTCGTTGGCGTGATCAATAGCGTAGTCATAACCAGCTTTCCACGACTTATAGGTCTTGCGGTATCTGCATTCGCCATAGTCTGAGCCGGTCGCTTCATTCAGCAGTTCTGCTGCCTGATCCTAGGTCAGCTTACGTTCACTGCATGCCTCACCGATTCGCATCATATATTCATCAAAGGTCTCGCCGTCCGCTTTCTTAAATTCGTCCATGCGCCACCTCAGATCTCAAAATTGGTGTTGGTACGCTGGGTACGGTTCAGTTCGCGCAGCGCCTCTTCTGCCTCGGGATTGCCGGGCAGCTGAGTCAGAACAGACTTGATCTCCTCCGCATACCAGTGGTGAACGGTACGGGTGATATGGACACCGGGGATAACCTTACGCAGATACTCTGCCTCACGCTTAGTAATTTCAACCATTATAATAAATCTCCTTTGTAATTTATAATCGAAAGGGAAATATACAACGCCCTTTCATATATTAAGAATCTAAAGTTCATTTCGTGCATTCGCTGCGTTTTCGCTTGATTTTCGCCAGACGTGCTTGTTCTTTCTTTGCCGCACATCCTTTACAATATCTGCTGGCATTTGGCTTTTCTGAGTGATACTGTTCGCCACACACAATGCAATAACATTCCTTCGGGTCAAACAACTCTCGCACTATGGCGCTTAGATTCAGCCGATTGTTTTCAAACGTTACATTGAACGTGTACGCAATCGTATCATTCTTATCAAGAGCAAAATTTGTGTACTGATATAAGCATCCAATGTCGTCGGTGCCTGTCCTGCCCAACAGGTGATAGTCGTCAGAGATCTCCTTCATGCCCCGCACTGTATTATAGCCGTCATCCTAGTTTTTCCCAGCACAATACATAATCTCCGTTTGCTCTTCAAAGCAGCTCCCAAAACGCTTCATCTTAAACTCGGTGTCCAAGGCAAAGGTGTCACTTCCGTACAGTCGGCAGAAGAATATCACCCCAAACAGAACACGTAATTGTGCGTAGTTGATATGATACTTTCGGCGCGCCTCTGTAATATAGTCCAGATCTTTCTGATAAAGCACAACTTGATGTACGTCAAGTATGGGTGCGTTATTTTTGCGGCCTCTGTTGAACATCTGGATCAAGTGGCTACGATCATAGCTGACAGACTCAGGATTTTTCATCCGCTCATAATAAATGGTAGCGCATTCAATAGGGGAGAGGGAGGTTCGCTTCAGCAGGTTTCGCAGCATCAGATTTGACTCGTGATAGTCCTGCCAATGATCGAGCAGCATATTCTCATTACAGTAGAAAGTTGTATATGCCATTTAACCTCCTTACTCGATTGGTATAATTTCGCCATCAATATAGCGGCAAAGTTGTCCATGTGCATTATAGTATGGAGACATATATCCACTATGTAGCCAATAATATATAACTCTTGTATTCTCATCATAGATAAGTTTCGTATTAGAAATACTATACAAAGAACTTCCATTATAAACAGCTTTATCGCCTACATTGTTTTTACGCGGAATAGATGCCCAAATTCCAATACCTAAACATAAACATATTACAGCTATCAAAGTAATGATTGTTATTTTAAAACACCGATAACTCATTCTGTTTCATCCTTCTCATCAACTGCTTCGTGAACATAATTTGAAATACGCTCGAATTCGGTATAATCAAAATACATCTCGCCACAATCACCGCATACCATCGCCGTGATATCCGGCACATGAACCATCTGATTTTTATAAGTAAATTCGTGCTCCAGTCCAGTCTGCTTTGTCAACAAGCCGCCACAGGTAGGACACTTGGTTATTTTCTGCAGTTTCTTTGTTTTCTTCTTAAACCAACCCATATTATTTCACCCTCGCTTCATGGATTTTCGGTTCAGCCAGACTATATCGCTGGCCAAGGTATTCGTACTCGCCGTTCGGATCGTGAACTGGCAACTGAACAGGAACCGGTTTGATATTTTCGACCACACCAGCCCCAGCCGTGTGCCATAAGAACTTCTTAAATTTATTGGGATATTTTTCGTAGCAGAGTACCACAAGAATATTCGCCAACTCTCTCACATCGGGACACACCAGCTTGCACTTGTTGCGGTACACGTTATAGATCGCCTGCCAGTTTGTCTCATAGGTTTTGGCTTCTTCCTTGGTGATACGACCTTCAATCTCTTTATGATATAATTGCCAATTGCGACATTTCTTTTCGAACTCAAGTTGCTCTTTGCGGCATTTGTTGAAATCCAAGAAAATGGCTTCGATCTCATCAAAAACTGCCTGGTCATAGGAGACCTCTGGATCGTACATGATATGCCAATCAAAGCTGCCTGCGGGCTCTTTGCGCCACCGTACACCGCGCTCCCAACGCTCCAGACTCATGCAAAGCAGGTTCATGTTGCTATGTGCTTTGCTGAGATTATGTAAACGTGCGTAGTAAGGACCGTTATATTTGAAAAAGTACGGCATTCCACTTGCTTTCGCCCACTTACTAATCTGCCGAGGAATAGGGTAGAGCACACCGGTTTTTGCAAAATCCACAGCCTTCCCGTTTGCCACAGAAAGCAAGTCAACATAGCTTTCGTAAAGTTGCTTTGTTTCCTCTGTTCGCGCAACACGATTGTGGTATACAGAAGCCATATTGCTAATCTCACCAATCATACTTTTAAGGCCACGAAGAGTACAAGCAAGTTTGTTTTCAAGATTATCAACTTGAGCAAGACTTGTTACTTTATCTTCGATATCGATAGTGACATATCCATCGTCTGGAATAGTATTGATAATAATTGGCTCGTTTGACAATAGAGTTAGGTCCCCATCGTAGTCGGCCCCCGACAAGCGTTGTGGAGTGATCGAAAACACATTGATCATACAACAGTTGACAAGGTGGCTACAATATTTTTGCGTTAGTTCATTATCAATGCCTTTTAGCTTAACGTGTTCTTGATGGCATATATGAGGGTTACGACCTAATGCTCGTTCTCCCAAAATAACACCTTGCCGATCGAAGCTATAAAATTCATTTTCTTTCAAACAACCTTTTATTGGAAGTCCCGCGATAGCCTCCATCAATGCAATTTGGTCTGGAAGTAAAAACTTGAATGTTGCGTCAAAGAACAATTTCCCGCATTTGAATCCATTGCGATATTTATCAAGCAGACTATGGAAATAATCTTTTACACTTGGTTCATGCGTCATCTCAGGATTCCGCATAATGGCTGCAATATAATGATTTAATGGTTCTGTATTGTCAGCTAAAGCCCCTAAAAAGCAATATGTATAAATAGGATCACCATTGACGATTTTCTCGTACCAGTCAACAGATCTATCAGCCAGATGCTTGAACTCATCAAATGGAACATCCTGTAAGTCCTGGATAAGCTGATAGTTCCCTAAACTGACCAGATTTTCTTTATCTGCTTGATAATTCCATTTTGCAATTCCGAGGGCGTGGTCGTATTTCAATGCAAGTTCTTTATAACGGTTCCAATCATTGACAGTACCGTCTTTTTTGAAATACTTATACCCTTTATACATACTTTCGCATGCAATAAACATGGGTTCAGCATCACGGGTTACAGAATGCTTGATGCCCCAAATGTCTGTAATTTCAGTGACTCCACGCTCCTCATAAAATGAGACGTAATCCATTTCATTAAAGACACCCTTAAAGTATGGCATACGAAACACCATACTATTGATCTGCTCACTTGTTCCAATCCGCCGCTCAACTTCACGCATTAGGGCAGGATGTGCGATACCGCATCCATCGAACATATTGATTTCAATATCGGCTTCTTTTTTTGCAATTGCTTTTTGCTTCCATGTTCGTTTTGCACCTGTTTTTTGGTCAACAAATTCGACCTCTTCATCACGAACATATTTTATTTTTTGATTCGGAATAGTTGCGAATGTGTCGGGCACTACAACAATCTTTGGAAACCACTCCCTCAATGCAATACAATGACAGCTGGAAAGCACAAGACCACGATAGGCATAATATTTACTAAGTACAGTGGGCGCATCTTTGAAGCTTAAATCCATACTGATTCGCTTGTCTACTTCTGGCCAAATATGAGATTCAACCATTGAGAAGATAAACTGACGGATCATAGAGGCACTACGATCACCAAATGAAAAGTGATACTTGCCAATTTTCGCTCCATGTTCAATTAAATGACGGACAACCTTTGGTTTGCTTTGTGCGCCAGTTGCATCAATAAAAACAATAAACGGATTATAGTCATCGTAATTATTTGATACAATTCTAATTTGACGCAAAAGCATTGTATCAGATTGCAACACCTGATATTGAGGATCGTTTGCGACCTCTGCTGGAACCTTATAATTCTATTTAATAAATAAGCTTAGCGGGTATTTTCGCACTGTATAACTTTTAGGACTGATCACTTATTTCACTCCTTTTATGACCAAATGGAATTGTAAATATTTCTTCTGGTGTCCAACCTCTGTCATAACGGCTTTTGATTAAACTAGTTGATAACCCTGTTGATTTCGACCACTCTAAAATTGATTTCTTTTCACCATTGTACTCAATCATTCGGGTGTTTCTTTTGTTGTTGGCCTGCTCTAACATTGTTTTCCATTGACAATTTTCTGGGCAATAGTTGCCGTTGTTATCAATGCGATCGATGGTATATTGTCCTCTTGGCGCGTTTTCATCATAACCTGTTTTATCAGCCCATTCTTTGAATTTCAGAAAATCTTTCCATTCATCACAAACTTTGATACCACGTCCGCCATAATCTTGATATGCCTTGTTTTCTGTTTTTGTACAACGTGACATCATCGCAAACCATACTTCATAAAGTCTCGATTTTCCAAATCCGCCCTGAGTTATGTGAGAACATCCACAGGATTTTGATCTACCACTAGTTAATAGCGCACCTATGACATCTACTTCGTTACCGCAATCGCATTTACAGTGCCAATATACTTTTTGATTAAGATATTTCGAAGAACGCCCAAGCACAGTTAGTTTTCCAAAATGTTGACCAGTAAGATCCTTGGCCCACTTTTTGTGCTTTGAGCAGCCACAGCTTTTTGTATTTCCCGTTCTTAATGCGTCTCCATCAACAATACATTCATTTCCGCATTCACAAACACACTTCTATCTGGAACGATGTCTTCCATTTGCCTGAATATAATCCTGCTCTTGATTCAAAACAGTTAATTTGCCAAATTTCTTTCCTGTTAAATCAATAAACCGCATTATTTATATCACTCCTCAATGAATCAAATTATTCCAGTGGTCGTTAAAATGGTCATCGCCGTCATCTTCACCATCGCCGCCGCCCATATCATCGTCGCCATACATGATCTCATCGTAGGCCGCCAGACACTTGCTGATAAACACAACCAAAATGGGAGTAACCACCAGGGCAGTAAAGAGCACACGTCCTAGAATCTGATATGTAAGCACAAATACAACAAGCATTTCTGCGATAGTAAACATCCAATCAACAAAGTCAACGGAACTTAAAACACCAGCGATAAGTACCATCAGCGGAATAGAGTTAACGCGGATCTCCTGAATATCGTCTCGCTCTGTATCGTTCTCTCCGCCCGGCTTCTTAGGCTCTTTGTCCATACTATTGTGTACCTCCTTAGTCCTCGTCGTCGTCCCACATTGTGCGCCGCTTCCGCCGCTCTGATTGCCGCTGGCGTTCGCCGCTTTCCTGAGCCTTCTCAACTTCCTGCAAAAACTGATTCTCAATCATACGCTGTTTGCGGGCGTTACGCATATAGCTGCTCTTAGACACCTTATCACGCTTGCGATCACTCATCGTCGCCGTCCTCCTCATCATAACCATAATCATCTGGGCAGTACATCTCATGGAATAAATATCGTGTCAAAGAAGGGGACATAGGCGTGCCGTCTTCCATCCACAACGTATCATAAAGTGATGCATTGCCGATCAGTTCCTGCTATTCTGCATATACCTGAATCGCGTCAAGGATATCCTCGTAAGTTACATCATAATCGCGCACAGCATCAGCTACGGCAAATCCAATATTATAAATATCCTGTTTTGAAAAGTCGTTTTCTTTCATATAGTTCCTCCTTATATCAGCGGCTCACAAATACATGGTCCTGTCAGTAAATCTATTTTATGTTCAAGTTCTGCGATCCAAGTTTGTAATTGATCAATCGCAGTTTGATACGAGGTTGTTGTTGCTCTTATAGTATCTATACGTTCTACTGCAAAATGCGACAGAGTATTTGCTTCGTCGACTTTGATAATCGCATGGTTTACTGTATCGTGCATGGAAAATAAATGATTATCTATTTCTTCAACTCTTACAGTTAGCTCTTGTTCATCCAATATTTTCATCTCCTTTACAATAGACTTTCACAAACACATTCGTGATAGATCGATACCGTATGTTCTACTGGAAAATTTTTCGATACATAGTCTTTGATAAACTTTTGCAAAGTTTCATCAGTAACCATGGTGTTATAATCAACCCATTTATCGAATTGAATTCGCACAGGCTGCTTCCAATCCGATGGATATATGTATATCTTATCATCGGGTATCAATAATTGATTGTTCATATCGTGCCTCATAATAGTGACTCACAAACGCATTCGTTCTCTGCCTCGACAACATTAGGAATTGCAATCGTCCACAGCGTGTCGTGTCCCATTCCATAGTATTTTACTTCCGCTTGAACTTCACGCTGGTTACCATTTGCGTCAATGTAAGATACAATTTCGTTTGTGGTTCGCAGTGGTTTATCGCTTGGCAGAGACCATGTAAATCCATCCTTCGCCCAGTCAAAAGTAAACTCGCCACTGTTGATATCATCGGGATATCTGTACTTACACCATCGCAGCGTGCGATCATCATGCAGCGTATCAAATCTATCCATTGTTGGCACCTCTGTTATACCAAGCTGTCACACACACATTCATCCCGCTGCACTTCTTGAGGCGCAGTTGGCGGTGTAAACGTAACCTCGATTGGATCATATGTCATCAGAGAACAGGCATCGATTTGTACATTCGGAAAACACATGAGTTTAAAACATCGGTCGATATCATCAACAACAAGTGGCTTATCCTCTAAGTGCAATCCACGATAATTATCGGGAGGACAAGTAGTTGTTATCACGTGAATGCTGTATTCTCCGCGAGCTCTGCTTTGTAAATCTACTATAAGGCATTGATGACCAACCCTATACCCATAATATTGAATATCAAGATTCCTGGCGATTTCCTTGATATAGTCCTGTGCACATAATATAGCCGTCCCGCCCATCGGCACCAAGATATTGCAATTGTTCTTGACAGCGTATTCACATATCGCATATGTACGTCCACTGTTTCGTGGCGCTAATATTCTTTCCATATTTCACCCTCCTTACAATAGCGGTCTGCACACACATTCACACTGTTGATCGGCCAGAGCATCATGGATTACATCGTCCAGACATTCGGGTGTGATGGAGAACTGCTGAAACAAGTCAAACTGATTGTTGTTCATCAAATAGTTCATGGTGATCCGCCGCATTTTATTCTCTGAAATATACTTCGCATCCTCTTCACCATACAGCCGCGCAATCTCCTTGAAAAATTCAAAAGTATCGGTCAGCGCCAACCTATCGTCAAAATAGAATGTCGTATATTGTGCGCCGAATTTATCTTTATTGAATATATCCCAAAAATCTTCGGGTGATTTACAGATTGCGGTCTCCTTTCGATGCTTTTGCACAGTATCCATGCGTTCATACCAGTCGCACACTGTGTCATAGATCGATGGTCTTACGAATAAAACGCGCATTATTTCTTCTCCTGTTATAGCAAAGTCTCACAGACACATTGTTCGTTGAACAGCTGTTTGTCATATTGTTGGCATATTTTCAAAGCAAGATTAGTAATCCATTCTGCGTCGTCTCCACGAAGTACCTTATAATTATCATCGATAAACGCAAATACAGCAGGTCCCGTTTGCTTATATAGATGATAATAGACTCCTGCTCCACCGACAAAATCCATGAAGAATCCTGAGTTGTCTTTTAAGCCAAGCAACAGAACATAAGTGTCAAAATATCGAGACATCTTATAGGTCAGATACTCATTGGTTGTATAAAATATTTCTTCACTAGCTTTACTCATCTGTCCCACGCTACTATGCCTCTGTTAAATGGTGTAATCAGATATCGGTGTGTAGCTATATTATTCAATTGAGCTCGCAATTGGTTTAATATAACCATATTGTCAGAATGTTGGTTTTCTATATATTTTTTGAATTCCTCCAGTATCTGTTCTGTCTCAACTTCTCGAAGTCGGTCACACAACTCTTTTGCCAAGCCGTCAATCGCTTCATAGTTCCAGTCGCCAGTAGGAGAGATGTAATCCATTGGTCGTAAGCCGTCGATTTCTACTTTTATCATTCTGCTAATCCCCTCAGTCCAACAGGTCAGCCAGTTGTGCGGTCTCGCTGCGTTCTGTCTTGTTCAGGTAGACATATCCAAAGTGCGGGTTGCCAGCCAGACACTGAATTACCTTGCGCATACCGCTGTTATTTTCAAACACGGCCTCGTCAGTCTGCTTCAGGTCGCCATCAAGCCACAGCATAGATCCATCACCAACACGGCCGAGTAGCAGCTGTACATGCTCTTTGGTAAGATTCTCAGCCTCTGAAACCATAATAATTGCGTTCTTGTAGTCGCGGCCACGAATAAATCCAAGGTGAGCTACTTCTACCTGCCCATTATTGATCCAGTATTCCAAACCAGCCTCGCCGCCCAAGTGATCAGCTAGAGGGCCAGCAAAAGAAGCAGCGCCGAGCTTCTCTAGTAGAGTGCCAGGCAGTGCGCCCAACTCCTTGGTATTCTTGACTTCGATGTTATTGCGAATCCAGATCAGCTTCTCAACCTTGTGCTTCTCGATCATATCAATAGCAGAGGATACCATAAGCATTGTCTTGCCGCTGCCGAATGTTCCAGCCAGCATCTTAACGGTAATATCATCGTTCTGCAGCATATCAAATGCGAGCTTCTGTTGATCATTGAGTGGTTTTACGTCGCCAGTGAAGCGATTACTGATCTTTTTGTATTTGAGTGGTACATATTTCTTGCCATTCCATCGTAGCCAGCCTACCGCATTGCCTGCCGGCATATCATCGTCTACTGTGTCTGGATCACGAACAATCAGATAGCCATTCACTGGAGTGTCAAACAGATTCTGATATGTATAGCCTTCATCGTGGGTCTGATATGCCATCGCCATGGCTTCCTCGCCGCCTTCATCAAGAGTGACTTCGGTCTAGCCAGTGTAGTTATTGTTGGCGCTTGCTGCTGCATCGGGATAGGTGAATTCGATCGGCAGATAAAGAATGCCGCTGGCAATATTGGCGCAACTTAGGTCGCTGGTTACGAACTTAAAAGAATCAATATTGGCCTGGATCTGTCGCTGTGCTTCCGGGAGTCCGGCTTCAATCGCGTCATCCAGATTGCGCTGCATCTCGTCCAGATACCAGCGGGCGGTTGCCATGATTGTCGCGTCGTTGTTATCACTGATCGGTTTGCCATCGAGAATGTAGAACAGGGAAGACATGGGGACTGCTACCACCATAAAGGTGTTGTCGTCGTGATGCTCGGCCAACAGGCGGGTTACAGTACGTGCCTTATAGCGGATCTCTTCGCTCTTCTTGCCGCTTGTCTTGATCTCTTCCAACTCGTGCAGCGTCATATCGGCAATCAGAAACGGCTCTGTTGCACTAGAAGCGGTTGCACTAGAGGCTGTTGCACTAGAGGCTGTTGCACTGGCAGGTTCGAAAGCGGCGGCTCCCAAATCAAGAAGCGCGGAGGTGTCATAAAACTTCATTAACGGGTGATCCTCCTTTGATAATGATATTGTAAAGTGTGATTGACTACTGAAAATATAAGCTCGCAGCTGTGGAGAGAACTGCGGGCTTTTTCTTTATACCTTATTATACACCCATGGCGCTGTAAAAGCAATAGTTTTGTGCAAAATACCGGAATAAAATAATCTGTTGTAAAAATAAATAAAATATAGTAAAAATAGCAGAAAAATTATTAAAATTAAGCAAAAATGAGCAAAAATAATGCATTTTAAGCGTTTCTACGGCGCTTTTGGGGAGCTATTACGCGGCGATCAAGGCACAACTGCGTGAAGATTGGGGTGAAAATCATTATTGATGCGGAGCGTTTTGTAACGATAATACGTTGTTTACCGGAGACGAAATCGGGGGCTAAATATGGGCGTTTTACGGGTGCGCAGATAGGGGAGATGATTGGTGATTTATGGGCGATCAACAGGTGATTTTGGGTGCTGGTGACTGCGAATTAGGAGCAAATGAGGATGGATGATTGTTGCGTTGAGGAGGCGAGTGGGAGGCAGGTGAGGTGTGAAAACCGGGTGATTTGGTACGGGCTGGGGAGATGGAATAACTGGTACGCACGACCCAAACTCGACCCCCTTTCCAATTTTTAACATCCCCCGGTATGGCCTGAAAAGTCTAGGATTCATGCGGGTTTTCTGTGAATGCTACCTTCCGTTATTAGGTAGTATTCGAGTGCTGGAAATCTGGAATTCTGCCTAGATTTTTACAACTGCCTGTTGTGCCTGAAAATTTCTTTGCTGTTTTTTGTTGTATTGTGTTACCATGTATTTTTGTGGCTGTACTATATAGACAGGCCCGCCGCCGTGGTGGGCTGGTATCACACTTTTTAGAAATGAGGATTATTATGTTATACTTGACCGAAAAATCCAGCGCCCCCGCAACTGTACGCCGTTCCACTTCTGCCCGTATCGCCGCCCGCAATCGCCGCATTGCCCGCCGTGCCGCCGCCCGTGTCTACCGTGCCGCCCGTATTGCCGCCGCTCATAGTGCCCCCGCCGCCGTGCTCATTACACCCATTACCCCCGCCGCCCGTGTTGCGGCAATGCTCATTACTGATGATATTACAGGACGTTTCACCCGGCACGCCGCCGCCGTTGCTGTTGCCCGTGTCTACCCCCGCCCCGTTTTGACCCGTACTGTTGAGGGATACCGTTATATCCAGCCCGACGGCCCCGCATACCTTGCCCCCGTGGATAATGCCCCCGCATACCGCCGCCCCGCCGTGCCCTATACAGGCGGTACGGCTGAAAGTGTGCCTGTATCGTATCATCCCGGTATCAAAGCCGCCGCCCCAACAGCGGCCCCCGCACCCTTGTATAAGTCCAGCTATGCGGCACAACATACCATGCACACGGGGGCTGTATCGCCTTTAATGGGTTTGGCGGGTGCCGTTGCGTGCAACGTGGTTAAACGCCGCTTTGAGGACAGTGCCGCCCCCCGTTTTTTGACCTTGCAATGGGACAACGTGCGGGATGCAAAGCGGAATACAGCCGCCCAAAATATGGAAAACCTTGCTACACAATATGAGGATGCCGCCGCCGTTCTGGATGCCGCCCAAACCCTTGCTAAAAGAGACGCGAAAATTTTGGGCTTGACTGGACACGTCAAAACCCGCTATATCGCCGAAAATACCGCCGCCGAAAAGGCCGCTTTGCAGTCCATAAAGGACAGTATTGCCGCCGCTGAAAAGTGCGATAATACGACTATTTCTGACTTTGCTGATATCAAGAGTGCCGCCTATATTGCCGGGTATGAGTTACTTACACAATTTGCCCGCTGGACTGTAAAAAACGGCGGCAAAGCGCCCGAAAATATTGATTGTGACGATTTAATCAATACCCTAATTGCCCGCAACAAGTCCGAAAAAGAGGACTTAAAGGCCGCCCGTGCCGCTGTTGATGCCGCAAAAGATGCCGCCCGCCGTGCGGGGTATGCCCGTTTGATGGACTTTGCCCCGTACCGGGATGCAAAAGAACAGCTGAAAAAATACCGCCGCCGCAATCTGGTAATTGTAATGAGCAGTGCCGCCCGCACTTATATTGGTGGTGTTGACCACGGCGGCAACGTCCACGCCGCCGATATTGACGGGGCCGCACGCCGTGCAAAAAACGTGCAAAGCGCCGAAAATGCCGCCCTTTACAAGGCCGTGGATAATGCCGCTGTATATGATGAGCACTATACCGCCGCCCGTGCCGATATCCTCAACACTGTACAGGATGCCCGTGCCCGTGCCGCCGTTGCTTGTATTATTGATGGGTATACCATGGAACAAACAGCCGCCCGCCTTGCTCAGCTGTACCCCGCCGAAAAGTGGTATAAAATGCGGGTATCCCGTCTCATTGCCGCCGCCCGTGCCGATATTGCCGCCGCTGATGGATACCGGGACACGGTACAGTGTGCCGCATATCTTGACGCAATCGCCGCCCGTATCAAATAAGAATATCCCGCCGCCCGCCGTGGGCGGCTTTTCTTTTTGCCCGCCGTATATCGCCCGCTTTGTGGCTTTATGCGGCTTTTTCTTTTGCCCTATATCCCTACAATTCCAGCCGCCTTTACACGCTTTACAGGGCTTTACAGCCGCCCTACAATGCGCACTTTTCAACAGGGTATCGCCAAAAAATACACCTATAATAAAGCGCCGAAAATTTTTTCAAAAAAATTTTTCTGATTTTGTTACAAACGTGTTTCCCCACGGGGTATAAACGCCGCACGGCACAACAACAAACGCCGCACGACAACAAACCCCGCCGCACAAAGCGACACGGGGACACGGCACAACAACAAGCGCCGAAAAAATTCCAAAAGAAAATTTTCAAAACTTGTTACAAACGCCGTTCCCCACGGGGTAACAACAGAAACGCCGCACAACAGCGGCGGCAACAAGTTCAACAGCACCGGACAAAACGGAACGGATGCCCAGAACAGGAAAATCCAGTGAATCCTATAATGCGCTGGACGATGTTGGCCCAAAAGAAATTATGGGCCGTTGGTGTCGGGAATCGCCGCCCACATGAACACATTCGCAAAAGTTGCGAGAATGTGAAAGCGACCGACTATGTGATGCAGGAAATGGCACCATGAAAGTGACCTGAAAAACGGCTACCAATGGATGTAATCGTAAGCTCCAACAGGAATGCAAGCCTAAACGCAAGCCCTGACTGGGGGCATCTAACTACACCTGCGGCCGATAGTGCTTTAGTCGGCGCTGGTATTAAAGGTGCAAGAGAGCGTACTGCAAACGCAATGAATGGAGATAGAATTAAAATCAATGCAAGTGATTGATTGAATTGGCTCCGTCAATGAAAATCGTTGCTCCATGGCCCCTCCGGGACTATGGATTCAAAGTATTCGCAAGCAATGATTGAAATGATATCGAAATTGATTGTGTGGTGATTTTAGCGATATTACATAAGACTGGCGCAAGCTGGCCTTGTTTGATATATAGCCCTCCGGCGGCAACGTCAGAGGGCTTTTTATATGTCACTGAAGTGGTTCAAATGATTGCAGTTCGATTCTGCAAGGTGGCGCAAAACATATCAAACGAGAGGTAAAACTTATGGAAACCACTACTACTATGAACACCACGCCCGAAACTGAGACCAAAGTCGAAACGAAAGCTCCTCAGACCGCTGAAGAGTGGAAGGCTGACGCAAGTCGCAAGCTGCTGGCTCTGGAGCTGGCTGTCGATGAGTACAAGGCTGTAGTCAACACGAAAGACTACGACGCAATCAAAGATAAGCTGGGACGCGTCAACCTGGCACTGGCTGGCTACAATGGTTCGTACAAGATGGCCGTTTACGCTGAGCTGGCTGAAAGCGAAAACCCCATGAAAGCGGCTGTCGAATACGGCTATCTCAAGTGTAAGCGTGTGAAAGAAGTCGTTGATCGCGACACTGGCATGATTGGTGTTGAAATCAATGATGCAACCGTTGATAAGCGCAACGTTCTGAATCTCATTGAATTTACCCGCTTTACGACCGCAAAGTTCAATAACGCAAGCTGGCCCTTCGCCTGCAATGAGTTTGCCCGTGTAATCAGCATGGACACCATGGCAGAGCATACCATGAGCGCCGAAGAGCAGAAAGAGTTTAATGAGGCGTATGCTGAAAAGAAGGAAAGCGGGCAGCTCGTCCTGAAGTCTGTTGAAAAGATGAAGGCCGGCGCAACTGTAAGCAACAATGACCTCATCACTGATATCCAGAGCATTTTCGATGCCGTTCTGATGATTCCTGTTGAAAACAAGAAGGGCGAAACCGTTAATGCCATCAAGGCAACCAGCCATGAGCTTAAGTTCATTATGAACCGTAAGTCCGGAGCTGGTAAGAACGCTCGTGACACTCATGTAATGGGCGGAACGGAAATGACTCAAGCAATTATGAACATGATGTGGAACATCGCAAGCCATGTTGATGAAAAGGGCGAACATGATTATCATGCCGACTACACCTTCAGCTTTGGCAAGTAATCGCAATCGCTATGAAAAGCCGACTGAGCGGCTATAAAAAGGCGTTAGGCTCAGTGCGTGGGACCCTTCGGGGTCCCGGTCGCATTACAGAAATGAACGCAAGTAGTGCGAAAGAAAGGATGAAAGCTGTATGAAGTTCAATATCTATTTTGATGATGGTGTCATACTTCCCACTGAGGACATGAAAACCGCTTTCAAAGCGTGTGACATGCCTGATCGTGTGGCCGCTGTGACTGCCGTGAACTACAACGGAATGGAAGAGATTCTGTGGGGTGAAAAGCCCTGTGAAACCGCTCCCGATAAAAGCGGACGCTGGACGTATCCTAATCCCATCGTGACGAATGCAACCATTGATGAAGTCGGATTCAAAGCGCCTTTTGTTCTGGAAGCGAAAGTACACAACAAGGAGACCGACCAGTATGAAACCCTTTATTATGAGCTGGATGCAACCGGTTTCAAGAACGCAACGAAAGACGTTGAAACCATGATTGCCAACAAGCACTCGGACTGGACCAGAACCAAGCGAATCTTGACAGCAAGATTCTTCTCCAATAAAAATGGTCAGTTCAATCTGGAAGGTTCGTTCAATTTCGCATTCTAAATGCAATCGCCTAATGAAATCGAAAAGGAGAGCCAGCCGGGTATGAAATCAAAAATAATAACCGATGTCCCGAGCATGACGTTAAACTGCTTTGCCCTCAATATCAGAGCCTCCACGCGGCGAGGGTGGATAACCAACAAATCTGAGCTGGAATCCAAGATGAATCCATGATATAATAACCCCAACGAAACCCAAGTCCAATGAAAGGGGTACTATGTTATGGATTGGATCGAAAAGCAGAATGATGATTTCTGTAAATGGCTCCAAGATATAGGAAAGCTCGAAAAAGTGTGCGCTAATGGTAAATCCTTTATGGTAAATCCGAAAGCCATACAAACCATTATGAAATTGAATGCTTTTTTCAAGACGAAATCAGATGAGCATATTCAAAAATGTAAATCTGTAGGAATTGAATGTCAACCATACTTGATAAAACTAGCTATGGGGAACGAATCAAGTCCTTGGTTTGGTTTTGAAACGTATTACATTGCGACAGATGAAGATGGCATTTCGTTTTCAAAAGAGGAACAAAAAAAGTTTGACGAAATTTGTTCTGAAAATATAAACGGAATAACGTTTTCAGCAAACAAATACGATGGCGTTTCTATTACAATGGTTATCGAGAATTTCTATATCGAAGTAAAATAAATCCGGATTCCAAACGCAAGCCCTATGAGTATCACAGCTCGTGGGGCTTTTTCTTATGCCAAAACGTCGATGAATTCCTCTGGCGGTATCGGAGTGAATTCGTTCGGCGTTTTCTTTTTACCTCTTTTCCTTGTCCAAAATGCTGGGCGATTTACGGTACCAGGGCAGACGTAACCGTAACCACAACAAAACAAAAATTGAAAGGAGCTTAGCAAAATGAAATTCGTCAGAATCAACGGCGAAAACCACGCCGGTTACGCTCTGCTTGATATCGTCGAGCACAAAACCACGAGCATGACTGTTGCAGAGCTGATGGAAGCTCTGTCCAAGTGCAGCCCGGACGCATACGTTACGTTCGGCAATAATTACGATGATTATGTCATCGAAACCGTAGACCAAATTTGAGAGAAGGAGTATAGCAGTATGGATTACTTTAGCACTGAATTCATTTTCGCTTGCGGCATCATCGTTGGTATCGCTTTGGCAATCGTAGCGCAGTCTATCTGGCATGATTTTCTCCGGGCAGCACGCCATCACTAAGCGCCGCTGTTCGAATATAAACCAAAAAAAAAAAAAGAAAGAGGTATATCGTTATGAAATCCATTCTGAAATCGCTGAAGCAATCCGCCCGTTCCATGGCAGTGACAGTCGCCGCTGTCTTTCTGATGGCCGCAATCTTTGCTCTGCCGGTTCCCACTGCAAGCGCCGCCACCGCAAGCATTTCTGATCACAAGCCTGGTCTGAATGGTCATTACATCCTGACTGGTATGGTCACTCGATATGATGTGATTACCGGTCTTGACTTGAACGACAACGAAAGCACCCTGTTGTACTGTACAATTGAGGACGAAAACGGTGATGCCTGGTGTTATGCTTATGAGCTGGGCAGTGAAGTGCCGCCTGTGAATCAAAACCTGACCCTCATTATGAATTGCAATGATACTCCTGATGATATCGACGATGACATCATCGAAGATATCCTGTGGTGCAACTGCGCCGCTGAGAAAGATTGAATATAATGATCTGGCGGCATTTGCTGCCAATTGATAAAACAAAAAGAGAGGTAAACAAAAATGCTGGATGTTCTGACTATTCTTGAATATGCTCGTAAAGGTGCACTTGCTGACTATGAAAAAGCATGTGTGATGCACCGTCTACTCAATATTAAAGAGACTCAGGCGATGGTTGATAACGCATGGGGAACGGCAAAAGAGCTCACTCGTTTGATGAATCTTAAAGCAGAACAAGTTAAGCAGACGGGACGTGATACTAAGGAAGATGCTCGGAAGCGTGTAGTATCAGCTGACCGATTCGTGCAGCCTAATGAGCAGGCTCTCCACAAGCAGGCCATCAAAGAAGCTCCTTACGTCCTCGTCATCAAATGGAATAATCCCATCATGGGCGAAATGGAATACCCCTTTAAGAGTTACGCCGAGGCTGAGAAGAACTTTGAGGTCGCCAAGCGAGAAGTTCACAATCACCACGCAACCGAAGCTCATGTGTACGAACAGGGCGAAGGTCAGCGCGTTCCCGTGATGGGCATTATGAGCGGCAAGCTGTAAGCCGCCTGGTGAAAGGAGGCGTAAGCAGTTGTTTACCGTGAAACAAATCTTTGAACTTGCACTCAGATGTGCCATTCAAGATTATGAGGACATGCTTGTAAAGCACAAAAACGTTATCATGGCAAAAAAATATAAGCGAGATGTCGATGAAATCATGGATGTTCTTATCAACATCGACAAGAAAGAAAATTATATCGCTAGTTCGAATCCGGCCACTGAAACCGCTGTGCTCTTTGCTCTGAATCTAAAAGATGGCGAAGTACAAAAGCTCAAAGCGCAGGAAGTGCAGCAGCCGCACACAATGCCGCCTGAGTATATGGTGCAAATTCAAATCGTAAATGCGCCTCATATTGGGTCTGGTATCAGTAAGAAGTTCTATTCCACGCTTGAAGAAGCGAATAAGGAGTTTCTTGGTTGGAAGACCGCCAATGAAAATATGAATTGCTACTCGGTGCGCCTTTGCGAAAAGACTGGCGACGGCAAATATAAAGTCCTGGCACGATCTCTTCCTAAAGATTACACGACAGAGCCTAAGCCGAAAGCGCAGCTGTATCAAGTCCGCATCATCCATCTGAACAACGACGAACAAGTGTTGCGATTTCCGATTCTGTCCGCAGCTCAAGCTACCTTTGAACTTCTGAAATACGAGTTAAAAGTCGGGCGAATCCGTGGCGCAAAAATCGTTAGAGTGATTCAAAGTGTCGGCATGAAAGAGACTCTGATCAGTATTGGCGAAACCGAAGAGGAGGATATCTTCTAATGATTTTGTCAGAGATCTATCAGATGCATGACAGATTGTGCGCCGTTGTGCTGGACCCGGAAAGCGGAACCCTCACGCCGATTCGTGTCGTAAATTTGGATACGAAAGAGCTGACCTCGCAGTTTTTCAGTGATGCGAAGGCGGGATTTCCTGATGCGAAACCATTCCGACCATACAATCCGAACAGCCTGAACTGGCTCATCATTGAAAAATATGGTCTGCTGGTTGCATCCATCAATAATCTGGGCGGGTTTATCGTGTTTGAAAGTCCTGATATGATTCCGCTGGCAAAATCTCTATTCAGCAAGAAAGCGAGGTTGAATTATGAGAGACGTTTTCCCGCCAGAGAAACATGCAATCGCCGTGTATCCGCTCAACAACTGGGGCGGGCTTGAGATCACAGCGATTGAAGAGGCGTGTGTCGAAGTCGCAATCAACAATGGTGAGCGCCGCAAGCAGGCTGGCCGCCACAAAATCTATCAGACGAACAAGGGCCATGCGTACTTCATTATGCATGGCTCTCGTTATTATTTGGACGAATTCACAAGAGTATAAGCGCAGCAGCCCGTAAGAAGCGCAGCAGCGTAGCAATCGAAAGGAGCAATATGAATTATGTTCGCAACATACCTTAGTGACACGGATTCCAGCTGGATGCAGTCCCAAGAGCGCCGTCATAAGCGCCGCATCGAATTGGCTGATCCGTACTTCCTGCCCTATAGCAGACTCCGGCCGCGTGTTCAAATCGAATTGCAGTTTCACATTCTGACTCTGCCATTCACAGTAAAGGAGGGTGATTTGATTGTTTGAGCATCCTATTGTCTGGGTGTTCGCCGCCATGTTGTTTCTGGTTGGCGCACTCCAGCAAATTGGAACCGGCCTGTATTATCTGGGGTGTTTCCGCCGCTACAATCAGGTGATTGACACCCTAGCACGCTGGTTTGATACCGTAGATCCGATCAAAATGACGGAAACGATTCGCGATTTTTTCCTCATCTCGATCGCCCTGACTCTGTTGATTGCTGTTGTGGTCTAACCCAGCGGCTTCAAATATTACATAAAAGGCAAATCAAAATGTGTAAGCAAGAAGAGAGGTAAACCTATGTTGTATTTCCGTGTTAAATTCGAAGCAAACAATGAGCCTATGTATCTGGGCACCCGTCGTGGCATCGAAATGTGGAGCACCTATGCAGGTGGCGAATTGTTCACCGAAACCGAGGTTAAGAACAACAGCCTGAACTACGATCTCCTGATTCCGGTCAATGTCAATCAGCGCAAGACCCGTATGATGGGCCCGTACCGTGTGCCGACCGACGATGCAAGTATCACTCCCTGGGATTACACTGCAGACCACCGCTATGATCGTTTCCGTCCGCAGCCTACTATGACGGTTGTTCATGGTGCGAAGGTTATCACGAAGCGGCTGGCTACTCTGCATAACCGCCCGGTTACCTGTTATCCTGTTACCCAGGGGAGAGTTCGCCGTGGTCCGTATCGCCGTGGTCGCCAGGATGGTACTCCGATGCCGCCGGTGATGTAAGGACGTTGTAAGAACGCTGCAGTAAGTGCACTGCTGGTAAAAATAACCTATATGTAATGATTTCCAATCGCATCAAAGACGGGACCGCAGATGATATAATCTATGAAATTTTGATGTGATATATAATAACCGCTTTGCAGTGGCGCTCTGGTAAAAATCGGAGCAACAAACTGCGGAGCCCATGTCGGGCGACTGGTGGTACCGAGGCAGACGTAACCACATCCAATGCAATAACATAATAAAATGTGCAAAAACGCGTGCCAATTCAATTATAGACTGCACGAAAAATTGCACAAACAGGAAAGGAGAACGCGGTCATGGATACCTATATTGTCATGCAGAACGTCAAAGTCAATGATTCTGAATTTAATAGATGGCGCGACAATGGTACTCGTCCACTATCTGCTCATCGTACTTTTGATGCAGCATTTGATACTATTTTTGAAAAATATTGCTTTGTCAGAAAGCATGAAAACGTATCAGATGTGGATTATAAAGACGGCGACGAATGTGGTCTTGAGTATATTGTTACAGATCCTAAGTACGGTGTTCAATACAAATTCGAACAGTGGGTTAGTTGTGTTGAGTTAAAAGACGAGGAGGCATCGCAGAATGGGTGATTACGCCGCAGCTGGCTATCAGCTCCAGCATTACAAGATCACATTCTATGCCGATAATAATGGCAAAATCCCGCTCAAAGTGGTCCACCGTGCATTCGCCAGCTATGATTGTGCCAAGATGTGGGAAGCTAATGTGATGTATCGAACACCTGAATATAACAGTGTCACAATCGAGATGGAATGAAAGGAGGCGGCGCAGTATGTTCGTTTGGGGAATTTTTATGTCCCATGAAGACCGTGACGAAACTATTCACGACGACAAGTTTCATTACGATCTTTTTGCTACTGAAGAACGAGCACTTGAGTATCTTAAAGAACAAGAAAAATGGTGGCATAACATCTACAATGATCCTTGTATCACAGATGCGGCTAAGAAGGAAATCTTTGGTGGTAAAAAGCCAGACGAATCCATTCGCTTATTCAAAGAGCCTGCCGAAATCTGCGGCGAAGAAGATGTATGGGTTCTTACTCGCGATTACATTTCCTCAACTGGAGCCGAAATGCGCGAAAGAATCATGGCAAAAGAACTATCAGTAAAAGAATAAGGGGGCAAACGTAGCAATGGTTCTCAACATGACTGAACTTCCCATTATGAACTGGTCGCCGGAGCAGCTCGAAGCAGCCCGCAAGCTCTGCACGGATGGTATTTTACAGGACTGGGAACTTCCTACGATTACGCCCAGCGACGCATCAATCAAAGTGAAAGACGCAGCGTGGCAGACGGCTGAATGTATCGAGTCCATGCATCCCGATGCAGTCATCATTCAGGGCGAACCTGTTTTCGTGGCTACATTCGTGAATGATTACTGTATCTCGCAGTGTTACTCTCCTTGCTACGCTGATGGCAAGTTCGTGCAGTTCAGGAGGTTCTGATTATGGCTGACTGGAAACTCGGTAAAGACATGATCCCCAGCGATATGATTCTTGACCCTATCACATTCGATGACTTGATTCTGGCTCTGAAATGCAACTGTGAGCACATTACGCCGGATGCGGTCATTGTTCAGGCGACGGAGATCGTCAATCAGCGGCTGGAAGATTGGAAGTATCTGATCGAAAACAACATTGACGAAATCATTGCGCTGGCAACAGATGAACCGCTTGAAGACGCTGGTCACGATGATATCACACTGGAAGAATAACAGGAGAGGAGGTAACGTAGCGATGACGCTTAACGAAGCAACAGGAATCCATCAATGCAACATCGATAAGGCCACTGGCAAAGAACTCGGTTTTCGTGAGCGCTACACTCGCTACATCGACTATCTGGGCGGTCTGGATGCGGTTAAACCGTACATCCCGTTTGAGCTTGACTATTTGATTTCGAAGTACAGGAAAGATCGCCTGTTCAATAATACACCGATGTCAGCCTGGGATAATGCGGCGGGGTTTCACTGTTCCAAGCTCGATGCGACCCCTACATACGGCGGACTCTGGAACCTGTATCGCCAGCACGGAATCAATGCGGTAAGTTGTGCAACTGGTGTCTGTATTTTGAAAGAAGCGGCCGCGATTCTGTGTGAACGAGCGGCGCAATAAGAGGAGTGTTAATTTGTATACGATCAAAGTAACATATCGTGCAGCAATCGCAACAAGTACGCGGCTCGATTATAAGAAGGCTACTTACCAGTTCGAATCTGTGCCGAATGACGTGGTCGATACGCTGTGTGCTGCCATTGATACAGAGTATAAAAAGCGATCAAAAGAACAGCATGGTGTGATGATTCACCTTGAAACGGCGCTTGAGACCATGGAGCGATTCAGAAAGCGCATGTACGTGCCGAACTCCATCGAGAGCGTCGAGATCGTTGACGCAGAAGAAAATGGCGACTAATCAACGCCTGTTAGTTGTTGAGCAAAACCCCAAATGGTTGTATAATAAAAAGGAGCGTAACAGTATGAAGTCAGTACAGATTACATACGATGCAAAAGTTAAGATCGGAACCAGCTATGAGCGCGGCGAAGCATGTACACAGCTCGATTTACTTGACGATAAGGTTGTGGAGAGCCTGATCGCTGATTTGAATGCGGCACCTGCTGAACAGAGTTCGCACTGGTTCGATCTGCTTCAGACGCTTACTTTTATGAACATGCTGCAAGGACGAATCTTCATTCCGACTTCAATCAAGATGATTCAGGTCGTTGCTGAGATTCCGAATTAAGTCACAAAAGAACGAGTGATGCTACAAAATTGTTGAAAACTCACTTGTTCAAAATGTTGAAAACTTAATCGCTGGTTCATTCTTTCGCTTGCAACAATAATTCATTCCTATTTCGAACTCGAACTTAATTACGCAATCGCCAATGAACAAGCGACGCGAAAATAAAATTGATGATTAAGTTTAAGAGGGTTATAGGAGATAAAGGAGATTGTTAAGGGGAAAAAGAACCATCAGGGAGAAAAAGAGAAAGAAGGGTTTTTATGGCGAGCTTAGATCTTGGCGTACACGAATTCAAACCGGAGGACTTCCTCAAGCTGGTCCAGCAGCACGATGATTTCACGATTGTGTGCGGTTCGAAATCTTATCTGCAGATCCATGTGCCTACAAAGTGGGTTCAGCTGGGCAAGACCACTCGTGGGACGGATTACCTGACCTGCCGCAACAAACGCAAGAGAGACGGCCATCTGTTCAAAATTTACGGAAGTAAGTTTGTTTTCGAGATCACTGACACTGCACACGGATTGAGCGGAGTTTTGAAAACTGATCGAAGCGACGATGAATTTGTTGTTTCGATGTGGAAAACAGAAGGTTTTGTCTTTGACAGTGATGACGAATAAGGAGGCGGCTTAAATGCGATTCCGAAGACTTATCGCGGCAGCTGTACTGGCTGCTGCACTGATGCTGACTGGGTGCGGTGGAAAATCTGAGCCGGACGAAAATCTTCACCGGGTCAAGTATGCCAAGATCTACAACCCTGATGGCACGCTGTTGACTGAAGGAGAGTATGAATCCTGCTACTACGGCAACCAGGTCGTTACGATTGAAATCAACGGTGTCAAGTATCAAACCGCTTATGTCAATGTCGTCACGATGTGGTGGTATGAATGAACCCGGCAGAAAAAGGAGCGATAAATCGTGGAAGAAATCATAATGAAAGCCATTCCTGAGCATGGCGGCGTTTCGATGTCCCGGGCTGAGCAGGAGACCATTATCACCATTGGCGCTCTGGATAAGACGGCCGATGTGTGCACCAACGATCCTGTTTACTGGCGCAAGCTTGATGCCATGTGCGAGAAGCATCCTGACGAGTACAAGCTCACTAAGATCCACCGCACGAAAGACGGGTTGATCCTGTGTAAGTGGTATTCGGTGCCGCGTAAGCTGGTTCGATTCGGAACGCCGACAGCGCCTCGCGAACTGACCGATGAACAGCGTGCAGAACTTCGTGAGCGAATGAAAAAGGTGCAAGCGGCTCGACAGAATAAGGCCAGCATCGATTCTCAGCCGAATTCATAAAGAGTTTAACTGTATTCTAAACATACATCGTGGTTCGGTAATGAAATTACTCTACTGAGATGTGTTAGGTGTTGTTGCCTTGTAATTCTATTAGAGAAAATAGCAAGGTTTGAATTAGGAGGTGAATGAGATGAACGCAATGCCCTTCGACGATTCCGCATAGCGCAAGCAGAGTCGCCGCGAAACAGATTGAGATGAATAGCAAGTCGAAAGGTTTGCACGTTTAGGCCAAGCCAAACGGAACGAATTGTTAGAGTGAGACACCCCACCCGTGGCTGCCACTGGAGGACCGAGGAGCTCAGCAGGTAACCCAAACAGGGAGGAACTCAAGGTGTCTACGGTAGAGCCCAAATGGAATATAGCGATAATGCGTCACTCCGAAATCCCGGCGGCGCTCGCAGCTCATCCGCAGCTCATCTACTTGCTGCCTGCTGCAGCGATCGCAGGCGAGGCATAGGACTCCACAGATATTTAGATCTCAATTTGAAACAAAAGTACATAATAAAATAAGAAAGCGGGTTGAAAACTATGTTGAAAACCGGTCCTCCCATGTGAGGAATCCCGTATTTTACGAGCAGATTTGTGATGAATTGTTATCTGGTTTTACCACGATAGCACGTTTAGGCCAAGCCGAACGGAACGAATTGTTAGACTGAGGGGGCACCCCCGAGGAAGGCGGAAGACGCGTCGACTGCAGGTACCAGACATCGCTGGCCACACCAAACGGTGTCATCAGGGGGTTGAAAGAGCCTCACAAAACCTCAACCGACGCATCCAACAACCACATTTGGGCCACAACCCCTGGTTCATGAAAGATCACCATCTCCAGCTAGTAGCTTCAGACAGATTTAGATCACAAATCGCCTATATTATAATAATGAAGGTTGTGATAAGAGCAACAAATACAAACAAAATGTAATGCTGTCATTTGTGAATATTTTCCAATTGACAACGATACGTTTTTGTGTAATACTTGTTTCAAGCGAAACACACTTTACAATACCAAACAAAAAGGATGAGGTAAAAAATGAATGCGAATGTAGTAATGCAAGTAGCCACCACCAAGCAGTTCGGTGACATGGAGATTCAGGTCTATGAGAATCCGGCGGTCGATCACACCAGAGCTCAGGATGATTTCTGGATGACCCGTGAGCAGATTGGCACGGCGTTGGGATATAAGAATCCTTCAATTTCGATTGGAACGATTCATAAGCGCAATGCGGCTCGTCTCGACCCGCTTTCAGGGTTAATCAATTTGATTACCCCTGGTGGAAAACAGCAGACCTACGTATATAATATGCGTGGTGTCATGGAGATCTGCCGTTACAGCACTCAACCCAAAGCGAATGCTTTCATTGATTTCTGCTGGGATGTGATCGCCGCTCTGATGCGGGGTGAAACCGTATCGCTGAATGCCAATCAGACTGAGCTCAAGCGGCAGGAGCGATTCGACAAGATGACTCAGGCGCTGACGGAGATTCAATCCAAGATGGACGCTCTCGAAGCCGCCCGCCAGCAGGACCGCAACGCTCTCGACAATGTGTTGTTCGTCTGTAAGCAGTTGGAACGAAAGCTTATCTCGATGGGTCAGCCGCAGAAGCAGCCTGAGCAGACCGCCACAACTGCCACAGCCGCCGCAAAGGAAACCCACACCACTACATACAAAGGACGCAGCGAATGGCGGACTGAGATCTACAAGCTCGGCAACTCCATCGCTCGCATGACTGGTCTGACGCTGAATGCGGTTCTGAAACAGGCTTATGATTATATCGGCCGCAACTATGGCTGGTATTTCAAAGACGAACGCAAAGCGTATGTTGAGCGGGTCGGCTACATGGGTGACATCAAGAACCTCAGCGGCTTGGACATTATCGAGGACAGCGAAACGTGGAAGTCGATCTTTATGTCGATCATGAAGGATCGGTATGATAACGAAAAGCATGACGCTGAGGTCCGAAAGGGGATTAAGTCGGCACTCACCAAGAAACCGCCTATGATCCCTGCTGATATGATTCCTACTCGCCACAGGGTAGAACCTGCTCCCGAGGTCGTTGCTGAAGAACCCGCACCGGTCGTTGTGGCCGAGGCTCACGCAGTCGAGATTGAAACACCGGCGGCTGAAACTCCTGCGGTTGAAGAGCCGAAAAAGAAATATTATTACTACAAGCCGAGTATCACACTTCCGATCGTTGAACCCATTGCAAAAAAGCTGGGCGATAAGACGCTTGGGTATTGGGTTACCTATGCAAAGATCTATGACGCGATCGGCACTGCAAAGATGGACCGAATGCGTAAAGCGTATGTACGTTCTCACAATAAGCCGCCTAAGTCTACTCCTGATATCTTCCAGAATTCTGATAAGAACATGAAAGTGTTTAAGGAGGCTGCAAAGATCGTGGCGGCAGCTATCTAAGCTATCTACTTCCTCCATTAGCCTTTGAGGCTGGCAGCCGGGAAAGACCGGCATATAACCAGGTGTAGCTCAATTGGCAGAGCGCGTGCTTTGGGAGCATGAGGCAGCAGGATCGTAACCTGTCACTTGGACCATAGCATAGGGCTTTATCCTTTCTCCCTGTGCAAAAAAAGCGAAGTTTTTTCTCTTTCACTTTTCCTTTTTCTTCGCTCGTGGCTGAAAATGCCGGGCAGGTACGATAATCCTGCTTTGATATGGAGCTGATGGTCGTACAACAGTTCGATTCTGTTGGGCTCCAGCTAGGTTCGATGCAGCGGCGTAGTGTAGTACAAAGCTGCTGGGGTGGCGCAATTCCACCGTGGGTGATCATACTCCCCCTCTGACACACCCATAACGCTTATATCCGAAATGATAAACCAGCAGGAACATGAGTAGCTACTTGTCCTGTACGCTGGCTCTTATCAAAGTAGGCGATAGGATGACCTGCGTAAGTGGTCTAGTCTAGTCGGTGCCCAGACTGGCGGAGAGTGATTTAAAAGGGCAGCCTTTGAGGATGGACACCATAAGAGACCAATTCGCTTATGTGTTGTATCCGCTGACGCGACTGAGTATTGCGCAAACTTTGTAAGCCGCTTGCTCCTCGCCGATGCCGTTACATGGTTAAATCCTCCTCTCTGTGGCGTTAGTTCAAAGGAAGAACACTGACCTCATAAGTCAGCAGTTGGGATGTCAGGATTCCCACGCCGCACCATTAGTGTACGAATATCAACAACTTAGTATGAGGTAAATTACAATGGCAGACGAAAAAATTATGATCAATGGCACTGAGTATATCCGAGCAGATTTGGCTATTTCTACAGCACCGGCTCCGCAGTTTGATGGTATGAATTATGTGATGGTTCGTACCAACAGCGCTGGTGTGTTTTGTGGCTACATGAAAGAGCGCAATGGTCAAGAAGTCACTCTCCTGAAAGCGCGACGTATCTGGTACTGGGAAGGAGCAGCCACTCTTTCTCAGCTTGCACGGGAAGGAACCAAGAAACCCAAGGAATGCAAGTTTCCCTGTGAGGTTAATGAGATTCTTCTCCTTGATGCTGTTGAAATTCTGAATATGACAGAAAGAGCTCAAAAGAGTATTGCTGAGGTGCCGGTATGGGGAGCTTAAAAACTGATTACATTGATGCGTTTTATGCAAGGCTGAATAGAGATCGGGAAAGAGACAGCCTAGAGTACTTGTGTTTTGTAGGAGCAATTCCCGGAAGTTTTGGTTGTACCGATACACACGGATACGGATACGATCGTGTTCGCCATAGCCCCAAAGAAGAGTATTACGATGGAAACTTCATTGGCAAATACATGCATGAATGTCCAATGTTTGATTGCCGTGGAGCCGGAGATGCTCGAGCCGATTTTCATATTAACTTCCCAACAACTGGTAATGGTGGAGGCCCATATCCACCAGAATATATCGCGGAATTGAAGAAAAGATGGCAATGAAGTGGGCTGATTTGGAAGAATAAAAATTCTCTGGTTGTGAGTATACAGATATCTTTGATAAGGAGTGATTCAGATGTACATCGTTGCAAGCGATTACACCAACGAGAAAGCTGATGTCTACAAATCAGTAAGTATTGATAAAGCATTCAAATCAAGAGACGATGCGATTGCTTTTGCCGCTGTCAGCTTTCAGTGTTTTCTCAATGGGATGCCTGAAGATGAGGCCGCTCGGTACGAAGATGCAGTGAAAGTTGACACTGAATCATACGCTGATTTTTGCGGATGCGAGTTGAACCCATATCCTGAGTATGTTATCGGTGCGGCAGTCGGCGATGGTGAAGATAATCACATGTACTATATGGTGTTTGAAGTAGAGGAGTAATTCAAAATGGCTGACAAATATCTCAGTATTATCACGAACTTCGGGTGCCACTACAGCTGCCCTGAGTGTATCGTCCGCAATAACAAGCTCAAGATGACGCCGACAGGGGAGTATTCCTCTCGTGATGAATTATGGAGCACCCTTTATAATGATTGCGCTGATTGCAACTGGGTATCTGTATCCGGCGGTGGCGATCCGTTGTGGCAGTGGCCTCATCATCAGAAATGGTGGGCACACTTTTTCGATACTTGCAGAAAGCTTGGCCGTCAGACTGAACTGCATACCAGTTATTACGATGTGAAAAATGACCCTGACATTATGCTTTTCCCATTTGAAAGATTTGATCGAGTCGTTTATCATCTGCATCATATGGACGAACTGGACAAGATTCATCGTGTTGGCGGTGAAATTACTCGTGTGGTTTTCGTTGTGGATGACGATATGACCGAGGCCGAAATCAATAAGATCGCTGATTTTTTTGAGACCTCTGACGAGATCGACGAGCTTACGTTCCGGCAGCGTGTGGACGAGCACTACAAGGAAACCTATCATCTGCACGATTTCCTGTTGGCTGGTCATCAGAAGCGCTGGTGGTATGTCACCCAGTGCGATTACAATACCTACTTCCATAACGGTAAGTTGTACACGAAGTACACCGATATCTTTGAGAAGTGACATGCGTAAGCAGTGGCGGCTCGGAAAGACGAGCATATATGTTTCGGTGCTGGAATCGGCAGACAGGGGAGTCTCAAAAACTTCTGCGCAAGCATGTGGGTTCAAGTCCCATCCGAAACACCACCGACTCGATCGAGCCGGGAGCTTATTGGGCGAAACGGTTTGGCAAATCGGAAAGACGGTTGACTGCTGGACAGACAGCTTTGATATGCTACCGTGGTGGAAAGCCAGACACAGAGGTCTTAAAAACCTTTGCAGGAGACTGCGTGCCCGTTGGAATCGGGTCGGTAGCACCACCCCGAAAGGGGTAACATAATAACTCTTGTCAATTATTCTCGGCTCGCTCGAAAGGGTGCAATTGGCCTTGTAAGCCGAGTATCTTATGCGATTGTAGCTCAGTTGGTAGAGCAGCAGGCTGAATGCGCGTCGATGGTTCAAGTCCATCCAATCGCACCAGGGTTCCTGTCTTTTTGGTATGTTATTCAGCAGGGACCTTTTACCTCATTCTTGTTATTCCCGGCTCTTTTGATACGATGCTTCGGTCTATATCGTATCGAAAGCAACAAGGCTTTGTAAGCCGGGCCCAGCCAATAGACCATATATACGATTTATTGAGCTGGGAATTATATGTGACTGTAGTTCAATTGGTAGAGCGTCGGACTTCCAATCCGAATGTTTGCGAGTTCAAACCTCGTCAGTCACTCCACGCCGCGAGGCGAGACAGCTTTGCCCATTAGGTCTCTAACAAAATGGGGAGTTCAGGTGCCACGAAACTGTCGAAGGTGATAGTTCACGAACGATAGCGGGGAATACGAAACAGTGGTTAAACAGCAAAATGATCCGGCCTGAACATTTTATATGCCGTAAGAGGTAATGCAATAATCACGATGATTCTTTTACAGCGAATTCTTAGTCATGACAAGGATAGGGTGAAGGATGAATGGTGTGAGCACAGTAGCTGTTCGACTCAGCTTTGCGGCACCAATAGGTACATGGTGGTAAAAGTACGATCAATAAAATAGCCACGACTTCCTTGTTGCGCCCTAATGTTTCGGATATTGTGGTCCGAAATGGAAGTTGTCCTGCCTGGAGAATCGGGAGTGTAGGTGTACCTAATTTATAAGCGGCTATGGCGGAACTGGCAGACGCGCTAGATTTAGGATCTGGTCTTCGGGTGAGGGTTCAAGTCCCTCTAGCCGCACCATGTTCGAATATCAACAATAAAAAACCGAAAGGACGAAGTATTATGAAAGTGATTATTAGCACAACTCCTCTTAACGGCGTACTGACTGATATTACTCTCGACACGGGAGAAGATAAGGGCGACGTGATGGAAGTGGTTGGAAACAGCATGATTACCACTACCATTGATTGGCTCAACAGCACGAAGATGTCGAAAGAGGCCAAGAAAGCATACACTGATTCCTTGTGCAAAGTCCTAAAGGAAAATATCTTAAAAGGGCTCAAGTAAGGAGGGAACAGCCGTATGAACTCCATTATCAATCCTTGGGTGTTCTACTGGATTGGCATCGTAGATAGTGTCAGAACACTACTAATCGTCATTCTAACCGTGCTTATGATCGGAGGAGCGATTATGTTCATGTGTACTATGAGCGATGCAGACGATCGTGGCTTTAAAGACAAAGATGTAGCCGAGGAAGTAAAACTCTGCATTAAGGTTGCAATTGCAACTTTTGTTGTCGCAGTTCTGGTTTGTGTGGTCCCTTCTGAAGATACCTGCTATAAGATGCTCGCCGCTGATATGTTTACACAGGACAACATCAACAACGCCACTGAGTATGTCACTGACGTGATCGATTATGCTGTGGATAAGGTCAAAGAAATGGATAGAAAGGACTGAGCGACATGGACGAGAGAAAATTCTGTATCGGTGATCGCGTAAGGCTTGAGTCTCCGTGGGGTCCTGATGATCCAAATGAGGGTAAAGAGGGAATCGTTGTTGGGTATACAGAAGATACCGATTGTCTTCAAGTGCAGCTCTGCGATGGGTACACATGGAGCAAGCCAGAATTTCGCCTGATCGAGCACCTGCATGATGATTGGTGGGCACCTGTAGAGTCAACCAGTGAATGCCGCTGCGAGTCTCTGCTTTAATTTTTTCGCCATCCAAACACACTTTACACTGTCAAATGAAAGGAGAAAACGGATGCATATCAAGTATGTGGACGGCCATTATGAAATCGTGTCGGCGGATAATGGCCAGTTCATTCAGTCGGCCGACACATGGGACGAGGCTCTTGACGATATGAAAGAGCTGCTAACAACAACGGTATAACGAGCAAACCGGCTCGTTTACATAACATTTTTTTATTATAAAGGAGATCAATATTATGAAGGCAACTGTTAAGTACAACAACGTTTTCGTCACTTCCACTTACGACATCGAGACCCTGAAGAAGGTCAAGAAGTTCCGTCCCGAGGCTCTGGTTCTGTACAAGGGCGAGGGTAAGGAGAAGGAGCCTGTTTGCGCCATCGGTGTCAGCGGTTCTGCTTCTGCCAATGAGATGGGTGTGACCTTCGCAAAGAATTCCGTCACTACTCCCAAGGTCGCTACCATGAGCATCGAGCTGCCCAACGGCAAGACCACCGTCGAGGAGATCAACGAGTTCGTTCGTGAGAAGCTGGGTCTGGCCATCGTGAACTGCACCAAGATCGAGGAGCAGATCGCCGAGGCTATGGGCTCTATCGCTGCTGATGAGGCCGCTATGAACGCTGCTATTACCATCGAGAACGACGCTGAGCCCGAGGCCGCCGCTGAGTAAGAGCGCCGCCTGGTAAGAGCGCCACTGTGGTTCCACGCCGGATGTTCCAGCGCAATACGTCCGGCATTCGTTTTAGATGATTCGTCAATCCGACGTTTCAACAATAAATTTTTCAAATTAAAAAGGAGTACATATTATGCTGAAGATCACTGTGGGTACCAACACCAACCGTAAGACTGTCATGGCTACTGAGGACACTACCCTGCGTCAGTGCCTGGAGGAGAACGATATCAACTACGCTACTGGTCAGACTTCTCTTGATGGTTGTGTTCTGCAGCCTGGCGACATGGACAAGACCTTCGCCGCTATGAACGTTACCGAGAAGGCATATCTGGTTGTGGTTCAGAAGATGGACAACGCCCGTTAAGGAATTAACGAAGCCTGATCCTGAATCTGTTCGAGCGAATCTCGAATAAAGTCCGAATATAAATCTGTTCTGGTTACAACAGATAAGTAGCATTGCAGCCGCTGGCAGGCCGGTTAAAGTCTGCCTTATATGTGTCCAGTATCTGGGCTTTTTAAATGCAAGATATGAATTTAAGGAGGAAGTAACTATGGCATTCACTGGTTTGCTGACGAAGCTCGGCTCGAACGAATGCAACGAATTTTTCTCTGACATCAAGAGCAGGAACAAATTCGAAACCGAAGATAACACCGTCCTGACCGTTCTCCGGGCAGTGATGAACGAGGAGCGGCTGGCGACTTTTACCGCTGATCCCGAGAATAAGGGCATCATGCAGTCTCTGGTGGTCGAGAACGAGATCCGGCTCCCGGACGATGAGAAGTTGACAGCAGCCTATTACGCTGGTGAGCGTGGTCCGTTCACAAAGATCAAGCTCGGTCTGTATTTCCATTTCATCCCCAACAAGAAAGCAGCCGATTACATCAAGCAGGTGAAAATGTTCGACGAGGACTACAAGAAGGCGGGCTGGGTTCGTCTTGAGGATGTCTCTCTGTATGTCGATCGCAGCGGTGACGCTCTGGTCTATCAGAACGAAACCAAGCAGGCGACCATGGTGTTCGCTCCTTCACCCAAGAGAATCCAGGTCATGCAGATGATGATGAGCTGCCTGCCTCGTCTGCTTCCGTGGGCATTCAAGGATCACCCGGCAACCAGGGATGAACTCGATCTGCTGAAGATGCTGGCTGAGCAGAAGTATGACAAGTTCAATGCAGCAATCGACAAGATCTGTGCAGCTTATGACTTCTACGGCAAGAAAGTCGAAAGCATGCTCAAGGGATTCTGCAGTCAGAACTTCACCCGCTCGATCCACGATCAGGAAGAACGTGTCCGCCGGGCAGAGAACAACGTCAATGATTATATGAGCAGCGCCCGCAATGCCATGAAGCAGGTGGACGAAGAGCAGATGAAACTTCTGGTTCTCCGGAATCGAGCCTGCAACTCTGGAGACGATGAGAAGGAGCTGGTCGATTTCTTCAAGGCGAACAAATCCCTTATCGCTCTGGATAAGTCCGGCAATCAGCTGTGGGTCGGCGTGAACTGCTATCTGAATGACTACAACGAAGATATCTTTAAGCAGTATGTCGAAAAGCAGGATAAGATGTCCAGCTACATCTACGAGGAGAGCCCGTATGATATGGATCTCACCAAGAGGCTGTTCCTGGCTATCTGGAAAGAGCACCGGTTCAATCTGCGTGTCTACTGCGAGTGGATCGTCTATGATGACTGCCGCGTCGAAGCTGTCAGAAGCACTAACATGAATCACAGAGAAGACCTGATGAAGGATCGTTTCCCTCAGCCGCATATCGACCGGTTTACCTGTTACGGCGGCTATCGCGGTATGCTTCAGGATCTGGCTCTTCGTCGTGATTACATCGGCGTTTTGTCTACTCTGGTGACTTCTTCTTCTTATATCAACTGGACGGATTCTACGGTCGTCGAATGGATGATGGAAAAGCTGTTCGGCGATTATAGTAATCGGAAGTGTCTGGAAGATAAGGACGGCAATCTCTACACCATCAAACAGGTGGTTGAGATTCTGGAAAACGAAAGCAGAGAAACGGCATAAGGAGGTTTGAAGTATGCAGCCGGTTAAGATGAATGACGAACTGATCCAGGGGATTTTGCAGGAGTTCTATGCACAGGCTTCTGCGTTGGGTAATCTGCAGACGGATAAGTTCTCCTTTAACAAGAATTTTTCCAAGCCTGCTAAGGACGCAGTCGAGGTGAATTTCACTCTGGAAGCTTATCACGAGATGTGTGCCCTGATCGATCACTTCAGTACCGAGGTCGCCTGGCACGGTCTGGTGAATCGCATTGATAAGACTCACTTCCAAATCACCAAGATCCTGGTCTATCCGCAGCAGGTCACGGGCGCAACAGTGAATACGGACCAGGAAAAGTATACGACCTGGCTGTATGAGCTGGACGATGAATCCTTCAATACGCTGCGGTTCCAGGGCCACAGTCATGTGAACATGGGCACTTCTCCAAGCGGCGTGGATATGCAGAATCAGTGGGATCTCATTGAGACCCTGAGCTCTGAGGACTACTACATCTTTATGATCTGGAACAAGCGGCGGGAGTATAACGTCCGTGTTGTGGATATGGCGGACAATGCCATCTACAGCGGCGATGATGTCAAGGTGACGATTGGAGAGGTCGATACGAAAGGGTTTCTCGAACAGGCGGAAGCGCTCGTCCAAAAGCCGGTCACAACCACATACAGTGGCTACAGCGGCAACTACAATGGTGCAGCTTACTCCGGCAACTACAGCGCGGGTACAGCAGCTTATCAGGGAGGCGCGTTCGTTGGTAACACAAACACCGCAGCCACGTCCACGAAAACAAAAGCAGAAACGAAACCGGCAGCTACGACGAACCCGGCGCTGAAAACTGTCACGGGTGGAGCCGCCCCTAAGATCGATACAGCCAAGAGCAAGGGAAGCGAATCCAATCTGATGAAGTATTATCAGGAGAATCCGAATGACCTGATGAACAATTGGAATACGAGCTGCTATCCCTACGCTGACGCATTCCAGGACTAAGAAAGGAAACAACAATGGATCTGAGCAAAATCGAAATGGTGTTTGACCCTGCATCCGTTAAGGGTCGTATTCATATCATTGGCTGTGGTTCGGTCGGCTCTACTGTGGCCGAGCTGCTGGCACGATACGGTTTGACCAAGTTCACCCTGTGGGATATGGACTTTGTCGAACCCAAGAATATCGTCAACCAGATGTTCTTCCAGCAGGATATCGCCCATCCCAAGGTAGAAGCTGTGGGAAACATCCTGTGCAATGTGAATCCTGATATCAAAGAGGATCTGGTTCTGATGCCCAATGGCTGGCAGGGCGAAACCGTCAAGGGTTATGTGTTCCTGGCCGTGGACAGCATCGAGATCCGCAAGCAGTTCCTGGAGAAGAATAAGTACAATCCTGAGCTTCTCGGTGTGTTCGATATCCGCACTGGCCTGTATGATGCACAGTGCTGGTCGGCCGATTGGAAGGATCGTAAGCAGATCGACAATCTGAAGAACTCCATGAATTTCACTCACGAGGAAGCAAAGGTAAGTACGCCGGTGTCTGCATGTGGCATCGTTCAGGGTGTTGCACCGACCGTTCGTTTCATCTGCTGTCTGGCGGTTACGAACTTTATCAATTTCGTGGGAGGCAACCAGCTGAAGAAGCAAATCGTTGCAACCCCGTTCATTCTGGGTGAAGAGAGCGTCATGGCGTTCTGATAAAATCGTAAATAAATAATCGTGATGAATAGTTGTTTTTATAAACAGCGCACTTAGGCCAAGCCAAGTGTATCGCATTGTCAAGACGAGGATGGTCCCCCAGGAGGCGTCAACATTGCAAAACAAAGCTTAAGACACCGACCGATGGGTCTCCCACAGAGTTCGAAACCACATTTTTAGGTCGTCTGAAGGCGGTTATATAGCCAATTTCAGCATCCAATCATGATCGGAACCTCCTGCAGCACGCGTTTTAGCCTCAAGAAACCCATTTAGATCACGATGAAATCATAAAGGAGAAACAATGTATATTACATATCTGAATCCTCCTAAGACTCGACAGATCACTTTTGATGAGATCCTTGCCGGTGTCCAGAATGTAGAAGCACTGCACTATGGCGGCAGCAACACATCTACAATGACCGTGTGTCGCAACGATTTAACCGCCAAACTTCGCGCTATCACCAATGTTCCTGAGATGATCGAGAAGCTGGCGGCCTACAACGTAAAGTATGCGGCGCTTGAATCCAGCGATATCCCGAGTCACTATTCTCACTTTGAGATTCCAAAGAAATCTGGCGGCTGGCGACCCATTGATGCGCCCGATAAAACTCTTTATGATGCACTGATGGAGCTGCGGGAATTACTGAAAAGTTTTATGATCGTAGATTATCACACAAATGCTTTCGCATATATTCCCAATCGCAGCTTTATCGATACGATCCGTAAGCATCAGGCAGGTCACAATAAAACCGTCGTTGATGAGGCGACCGGCATGAAAAAGGTCGTCAATTATCAGAATCATTGGACGGTCAAGTTCGACTTCCATGGTTTCTTTCCCAGTACGACACCGGATTTTCTGCTCGGCATGATGAGTGTGATCTATCCATTTGCTCTGATCATGCGGGATGCACGTGGCCGAGATGAACTGGCAAAGGCGGTCAACCTGTGCTTCCTTCGCAACGGCCTACCGCAGGGAACTCCCATCAGTCCGTGGCTTACCAATGTGATGATGATCCCGTTTGACCACTGCATCACGCGCAAGCTGTGCTATGGATACAAAGCAAAGGATGGCATCGATCGCGAGTTTACTTTCACACGATATGCAGATGACATTCTCATCAGCTGTTATCATCATTTTGACCCGATGGAAATTCAGCAAATTATCATTGATGCGCTGAACTTCTTTCATGCGCCGTTTACTCTGAACGAAACGAAAACGCATTACGGTAACCGGCACTCCAGCAAGAACTGGTGCCTCGGCCTGATGTGGAATAAGGACAATCGGATTACAGTCGGCTGGCGCAATCTTAAAATGTTCCGTTCGGCTTTGACGAATTATATCAATGCAAAGCAACACGGCAGAACCTGGGAGCTGGAAGATCTGCAAAAGTTCAATGGCAAGCTCAACTATTATCACATGGTCGAGCCTGAGGTGATTGACGAATTGATCCGTCGCTACAATGCGAAGTTCGGCACCGATATCATTGCGATGCTCAAAGAGGATCTTCGTCCCAAAGAGGGCGTTGTTGCATAAAAAATGGAGACATACACAAGGAGTGATGATCTATGATTGAAATTATGTGCCGGGATGGAAAGGTCCCATCGAAGGAACTCGAAAAGGTCGCGGATATGATCTACTATTCCACGGGCATCGAAACAGAGGTGGTCTACGAAGAGGATCGGCGAGCCCTGGTGTTCTGGGGTCCTGAGGATGTCAAAGAGATCGTGGAAAGTTTGAATCTGAAATCGATCAACACAGACGATACCAATTTCTGCGATACCATTGTGGCCGCCGCAGAGCCGCGCATTCACCAGGCAATGTTGGAAGCCGGCAGAGATGTCCTGTTTGATGAAGTCTGTGAAACGGCTGCATCCATGGGCGAACAAATCGAATTCGATGAGCCCAATCAGTAATCAGTAAACAAAAAAATCACTTTGCATATCGTTCCAAAAGAGCGAGCATCACGCCCAAGGCGGATGTTAAGAAGAATACCCTAGCAATCGGCCGCTGCACTCCGCCATAGGCCCCTGATCGTGCAGCTGGCCTCAGCCAATCCTTGTCAAGAAACACTCGTCCTTCGATCCGGGACGAAAGTCACGCGCCAGGTCGCGTGACAGAAGTCCCTGATCGTGCGTCCTCCCGTTTCCAGAGCATCGGATTTAGAAAGTGATTTTGATAAAAAAAAAAAAAGAAAATGAGGTAGAAATATGGAATTGATGTATAAGCCAGGCGATAAAGTAATGATTCGCCCGGATCTGAACTGCCGTGAAATTTATTGCATGAGATCAGGTCGTCACAATGGGGACTATACCTACAATGTGGTTGATCAAATGGTAGATCAGGCTGGAAAGGTTTTTACGATTCAGGGTCCTCGCCACGGAGGAGCTGGATATACTCTGGAAGAGTCTGATTATGGCTGGACCGACGAGATGTTTATTTCTATCAATGAGTGTTGCTGTGATAGCATTCTGTGAGGTGAACTATGAAATACAGATACGATGTCGGTGACGCAGTGGTCGTAAAGCTAGATCTCAGAAAGAATTGCAGCTACTTTATGATGTCCGGCCCCAATCCCAAAACATACAACACTGTTGTCGACGAAATGAAAGAGTTCGGAGGCAAGACCGTTCATATCGCAGGACATATTGATGATCAATACTTCATTGAAGAAGACAATAAATCATATGCCTGGACGGATCAGATGTTCCTGACGCAGGACAAATACAGCGCTGCTTGTGTTTGCGAAAGTTTACTATGATTGGAATGATTTGAAAATGCAGAATCCCTGCCATTATTGTGTGGCTCCCAAGCGTTATCCCGGGTGTCACGATCACTGTCAGGAGCGCCAGCAGTACGTCGAAACCGAGCTGACACAGCAGCACCAATACAAAGAAAAGTGCCGCATGATCAACGATTTTAATAATGAGCTATACACTCATAACCTGCGTTATAGAGAAAAACATCAACATAGATATTGATTTACATAGAAAGGATGAAGATCAATGGCAGAACTGGCACGTAAGTGTAAGGAACGCGTTGTTCAGTTCCCGCAGCAGCCTGGTTCCGAAGCTCACATCACCATGAGCGAAGCAGAGCTGAAGGAAATGATTTGGGACATTGTGGCTGCCGCTCGCAAGAAAAAGCACAAGACAAAGCCAACCAACAGCCTTTATACAAAGGATGGCCGCATCAAACCTTCGCCTGCTGATCCGATCCGTTCCAAAGAGGATTTCCAGAAATTGGCGAATTATCTCGCTTCCAACGGCGACCCCAAGTTTCGTCTACGCAACAAGGCGATTTTCGTGTTCGGGTGCAGTCTTGGTATTCGCTGTGGCGATCTTCTCAGTCTGAAAACGGCCGATGTTTACGAACAGGATGGCAGTGTGAAAGAGCATGTCGAACTGATCGAAGAAAAGACACGTAAGCGCAATGTGTGCAAGATCCCCAAGATGGCAGCCGACATTTTGGAAGATTATTTCGATGAACAGGATTTCGAGATCAGTCAATCTGATTATCTGTTTCGCAGTCGCAAGGGTGGTCCTCTGACAGTGCGCGGATTCTATCGGATCTTGAAAGAAGCAGGGAAGGCGTGTGAGTTGGATATCGATCTGTCCACTCATACCATGCGCAAAACCTATGCAATGGCTGCACTTCAGACAGCGAAAAAGGCTGGTACATCTGGGCAAACGATCGAGATGCTTCAAGAAAAGTTTAAGCATAGCAGCCAGCGTGTCACGATGCATTATGTCAAGGCCGACCAGGATAAGATGGACGAAATGTCTGATCGTGTGTCGGACTGGTTTGATGATGGAGGAACAGAATGACTGATTACATGTATCACCCTGGCGACAGAGTCCGCGTTCGGCTTGATCTCTCGGAAGATGAAGATTATAAAATGCTGTCTGGCGAAAACAAAGGCCAACGTTGGATGATTTTTGACTGGATGAAAAAATACGCAGGACAAGAGATCGTCATTGAAAAGATCAGATCAGATTCTGGTGTTTACAAAGCACAAGGAATCGATGGCTGCATCTGGTCTGATGAAATGTTTGAGCCGCTTGTCGTGGACGAGTGCGTTTGCGATTCACTGCTGTAATGGAATGGAGGAAGTAGAGCGATGTCAAGATATTATCAGTACAAAAACGGGGAGGAAGTGTTTGTTCGGCCTGATTTGGAGCGCGGTGTTCAGTATTATATGCGTTCCGGTTACCGAGCAAATGATGTCAGTGCCACCCTTACTTATTCTCAGGCGCAGCGGCTTGGCACTGTGGTTCATATTGCCGGCAAGCGCAATGGCCGCTATTACATCGACGAAGATTATGGCTGCGATCGGTGGACGGACGAGATGTTTGCAGCGCCCAACGAATGTATCTGCACGCCGCTGCTGTGAGGTGAATTATGGAAGGGAAATACCTGTACGAAATTGGCGACCTCGTAAAAGTTCGCGACGATATTGATCGAAACATGCAGTATCGTATGCGTTCCGGTCCCAAAGCTGGACGCGAACCCGGGACTGTATATAATATCGGAAAATATAAGGGGTCAGTCCACAAAATCATTTCTTATGAGCTGGGTTATTACAAAATCGATAATGACCCTAATGATCTGTACTGGTCTGATGAAATGTTTGAGCCGATGTCGGTAAACGAATGCTGCTGTGAATCTTTGCTGTGAGGTGAATGTGATGGTGATGGATAGTTTATTGTATCAGCCGGGTGATCTGGTAACGATCCGTTCGGATTTGGTTGGCGACCGCGATTATCCCGTTTTATATGGTCCTTCGGCAGGTAAACGAACTCTTTACTGTAACGATAGTATGGTCAACTATAGCGGAAAGACCTATGAAGTCGAGGATTACGGCGATGATGATGATTTCTATATGCTAAAGGGAATTCCATGGCTATGGACTGAGTCGATGTTTGAAAGACCGACCGAATGTATTTGTGACAGTTTACTGTAATTTAAAAGGAGAATGAAAACAATGTCTGATTTTAAGGAATTTCGTGCGCTGCTGCAGGACCACTTCAATGAGATGGTGAAAAGCGAGAATCCACTGTTTATCACCGATGCAGACGAGGATAAGCTGTATGACCTCTATCTGGACAGCTTCCCGGCCGGCACGAATGAGTTGTTCCGTAAGCGGCGTGAGTATGATTGCTCCTGCTGCCGTCGCTTCGTGAAGAACATCGGTAAGCTGGTGGCGTTTGATAAGAATTATAATTTGATTTCCATCTGGGATTTCAATGCAAAGTCTGCCAAGTACCAGCCAGTTGTTGATGCGCTGGCCGCCTATGTAAAAAGCCGCGCCATTGTGAATCCGTACTTTATCAGCCGCAATATGATCGGTTCTGGCAATATGTTCGGCACCGAGATGAACTACGAGTACGATGAAAACCACAAGGAAGTACATACCTGGGATCATTTCGCAGTTAATATTCCGCAGCGATTCATTACCAGCGGAGATGACGTAGCTACCAAGATGGCTCAGTGGCGTGACTCCGCAAACGTATTCAAGCGTTCTCTGGAAGAGCTAACCATGGAGGCTGTTGATACTGTGCTGGAGCTGATTGCTCAAAATAGTCTGTATCGCGGCAAGGAGTTTGAGCGGTCTGTAAAGGAGTTTAAGCACGATAAGATTGATTATGACAAACTGTCTGTTAATGAAAAGCTTGCCTTTGTATGGCTTGCCCCTACGTATGCTACGGCGGCGCAGCTTCGCATTCGTAACACCGCTATCGGCACTCTTCTTATCAATTTGAGCGAAGGTATGGACGTGGATGCTGCTGTGACTGCTTTTGAGAAGGTGGTTGCTCCTGCAAACTATAAGCGTCCCAAGGCGATTTTCACCAAGAAGATGCTAGAGGACGCACAGAAAACCGTCACTGAGCTGGGATATATGAACAGTCTGGCTCGTCGGTTTGCCACTCTGGACGATATCACCGCCAACAACATCCTGTTCTGTAACCGTGATGCTGCTCCTCGGGTGATGGGCGCTGCGAATCCGTTTGAGGCAATGGCGAAATCTCTGGGTACTGATCCCAAGAAGTTCGGCCGCGCAGAAGAAATCGGCATCGAAAAGTTTGTCAAAGAAGTTCTGCCTACTGCGGCAGGTCTGGAATTGTTCATGGAAAATCGCTTCTCGAAGAACATGGTATCTCTGATTGCGCCGCAGGATAAGAGCGCGCCAAGCATGTTCAAGTGGCCCAATGGTTTCAGCTGGGCGTATACCGGCAATATGGCAGACAGTGATATCCGCGAAAACGTTAAGGCTGCTGGCGGTAAGGTGGATGGCGTGCTGCGTTTCTCGATTCAGTGGAACGATGTGCCGGGTGAATGGGATGAAAACGATGAGGATGCTCATTGCATTGAACCCGATAAGAATCACATCTATTATGTCCGTAAGTGGAATTCTCGTACTGATGGCCGCCTGGATGTGGATATCACTCATCCTTCGCGGGATAAGGTTGCTGTCGAGAACATTACCTGGCCTGACATTAAGAAGATGAAGGAAGGCGAGTACAGCTTCTATGTGAACTGTTTTGCTAGTCGTGGCGGTAAAACTGGTTTCCGTGCTGAGATCGAGTTCGATGGAAACATCTACTCTTTCAACTACGATAAGCCGCTGCATGGTGGTCAGAATGTCGCCGTGGCAAAAGTCACGCTGAAGGATGGTAAGTTCTCTATCAAGGAGCTGCTGCCCAGTTCTACCAGCACTCGCGAGATTTGGGGTGTGAATTCCAATCAGTTCGTACCTGTGTCTGTGGCGATGTACTCTCCGAACTACTGGGACGAACAGACCGGCAATGGCAACCGTCACTACTTCTTCATGCTCAAGGACTGCGTCAACCCCGAAAAGCCTAATGGTTTCTACAATGAATTCCTGAAGGCAGACCTGCTGCAGCATAAGCGTGTGTTTGAGGCACTTGGCTCTCAGATGGCAGTTCAGTCCGTGGATGACCAGCTGTCCGGTGTTGGCTTCTCTGAGACCCAGCACAACAGCTTCATCGTTAAGGTGCAGGGGGCAACCGAGCGAGTTCTGAAAGTGGTGATTTGATGGACTATCTTTATAAACCTGGAGATAAGGTCCGACTAATTGATCATTTTGTTAAAGAACGCGAATATCGTATGGTGTCTGGACCGAGTTATGGGTGTACTACAACCGTAAAATGGACTTATGAAGAGCGTTCAAGACTCGCTGGCTCTATTGTTACGATTGCCGAATATTATAAAAGTGGACGTTATCGGATCAAAGAAACTGGTGGCCGTATGTGTTGGACTGATGAGATGTTTGTCGGCCTATCTGACGAAAGTGAGTGCTACTGCGAATCTCTACTGTGAGGTGCTAAATGGATTATCGTTATAAGCCGGGTGATCGTGTTGTGGTGATCAATGATATTCGAGAGTGTAAAGATTACTATATGCGCTCTGGGAGTCGGTATCCGCCTAGTAATGTGATTTGTGTGAGCGAAGCTTCGATCCGTGCACGAAAGGCTTTGGAAGGAACAGTCGTCACGATTCTTGAGTATTGTCGCAATCGATACGTCATCAAAGAAACGGATCAGAAATTTCTGTGGACAGATGATATGTTTGTTGGTCTGGCGAACGAAACTGAGTGCTATTGTGAATCTCTGCTATGAGGTGTCAAATGGAGTATCGATATAAAATAGGCGACGCTGTTTTAGTTCGAGATGATCTTAAGTATGGTGCATTTTACGATATGAGGTCTGGTCCTTATCCAAAAGCCAACAGTAACATTGTGACATTGGATATGTCGGAACTTCATGGGCAATTGGTTCATATTAAAGATTATTCTTCTCACGGGCACTATATCGTAGAAGAAACATATGATTTTAGATGGACTGATGACATGTTTTCTGGTTTGGCAAACAATGAGTGCTGCTGCGAATCTCTGTTATAAGGAGGTACAAGTTGCAAGATACAAAATATCATGTAGGCGATGTCGTTATTGTCCGCCAGGATTTAGATCCTAAAAAGTATTATTGGATGCGATCAGGTGTAAAGGACGACGCTCCTTGGAGGCACGTTTTAGATGTTGTAACTGAAGACATGATAGAACTTTGTGGACAGACTATCGAAATCGAAGAAATAGTCGGTACGATCGATGGCAAAAAATACAAAGCAAGAGGTCGCTACTGGACAGACGACATGTTTTCTGACCAAATTGGCAACGAATGTTACTGTGAATCACTTTTGTAAAGGAGAGAAATAAGGTGGAGCAAAATCTTCGGTTTAAGCCAGGTGACAAAGTCGTGGTTCGACCGGACTTGGATATCCATATAAGGTATCAAGCGTTGACAGGTCAAAATGCTGGCTGGGGAATTGCACCATCTCTCGACATGACTCTTTTGGCTGGACAGGAATTTGAAGTTAGGAGCTACTCGTATTCTCAAAAGACGCTCAAACTGAAAGGTCTTCATACTCGCTGGACTGAGAGTATGCTGATCCCGGCCGATTTCTTTTACAGCGAATGTCGTTGTGAATCACTTTTGTAAATCTGAAAGGGGAAATTATTATGGAAAAGAATCTGTTTGAAATCGCAACTCGTAATCGCTATCGCTTTAACTACAAGGGCGTTATGACCGTAGAGGATCTGTGGAGTCTGCGGGTCGAGGATCTGGATGCCATCTTCAAGATGCTGAACCGTCAGAAGAAGACCGCCGACGAGGATTCTCTGCTGGCCACTAAGAGCGCCGAGGATCAGGATCTGGCAAATAAGATCGATATCGTCAGGTATATCGTGTCTGTCAAGCTGGCTGAGGCAGCGGAGCGTGTGTCTGCCGCCGAGAAGAAGGCACAGCGCGATAAGATCATGGAGATCGTGGCAAAGAAAAAGGATAAGGCGCTGGAAGACATGGGCATCGAGGATCTGATGAAGAAGCTGGAAGAGCTGAACTGAGAAGGGAAGTATTAAACATGAAAGTTGTTGAAAGCGCAAGCAATCTGTTCCTGTATGGCGACGATATGAAGGCGTATGACAAGATTCCGGCGGGTACCTATGATATCCACTGTTCTGAGATGACCGGTTTCTATCTGTCCCGCCGCCCCGATATGGTCATCAACGAAAAGGTGTATGGTGTCCAGAGCAGCAAGGTTGCCAAAGTGCTGAATTCGTTCAAAGTGTTCAACCGCAACCTGGGTGTCATCCTCAGCGGCAACAAAGGCATCGGCAAATCTCTGACCGCTAAGATGATTGCAATCGAGGCCGTCAAGCAGGGCTATCCTGTCATTCTGGCTAACCGCTATATCGGCGGTATCGCTAATTTTATCGAATCCATCGATCAGGAAGTTATGATCTTGTTTGACGAGTTTGATAAGACATTCAAGGCCAGGGACAATGAAAGTCCGCAGGATACGATGCTGAGTCTGTTCGATGGCACCAGCGCTGGCAAAAAGCTCTTCGTTGTCACCTGTAACCAGCTCAATGGCCTGAACGATTATCTGGTCAACCGTCCTGGCCACTTCCACTATCACTTCCGCTTCGATTACCCGGGCGCTGACGAGGTCGAAACCTATCTCAAGGATAAGCTCGAAGAGAAGTATTACGATCAGATCCCAGCTGTGGTCGATTTTTCTGGCAAGATCGATCTGAACTACGACTGCTTGCGGTCTATCGCCTTTGAACTGAATCTGGGCACTCCATTCGCAGAGGCCATCAAGGATCTGAATATCATCAACATGAACGAGACCAGCTATAAGCTCACTGTTATCTTCAAGGATGGTTACCGTGCGTCCTGCACCAAGCGTTTTGATATGTTCAATGGCGCACAGCGTATCTGTTTTGATGTCAAGCTGAAGGATGGCTACTGGCCTGATTGCTACATCAACACCGAGGATATCCAGTATAACCCCGCCAACGGTGAGCAGTTCATTGATGGCAAGAAGGTTGATGTGATCAATCCGTATTCCAAGAGCGATGACGATGAAAAGGATCGTTATGAAGCTTTTGAAAAGGACAACGGTGTGGTCAAAGTCATCATCTCCCGTACTCGTGAAAGAGACATTCACTACATGGTCTAAGGAGGCTCAATATGGTCAAAGCAAATCATTATAAAATCAGTTCTTTTCCTGACGGTACTCCGTTGATCAAGAAGGATTTGACCATCAATTATCTCAACGTGATCAGCATCGTCTGGACGTTTGAATCCATGGCCGAGCTTCCCACGGTCATTATGATCGCAAAAGACGCAAAGGATAACGGTGCAGAAGTTGAGCTGTTCATGCCGTATATCCCGAACGCTCGTATGGATCGCGCCTATCACGACGAAGATGTGTTCACTCTCAAGTGGTTCGCAGATGAAATCAATCGATGTGGATTCAGCTGCGTTACCGTGTTTGACCCTCACAGTGATGTGGCCCCGGCACTGATCGATCGGTGCGAAGTACATACTCCGATTCGTGAGATTTGTCAGGCAATCGAAGAAAGTAAGCCTGATGTGATCTATTTTCCGGATGCCGGCGCAATGAAACGATATGAGGAAACTGTTCACTGGGCATTGGAGCGAGTCAAGTGCAACGCCTATATCATCCATGGTGATAAAAAGCGGGACTGGGCAACGGGCAAAATTCTCGGTCTGGATGTTGTTGGTGAAGTGAAGCCTGGTGAAAAGGTTCTGATGATCGATGATATCTGTTCTTACGGTGGCACCATGTTCTATTCGGCCAAGAAGCTGAAGGAATTGGGTGCTGGTGATATCGATATGTATGTCAGCCATTGCGAAAACAGTATCCTGGATTCTGAGCGTGGCCATCTGTTTGACGATCCAGAACTGATTCATATGGTCTATACCACAGACAGTATCTTCACCGGCCATCACGACAAGATCACTGTATTAGAGCATCATTGGGACGAGGACTGATATGAAGTATGCAAAAGGTGAAATCCTTAGTGCATATCAGCGCTTAACGAAAAGTATCAAATATGGAGATGCATACTGGTCTGAAAAAGCAATGATAAGTGATGTTCTGAGTGATTACTTCAATCGGATCGAGAGCAAGAAAGTTGTAATCGATCCAAAGTATGAAAGCTACAGATGCCCAAAGTGCAATACAACGTTAATTGGTCAATATGATCACTATTGTGGACAATGTGGTCAGAAATTGGACTGGAGGATTTGAAATGATCAATATCAACCCGATGCTGCTGTGTGATTTCTACAAGACAACCCACAGTAAGCAGTTTCCGGCCGGCACTACCAAGCTGGTCAGTTATTTTACTCCACGCATGAGCCGACTGGATGGCGTGGATGAAGTCGTTGTGTTCGGCATTCAGGCGTTCTGCAAGGATTATCTGGTACGATATTTCAACGACAATTTCTTCGACGAACCAAAGTGTATTGTAGTTCCTCAGTACAAGCGTGTCCTGGATGCGACCATTGGTAAGGATGCTTACGATCTGAGCAAGATTGCAGCGCTACATGATCTGGGATATCTTCCTGTTGAAATCAAGGCACTGCCAGAAGGTACTCGTTGCCCCATCCATGTGCCGTTTCTGGAGATGAGCAATACGCATCCTGATTTCGCATGGGTTCCGCAGTTCCTCGAATCTTTTATGAGTTCTGAGCTGTGGCATCCAATGATTTCTGCAACGGTCGGAACTCTGTATCGCGATATTGTGGACAAGTATTACGATGAAACCGTTGAGGATGGCGTGCCTCATGCTCGTGCTTTGGGTGATTTCAGTTTCCGTGGTCAGGAGTGTATGCAGTCGGCAGTTAAGTCAAGCGCCGGGTGGTGTCTGAGTTTTCTGAATACGGCTACTGTCCCTGCGATTCCGTATCTGGAAGAAATGTATCGCTGCAATTGCGAAGAAGAGCCCGTTGCGTTTGGCGCTGTCAGTACCGAGCATAGTGTGATGTGTTCTAACTTCGCTGTCGATGGCGACGAGATCACTTTCATCCGCCGGGCGCTGACCGAGCTGTATCCAAATATGAGTTTCAGTATGGTGTCTGATTCCTACGACTACTGGAATCTGGTCGACAATATCCTGCCGCAGCTCAAGGATGAAATCATGGCTCATAATGGTACGCTGCTGATCCGTGGCGACTCTGGCGACCCGGTCGAAATCGTCACGCAGACCGTCTACCATCTATGGGATATCTTCGGCGGCACAGTCAACAGTAAGGGCTATAAGGTACTCGACTCTCATGTGAAGGCACTGTACGGCGATTCCATTACGGTGCAGCGGTGCGAAAAAATTTATGCCGAACTCAAGAAGCATGGTTTTGCCTGCAACAATGTCAGCCTTGGCGTTGGCTCTTTCTCTATGCAGTGCATCGAGCAGAATGGCCAGTTGAAGCCGTTCACTCGCGATACGTTCGGCATGGCAGTCAAGGCAACTTATGCCGTGGTCAACGGCAAAGAGATCCAGATCTTCAAGGACCCCAAGACCGACACCGATCATTTTAAGAAGAGTCTGAAGGGTATGTGTTATGTCACTAAGGATGATTCTGGAAAGCTGGTTTGTACTGATGGACTGATGGATCATGCCGCTCATTCGGATGGTAACCTGTTGCAAACCGTATTCCGTAATGGCGATATGGTCAAGGAGTACAGTTTGAAGGAAGTCCGCGACCGGCTGTGGGAAGGTGAATTCTGATGGAGAAGCCGGTTCTTCAGTTTTGGAGTAATCAAAGACTTATCTGGAAAGGTGAGCGGAAAGATGCTGTGAAGCTGATTAAGGCAGGAGCGTTTGATAATCTGAACGTGATGGTGTGGACGCAGGACCTTGAGAATTTTAATCTGCACAGTCAACGAGGAGCACAATATTTTGGAATCAAAGAGTTAAATCGGAGGTGAAATATGGCTGTTGTAATCAAAGAAGGTAATGTGTTTGATTCTGACGCTAAGATCATCTGTCATCAGGTGAATTGTCAGGGCGTTATGGGGTCAGGTGTTGCCAAAGAAGTTCGTGAGCGGTATCCAAAGGTGTACGAGGAATATCACACTTACTGCGAAAGCAATAAGGATTGTCCTGAACGAATGCTGGGTGTCGCTCAGATGGTTCCAGTTGATGAAAAAGGTTCTCGATGGATCGTCAATTGCTTCGGTCAGAACGGTTATGGATATGACGGAAAGCAGTACACGTCTGTTGGCGCACTGTTTGAAGCATTCAAAGAAGTGGCCAAAATCGCCAAGGCATCAGGAGTCAAAGTGGCTATGCCGTATGGAATCGGCTGTGTTCGTGGCGGCGCAAAATGGCTGCTTGTGAAAGAAATTATCGATTTTACATTTAAAGACGTTGACGTGGAACTGTGGAAACTGGAGGGTAAATAATATGCGTAAGTATGAATTTGACGCAGCAAAAACCAAGGATGAAATCGTCGAGTGGATTCGGAACTATTTCCGCAAGAATGGTCCTGATTGCAATGCGGTGATCGGCATCTCTGGTGGCAAGGATTCCAGTATCGTGGCTGCTTTGTGCTGTGAAGCGCTGGGCAATGGCCGTGTAATCGGTGTTTTGATGCCCCAGGGCGCTCAGAGCGATATCGATGTGGCGCGAGAACTGGTCGCCCATCTGGGAATTAAGTCCTTCGAGATCAATATCGCTGAAACCGTGAATGCGTTGCTGGCCAATGGACGAGCAGCTGGTCTGTGCGATTCCAAGCAGGCTCGTGTGAATCTGCCGGCACGAATCCGTATGGCGACTCTGTTCATGGTGTCTCAGAGTATGAATGGGCGAGTGGCTAACACTTGCAACGCTTCAGAAAATTTCGTCGGATGGCAAACTGTGGGAGGGGATGGATTTGGTCAGTTCAGTCCTCTCAGTAAGCTGACTGTCACTGAGGTAAAAGCCGTTGGTCGTGAGTTGGGTCTTCCTGAAAAGTTCATCGAGAAAGCGCCGGAAGATGGACTGACTGGAAAGACCGACGAGGATAATTTCGGCTTCACCTATGATTTTCTTGATAAATATATTCGTACTGGTGATTTCGGCGGTGACACCGCTACGGCTGCCAAGATTGATCGGATGCACGAGGCAAATTTGTTTAAGGATTTGCCGATGCCTACGTATGACCCGACCTTGTTTAATTGGTTGTTCTAATCAAGGAGGATTCAAAATGGAAAAGGAAAAAGTTGATGTTCTGATCGTTGTCGATATGCAGAACGATTTTGTCACCGGTCCGCTGGGTACTCCTGAAGCGCAGGCCATTGTGCCGAAGGTCGTTGAGAAGATCAAGAACTGGAAGGGTGAAATTCTGTATACGCAGGATACGCATTATGACAACTACCTCGAAACTCAGGAAGGCAAACATCTTCCTGTAAAACATTGTATCGAACATACGAGGGGCTGGTTATTTATTGATGAAATCGAACACGATCTTTTGCCGGAAATGAAAGACCCACAAGCAAAAATTTACGAAAAGAGAACTTTCGGTTCGACATTGCTAATGGAAGATTTATGCGACTCTCATTTCTCTACAATTGGAGGAATGGCAGATTTTAAGATCAATTCCATTACTCTGGTCGGCCTCTGCACGGATATCTGCGTCATTTCGAACGCGCTTCTGCTTAAGGCAGCACTACCTGAGGTTCCTATCATTGTGGATGCAAGTTGCTGTGCCGGTGTGACTCCTGAGTCCCACAAGAATGCACTGGCAGCTATGAAGATGTGCCAGATTGAGATCGTGAACGAGGAATAAAATGCACTACGTTAATGAAGATATTATTTTGAGTGCTGATGGAGCAAAACGACTCCGGTATCTTCTAAGCCATCCGGATGTAGAGAACACGCAAAAGAGGTTAAAGGAGTGTATGGACTCTCTCGCTAAAATGAATTATCGGGAGAACGAAGACGGGACTGCTTCTTTTGATATTGATCTTGAGGTGTAATCAATGGAAGAGATTATTATTTTCGGCTAATGTCCGAATGCTAGGTGATTGGCGGTACTAGGGTAGACATAACCGCCGCCAAAACAATTTAGTTGGAGGTGTGCAATATGTTTTTACTTATCAATATTTATGAGAGCCAAACAACTTCGGCTTATGTCGCCAACGTGAATCAGTTTGAAAGTTTCGATGCAGCACAAAAGGAAATGCAGAAATGCGTTCAACGCGCGTATTGGAATTACTATAAAACATGGAAAGATGACAACGAAGAAGAGGATCGTGAACCACACGTAGATGGAGACGATATAACAATGTTTGTTGTTGGTTATGACTATAAGGATATTTGGCAGATTTATAATTTATAAAAGTGGTGTAATTATGGCCAGTAAAGGTCGATATTGCTGAATTGAAAGGAGAATGGGTATGAACGAAGAAATCGAAAAGAAGCAGACTGAGCTTAAAAATGAGATCTATGAAGATCTGAAGAAATATCTGACATGGGATGATTATATCAAACTCACCAAATGGCTGAACGAACATAATTTTTGGGTAGCTCCTGCATCTGCAAAATATCATGGCTCTCATCCATGTGGTTTAGCCGAGCATAGCATTGCTGTTGTGAAGGCTCTTGTTTCGTTGACAGATAAATTAGGACTGAAATGGGAAAATCCACGTTCTCCGTATTTAATTGGGCTGCTGCATGACGTTTGCAAAACAGATCAGTATCTTTTTATCCCGGATAAAGGAACATATGAGTATCTGAATGACTCTATTTTCAGTCATCATGGTGAAAAATCTATCTGTATGCTGGCGAGTGTTATCACCCTGACAGAGGAAGAAGTCGCGTGTATTCGATGGCATATGGGGGCATATGAGACAGATACGAACGAATGGAAATATTATGGTCGAGCTATTAGCCAGTATCAGAATGTGCTATGGACTCACACGGCAGATATGATGGCCAGTCATATTGCTGGTGTATAAGGAGGAATTATAATGTCGCCATGTTTGATGTGCGCCGAAAAGAACTGTCATAACTGTCCATGTGCGATCTGTGAGGTCGTCAATGGCAGGCTGCAGGATAATTTTGTAATGCAGACAGCAATGAAGAATAAAGCGGACTGCAAGAAATTCATGGCGCGTCTTTCAGTAGAGCTTCAGCAAATCGGCCAGATGAAATCCAGGAGCTGGACGGATAAAAATAACTGGCGCGGGTTCCCGGCGGGCTGGTTCAAGCATGATGATCTGGTTTCGTGGCTGCTCTGTCATTGTTAAAAGGAGATGGCAAGATGGGATACACAGTATATATTACAGCAAATCGCTATTACGAAGTACATATCAAGGATGCAAAAGATACAGACGATGCAATGCAGCAGGCTCTGGCAAAGTATGATAACGGAGAGCTCGAAAGTTATGAGGATGAGTTTGAATCGGCGTTCGCGGAATCGGAGGATGATTGATTGGCAAGCAAGTGGCAAACCTGTCGGCTATCAGAAACTCAGGATCGTCGGGTGAAGTTGACCAAGGCTAAAAAGGAAGAAATCGCCCGTAAGTTTGAAACCGGCGAATACTCACTTCGGGGTTTGGCGCGGGAGTACAATGTCTCGCACAAAACGATTTCGCTCATTGTCGATCAGCGGGCAAAACGAAAAAACGACGAATACAACAGAACACACTGGATGTATTATCGTCCGGATGCAGAAACAATGCGGGAAGCGCACAGAAGATCAAAAGAATATAAAAAGCGACTGTACGAAAGAGGAGAGTTGAAATAATGGGACAGCGGTTGGTTATTACGGTCCATGCGTTTGATGAGGATATTGCCACGATCTATTATCACTGGTCTGCATATACAACCAGCGCACTGGACGAAGCTCAGAAGATCCTTAAAAATGTCAAATGGGAAGATACCACGTCAAAGGACGAATTGATCCTGCGTATCGTTCGCTTCATGGAGTCCAATGGAGGCTGTATCGATTTTGAGGATAAGCCGGAGTTCGATAAGCGCTTCCCGAATGTTAAGTTTAAGGACGATGGCTCCCGCAACGATGGTCTTGTTGCAATCTCTGAGCAGGTAATGGACAAGCAAAAATACTGGTCTGAGGGCGATTTGATCATTGATTTTGATAACGAAATGATTTGCAACTCGGTTTTCTGGTGGTATGATTCGGACGAATCTCTGCGGGATGAACTTGGCGAGGATTGCGATATTGATTTTGACACTATTCCGGAGCTCAAGATCAATCCCGGCGAATTCTCGTTCGATGATCTTACATATATGATCAAGACGTTTACAGATGGCTATAGTTATCATCGCTATCGTGGGGAAATCTGGGAAAGTATTGATGGATGAGTGAGGTGATAAAAAATGACACGAGAGGAATTGCAATCGATCATTGCAAGCGAACCGTATAATTTTCTGCGCACCAATCCAAATTTGGGCAAGCAAGTGATGTTTTTGACCATTGGCGGCAGCCACGCCTATGGAACGAATGTGGAAGGGTCAGACGTTGATATCCGGGGTGTCGCACTTAACACAGAACATGAGCTGCTTGGCATGGACACGTTCGATCACTGGGTCGATGAAACTACTGATACAACGGTATTCAGCTTCAACAAAGCAGTCAAGCTCATGTGCAGCGGCAATCCGAACATGCTGGAGCAGCTTGGGAATGCTGACGATCTTGTTATCAGCTATCATCCTGCCACAAAGCTTTTGATGGATAATAAGAAGTTGTTCCTGTCCAGACAGGTCGTGTATTCGTTTGGTGGCTTTGCAGATAAATTGTTCAAGAAGGCAGTCACTTTGGGCGAATGGTGTAATCAACACCCAGAAGATCAGATCACAAAGAAGCGAATGAACAAAACCATTATGAATATGATTCGTCTTTACCTTATGGTCTTTGATATTCTGGAAAAAGGTGAAATCATTACGAATCGGGCGGAAAATCACGACCTGTTGATGATGGCTCGAAACGGCGAATTCCAGGCTGCAAACGGTTATATCAAGCACGATGTAAAAGATTTCCACAAAGAATATGAAAAGCGCCTGCAGTACGATAAGGCGAACACTGCTTTGCCGGACACCATCGATAGAAACCGTGTCAACGAGTTAGTTGTGACTATCAATCGAATGGCGCTAACGGTGATGTAAAATGAAAATCGAAGACTATTCGCCAGATGAATTGGCTGAAATTTTTAAGGAAGAACTAGATCGTCTTGATATCCCATATCATTATGATCTGGACGCGGAAGCGAAATTTGCGCCATTGATGCCTAATGAACCAATTTTAGAAGTGTAATTTATTGGACTATTAGGATGATATAATTATAGGAAAGGAGTATACCCTCCACGGATGAGGGTATGAAAATTGAATATGTTAAAGCTGTCAGTGTCGAACGCAAACAGCAAGATGGGGAGTATCAAGTCGATCTCGATGCCCCGTATCAAAACATGTGCTCCAGGCGTTCCGTGCGCAAAAACGTGCTATGTCAGTCACTTCGACTGGCGAACCACGGTACGAAACGCCTATGACAAGAATTTGAATTTGTGGTTAACAGACCCTGACGGCTTTGAAGTCCAAGCGACTGCAGCTGCTTATGGGTCTTTTTATTTTCGGTGGCATGTCAGTGGAGATATCGTGGATGAACGATATTTCGATATGATGTGCCGCATAGCAACTAGACTCCCTCGCACCCAGTTTCTCGCATTCACCAAGAAATACGATCTGGTTAACACATTTGTGGAAGCGGGCGGTACGATTCCCAGCAATTTACATATTCTCTTTTCATCCTGGCCTGGCTATAATGTAAACAACCCCTACAATCTTCCAGTTGCTTATGTGGCATTTAAAGATGGATATTGTGAAGCGCCGGCCGATGCACATGAGTGCTCTGGCCATTGCGAGGATTGTGCTTACGCTGGTAAAAACTGCTGGGTTATGGGGCGAGGTCAGTCCATTGTTTTGAAAGAGCATTAAGGATTTTATAGACCCCTATTATAATAATGTAGGAAGGATGATATAAATGGCGTATGTTCTTACCAACGGACACACCTATATCACAAAAAAGCCGAATGGCAAATTCACAACAACATACGATTCAAGCCTGGCCTCACAGTATGATGCAGAAAGCAAAGCCTGGAACGTATTGAATTGTTTGCCGCGTACATATAAAGAAGCCGGGTATCTCCCAAAGAAAATCGAAGTCAAGGAAGCATCGGCACAGTTAAAAGAGATGGTCGCTCCCGCACAGCCAGAACGAAAGCGGTTCGATCCTGTATCTTATCCCATCGAAGATTCAGAGTGGATGACTGATTTTAAAAAGAGTCTCAAAATTGTCGATAAAACTCTCAGCAGCTTAAAGCCGATGTATGCAAACCTCTATTCTGATCTGACTCGGGCAACAGATGAGATCGATGATCTGGAGCACGCCATTGAACTCGTTAAGGCAAACGCAGTCCAGCGCTGCTTTCTGGAGAACGAACTAAAGAAGGCGCGTAAGATCCGCCGCGAGTGCAAGGATGCGATGAGTCTGATCGAAATGGTGCTGAAGTTCAATCTGGATGACTGGGGAACCGGCAAGGTGCAGTCTGAAATCGTTCGTCTGGAAACTCGGTGTTATACACCGAAGGTCCGTGATGATATTTTTGTTTAAGGAGTGATTTATTATGAGTGGAGCAGTATCGTTTGTTTTAGGTCTACTGGGGCTGGGAGCTTCTGGCGCGGTCAGTGCTGGGCAGAGTATGAGCGAGAATAAAAAAATAGCAGAATATAAGGCTGCTTATGGATACGACGCAGATACTGAAACTCAAAAAATGTACAAACGGGTTGAAGAAGAATGGTGGATCATGTGTAAACGAAGTCGAAATTGTCTTGGTGAAACATGGGTTGATCCAAATAGCCATGTGCGACCAACTATTCGACGTAAAAACTGGTTTCGTCGTCATTTGGAAGCAAAAGGGATTCCGTATGATGAGGTAATACTCAACAGAGTAACCGGAGTTACAGCAGAGAAGAGACAGATTGAAATGATGTACAGTGCAGGCAAGAAACGTCGTGGCTGGTTCTAAACAATTAAAAGTTGTCACTTTGGGTTGAAATGCGCTATATTTTGTGGTAAAATAACAACCGAACTGAATTTGGTTAGAAAAGTAGAACATCTTTTAGTTGTTTGGAGGGCAAAATGCGGATCACATATACTGCCCAGGAAATGTACGAACATATTCGATCATATGACATCATCGAGTTCTGGGGCAGCCGGAACGAAGAAAATGTCTGCATGATCAAAGCCAAGTCATCCTGCGTTGCACTGAGAAAAGGCAAGCGATACAGCTACATCAGTATCGAATGTCAGTTTGATCCAAGGTCAGACATCATTTGTTGCTGCTGCAACATTACAGGTAACGCGTTTTCTTGTGAAGTTGAGAGGGGGAAAAAGTCGGAGCGCCTTATTATTACATCCGATTATGCAGAGGAGCCAATCACACTTTTTTTAAAAAATCTTTGAATTGGTATTGTAAAGTGTGAATGAATATGGTATAATAAGGACACAAAGTAAAACAGATGGTCAGCAAGGAGGTCATAATATGTTTAAGGCTGGCTCAAGTGTCCCCAAAATCGGCGAGATCCGTCTCGGTTATGTTGCCGATATCAAGCAGGAAGGAAAAACCGTCCATAAATATTATGGCGTTCATCCTTATCTGATCGTCAGCAACAACATCTACAACAAAAACTCTGGCCAGTGTGAGGTGATTCCCTTCACCACAAAACGCTGGAATAGCCGTAACCCGGTCCATGTTGATTTTGGTGTAGGTGAAGTCGATGGCTTACCACATGAATCCACTCTTGTGATCGAAGGCCGCGATACGCTGCTGAACTCTCAGCTGAGCGAACCAATCGGAACGTTCTCTGATAAGAACTGGCAGCGCGCAGCGAACGCCATGGTGATCCAGTGTCCGATGCTTGCGGCGGCATTCAGTACAAATCTGGTCTCTGCATCATAAAATCTACGATTCTGTTTGCAAAATCTTCTTACATAGTGTACAATGAATCTAATAGTTCATATACCGACCCACTGTGTAAGGAGATATCAAACGATGAGACAGAGTGCGGAATATTATAATGAAGAGCTCAAGACCAGATTTATTCTGGATAAAATGTGCGAAAAAGATTCCAACGGAGATCCAGCTAAGGATTCCGCTGGCGAATATATCATTCTTGCTAAGAGCAAGAACAGGTATAACAAGGTTCGCAGCATTTTTCATAAGCTTGCCGCGTTCGAACAGAAGTATGAGAAAGACTTTTATGAGATCGAGTCTGACAAAGACGAAGAATTTATAAATGATCTGTTCTCAAGGTGGATTTCCGAACTGAATGAAAACTACAGCATCTTTGTGTTGTCTATTTTCAAGCAGTATATTATGTGGTGCAGAGATGATGGTTTGCTCTCAACGCAGCGGTACTATCAGCATCCGTTCTTTGACATGGAAATGTCCGGATGGAAAAAGAAAGACACCAGTTCCACCTTCCGCTCTGAGCGTGTAAAGAACCAGCTGGAAGCAATTGCAAACAAGAGTGCCGATGAATTGGCTGAAAACTATGTGTTTCCATCAGAAGATGATTTCTTCACCTACGTCGTTTCTGTGTTCTCGGAAGAAGGGGCGATTATGACAGGCGCAATCATGTGTCTGCTGTATTATGGATTCCAGTCCGAAGAGATTCGCGTCGTCAAAAGAAAAGACGTTGATGTAGACACGAGAACCGTCTGCGGGAAATATATCGATCACGATATCGCATGGTCGATTATCTGTAAAGCCAAAAACACGACCACCTATCTCAAAAACCACGCAAAGGGACAACTTGGGAAGTTAGAAATGAATCTTGGCGATGGTCCGTATCTTATTCGTACAAGCAGAGAGAGTTCCAATGATAATCCAGTGCCAATTGGATACTTCAAAGACATGTATCGAAGAGAAAAGAAGATCGTCGAGGGGCTTCCGCCAACATCTAACTATAAAAACATCCTTGTTAAAACAAGCACCATCAAAAACCTGCGCGAATTCTATGAGATTATGTCGGAAGAGCACGAGTATGGTATCGAATATGTCGCTGAAAAATTCAGACAGAACCAATATGATACGCCGCTCACATTCCGAAAGTATCAAATAATGCGTGAGAAAGCAAGAAAATTATAAAAATGAAGGGGCCTGACCAGCCCCTGAAATTTTCCTTTACCATTCACACTTTACACTGTCATTATAATGAATAGGAGGTGATTGAAATGAGAAAGACGATTGCAGCCATTGTTGTAACCGGCGTTTATCTGCTGACGAATTTGCTCAGCGGTGAAGCAGCGGGTCCGGTCGAGACATATCAGGGCTGGAGCGATGAACTAAAGTCGTATACGCAGTCGGTGTGTGACGAATACAATGTCGATTATTCGTTGGCGCTCGGTGTGATCTATAACGAAAGCAGGTTCCAAAGCGGCCTGACTCACGTGAATTCAAACGGCACAGTCGATTACGGTCTGATGCAGGTCAACGAGGTCAACTTCGATTATCTCAACAAGACGCTTGGCGTTCGATCTATGTCTGAATTGCTGGATGATAGAACGGGCATCAAATGTGGTATTCAGCTGCTGGCGTATCACAAACAGTACACTGGTAACGATTCGGCGGCGCTTCTTCGCTACCAGATCGGGGCAGGGAAGTACAAACAGTACCTGAGGAAAGGTCGGTACACCAACCAGACGCATCAACAGGTGCTTACATATCAGAGCGAGCTCGCTTCTTATATGGATTCCTTACAGTAGGAAAAAGATCAGGCGGCAGAAAAACGTCTGTTTGATCTGATCAATCGGTGGAGTGAATCCACCTTTATATGCTGGAGTGGCGCAATGGTAGCGCAGGAAATTTGTAATTTTCAGGTTGCAGGTTCAAGCCCTGTCTCCAGCACCATTAGAACAGCGGGCAACCGCAGTCAAAGATTATAAATTACATAAGGAGAATGATTATGACTACTGAAACTATGACAATCCATCGTGGTCTGGCCGAGCTGAAGGTTCTGGAAAATCGGATCATTAAGACGATTTCTGGAGCCAAGTTCTGTGCAGCAGCCAAGCAGAGCATGAAAAAGCTGAACGGTGTTCCCATCGAGGATTACAAGAAGGACGCACAGAGTTCTCTGGACTCCATCAAGGATCTAATTGCTCGTCACGATGCGATCAAGCGTGCGATCTCAAAGTCCAATGCAGAGACTCATGTGACCATTGATGGTGTTGTCTATACTGTTGCGGAGGCTATCTATATGAATCAGCACGGTATCGAGTTCAAGCGTGAGCTGCTCGCTATGATGGAGCGTCAGTATTCCAGCGCCATTGCCACGATCGAAACGACCAATGCCCGTCTGAGTGATCGTGCGGATGATTACACTAAGGGCCTTGCATCTGCTTCTGAAAAGAGCAACATGGACCCTGAGGCTATTCGAGACGCACGTGACAGCTATATTGAGCGCGAAACTATGGTTCTGATCGATGGTATTGACATCAAGAAGGCCAAGGATGAACTCGCCGCCAAGATCGATAAGTTCAAGGCCGAGGTCGATGCAGTTCTGTCTGCTTCCAATGCAATCACAGAGATCACCATCGAATACTGATCTCTCGGAAAGCACACTGTATTCACTGTCTATCGAAAACAACAAACTGTGATCGTTCGCTTTTTGCTGGTGACAGCACTGTTTTTGGCGAAATCAAAATAATAAAAAGCAAGTCGTCACTTATAAAAGGTGGCCTGATACGCCGTCATAATGCAAGTGTTCTAATATTTTGAAGAACAATACTTGGTTTTAGGATTAGTCAAGAGGTTAAGACGCAACCCTATAAAGGTTGTTACATCGGTTCAAATCCGATATCCAAAAACATCGAGCGCTATATCGCTCAATTATGGATGATGTACGGAAAGCTTAAAGTTTACGATTAAAGGTTAAAGGTTGAAAGTTCAAAGCTTAAACTCTTAGCTAAAGGTCAAAGAACAAAGCATACAGGTCAAAGATTTATAAAATCCATGGGCACAGGTTTGTGGATCGATTACATAAGTCCCGTTGTTTACCACATGGCTGGTAGATGGTGAGCGCCTTGGCAGGGGCGTAACAATACCTGCCGTTTATATGGTTCGGTAGCTCAGAAGGATAGAGCACTAGCCTGTCACGCTAGGGGTCGTGGGTTCAATCCCCATCCGAATCGCTTATGGTCCTATAGTTCAGTTGGTTAGAACGAGAGACTGTTAATCTCTATGTCACCTGTTCGAGTCAGGTTAGGACCTCTTCATGGTTCTGTAGCTCAGTCGGTAGAGCAGGGGACTGAAAATCCCCGTGTCGCCTGTTCAATTCAGGCCGGAACCACCAATGTGCAAGTTGATTTGATAATTGAGTTTGGTCGAAATCCTCCATAAAAAGGTTGTCCGCCAAGGTCGAAAAATCAACATGAATTCTCACCAAAATGATGTTATCAATGAAATTTGCAACAGGATTAGCGAGGCAGTCACACTCCTGATCAGGGGCCGATGTAGCAAGCTTGGTCAAACTGCGTGCCCTGACGATGTAAGATCCGCATTCCGAGCGCAACTGTGCGTGAGTCTCACCAGCTCGAAAACAGTTTATATGGTCGTGTAGCAGAACAAAAGGTAGCACGGCAGGAAACTGCTTGATGTCGGTTAAACTCCGGCCACGACAAGTCCGAAAGTTCATTATGTTGTTGAAAGTGTACATCATCACATCATTCTGAAATGAGTAGGCATTTTATATGCGATCGTAGCCAAGTGGTATGGCATCAAACTTTTAATTTGAGTATCGTTAGGGTTCGATTCCCACCGATCGCACCAATACCTGTCTGTGGTTGGGTAAACAGTCTTGTGGAGACGCTGACAAGATAGAAGAGCGAGCGTCATATCCGTGGGCGGGCATTCGGATTCGATGTGCGCCCATAGCTTAATTGTTAAAGCCGCAGTCTCTAAAACTGTCATTTTGCAGGTTCGAATCCTGCTGGGCGTGCCAAACAAATTACATAACAGTATCCATATTTCTCAAGAAAGGAGCCAGTTTTATGAAACAGCAGCAAATTTATAAAGGCATCATAGGCCATCAGGGTTGGGGTGCTGATGAATTTGAACATCGATACGGACGTTGGAGTGGAGTTCGAAATAACTGGGCAAAGGCAAAACTTCGCGATAAGCGTCTTGCGAAGCACAGGACGAATCAAATCAGAAATGAACAAATTAAAGAGGAGCTCAACGATTATGGCAATGATCGATCCGTATGATGATGACTTCGGTGCCATTTGTAACTGTGCTGTTCGATACGCAGTCGGGCGCAGAACATATATGCCTGATCTTGTGATCGATTTCATTACGCCGCATCTGAGCGAGTTGACAGATAAAACGCTATGGTGCTTTCAGCGGGATCTATATCAGCGTCTGGATGAAGGGTTTGATTTTGGAGACGAATTTGATCTTCAAAACTGGATGGGCTTTCTGGAAGATGTTGATAAAGAGATCAAGAAAAGAAAACAGCCCAGCGGCCATAACCACTGAGCTGTCAGGATTACCCGATGACGTGATTCATCTGCAGAACCATCAGTATGAGCCCGACGATACTGCAAATGTCACCAGCGACATCAAGAAAATCTTTCGCCTAACGCTTCATCTAAGCACCTCCAATCCGCTCGAGACGCGAGAACAATGTCCGTCATTGAGGAACTGGTGTGTCTAGTGAGAGTTAAGTTGGCAAAAGTGTATCACGTTGTTACGCGATTGTCAAGAATCATCCCGAGCATGATGTGAAAAGGCTTGTTATATGCGGCAATGGCTGAGTGGTTTAAAGCGGTGGACTTGAAATCCATTGATGGTAATACATCCGCGAGTTCGAATCTTGCTTGCCGCGTGTTATGGCCTGTTAGTCAAGAGGTGAAGATGCTGCCCCTTCACGGCAGAGACATCGGTTCAATTCCGGTACAGGCCATTTTTGAAAATTAAATATTGTGAGGTATCAAAATGAAAACGACGAAGAAAGATTGGATCTATCGTGTGATTCTTCTGATTCTGTTGGCGATTATCTGGGACATTGGCGCGGCTTTGACTTCGCCAATTTTTGTTCCCCAGAAAGGCGCTGTGTTTCGGGAATTCTTCTTGTTGATCCAAAATGGAACAATGTTGAAAGCATTCCGATATTCGCTGGTTCGCATTACGGTGGCAGCCGCTTTGAGTGCCGGCATTTCTATTCCTCTTGGCTGTCTGATGAAAATCTGTCATCCGCTTCAAAAGCTGCTCTATCCAGCAATTCGAGCAATGCGCTTTTTGCCAGTCACTGCCTTCTATCCACTGTTGACTATGTGGTTTGGAATCGGAGAGAAAATGAAGATCGCTTTCTTATTTGTAGCCAGCTTTGTGTTCATGCTTCCAAGCGTTCTGATCGCCCTGGATGATGTCAGTGATGATGTGATCGAGGCGGCCAGCATTGATGGAGCAGGGAAGTTCAGCACAGTAACACGAATCGTCTTCCCAATCGCAGCGCCTTCCATCTGTCAATCATTCGCCACAATGTACGCCATCGGTTGGACCTATATCGCAGTGGCCGAGACAGTGAATGCGAAGTACGGTATTGGCTATCTGATCTATACTTCGTCCGCTCGTGGCCGTACATCTCTGGTGTTTGTTGGAATATTGGCGATTGTGATTTTCAGTATTCTGTTTGACTGGATCACAAATATCTGTATCAAGAAGATTTTCAAGTGGAAATTTTCATAAGGAGGATAACATGTCGCACGAAATTGAGTTGTGTGGTTGTTTGACCATCCCAGATAACGCGAATTTTGATGAAATCACAGACGTGTTCTTGGATTTTGTTGAGTCGCATGGTTGGTACTATGGTGGTGGGTTCTCTGAGATTCGAGACGGCTGTTATGTGAAGCCTGATGGAACTCTTGGAGCACCAATTATATAAATTATATAGAGGAGAAAATTATGGCAAAGAAAAGTCTATTTGAAAAACTCGGTCTTGTTGAGGGTGTAGCTGCTTCTGAGTATGATATGCCGGATACCACGAATGAGCTTCGCGTTTGTAGTGGCGTCGGAGATCATTACATCAATGGAGATTTCCCAGAAGACGAACCGGTTCAGGCCGAGGTTCCTGAGGGCGACACCATCGATGTTCAGGCGGTTTACGAGACTAATGGTATGAATCCTGCCGACTCTGTGACGGTCTATAAGATCAAAGATGTGATCGATACATTCCCGTCTGAGATGCCCACAAAGACTAAGCGTGCTACGGTCAAAAACCTGATGACGACACTGGGATATGATGCAACAGCGATTATCTCTGATGCGAAGCAGCGCAAGGAGCTTCTGCGGGCTGTTGGTAACGATAAGATGAATGCTCTGTTTGACGAGATGAAGAGCAACGACCAGCAGATCGAATCTATGAAGGAACAGATCGAAGCTTTGACGAATCGCAACGTTGAAGCTGGTGCGGCCATCGAAAAAATCACCAATACAGTTCAGGATGAACTTAAGATGATTTCTTCTATCGAGGAATTTATCGAAGAGGATAAGACGGAGCCCGCCGGGAAGGAGGTCGCCCAGTAATGTTTTCTTTCACGATTGCTGAGTTTACTTTTCTCTGTGCTGGTTTCGCCTTTGTTGGCAGTTTAATTCTGTTTCCGTCATTTCGTCAGCAGCTCAAAGCTCTTGCCGGTGGTTTTTTGCAGGTCTTTGTGCAGGATACAGCCAAGACACCAGATGGTGCCCGCGCTATCTATGCTCAGAAGATCGATGAAATGACTGAGAAATACACAGATGCCTGCAATACTCTGCGTGACCTGACGGGTAAGCTCAAGACGATTCAGGATAACTACGCTGTCTGTCAGAAGCAGGCGAAAGGTTACGATGAACGTGCAAAGGCTGCTATGAGTCGCGGTGATGAAGAGTCCGCAACCACTTACGCTCGTCTTTTACAGGAAGAGCTCGATAAAGCCGAGAACCTATCTGCTCAGTTCCAAAAAATGAAACCAGCGGCGGAAGAGGTCAAGGCAATCAAGGAAAAGCTTGAAAATCAGTTGGCTGCTCTGAAGCGCGAAAGCAAGGATGTGGTGGCCGAATTGAAGGCGAACGAACAGGTCGCAGATGTGTATTCCAATCTGGATCGTCTGCGTGCATCTACCGGCACCGATAAAATGCTCAACGCTACCCGTGATGGCCTTCAGGAAAGTCGCGAAAAAGCAGCGGGTGCAAAGGTTCTGTATCAGACTAGTCGAGAGGGAAAGCTGGATAAAGCGGACGCAAATACTGCTGATTATAAGGTGAGTTCGTATCTGGATAGTCTCAAAAGGAGCAATCCAAACGTAACAACTTACAGCATTCCTGATCTGAATACCCTCACAAAGTCTTCTGGATTGAACACTCAGTCCAAGAAATAAAATCAAAATTAAATAGGAGAGAATAACATGTCTAAGTTCAAATTGACTAAGGCTGGCCGTGCTGTTGTTGGCGTGGTTCTTGCGGTAGCTGTTGCTATTGGTGTCGTTGGCGGCATCAAGGGCGGTGTGATTAAGTTCGACAAGAAAAAGCCAACTGCATCTGATAAGCCTGCCACGAATGTCACCACGAATGCATCAACCGGCGACGACACGATTAATCTGTCTCTGGATGAATGGGCGGGATGGTTGAGCTGTATCACAGCAAATGGCGGTCTCACCACTCAGCCCGGTTCTGTGTTTGACCAGCTCGGCATCAAAGTGAATATCAATGTCATCAACGACGCTACTGAGTCCAGCAATGCACTGATCTCTGGTGATCTGCAGGCCGCTGGTTATACTACGAACCGTGTCGCGTTCCTGTCTCAGAAGTTTACGGATGCCGGTAAGAATATCATCATGCCGGTGTTTACTAACTACAGCTATGGCGGAGACGGTATTATCGCTTCCACTCAGTTTGCAGATGTGAATTCGTGGGTCAATGCCAAGATCGGCGTTCCTGAATTCTCTGAGGCCGAAACCTTGGTCGCTTGGTTTGTCAATAATTCCAACCTGTCCGATGCGGATAAGGCAATCATTATGAACAACCTGATCATGTTCGGTACGGCAGATGATACTGCTAAAGCATACTTTGCTGGTCAGATCGATGTTGCTGCAACATGGGAGCCGTACCTGACTCAGGCTAAGACCTATACCAACAGCACCGTTGTTTTTGATACCAAGTCTTCTTCTTCTCTGGTCATGGATGGCATTGTGTTTGATGCCGATTGGGCAGCAGCTCACGAAGATACTGTCAAGAAGTTCGTCAAGGGTATTCTGATGTCTTATGATCAGCCCATCAATTACGACGCAGCTCGTGAAGTGTTCCCGATGTATTCTACTTCCAGTGATGCAGATATCGACGCTACTTACGCCAATGCCAAGATGGCCAGCTGGAAGGACAATTACAACATTCTAAACGATACTGCTCCCATGATCTATAACCAGATGTGCGATATCTGGGAGGCTCTGGGCGAAACCGTCAATCGCGGCCTTGTGGACACGATTTTTGATACCACTTATATTGACGCTCTGAAAGGTGATTTTAAGTCTACTTCCGCCGCAAATGCCACCACAAAGGTGACTGTAAGTGACGAAACCCGTGCCAATATCACCCAGCAGGTCACTGGCAATCTGGATTATGATTCCATGCTGAGCAAGACCGCCAATGTAACATTTGTCCCGGATTCTTCTGTGTTCACCGATCAGGCCAGCGCAGCCTCTGTTCTGGATGATTTCGTAAATATCGCCAAGACTCTGGATGGCACAATGATCGTTATCAACGGCAATATCAATGCGGACACTCAGACCGAGTTCGGTGTGCAGCTCTCTGCAAATCGTGCTCAGACTGTTGCTAACTATCTGGCTTCTCAGGGTATTGATCAGAATCGACTGATTATTACAGGCTCTGGCAATGCAAAGTATCAGGCCGACAAGGCTGCTGGTGCTCTGAAGCCGGATGCAAGCGTATACCAGTCTACCGATATCAGCTTTATGCGAATCGAGAACTGAGGTGATTCAGATTGATCTGGATTGAAATCAGTAAAGCAATTTGGATTGTGGGCGGATTGATGCTGGCTTCTTTTGCAGCTGGTTATCTCTTCCGTGGTCCAACTTCTAAGATTTAAAACTCACGGCGGTGCTCAGGTAGCACTGGGTGCCGCCTTATATAATGTGCTATAGCCAAGTCGGTCAAGGCAAGGGACTTTGACTCCCTGATCGTGTGTTCGAGTCACACTAGCACAACCAAAAAAACAAATCGGATAAGGAGGTTCACAGATGACTACTCCAGAACAACTTGAAATTGCACTTCGGGACTTTATTTATCAATGCGGGAAAAGATACGAAAACGAATTGGGCTGCGATGATTGTATCTACTGGAATTTTTGTACCCGATTCTATACTCCGCATTGTGATTGTCCTGATGAATGGACGATTTATGACAAAGTAAGCCCACTTCCGTCTTAATTTGAAAAGGAGTTTCCAGATGGCAGTTTATATGACAGGTGATATCCATGGCAACCCAAGTCGATTTTATGATCTAAAGAGTTTCTGCAAGGTGCATTCAGACGCAGAATGGTTTATCTGCTTGGGCGATGTTGGTTTGAATTACTATGGCGAGGATCATCCGCAGGAGATGTATATCAAGAATATTGCGGATGAAATCCCTGCAAAACTGTTCTGTATTCATGGCAATCACGAGCGGCGTCCTACAGAAGCAGATGGATATAAACAGATCGATGTCACAGAGGGTGCGATTCAGGGTCCGATGATGTGGCACGCAGAACACCCTAACCAGTATTTTGCCATCGACGGTGCTGTATATACGATTTTTACATCCGACCGTGTGTTGACTGCACTTGTTTGCGGCGGTGCTTATTCGGTTGACAAGTATTATCGTCTGCGGCGCGGTTGGCATTGGTGGCCGGACGAACAGCCAAATGAACTCACGAAGGGGCTGGTACGGTTGATGGCAACGGAAAAACAAATCGATATTATGTTGACCCATACATGCCCGCTGCGGTTCGAGCCAACTGAGCTTTTTATCTCTGGTATTGATCAGAGCACAGTAGACAAGTCAACAGAACAATTCTTTGATGAAATCTACTCCTTATTCCCAGCATACCAAGAGCCAATGTGGTACTTTGGCCACTTCCATGGAAATAAATACACGGATGATTACGTGATGCTCTTTGATGACATCATGGAACTGAAGTGAATTTATAAATAGTAAATCGAAAGGGGAGTACAGATGCTGTATGGACGTGCGTCTCCTAATTTGATTCGATAGCATTTCGTCAAATTAGATAGGAGAAAACAATATGACTTGTAATTTTTGTGGTAAGACTCTGGACACCTGCGATGAGATCAATCTTGGTAACCTGGAACTGCCTTTCTTCTACGGGAGCAAGCGTGATGGGGACAAGATGAAGTTTTCTCTCTGCTCTGGCTGTTACGACAAGCTGGTAGATGAATTTATGTCCAGATGCAAACACGAGCCCATCGTTGTTCCCTTTGCCCCAAGGGTGCCGGAATGGGAGCATAAGACTACTGAAGAATCCGATTATTGATAACTGATTACATAGGAGGTACATATGGCAAGTAAGGAAAACAACGTTTACTCTCGCTTTAGCTTTTGCGGAAAGGTCACCGTTTCCAAAAAGGTCCCGTTCGTGAAGCGCGACACCTACGACAAGGGTGAGAAGATCAGTATTAACTTTGGTATCAAAGCCGGGAACAATCTCGGTTATGTCAAGCTGGAAGGCTTTAAGAATGACGAGATCAAGACCATGGATACTGACCGAAACAATATCGAGGTCGCGTGGAGTGATCGTCTGGACGAAGATGTGATCAAGACTGTCGCCAGCACCAAAAAGTTCACAGTGAATCTGGGCGAGCGCAAGGAGTTCATCACAGAGTGGGATATGATCGAGTATCTGGAGTCCGCTCTGGCTGGTTATGAGGACGATATTGTTGTTACTGGTAAGTTCGTTCTGCGTCCCGGCACCGGTAAATACAAGGATCAGGTTTATCGCGAGTATCAGATCCAGAACGTGTACATGCCCGGTGAGAAGGAAGTTCCTCATCTGACTATGAATCTGGACCTGTACTACGACAAGGACAGCATGGATACAACCACTCTGAAGGATGACGGCAAGATTATGATGCATTGCTACACTCCGATGTGGTCTAAGGCAGATGGCGCACAGAAGATGTTCCAGATCGACACCGTGTTCAATACTGCTGTTTTTGATATGGACAAGCCGAAGCACAAGGCAATCCACGATTACAAGATGCGCTATCTGGAAACCAAGTCTCGCAATCCTGTCCATATGAACTGGCAGATCGCAGTCGTCAATGGCGCTGAAGAGGTCCCGTTTACTATGGACAGCCTGACTGAACAGCAGCGGGAACAGGTCGAACTCGGTATCTCTAAGATGGAAGATTTCAAGCCGCGTGGGAATATTCTCGGTGATCGGGAAAAGGAGCTGCGTCTGGTAAAGCCTATCCTGACTGGTGAATTTGAGGAGTGCAAGACTGCAGCTGATTCTGGTTACACTGCTCGTGAGTTCGAGGATGAAATCTGGACCCCGGCGGTTGATGAAAGCGTGGACGATATGATGAAGGGCGGTTCCAAGGCTAAGACCAAGGCAAAAGCTGCTCCTGCAGTCGAGGCCCCGGAAGACAGCGATGATGATATCGACACCATGTTTTGATCCTGTCGATTTACCATGGAATGAAAATTAAAAAGGAGAATACATAATGGGTTTTAAAATCAATCGTATTAAGGCAGACCTTGGCAGCTATCCTCATTATATGCTGCTCGGAATTCGCAAGATCGGCAAAACCACCTTTATTCGTGACCTGATCAAAGAGAAGTATGGTGACGCAACCAAGGGCCTGCTGATTTCGTGTGGCGCTGAGAATGGCTACCACGCTTTGGATGATCTGCAGGTCGAAGAAGCGAAGGTTTTTAATCAGGATTACGACGAAGAGACCGACAGCCGTGGTTTCATTCAGATTGTTGATGATATCGTCGAGAACAATAAGGACTATGGCATTAAGCTGGTCGCAATCGATACCTTGGATTGCCTGTATGATATCGCTGCACAGGAGGCCATTCGGTTGTCTCGTAAAGAGACCGGTAAGCCGTGCAAGAGTATTAACGATGCATTTGGAGGCTACGGTCGGGGACTTGACCGTGTGATTGCACTGATTCAAGAGCAGATTACTCGTCTGGAGGATGCCGGTATCGCTGTGTTTATCTTGTCTCACGTCAAGGAAAAGACTCGTACTGATATGGTCACTGGTGAAGAGTATCAGGTTTGGACCAACAACCTGATGGATAAGGTGTATGGTGCAATTGCCGATACTGCACAGATGGTTATGATGGCGGTCTTTGATCGTGAAATCAAGGATAAGAAGGTCACTGGTGAAAATCGTGTCCTGTATCTGCGTGCTACTGCAAGTCTGGATGCTGGTTCTCGTTTTCATGGTCTGCCTGAGAAGGTTCCTTTCACACCCAAGGCTTTCGTCGAAGCGTTTGAAGAGGGCGTTAAGAACTCTGCCACTATGAAGCCGATGACTGATGCTGATATGGCTGCCCGTCAGAAGGAAGAGGCCGCACAGCAGGAAAAGACTGCAGAAATCGCTCGTCGTAAGGATGCAGAAAATCGTGCTGCAGCTCAGGCTGAAGAGGACGAGCCTCACCGTGCAGAGTGGATCAGTGCAATTCAGGATCGTTTCGGTAACGCATCTGCCGATGTTAAGGCTCAGATCAAGGCGATCCGCGATGAGGTTGGCCTTAAGTTCTCTGATCCGGAATTTCCTATTGACGCATTGAAACGCGTTTATTCTTTGGTCTAATCATTCACACTTTATATGGTTATTCTGAAGTAAATACGCAGGGCGGGATGGTGGGTATGTTGAGGTAGGAAATATGGCAAAGGAACCTACAGTTAAATGTATGGCTACCGGGGTGCAAGGACCCAGGAGTCAATTTTACAAAGCGCCAAACAATCGCTATTTCCAATCAGAAGCGGTTTATCAGGCGTGGTTGGCCGGGCGGCGCAAGGAGAAGGCGAAAAAGAATAAGCCCGCTCCTCAAAAGAAGCCAGGCCGCACGATGGAATCCTATAAGAAGCTATGCAGTACGATTGCGGATTTTATTGGATATGACCCAGAAAATGGTCAGCCAATGCCAACGATCGTATTTCGCCGGTTGAAGGAACTGGATTTCTACTCGGATGAAATCATTCAGCAAACCATGGATGAAAACGAAAAATCGATTCGATGGGCAATGCAGAATAAGAAGTTCGATGATGACGCAGGGAAGTGCAGCTATCTGATGGCGATCATTCGCAATAACATCGGCGCTGTTTACCGGCGTGAAAAAGATAAGGCAGAAAAGACTGTCAAAAATAATGCAGAATCAAATCTTGACACAATGATCGACCTGTCAATGATCGGTACTGCACACAAAGGAAAAGATGTTAGCAGCTTGCTAGGAGGTGACGATTTATGGATTTAACCAAGGCGATTGAAAAGATCGAAGCAAATCGTGTACAGGCCGAAGCAAGCTTTGTTTTTTGTCTGTGGAAAGATCCCCAGCGATACGACGATTACAAAAACATCAACGAAGGAACAGATAAAACCCTGATCTGTGAAGAACAGGTTTTCTATTTCATGGTCGGTCGCGGCATTCGTCGGCAGGGCTTTTCTAATATCGATAACATCACTCTTGATACATATCTGGCGGACAAACCCACACTCCGTCGGCACTACGAAGAGCTGAACGGCTGGCGTGCTTGTAAGGCGATGATGGATCTGGTCGATCCGGAGAACACGGACAGCTATTACAACCAAATCGCCAAAATGAATACGCTCAAAATCTTGGCCACCAAGTATGATGATCTGCTCAGTCACCCGGAGCGCTTTGATGATGCAACGAATGAAGATGTGTATAACACTTTTGAGCTGCTCAATAACAGTGTGGCGCTGACAACCGGCAACGATTCAAAGATCGAAAATCTTGTTGTTGATGAAAAATACATCCAGCAGTGCAATGCCGGCATGGATCAGGGAATCAGTTATGCAGCCGGAGCACCTCTATTGAATTATCTGACACTTGGTGCTCCTGTTGGGGATATGTATTTGTTTGCTGGCCACAGTGGCACAGGAAAATCAAGTTTTATCTTTGAAAATATGGTTCTCCCATTTGCAGAAGGCGGCACAGGCGTTGCGATTATTTCAAACGAGATGCAGAGCAAGGCATATAAAAATATGTTACTGGTTCACATCCTCACGAAAGAATTGGACTACTGGAAAATCACCCGTAAAAAGCTCAGTCTTGGCCATTTTAATGAAGAGGAGTTGGAGATGCTTCGTAAGGCGGCAGCCATTACAAAAGAAAAGTATTCCAATATTCGCTTTGTAAAAATGTTCGAAAACGACACTTCTAAGGTGCTTCAGTACATCAAGCGTCTTGCAAGATCCGGCACAAAGGCAATCATCTATGACACCATGAAATCGGATGACGGTATTGACGATAAGATGTGGCAGGCATTGTTGATGAACAGCCGTCGCATTTTTAATACCGTTTCAAAAGAACAGGTCGCTATGATCTGCACTTTTCAGTTGGCATTACATACTACGAATCAGCGTTGGCTTGACGCAACTTGTCTGTCAAACTCAAAACAGATAAAAGAAGTGGTGGCTCAAGCTGTCTTTGCCAGGGCATGTTGGCAGGACGAATATACCGGCGAGAAATTTGATTGCAATCCCTATCGGCGGAATAAGGATAATCCAAAAATCAAAGAGCCATTCATCATGGATAAAGACAAAAAATATATGGTTCTTTTTCTGAATAAAACTCGTTCTGATGAAGATGGTCAAACTCTTCTTTATCAGTGGGATTCAGCTTGGAACCGTTGGATCGAAATTGGTTTCTGTACCATTGTAAATGACCATGGCCAGTACGACCGCAGATAAATAAGAAGGGAGGCTTCGATATGAATGGATGTCAATGTATTAACGTCTAAGCTTGAAAATCAGCCAGACAAAATCATTCAAATCCTTGAAGCACTTGGCTTTGAAAATATCAAGTTCAATCCTCTCAAAAATAATCTGCGGTTCGCCCGGGAAGAGCAGCGAAATCCAACCAGTTGTATGCTCGATTGCGGCACGCTTCGGTTCTTTGTTTTCTCTACAAACCAAAAAGGGAATCTTTTCAGTCTGATTATGGATGTCAAAAAATGTTCGTTTCCAGATTCTTTGAAATTCGCTGCACAAAAGGCTGGCATTTCAGAAGAAGAAGTCAACATCAAAACACACTGGCCGTTCGGCGGGTTCTTTCTAAAACTGATGCCGGACTATGAAGAAGAGATGGAAGATTTGAAAACGTACCCGGAGGAGACTCTGGAACCGTATGCTAACAAATACAATCTCCGCTTCATCAAAGATGGTATCAGCCTAGATACTCAGCAAAAATTCGGTGTCGGTTATGATGTTGAGTCAAATCGAATCACAATCCCAGAGCGGGCAACCGATGGTTCTCTGGTCGGCATCATGGGTCGCGCCAATTATGAGTGTGAACACGATAAACGCTGGTATCCGTTGATCTCTTGTCCACGCAGCAAAACACTGTTTGGATACGCGGAGAACTACCATCGGATTCAGGAAACAGGGAACATCGTTCTGTTTGAATCTGAAAAAGCAGTTCAGCAATGTGATTCGTTCGGCTGCAATATTGCCCTCGCAACGTGCGGCTGTCATGTATCGGATACACAGGCCAAATACATCAAACGAATGCTGCCAAAGAAAATCATTCTGGCCTATGATGAAGGGCTCGAAGAAGAGCACCTGGTCAACGAATGTAAAAAACTTATCGTGGACAATCCGATCTTAAAAACAAAGGTTGGATACATTTGGCCTGACGGGTTGATTCAGGAGGGCTCCAAAATGAATATCGCTGATCTTGGCAAGGATGTTTACAAAGAGGGCGTAACAAAATATGTGAAATGGGTAGAGGAGTGATGTAAATGGGACAAAGAGTAATAGCCCCTGAGCTACAGGCACTGTATGACAAAGGGGCACAGGTGTACAGCTATTCAAAGCTGAGTACGATCCACGATTGCCCATATAATGCATATCTGACTTATATCAAGCCGCGAGATCAGTGCGCCAATGTGTATTCCTCTCTTGGTACTGTAGTCCACGATACGCTGGAAGGAATCATTGAAGGGAAGAACACAGAAGCGGATATCGGTCCTGCCATCGAAAACGGTCTGGATGAACTCGATATGCTTGGAATTGATTTTCCTAAAACGAGAGATGGCGGCAATGGCATCCGCGATAAATGGATCTCAAACATGCGTTGTATGGCTCGTGATTGGGTTAGTCCAAAGGGTGAATACGAAATCGAAAAGCTGCTCATTCTAAAGCTTCGTGATGATCGTTACCTTCAAGGTTACGCTGATTTGATTCGTATTATGCCAGACGGGCGGCTACAGGTGTTAGATATCAAGACTTCAAGTCAGTTTAAAGACGAAGATCTGCTTCATTATGGCCGCCAGCTGGTCGCGTACACTCTGGCGCTTGAACAGGCTGGGTTCAAAACGGCCGTTCCTTGTTGGATCATGGTGAAATACTGCAAGATTACATACGAAACCGGATTCGGAAAACGTGCAAAACCAGCCGAAAAGGTGCTCGATCGATGCAAAGTGGGCTACACGCTGCGGTCAACGGTTCGTTCCAAGATGAAAGCCGCCGGGTATGACAGTGAGCAGATCGAAATTGTTACCCAGGCATTTATCGAATCGAACGATATCAATGATCTGCCGGAAGATATTCGTTGCCAGTTTAAATTGACTACATATGTCAGACCATATCCTGTCACCGATGAACTGCGCAAAGAATGTATCGATTACATAAACGAAACAGCGGACGAGTTCGAGGAGCGGAAACGCAGTGGCGAATGGCCTGCACGAGAGATCGAAGAGAAAAATGGCAATCCAAATTTCTTCTGCACCAATCTCTGTGGTCATCGTAAAACCTGTGAACCGCTTCGGGATTGCATCAATAAACGGCCGTTTTATGCGGCAAAAGACCCAAGCGTGGTCGGTATAGACGATTTGTTTTAAGGAGGATTCATGGAGCAAAACTATGTTGTATACCATTTGCACGATGATAAAGGTTCGCTCCTTGATTCTTGTACAAAATGGGAGGACTATGTTGATCTCGCTGCTTCTTACGGAATGAAAGCGATTGCTTCTACCAACCATGGCTACAACCTTAACTGGACTGAAAAGAAACAGTATGCAGAGAAAAAGGGCTTGAAATTCATCGTTGGTTGCGAGGTGTATCTTACTTCTGAGATATATCACTATCCAGAGATTCCAGACGAGGTTTATGAATCTTATCAAGGATGGGACCCACAGGAAGCACAAGAGGAAATCGGTAAAATGATGGATGCTGAACGCTATAAAGTTCGCGACAACTTCCATACGATTCTTCTTTGCAAAAATGCTCGTGGTGTTCTGGAGCTAAACAAAATAATGGGCACGTCTTATGATGCTGATCACAAGTATTATAAGCCGCGCATTACTTTTGAAGAGTTCTTTGGTCTGTCTGATAACATCATCAAAATCTCTGCCTGTCTGGCAAGTCCACTTCGTAAATACACGTCAGAATGTGATGGATTTCGTCAGGAAGTCTATGACAAACTATGCGAAACTTATGACTATTATGAGATTCAGTATCACGATTGTGACGATCAAAAGGAATATAACCAGTATCTTTGGGAGCTTTCTAAGAAATATCACAAGCCACTGATTGCTGCAACTGATACCCATAGTCTGAATGCGTATAAAGCAGAGTGCCGTAAGATTCTTATGATGGGTAAGGGAATCGAGTTCACTGGCGAGGACGAATTTGATTTAACCTTCAAGTCTTACAATGAGCTGGTCGACGCGTTCACTGTGCAAGATGCACTACCTCGTGAAGTCTGGATGGAAGCAATCGAGAATACGAATCGGATGGCAGATAGTGTCACTGATTTCACTCTAAGCACAAAGGCGCGGTATCCCATTTTGACCGGGACTTCTGAATCAGATGCTAAGGTTTACATCAAACGCACCCATGATATGCTGAATGACAAAATTCGTCGAGGTATCATTCCTGAATATGAAGTCGCACAGTTTAAGGCGGACGTAGAAGAGGAACTTACGGTCTTCAAGAAAACCAATATGCTGGGCTTTATGCTTTCTATGAGCGACCTGATGATTTGGGGCAAGGGAGAGGGCATTCCGTTCGGACCAAGTCGTGGCTCTGTTGCAGGTTCTCGATGTGCATTCGTCACAGATATCATCGATGTTGACCCGGCTCGCTGGAATCTGGTGTTCTCACGATTCTGTAATGAAAACCGTGTCGAGATTGGTGATATCGATATCGACGTGCCAGATGCTTATCGTCCCATAATTTATAACCACATCTTTGAATCGTTCGGTCGTGAGAAGTGTGCATATGTTCTAGCTATGGGTACTTTGGCAGGAAAAGCGACAATCGACGAGATTGGACGAGCTCTTGCAAAGGTCTGGAAGCGTGAAAATCCGGATGCAGACGAATCTAGGAATCCTTATTCCCTTGATCGGATCGCAAAAGTGAAAAAGGAATACGATGCCAGCGCTGAAAAGTGTCGTGCAGATCATCCTGATATCTTCTACTACTTTGATGGATTGCAAGGAACGATCGTGTCTCTGTCACATCATCCGGCTGGCGTTATCATCGCTCCAATCGACCTCTATAAAAGGTATGGTGTCTTCCAAGATAAAGACGGGCTGCCCATTTTGTGTCTTGACATGGAAGCGTCTCATGCAGTCGGTCTGGCAAAGTACGATATCCTCGGTCTTGATACAGTATCTGTTATTGATAAAACCTGTAAGCTGGCTGATATTTCGTACCCGCACACTTGGGAAATGGATTTCGATGACCAGGCAGTCTGGGCAGATATGAAAACATCTCCGGTTGGTATTTTTCAGTTCGTTGAAGACTTCGCTTTTGATTCGCTCAAAAAATATGACGTTCACAGCATTGCAGATTTGAGCTTGGTCACAGCAGCTATTCGACCCGGCGGCGCTTCTTACAGAGACAAGCTCTTCCGGCATGAAGCAAATCACAATCCGTCGCCTGAAATCGACGAGCTGTTAAAAGATAGCCTGGGCTGGCTTGTCTTTCAGGAACAGACCATCGCGTTCCTCCAACAGTTCTGTGATATGAGCGGCGGTGATGCAGATAGTGTTCGCCGTGCAATCGGTCACAAGAACAAGGCGGAGTTGGATGCGGCAATGCCTCGTATCCTGAATGGCTATTGTAATCACTCAACAAAATCAAGAGAAACCGCCGAAACAGAGGCAAAAGAATTTTTACAGGTCATCGAGAACTCGGCCTCGTATCAGTTTGGTTTGAACCATGCTACAGGGTACTCGATCCTTACATATTATTGTGCGTATTATCGCTATTACTACACCCACGAATTTGTAACGGCACTTCTGAATACTGCGGACACGCAAGAAAAAATCGTTAATGCGACCAAGCTTGCGAATGAACGTGGCATCCAGATCATGCCCATCAAGTTCCGCCATTCTCGGGATGAATATGTCTACGATAAAACAGATAAGAAAATCTATCAGGGGATGGAATCTATCAAGTACCTGAACAAGCGGCTCAGTCGGGAGTTTTATAAGCTCCGCAACCATAAATTCGATTCTTTCATTGACTTGTTGTTGATGAACCAGAAAAGAAAAATTGCGGACAGTCGGCAGTTAGGGATTCTAATTGAGCTTGATTTCTTTTCTGAATTCGGAAATCCCAATCAGTTGTTGGAACAGGTTGATATCTTCAATAACTTCCTTGATGCAAAACAGCTCAATAAGGACGAGATGGACAAGCTTCTGTCTCACGACATCATGGCCAAACTGTGTGAGAAAGAGACCGAAAAGAAATATGTTAACGTAGACTGGATGAAAATCGTTCGGCTGCTCTGCGAAAAGACAGATACCGTAAAGACTCCTATCACTGACAGAATAAAGTATGAGGGTGACAACCTTGGCTACATCCAGCTTACAATGCCGAAGCTCAAAGATTCTTACATCTACGTCTTGGATATTGATGGTAAGTTCGCCAATAAAACTGTAAGCGCCTACGTCCTCAAAACTGGTCAACAGCGCCGGCTTAAGGTGAAAGGCCGCACTCTGGAAGCTGCCCCAATCGAGAAAGGCGACATCCTTCGCATTGATGAAGAGCGGGATGAAGGCCGCTGGTCAAAGGACGAGCAGGGCCAGTGGATTCAATCCAAGACCGACAAAGAAACGATTCTTCGTAAATACGTTCATGTGCGGTGAAAGGAGGTGACAAAGTGACATATAACGAAATCACTCAGATCCTCAAGTCAATGGTGATTATTGTGGATGACCGCGAAAAGGATACTCCACTTCTACATCAGCGGCTCTCATCGTTCCCGTGTGCTTATATGCGTAAAAGACTGGATTTCGGTGACTATAGTGCTGAGGTGACACTGCCCAATGGCGAAAAATTCTCGTTGGCAGACAAAGTAGTAGTCGAAAGAAAATATGACTTGACAGAGATTTGCGGAAATTTCACAACGAATCGCATCCGGTTCGCAAAAGAGTTCGACAGGGCTGCGGCCGCTGGAGCAAAGACGTACATACTCATTGAAAACGGTTCATGGGAAAAGATTCATAACGGTGCTTACCGCAGTAAGATGACTCCAGCTTCATTGTTGGGCAGTCTCACCACATGGCTTGCTCGATATAATTGCCAGATCATCTTTTGTGAGCCGGATACCACATCATGGCTGATCCATGCGTTTCTTCTCCACGAAATGCGTGAAGCGCTGACCCATTATGAACTACCGCAAAAACCCAAGAGAACAAGAAAGGGGACTGAAGATGACATCATCACTTGATTTTGAAGGTGAGCTGATTCTGGACGGTGTGCTGCTTGACAAGCTGGAAACACTGACAAAAAAGCTTCAGAAGGCCACAAAAAAGACCGATAAGGCAACAATCTTGTTGGATGCTAAGAACGAGATCGGTGAGAATCCATTATTTTTCTTCCTTGATTTCATTCTCGATCCGCAGATCACAACAGGAATCTCTAAGGCGAAGATCAACAAGAAAGTGCAAATCGTGGATAAATTTCCACACACTTTCCAAGATATCTGCTTATTCCTGGCGGAGTGTAACACCGGCTCTGACATGGCTTTGTCAATGGCAGCCAGTTATATCTACTGGAATGCTTCACATAAAGATTTTCTGATTCGAGTGTTCACTAAGAATTTGCCTCTGGGCGTTGAAGCTGCTACGGTCAATAAGATTTTTGGCAAAGTGGTCATTCCGGTCTGGGAAGTCCAGCAAGGATATCCTATCGATAAAGTCAAACTCAAGCCGGGTACCTGGTTCAGTCTCAGCCGCAAGATGAATGGTAACCGGGGTACATTCTACCGTGGCAAGTTCATTTCCCGTCAGGGACAAGAGTTTACCGGCCTCGACCATATTAAGGACGACATCATCAAAGAACTTGGTGATGAATCGCTGATTGATGAATACGTCTACGATGGCGAGCTGGTGTATCGTAATAGCAGAGGGCTATCAGACGGCGAGGCATTTCGGGTTGGCACTGGTATGTTGAACTCGGATGGAGATAAAAGCCAGATCAAGTTCGTTGTGTTTGATTTGATTCCTACTGATGAGTTTGAGAACGGCAAAGGCAGCCTTCCTTATGAAGATGGTTCTTTTGTTACGCCATATAAACTCCGTCGTAAATGGCTTGAAGATTTAGCCGTTACGATCGAGCAGAAAGGGCTCAAAAATATCCAGGTCGTGCCGATGGTCTACGAAGGTACAGATCAAAGTGTGATTCCTCAGTGGCTCGATTATGCAGTCAAACATGATTGGGAAGGGCTCATGCTTAATACATCGGTTCCTTATAAGCGGGCGCGTCACACTGGCTGTCTTAAAATCAAGCGTTTTTATACTGTTGATCTTCGTGTCACTGCAATTGAAGAGGGTCAGAACCGTCTGGCTGGTACGATGGGTGCTCTGGTTGTTGACTATAAGGGTAACGAGCTTCGTGTTGGTTCCGGTTTTGATGATGCCACGAGAGCTACCGTGTGGGCGAATCCGGGTGATTATATCGGACGTATCATCGAATTAAAGTATAAAGAGGTCACGATGGATAAAAAGACCGGCCTTGAGTCACTGCAATTCCCGACCTTTGTACGATTCCGTGATGATAAGAATGAAGTGAGTTACGGCTAAGGAGGAGTTATGAATCTTTCTAAAAAGTCCATTAAGCACATTCTTAGGATTCTGGATAACAAATGTATCGAGATCCCTACAAAGACATTTGCTTATAGCAGCGGTGGACGTAGAATTTTGACTCGTGATTTTGAGCCAAAGGAGTCACACGGAATGAATGACTGGCAGCGAGTCGTCTATATACCGTCCGAAGGATATTTCTACGGAATTTATAATGGAAAATCGGAAGAAGATTGGGGTATTCCAGATATCTGGTCTCCTGCTCAGCTTGCTGATTTGTGAGGTGTCTTATGGTTGATTTCAGTAAATTAGCCGTCCCAAAGAAAGAACGACTTGAAGTTCAACTTACCGATGGCACAGAAGAACACAATATCAACTACGTCATTACGTCTCTGGCTACGATCAAAGGCGATAAGATCTATAAAAACTTCCGTCTATATTCTGTGGCCGATGATGGCCAATTGACTCAGCTGGAAAAACGGGGTGGCGACCCATATTTCGAGGTGCTGAAAGGAACGGTGTATGAACAATGAGAAGTGGCTTTTTGAAAGGTATCGACAAGCATTACGAGAAATCACCATCGCCCAAAATCATTTTGAGTGTTGCGAGTCTGATTATATCGATTGCGCAATTGATGATCTCGTTCACGCTGAGAAAGCTTTCGACCGAATCTTAAAGGAGATTCGCAATGAAAAATTGGACACGTCGATATCTGAAACTTCATTATCAAGATGAATCTCTCTGTTGGCGGCTTCGCTATGGAGAACGCTTCGAAATCGTCGCAGAACTGGATGAATTTTATTTTCTCTGGGCACATGGCACGATGATTGCATTCCCTAAGTACGGCAAGTACGCATACGACATTGAAACAGAGATCGTAAATACTGAATAAGGAGGGAGGTGAGGCCCCATGCGAGGGATCAATCAAAGAGAGCTTGGCCGCAAAGAACGCGCCACAGCAGAATGCGAGCGTCAGATTCGGCGCTACGGATATGAATGTGGTGAGGTTATTACATATAAATTGTCGCCAGAACAAATGAAACAGGTTTTGACAGGCAGAAAAACAGTGGATGATTTTATCAAGGAGGGGCAGTAAATGAAAGTCGAATTGATTTCGTATTCACAGCCGGCAAAGAAGGATGCAGACAAGAATCCGCTCAGTATCGCAGAGCTGGCAGCAAGTGTCTGTTACGATTCGCAGCCGACCGAGACTTATCGAATCGCAAAGGAATGTAAGGCGACCGGGCACACCTCGGTGCTTGAACACATCAGCTTTACGTTTCATGTCACCGGTGTCAGTCGAGCACTTCTGGCGCAATTAAGCCGCCATCGACATATCAGTCTGAGTGTTCGCAGCCAGCGCTATTGTGATGAAAGTATTATGCAGTATGTCAATCCATTCAGTGGGGAAGACGCGGATGTATTTGATGGCATGATGGCAGATATCGCCAATGACTATCGCATCTTGAAAGAGTATCACGGTGCTGCCAATGAAGACGCTCGTGCTGTTCTGCCAAATGCCTGCTGTACTGAACTTTATGTCACCATCAACGCACGGTCACTGATTGAAATGAGCCACCTGCGGCTCTGCACTCGTGCCCAACGTGAGATCCGTGGACTGTTTATGGCAATCAAATTCCAGGTTTCTCAGGTTTGCCCCGAACTCGGCGCATGGATGGTTCCGTCCTGTGAAGCGAATCCTAAGTATCCGTTCTGTCCCGAGGGGAGTCGCTGCTGTGGCCGCCACCCGAAGCTGGCAGATGTTTATAAAACTATTGAGAGATAAGGAGATTACATATGAGCAAGATGTTTAATATCGAAAACTGCGATGTCACCATGGAAAATGGTTACCTGCGCCTGATTTATCATACCGACGAACTGCCCGTCCCAATGGTACTGGCTGTTACAAAGTCCTACCATGATTTGAACGAAAAGGCTATGCAGCTCTTTGACGGTAACGATTGGACCGAGAGTGTCGTTGAATGGAATCTTCGTAAGGAGGACCCGATTTGGCATAATCTGCTGGCAGACATCTATGTGAACCATAATGATATGTACAAGAAAGCAATGGCTGTCAACAAGAAAGAGCCGACCAAATATATCGCATTAGAGTTTACGGGCGAAAAGAATGAGCGAGGCCATCGTATGGGTCGTTTCGACTTTGAAGATTTGAAGAAGATGGATTATGACTGTCTGAAACTTTTAGCAAAGGATCTTGATGTTTCTGAGTACGACACCCTTGGCCCGAATGAACTCGCTTATAGTGTGAGTCTGGTTGACATCGACGTGGACGATGCTGATTGTGACTATAATTGCGAAGATTGCGATTGCGTAGAGATGACGGATGATGGCGATTGCATTTGCCATTATGACGACGATGAAGATGGTTGTGACGAAGACTGTGAGAACTGTGAGTACGCAGATCTAAACGATCACGACGACGAAGAAGAGCCCGAGGATTCTGCCGATTACGAGTATGTAGATGGTCCCGCTCACTATCATGGTACCGAGTGCATCGAGAATATGCGCAAGTTGTATGGCGACGAGGCTGTCCGCTGGTTCTGTATTTGCAATGCCTACAAGTATCGCTTCCGTAACGGTTCCAAGCCTGGCGTGAGCGCAAAGCAGGATGATGAAAAGGCCCATTGGTACGAAGATTATGCCGCAAAGATGATGAACGAGCAGCGTTATTATTGAATCGGAGGTGATGGAATATGGAGTATGTAATCAAACGCAATGGCGTAAAAGCTCCGTTCGACAAGTCTAAGATCGTGAATGCGATTGAAAAGGCGATGAACGATTCCTCTGATTCGGTTAATCACGAACTGAGCGAGCAAATTGCAAATGAAATCGCAGCTATCAACCAGCCGATGGACGTTGAGGCGATTCAGAATGCCGTGGAAAATCGACTGATGCAGAGCGGCCATTATGAAACTGCTCGCTGCTACATGAATTATCGCTATCTGCACGGAATTGCCCGTAATAAGTACAAAGAGCTGATGGACGCGGTCGATGAAAAGCTGATGGGCAAGAAGATTGACAATCAAAACGCCAATGTTGATGAAGCATCTTTCGGTGGTCGTACTGGCGAGATGAGCCGTGTGGTTTCTAAGCGTTATGCTCTGGATTATTGTATGTCAGACCTCGCAAAGAAGAACCATGAGAACAATGAGATCTACACCCATGATCTCGATAACTATGCCGTCGGCGATCATAACTGTACGAGTTGCAATATCGACAAGCATTTGGCTAATGGATTTAAGACTCGTCAGGTTGATATTCGACCGGCTCAATCAATCAATACAGCATATCAGCTTGTTGCGGTTCTATTTCAAATTCAGTCGCTCTCACAATTCGGCGGCATCTCGGCTACACACTTCGATTACAGCATGGTTCCGTATGTGAGAAAGAGCTTCACAAAGCATTTACAGGACGGTCTGGTTTACATCGAAAAGAAGTCACAGTACAAAGCTGATCGATTCAAAGAATGGCTCAAGCACGACGAAAATCGTCCTGACGGGACTATTCATTTTGATGATCCCTTTAAAGACATGCATCCTGATGCTTGGGAATATGCGATGGAAATGACCCGGCGGGAATGTAAACAAGCAACAGAAGGATTACTTCATAACCTGAATTCATTACAATCCCGTTCAGGAAACCAGTTGCCTTTCAGTTCTATCAATTTTGGTCTCTGCACTGACGAAGAAGGGCGAATGGTTACGGAAGAGTTCTTGAATGGTTTAATTCGTGGCACGGGCAAGTATCACCGGACGAGTATTTTTCCATGTGCTATCTTTCAGATGAAGACCGGTGTGAATCGTAAACCGGGAGATCCGAACTACGATTTGTACCGACTGGCTTTGAAATCTACTGCGCAGCGACTATACCCAAATTACTGTAACTGTGACTGGAGCAATCAGAATGCAGCTGTTCAGTATGACCGCAAAGTCAAACAGGAAGTTCTGGATGCCTTAAGCCCAGAAGAAAAGAACCGTCTGTATGATGTTTTGTCTAAAAATAAAGACCTTGCCAATAAACTGTACATAGTCGCCTACAAGGGAGACATGATGATTAACAGAGAGTATGAGGCTCCATTTGAAGTCAGTAGCACTATGGGCTGCAGGACCTGGAATTCGTATGATGTTAACTTCAAGGAAGTGTATGCAGCCAACATTCAATCTGTAATTAAGACTGGTCAGTTACAGTTCGATGATTTACTGTCTGCTGCTCAGAAAGATGGTCGCGGCAATATTTGTCCTGTAACCATCATTCTTCCGACTCTGGCAATGGAAGCTAATCAGGCGGTTTCTATACGAGATTATCACGACTGCAGAGATACAGTTACAGAATTTATGAAGATCCTTGACCAGAAGTTGCATGAAGCAAAACAGATCTTAATTGAGCGGTTTGATTGGATCTGTTCACAGTCTCCTGCATCTGCAAAATTCATGTGGGACAACGGTGTGCTTTCTGGATATGACGGCGTTGACATCCGGTCTGCTATGAAGCATGGCACTCTGGCGATCGGTATGCTGGGCATGGCTGAAACACTTCAGATTCTGATTGGTAAAAACCAGCTTGATCCGTATGGCATGGAAGTTGCGAAAGAAATCTGTCAGCTGTATAAAGATCGGTGCGCAGAGTTTAAGGAGGAAACTTCTTTAAATTTCGGTGTGTACTACACTCCTGCAGAGAACCTTTGCTACACAGCTATGACGAAATTCAAAGCGAAGTACGGCGAGATTCCGAACGTGTCTGATAAGAAATTTTTCACAAACAGCGTTCACGTCCCAGTATGGGAAGAGGTGACACCGTTTGAGAAGATTGATGTTGAGTCTCAGTTGGATTCGTATTCCAGTGCAGGTTGTATCCTGTATACAGAATTTGATGCAACAGTAAAACACAATTTGGATGCGCTTGAGACCGTTGTAAATTATGCCATGGATCACGATGTGCCGTATTTTGCGGTCAATGTGCCGAACGATACTTGTGTGGACTGCGGATACTGTGATGAAATTAACGACTCCTGCCCTCAGTGCGGAGGTCACAATATTGAGCGCCTACGTCGAGTCACTGGTTATATCACAGGCAACTACACTACGGCCTTCAATCTTGGTAAGCAGCAAGAGGTTGAACTGCGAGTTAAGCATAATCGCGTGATTCATTGACAACTAAAGAAAGGCAGGTGATATCGCATGAATGATATTGCAAAATTCATTTCGGGTTTTCTTGGTTTTATTCTGTCGTGGTTCATTACGACTGTTGTGTTATATGGCGGTTGGAAGCTGCTTGGGCCAGATTTTAATCTATGGGCAGCAACTGGTATTTGGCTGGTGCTGCTTATCTTTGGCAGATCTGCGAACAGTAAGAAGCAGTAAATAAATCAAGTAAGGGTGGGAGTGGTGGCATGAGAGGAGGAATACCAGTGAACTATATCAAGATAACAACACCAGATATCGCAAACGGAATCGGCTGCAGGGTCACACTCTGGTGCTCAGGTTGTTCCCATCGTTGTCCCGGTTGCCATAATCCTCAGACGTGGGATGCGGCCGCCGGCAATCCATTCATCGAAGACACCATGCAAGAGTTGCTTGATCTGCTTCGTCCCGATTATATTCAAGGCTTGACATTCAGCGGAGGAGACCCTCTGTTCGTTCAGAACCGGCTTATCGTTGGCTATATCTGTGAACGTGTCCGCAAAGAGTTCGGCGACACTAAGGATATCTGGATGTGGACTGGATACGAGTGGGATCAAATTAAAGATTGGGATCATCTGAACTATGTGGATGTTCTGGTGGATGGCCCATATATCGAAGCTCAACGCGATATTTCATTGCCATGGGCTGGCAGCAACAATCAAAGAGTGATCGATGTCAAGCGGAGCTTGAAAAAGAACGAAGTCGTATTATGGAAGGAGAACTAATATGAACCCTATTGTAAAAGTAAACAAGATCTATCCTGACGCTCACATCCCAACTTATGGCACTGAGAAGGCCGCCTGTGCTGACGTTTACGCTTATATCCCAGCGGATCAGGCAGACCTGTATGACGAGCATGGTAATCCTATTATTTACATCCGTCCGCATGAGACCCGTATGATCGGTACCGGCCTGCGTTTTGCTCCTGCTGATGGTTGGGCTATCCTCGGATTTGCCCGCAGTGGTCTTGCATCTAAGAAGGGTCTGGCACCTGCGAACAAAGTTGGCGTGTTGGACGAGGATTATCGTGGCCAGGCTTTTATTCCTTTGCACAATCACTCTAATATGTCACAGGAAATCGTCCATGGTGACCGTATCGCGCAGTTTATGTTCGTTCCGTATTATCAGGCGCAGTTTGACGTGGTTGATGAATTGAACGAAACTGAGCGTGGTGATAATGGTTTCGGAAGCACTGGTGTTTAACAATTAAGGAGTATTGCTTATGCGATGTAGTTTTGGATATACAGTTAAATCCCCATATGTAGAAAGACGTGTTAAATACTATGATGAAAATGGTATCTATGACGAATCGGTACAAAGTGATGACGAATTGATTGTTATTGGGGAAAAGCTAAGAAATGGTGGTTATAGATATAACGAAGAACTTGGGAAAGCAGAGACGGCCATGTTCGAGACAGAACCAAACAATCCGCAATATAAAGAAATTCTTGCAAGATTAAATCGTGTTCGTGACAAATACGGTATCAAACACTGGGATGAAAAGGAGCGGGTGATGTAAAATGTTCTGGAATAAATCAGAAGAAAAACCGTCAGAAGAACTTGAAAAGGCAGAAGAAGTCAAAGAGCAAAGACAATTTGAACCATATAAATGCTGCACTGTCAATGTTAACTATTGTCTAAGAAATGGCATAGATCATAGTTTTTCAGTTGGCTATGAAAATTCCGATTATCGCGATAAAATGAGCCACAAAGAGGCTGGAGAAGCTATGGAATCGGATGCAACCAAAAAGAAAGAAGAAATAGAAGCACTGGTTGAAGCAAATCTTGGGCAGGAAACTGGCTGGATTAAACTAGGGTCGAACTATATTGCCAATCGAGATCTTGCAACAGTATCAGTGCAGCTTATAAAAAGTGCAAGCGGAGCTTTTGATTGGAGAGACTAATGAACGATATTATCCAAATGCCGAAAGGCGATTACATTATGAAGGACGCTGTCTACGTAGATACAGGCAAAACTCGTACTGACGGGTGGTATCCAGAGTGGATCGGTATGACAATGCAGTTCCGTCCAATTCCTGTCGGCTGGATTGCTCAGTTCCGATATGTAAAAGACAATGAGGGATATCCATATCCGGGGGGGATGCACACATCTCCCGTTACTTCTGTCTCGATTTCAGAAAATGAAAAAACTGTCAAAATTGAAACAGCACATACGATTTATACGTTTGAAAAAGTCAAGGAGGAATAAATTATGGCTAAGTATTTTTATGTTTATCACGTTAATGATGGCACCACTGATCGTATCGTAAAGATGTTCAACACCGACTCTGTTGTCAACGGTAAGAGGGGTACTTATATCGCTGAGAAAAAGGTTGCATCCAGCGATCTGCAGGGTTTTACCAGTGGCATCAAGGCGGTAGGTTTTCAGCTGAATCAGGAGCTCGCCAATGCTGATACTGCCGAACAGGAAGCAAAGCGAATTCTGGCTGCTAAGATGGCCGATTATCATGCCGCACGCGACGCATATGCCGAGGCGGCGGACAATCTGAAAAAGGTAAACGCCAAGTTTGGTATCTGATACATAATCGCAGTGGTGGGTGGGAGGAATAAAAATATGAATGTTGTAAAACACGGAACGAGTCAGACAAAAGATTCTGAGAAAATATATAAAGTAACTTGTGACTCTTGTGGCTGTGTATTTGAAGCTAAAAGATCTGAATTTCATGTATGGCCTTTGCCGGCACGACCTGTTAGTGAAACGGTAAGAAATTATGATAATACAGGGCGTCCGGCAGAGATCCAATGTCCTGAGTGCAAATGCACTTGTGGAATTAGAATGAGATTACTTGCAAGAGAATCCGCCTTTTTACATGCATATTGTAGGTGATAGAAGGAGTAAATAATATGACTTATACACTTATGTCTGTTCCAGAAGATAAAGAAGTCTGGTGCACTGGATTTCGATTTGATGATACGAAGGCAGGCATCAATTGCAAGCCGGTACAAGGAACTATTCATAACAAGGATTATTGGAACTCGAAGTTTAAAACAAAAAATCGCACAATCAGCGTGAACACAAATCAATCGTATTATGCATTTGCTGATACTTACGAAGAGGCTGCACATATTTATAATGAGATGATAAATACATTTCTTATTAACCTTGATAATAGGTGCCACAAAATTGCAAGCTCATTAGAGGGCTGCTATCTATCGAATGATCGCGGCGTGATGTTTTAAGAGGTACGGAATTATGATTGAAGAATATGTAAAAATTTATTGTGACCGTTGTGGGGAAGAAGCACTTGTTAGAAAGGCACGTTTCCCAGACTGTATCGCGGGCTGCTATATTTCCGACTCTGGAAGATGGAGCTTAAAAGATAAAGGTGCGATTTCAGATTTGTGCCCGCAGTGCCGACGCGAATACGACAAAATGCTTCATAAATTCTTCTGTGAAGGCGTGAAGCGTGATGCCTGAAGAATTGTGATTTTAAAGAAAGGAGAACTCGATGCTTGTAAAAGATTACGGCGGTAAAATCGATTGGAACATTGGTGCGTTCTGCGGCCATGATGAAATGATGTTTGATATTGATAAAGCTTGTAAAATGGCTTGTGAGAAAAATGGCATCAGATATGTGTTTGGCAGCGTTTACACAATCCTGCAGGGTGGTCGTATCCCACCACAGAAAAATCTGCCTATGTCAGAAGTTTTGTCCAGAGTAGATAAATATAATGAACTTGGTATTGGAGTTCGTTTGACATTCTCAAGCCCGTTTGTTACACGCGGCGATCTCGTTGATGAAACTTCAAATATTATGTTGCGGCACCTCGATCATAATAATCAGAATGGTCTTACAAACCGTAACGGCGTCATTGTTATGTCCGATTTACTGGCTGATTATATTCGCTATATGTATCCCAATCTTGAGCTGATTTCTTCGCAAGTAAAACCATCCGTCGAAGTCGGCCTTGGGAATGATTCTGCTGAATATTATAATCGTCTGCTTGACCGTTTTGATATTGTCGTTGTGAATCCATTTAAGATCCATGACGAGCAGTTTATTAAAAACCTACATGACCATGATCGAGTAGAATTTATTGTCAATCACCGATGTCTGCCGAATTGTCCCATGGCTGGCCGTCACTATCAGCTGAATACAAAGCTGGGTCAGGCTATTGTTAATGGTGATGATATTACGGAGCTGCAAAATCAGTTGGCGATAGTATATAACTATTGCGGCTCTACTCGAAACAGCAATCCTCTTCTTGGCACATCTATGAATGAAGATGAAATCAAAATGCTGGTTTCACAGGGATTTAAGCATTTCAAAATCGAAGGCCGCGAAAATAATATCATCTCGTTTGTGCGTGACCTTGGTGACTATGTTTTTAATCACGAAATGTTTGAGCGAGTCATTCATGCCATTGCCGGTGTGATGCTGTAAGGAGGTTCACAATGATTATTGACTGCAAGTCTATTGCGCAGGATATCAAAAATAAAATCAAGAATATTATCGCAGAAGATGACTATGCTCCTATTTTACATATTTATCAAGTAGGGGATAACCCTGCATCCAATGCTTATATTCGCGGCAAGCTGCGTGACTGTGAAGAGGTTGGAATCGAAGCGGAGCTTATCAAGCTGCCAGAAAATATTACTGAGGATGAATTGAACAACAAAATCTTAGAAGATTATAATTGGGAATATGTGGACGGTATCATTGTCCAGCTCCCGCTGCCAAAACATATCGATCCTAAAAATATTTGTATTCCAGATGAACTTGATGTTGATGGTTTTAATTCTACATCACCATTTCAGCCTTGCACTCCGCTTGGCGTTATGAAGATTTTTGATTCCATCGGTTACAATCTGGATGGCAAGAATGTGCTTGTGTGTGGCCAATCTGATATCGTAGGTCGTCCGCTGGTCGATATGCTGATTAAGCGCCATTGTAATGTGATTTCTGTAAATAGCAGCGGAGGTTTTATGAAGTGCACGGCTCTTGCAATGGATATGGTCGATGTGATCATCTCTGCAGTCGGAAAACGTAATTTCATCACACCGCTTGGTATTGATCGAGTCGAGGTCTGTATTGATGTCGGCATCAATTACGACGAGAACGGAAAGCAACATGGCGACTGTTCTGACGCTGTTTATAATATGGATGGTATCAAAGTAACTCCTCGTATTGGCGGTGTCGGCCTGATGACTAGGGCGATGCTACTTTATAATGTGTGTGTGGCAAAGTATGGGGAAGAGAAGATGGAGCAGGTGATTGAATGAAAGAACAGACTATTCCAATTGACCAACAGCTTGTATATAACGTAGAAGAAGTAGCGACCCTCTTGAAAACTACGCGCCCTGTGATATACTCTTTAATAGAAAAGGGTTATTTGCCAAGTATCGTGTTGGGTCGGCGTAAAGTAACCCGTAAAGCACTTCTTGAGTTTCTTGATAAGAATGCCAACACTGACTTTGGAGAACTTTTAAGAGCCGGTTGATTGGCTTGTCCACAAAATTGCCCACATTTGAATTCTTGTGGGCAAAACGTGGGCAAAATACGTATCTTTTTGCATTAAGTAACGATGCTACGATAATTCAATATTGCAGTCCAAGGACGAGGCTCGCCATGGCCGCGGCTTCGAGGGCCTGCTGAAGCGCTACTTCAACGTGGAGCTGTAATTCCTGCATTTTTCTGAACCTGTTATCATAAAGCTGCCGTGCGGTTCCAAAGCTGCACGGCAGTTTTTTGCTTGACGGGATCCATGGCAGGGCGTACAATGGAAAAAACATTCCGAAAAAGGGGAAGTCTTATGAAATCAACTTCCACACGCTGTGCGCTGCTGGATGAGCTGCGCGGACTGGACCTGATCAGCATGATGCTTTACCATGGCATGTGGGATCTGGTTTATCTGTTTGGTGTGCGTGCACCGTGGTATGGCAGCTGGCAGGGAGAACTGTGGCAGCAATCCATCTGCTGGGTGTTCATCCTGCTGTCCGGTTTCTGTCTGCCGCTGGGTCGCCACCCGGTCAAACGAGGCGCGGTGGTGTTTGGGTGCGGCGCACTTGTCACGGCGGTCACGCTGATCTTCATGCCTGCGGATGCTGTCTGGTTCGGTGTGTTGACCCTGCTGGGCTCGGCTATGATCATCACAGGACTGCTGGAAAAGTGGATGGAAAAGGTGCCCCCGGTGGTCGGCCTTGCAGGGAGCATGTTTCTGTTTTACTTCACCCGCTATGCAGCCGATGGCTATTTGCAGCTGGGTCATTGGCTCATCACACTGCCGGGTTTTCTCTACGCCAACTACTTCACGGCCTATCTGGGGTTTTATCCCTTTGGCTTCTTCTCTACGGATTACTTCCCACTGACCCCGTGGCTCTTCCTGTTCTGGGCTGGTTTTTACCTGCATCATCTGGCAGAGCGAACAGCGCAGAGTCTCCGTCCGCTGCGTCGTTCGGTTTGCCCGCCGCTGGGGTGGCTGGGGCGGAACTCGCTGATGCTATATCTACTCCACCAGCCGGTGATCTACGGCGTGCTGACGGTGGTGTTCCTGTTGCTGCGCCGGGGTGGAGGAGCGTTCTGAAAAATTCTGCAAAAGGTTCTTGACAAGGAGCCCGCCCTGTGGTATTCTTTTGGTGGTTAGAAAAGCCTAACCAAATTGCTCTGTCTTATGTCAGGCAGAGCAATTTCTTGAAGATAAAAGTTAGAATATACTAACCAAAATTGAAAGAGAGGTTCTTCTTTATGAGCAAAGTAGCAGTTGTATTCTGGAGTGCAACCGGCAACACGGAGACCATGGCAAACTGCGTGGCAGAGGGTGCAAACGGCACCATCGTTCCCTGTGGCGAAATGAACGCCGCAAAGCTGGCAGAGTTTGATGCAGTTGCATTTGGCTGCCCCGCAATGGGCGCAGAGCAGCTGGAAGAGAGCGAGTTTGAGCCGATGTTCTCCGATCTGGAAGGTTCCCTGAACGGCAAGAAGATCGCTCTGTTCGGCTCTTATGGCTGGGGCGACGGCCAGTGGATGCGCGACTGGGTCGAGCGTGCACAGGGTGATGGCGCACAGGTGCTCAACGGTGAGGGTCTGATCTGCAACGAGGCACCGGATGAGGATGTTCAGGCTGCCTGCCGCAAGCTGGGTGCAGATCTGGCAGCGTGGTGATCGGATTAGAAGCACATTGCAAAATTTGACAAATGGGGTTTGCTGTGTTAAACTCTAAAAGTTGCGCAACAGCCCATTTGCCGGACAAACGAACCTGAGAGCAGCAGGGGAACAACAGGGGCTGAACCCGGTCTACTGCTGCTTTGCTTTTTAGGAAAGGTGGTGTGTATGGAAATGGCTGTTGCTGTTGGAATTACGGCCTGTTTCGCAGTTTTGCGTCACACGGTGCGTTGCGCGGCTCTGCGGATGGCCCGCAAGGAAAAAATGCAGGAGGAACAGTCCCAATGTCCAAAACCACCCCGGAAGACCTGGCAAAGAAGCGTTCCGACGAAAAAATGCTTGTCAGTGAGATGATCGCGCTCTACTGCCGCAAGCAGCATCACACCCTCAGAGGCAGTCTCTGCCCGGAATGCCAGCAGCTGCATGATTATGCGCTGGCCCGCATTGAGCACTGCCCCTTTATGGAGACCAAGACCTTTTGCTCGGCCTGCAAGGTGCATTGCTATCAGCCGGAGATGCGGGAAAAGATCCGCACTGTCATGCGCTGGGCCGGGCCCAGAATGCTGCCGGTGCATCCCGTTCTCTCCATCAAGCATGTGATCGTGACAATGAAGGCAAGGCGTGAAGCAAACGCAGGAAAATAAGCAGCCATGTATAATCGCCTGAAGCCGGGGCAACCTAGAGCCAAGGAGGCGATAGAAATGGAAAACACAGGTGTGACCTGCGATGTCTGCGAGTGCCGTCACAATGTGCAGAACTGCAAGTGTGATCTGCCCCAGATCAAAGTGACAGAGCACTGCTCCTGCACCACCCAGCAGGTGGAGACCCCGCACTTCTGCCAGAATTACGAAAAGAAATAATCTGTAATGGCAGAAAACTCCCCGCCCAGCGCCCCAGACAGGGCATTGAGCGGGGAGTTTTTGTGTGTTGTTCAGTGGATTGCCACACTGCAGGTAGCAAGGCTGCGCACCAGTGTGCCGACGCTGTCCTTCATCTGGATGCCGGCAAAGCCCAGACGGAAAGCGGCCTGTACATTCTCCAGCCGGTCATCAATGAAAACACTTTCCCCGGCCTTGAGCTGGTATTTGTCCAGCAGGGCCTTATAAATGCGCGGGTCAGGCTTGTTGATGTGCACCTCGCAGGAGGCCACGCCGCCGTCGAACAGGCCCTTGAGGTCGCGCTCGGTCAGAAAATCCAGCACATCCTCGGGGATATTGCTCAGGTAATAGACGCAGTAGCCACGGCTCTTGAGTTTCCGCACCAGCTCCTGCATCCGGCGGCGGGGGCGGAGGATATGCATCCAATCGTCCAGCACGCCCTGCACCTCAAACGCGCGGCCATATTCCTTTGCGCGGGCCAGCATCCGCAGGTTGGCCTCAGAGCGGGTGATAAGCCCTGCATCCAGCAGCTTCCACTCCTCACTTTCAAAAGTCAGCTGGGAGACCTGTTCCTCTACCTCGGCATTGCAGAAGCGGTCTACCAGGTAGGTCTTGGGGTCGAAATCCACCATGACACCGCCCAGATCAAAGATGATATTTTTATACATCGCTGTTTCCTCAATTCTGTATGGATGTTTCTGCCAGAAAGATTCTGACCACAGTATAGCACAACTGCCCGCTCTGCATCAAGCACTGTGCCGCCGCATAGGATGAAACAGGCAAACTGCGGGGAGGGGAGCACGATGAAATTCCGGGAGCTGTGCGCAAAGGAGATCGTTCAGCTGAGCAACGGGGCCTGCCTTGGCCGCGCCGATGATCTGGAGCTCGATCCGGCAACGGCGCAGGTCAAAAGCCTGTTGCTGCTCGGGCAGCCTCATCTGTTTGGGCTGCTGGGCCGGGACGAGACTCTGGTCATCCCCTGGACGGACATCGAAACACTGGGAGTGGACGCGATCCTGGTCCGCACGGAGCTGCCGGAGCCGGAAGCCAAAAAGCAGGGTTTCTGGCAAAAAATGCGGCACTGGCTGGACGGCTGAAATTTTTCGTGAATTTTTCCTGCATCAGGGTTTGATTTTACAAAAAATCGGATTATAATAGAGAACCGTGAGCGGCAGAGCCTTGCCGCTCCGGTTTGAAATCTGATTTCCGGAAGTGAAAGGAACTTCTCTCTATGAACGCAAAAAAACATACGCCGCTTTCCCTGCATGGGCTGCGGCTGCTCTTCCCGCCGCTGGCAACGTTGGGCATCCTGTTTCTGACAGAGTGGATCGCCCGCGGCAGCCTGACAGGGGAGACCTTTACCCAATACATTTTCCCCCATGCCGAAGCCTATCTGCTGGCGTGGGCCATGCTGTTTCTCAGCTGGCTGGCAGTGGACTGGCTGACCCGGTTTGCACCGTTGGCGACCCTGCTGGCGGCGGTGCTGGGCTGTGCCCCGGCGGCAGTCAATTTCTACACACTGCAGCTGCGCGGCGAGCCCTTCCTGCCCTGGGATCTGATGCAGGTGTCAGAGGCTGCTGGCGTGGCAGCTGCAGCCGGTATCCACATCCAGACCAGCATGGTGGTATCCATTGTTATTATCGTGCTGCTGGTCGTGGTGTCTTTCTTCCTTTATAGAGGGCGGCAGAAGCTGAACTGGAAGCCCCGGGTGGCAGGCTTTCTTGCCAGTGCGGCAGCTACCTGCGGCCTGCTCTTTGGCGTGTTCCTGCAGCCTGCCGTGACACAGGCCATTGGCATTGTGCCGGATGCCTGGATGCAGGATCGCTACTACCGCTATTATGGTGTCATCACCAGCTTTCTGACCAATCTGACCAATTTGGAGATCTCCAAGCCGGAGGGGTATTCAGAGGAGGCTGTCAACGAGATCCTGGATGATACTGAAGCTGTACAAAAATATTCCACCGCTCCGCTCTACCCGGGATCTTACGGTGCCACCACCTCTGCGGACGAGACCGTGAAAAAGCCCACCATCATCTATGTGATGGACGAGTCCTACTGGGATGTATCGGAGCTGGAACAGTACGGTTTCCAGTTTGATACCGATGTCTCCGCCAACCTCCACGCCCTGCAGCAGACCAGTGCTTCTGGCCGGGCGTACAGCCCCAGTTTCGGCGGCGGAACCTGCGATGTGGAGTTTGAAGCGCTGACAGGCTATTCGGCTTCCTTTCTGCCTAACGGCAGCAAGCCCTACCAGCAGCATGTGACCAAGCCCATGTTCTCGCTGCCCAATTACCTCAAGCTGACGCAGGGATATCAGACGGCGGCAGTTCATTGCTTCTGGGCCAAGTATTGGAGCCGGGACACGGCATACCCCAACCTGGGCTTTGACACCTTTCTGAGCCTGGAACAGATGACCCATGTCAACAAGGTGCGCAGGCACTACTGGACCAGCGGTCTGGTCACGGATGACTCCATGGCGGACCAGATCATCCAGCAGTACGAGAAGATGAAAGCATCCTCGGATGCACCGGTTTTTCTGCACGCGGTCACGATGCAGAACCATACCAATTATAATAAAGACAACTACCCGGACGATGTGCGGGTGAAGGTGACAGAGCACCCGGCGGGCCTCAAGGCCAGCACCATCGGCGCACTGGAAGATTTTGCGACCGGCATCCGGGATGCCGATGCCATGCTGGGCAAGCTGACCCAATACTTCTCGCAGGTGGACGAGCCGGTGATCCTGGTGTTCTGGGGCGACCATTACAACCCCATTGATTCCAATTATGATGTCTTTACCAGCAGCGGCTATGCCAGCGATTCCAGTGCGGACCCGCGCCTGCACCAGACCACCCTGTTGATGTGGTCGAACTACACCGACAAGCCCGTGGATCTGGGCACCATTGCCGCTTACGATATCTCGCCGGTGATGATGAATCTCTACGGTCTGGAACAGCCGCTTTATTTCCAGCTGCTGAACCGCCAGCTGCAGGTGGCCGACCGCGCCAATACCCGGGGCACGGTGATGAATCTGGACGGCACCACCACCCGGACTCCGAGCTCCCTGCAGGAAAGCTGGAGCCAGAAGCACTGGCTGCTGCAATATGACCTGATGTTCGGCAAGGGCTATGCCCTCAGCCGGATGGGCATGGAGAGCCTGAACAGCACTCAGACGGACGAATAAACGAAAAATACGCGATTTTCTTGTAAAAAACAGAGAAAACCCCTTGCATCACACGCCTGTTTGTGCTATTATTATTCAGCATTACACACGCATCACTATGCCCTTTTGTGCTCTTTCGGGAGTGGAGGGCAGTCTAAGGCCATCCGATATGGCCGCGGATCACGGTGTGCGGAGGCAAAACAATATTGGAGGTATTTTTACTATGGCAGTCGTTTCTATGAAGCAGCTTCTCGAGGCAGGTGTGCACTTCGGTCAC